>Ga0070765_100003446_pt1 | contig 10137 bp, 8 predicted proteins | sample HubBroMetageWFT5_FD_71516 | JGI IMG/M metagenome (GOLD analysis project Ga0070765, IMG submission 71516) | Warmed and freeze-thawed soil microbial communities from the Hubbard Brook experimental Forest, New Hampshire - Hubbard Brook CCASE Soil... | ecosystem: Environmental > Terrestrial > Soil... | reverse complement strand
GTTCCGTTCCAGCTGATGATCGCGCCGCGGACCCCGCGGGATCGGTTCGAGGACGACGGACCGACCGGGGCGCGAATGGTGCACGACGGCCTGACCCGGCTCGCGCGGCGGTTGGGCGCGAGTCCACCGCTCAACCTGTGGGTGAGGACGGCGCCGCGTGGCGCGGAGCACTTCTGCTGGCGGATCGACATCATGCCGCGCCTGGTGCACCTGGCCGGGCTCGAACTGGGGGCCGGCGTGCATCTGAACATCGTCCCGCCCGAGCAGGTCGCCTCCGAGCTGCGCGGGTGAGGGCGCTCGTCCAGCGCGTCAGCCGCGCCTCGGTGTCAGTCGATGCGCGGGTCGTGTCGTCGATTGGCCCGGGACTGCTGGTGCTACTGGGTGTGGGGCTGAAGGACGGGGAGCGCGAGGTGGATTGGCTGGCCGACAAGGTGCGGGCGCTGCGGATCTTCCCCGACCCTGACGGCAGGATGAACGAACCGCTCGGAGACCGGGAGGTGCTGTGCGTGAGTCAGTTCACGCTCTACGGCGACGCCCGGCGCGGCAATCGCCCGAGCTACGTGGCCGCCGCGCCCCCGGAGGTCGCCGAACCGCTCTACGAGCGGTTCTGTGAGCGGCTCGGGGCGGCGCGCGGGGTGTTCGGGGCGATGATGGCCGTCGAGCTCGTTAATGACGGGCCGGTGACGCTGCTGCTCGAGAGTCCCGCCCGCGATTAGCGGATCAGGAGACCTGGATCGTCCCGACGATCCGGTTGAAGTTGCCGGCGAGGTCGGTCGCTGAGAGGTGGATCGTGTACGTGCCCTTGTGCTTGAGCGCCGGCACCGTGAACGAGCGGGTGCCGTAGGGGAAGCTCGCGCTCGTCGAGAACAGCGTGTTGCCGCCCGGGCCGACGACGACGATCCCGACGCGGGAGACCTTGGACAGCTGGAACGAGATCGTGGTGGTCTTGCCCTTGCGGGCGTGCTGGGTGATGAGCTGGAGGACCGGCGGCGTCGTCAGGTACGCCGTGAAGTGCTGGGCGGTGGTGCAGTAGACGGGCGCCTTCGTCCGGGTGCACAGCTGCTGGAGGAAGCCGGTCACGAGCTCGTGGTAGCTGAGCGTGTCCTCGATCCCGGGCTGATAGAGCGACCACGCGCCCGTGTCGAACTGCGGCACCTCGGCCTCGGCTTCGGCGTTGCCGGCGTTGAACAGCTGCTGGGCGAGCGGGTCGTGGCTCAGCTGGGCATAGTCGTAGAGGCCGATCAGCGACTGGAGGAAGGCGTTGATGATCGACGTGCCGGGGGTGAACGTGTACTGCACGTACCGCGCGCCGAGCGGCGTCGCCACCCGCACTCCGACCGGCGGCGGCGCGGTGAACACGGGTAGCGCCTCGTGCGCGAGCTGGAGATATTCGGGGTTGTGCGAGGCCAGGTACGCGCGCGTTAGCGCCTCGATCCCGGTGCCCTGCGACATCGCGCTCGTCCACGGCGGCTTTCCGCCCCCGAACTGGAAGTAGTACTCCCAGACCAGGCCGCCGGCCCGGTTCACGGCCAGCGGGATGATCTGCGAGAGCAGCGTCTCCATCTGCGGGTAGTCGGCCGGTCCCGCCGTGTACAGCCCGTCGGCCTTGCCGAACGAGCCGAGCACCTGGAGCTCGATTCCCTGGCCGGCGTAGTACTCCCACAAGAGCTCTGAGTCAGAGAACTCGACGTACTGCCCGGGGGTGAGCAGCGGGCCCGTCGTCCACCACTCGCGGTTGCGGTCGAGCGTCTGAAACAGCACGGGGAGACGGCCCGGCGTGAGCTTGCCGGCGACGGCGATGTCGTGAAGGTTCGTGATCACCGCCTCGAGCTCAGTGGCCCGAGTGCCCCGAAGGTGGCGCTCGGCGCTGAGCGCGGCGTTGAAGCTCGAGTTGTAGGTGCCGTACTGCGAGGAGCTGATCGCCCCCGAGGTGGCGAGCCGCGTGAGCTCGCTCGCGACCGTCTTCTGGGGCGGCTTTTTCTTCGCCTTGGTGGGTTTCGCAGATGCCGCAGTCGCCTGGACGTTGTTTGGTGCGGGCGTTGCTACGACCGACGGGACAAACGAATCGTGGCGCGCCGTCACGTGGCCGTCGGGTCCCATGACGAGTACGCGGGCGGCTTGCGCGCCGGCGGGAAATGCCAGTGCGAGCGCGACTAAGAGCGGCGCGGCCCCTGCGCGCACGATGCGACGGCAGACATACGTCACTAGGCGTCTTTAACCAGCGCGGCGGCCCGATGTTTCGGCCGCACGCTCTGCAAGCTGTCCTTCTCTTCCGCGGCCTCGCGGTAGACCTGAACGGTGGCGTGGGCGGCATCGACCCAGGTCCAGGCCGGCGGCGGTGGCGCGGGGCGCTCGGCCGACTCGGCGGCCGCGATCAGGCCGTCGAGGTCGCCGACGGGCTTTAGGGTCGCGCGGCCATCGAGCACCTCGCGCAGAGCAGGGACGTCGGAGGCCGCGACCGGGGTCCCGCACGCGAGCGCCTCGACGGGCGGAAGCCCGAACCCCTCGTCGTCGCTCGGGAACACGAGCGCGTGCGCGCCGGTGTAGATCGCCGCGAGCTCGTCGTCGCTGACGGCGCCGGTCAGCGTGACGCCGGTGAGCTCGTGCGCCCACGGCGCAGTTGGTCCGACGAGGACGAGCGACATCGAGCGGGTGGCGCGGGTGAGGGCTGCGACCCGCTTGCGGGGGTCGGGAGTCTGCATCGCGCCGACCCAGACGAGATAGCGGTCCGGAAGCGAGAACCGGCGCCGAACCGCCACGACCTCCTCCTCGGTGCGGGCGTGCAGTGCCGCCGCCGCAGCCTCGGGGATCACGGCGAGCCGCTCGCGCGGGATGTCGAGCACGGTCTCGGCCTCTTCGGCGACGGCATAGGTCGGGACGATTACCCGCATGGCGCGCTGGAGGGCGAGATAGCGAAGCTTGAAGCGCAACATCGAGCGGAGGTACTGGCCACTGCGCTTGAGCGGTGCCAGGTCGTGCAGAGTCACGACCTGCGGGACCGGGCAGCGGAGCAGGGCGCCGTCGAGCCACGGCGAGTGGTACACCTCGCACCGTCGCGGCTCGTGGGTCTCGACGAGCTCGCAGTCGCCGCCGTCGCGGAGCGCTTCGAGCAGGCACCGCGAGTAGCGGCCCACGCCATGGGTGCACTTAGTCGGGCGGCTGTCGAAGGCGACTTTCACTGGGTCGTCCGGATGACGAACGATAGTCCGGCAAGCGGACTCTAACCGGGAACGACCGGCTGTGTCGACTCCCGCAGGCGACGTATCCGGATATTCCGAACCGCGCGCGGTACGGTGAGTCGCCAGGACGCGGTACGGTCGGGTCGCCGGGGGCGGTACGGTCGGGTCGCCGGGGGCGGTACGGTCGGGCGATAAGGGACTACTACGAAGAGTTGTGGGAGAGCCTCCCGGCCGACTTGTCGCCGCCGGCGTTCGAGCGCCGGCTCGGGTTTTTGCTGAGCGAGGTGGTGACCGGGGATCGGGCACTCGACCTCGGGTGCGGAGCGGGCGATTTCACGGCGGCGCTGGCGCGCGCCGGAGCGGAGGCGGTCGGGGTCGACGTGGCCGAGGCGGCGCTCGAGCGGGCGCGATCGCGGCACCCGGAGGTCGAGTTCCGGCTCGTGCCGTTCGACGGGCCGCTGCTGTTCGAGGACGGTTCGTTTGACCTGGTCTGGTCTTCCGAGGTGATCGAGCACGTCGCCGACACCGCGCGGTGGCTGTCAGAGGTGAGGCGCGTGCTCGTGCCCGGCGGCCGGCTGCTGCTGACGACGCCCTCGCACGGCCGGGTGCGGGTTGCGGTGGGCGGGGTCGAGCGGTTCTCGGAGCCGCTAGGAGATCACCTGCACCTCTACACCAAGCGATCGCTGCGGGTGCTGCTCGGCGAGTTCGGCTTCGGCTCGGTGACCGTGCGGGCCGTCGACGGCCCGCCGCTGCTCAAGACGATGCTGGTGGCGAGGGCGGTGCGCTGAGACCGGCCTTCGCCAGCGCACTCGCCGCGGCGGCCACCTGCTGCGGGAGCGCGACCGAGCTGTGATCGAGGAACTCCGCGGTCTGGAACTCGGTTACCGCGACGATCGGCTGCTGCTGGGCGAGGTCGAACTCGCCGAGCTGCTCCCAGGTCTCGGGATTCGAGGGCTGGACGCTCGTGGCCTTCACCAACTCCTGGCGCGCGGCGGTCGGATCGTGGCGCGCTGAGTAGATCTCAGACAGCTCCCACAACGGCTCCACAGAGACCGGATCGGCCGCGATAGCGCTCTGGGCGTCCGCGAGCGCGGCCGTGGAGTTGCCACTGGCCATCGCCGTGATCGCCCCGTTGAAGTCGTTCTCCGAGTGGAGCGGCTGCCACACGAACCAGGCCGCGACGATCGTTGCCGCCACGATGCCGAGACCCGCGGCCGCGACGCCCGGCGAGGTGCTGACGCGCCGGCGCTCGGTCGCTCTCCCGACCGGCTGGTTTAGCGGTCCGCGCCCCGCGAGCCAGCCGGCGCATACGAGTGCCGGGACCGCGAGGCCGGGGACGAACCAGGTCCAGTCGATCAGCGAGGACACGCCGAAGGTCACGACCACGGCCAGGAGCGTGAACAGGCCGGCGCGCTCGGCCGCGTGGGGATCCGGCGCCGGGGCCAGGTGGGGGTCGGGCGCCGGTGCCGGTTCGACGTGGCCGTTTGCTTGGCCGGGGGCGGGGGTGGCCGCGGGGGCGCGGGCGGCTGCGAGGGCCCGGCGGCCGGCGCCGGCGGGCCAGCGGGCGCGGAGCCCCAGGGTGCGCATCACCGCTCGCACCCACGCCACGAACAGCGCCAAGCTGACCGCCAGCCCGATCAGCCCGAAGTCAGCGAACGACTCGATCAGGAAGCTGTGGGCGTGGGCGACGGCGAGCGTGTTGCTGCTGTATCGGGTGTGGGCGGTGTCGAAACCGCCGGCGCCGGCGCCGGCGAGGAGGGCGTGCTCGCCGACCTTGAGCCCCTCGCTCCAGTAAAGCGGGCGGCTGTTGCCAAGCGCAGCGATCCGCCCTGGGTTGTTGCCCGGCTGTGTGGCGTTCGCGCTGGTGAGCGTGTGCCACACGTGCGAGATCTCGCCGGTCAGCCCGCGCGAGGAAGCCGCCATGCCGGCGACTGCCGCAACGGGGACCAGCGCTACGAGCACCACCAGGGCGGTGCCGATCCGCCGGCGCACGGGCTCGGGAAGCTCGAGCCGGTCGGTGGCGTAGGCCGCAGTCAGGCCGATGAGGGCACTTCCTGCGAGCGTCGCCAGCAGCACCACGCCGTACTCGTGCCCGGCGCTCGTCCGCGCGGCGAGGGTGGCGCCGTCATGGGTGATCGCGTGGTGCGACAGCGCCCAACCGGTGGCGACGATCCCGCCGATCGCGCCGAGCGCGAGCAGCAGCGTCGCGCGCAGCCTGTAGGGAACGAGTACGAACCAGGCCCCGAGACCGACCACGACGGCGATCAATGCGCCGCGGGAATAGGACAGGATCAGCACCGTGAGCAGGACGGCGATCGCGGGCACGGCCAGCGCCCTGACCGCGCGGCTCGCGTTCGGCCGCGCGCCGGCCCACAGGCAGGCGGGCAAGCCGAGCCCGGCCATCAGGCCGGTCGCGTTCCAGTATGAGAACGGAACGCGCAGGCGCCCCAACTGGTCGCCGGCGTTCAGCGAGCCCGGGAACACCTTGGCCAGCAGCGCATAGCCCGAGACCACGACCGCGACGCTCCCGACCGCCCAGATGAGCGCCGGCCAGCGCGCCGGCGCGATCCGGGCCAGGACGACCGCGGCACCGAACGCCGCCAGGTAGGCGAGTGTGCGGTTGGCCTCGACCCAGGAGTTCGCGGGCTGCACCGACCACGAGATCGAGAGGTATGTGAGCGCAGCCAGTGCCGCGAACAGGATCAAGGTCAGCGCGCCCCACGCGGGACCGCGCGCGCCCAGCAGGATCAGCGCGATTGCGGAGGCAGCGCCGACCGCGGCGAGCGCAATCTCGACCCAGGTGTTCGGGGCCAGGTCGGTTCCGCCGGTGGCGGTGAAGACGATCAGGCCGAAGCCGGCTGCGAGAGCGACGCCGAGAACCACATCGGCTAGCAGTCCCACACGGCGAGCGCCGCTCCTGGACGCCGCTCCGGCCGGCTCGTGCGTGGCGCGTGTCTGCGCCGGAGCGAGAGTCGACACGGGGCGAGAGTAGCAATGCACCGGGCGGGGGGGCGATGGCGGACGGGGCGGCATTACCGAGACTTAACCGTTGCCGGCGCGCACGGACGGCGGCCAACCCTTGGATATCGTCGGTTTCATGCGGGATTGCCCACTGATTGCGGTGCAGGTCGTGAACTACCGGACGCGTCGGTACCTAGAACGGTGCGTGCACACCGTGGTTTCGGATCTGGAGGGCAGTTCGTTGGCATTTGAGATCAACCTGCTCGAAAACGCCTCCGGCGAAGATCTCGGCGACCTGGCCGCCCGAGTCGCGAATTGCCGGGTATTCACAGCAGCGAAGAACCTCGGCTTCGGTGGCGGCCACAACTTCCTGGCCGGCCAGACGGACGCGCAATACCTGCTCATACTTAATCCAGACGTCGAACTTCTGTTCCCCGACACCGTACGGCGGCTGCTTCTTCCCGTCGCTGGCGCTGCGCGGGTCAAGGCGGCCGGCCCCAAGCTGCTCACGGTCGACGGCGAGGCTCAACCGTACGACCACGGGCGTCTGCACGGCTTCAGGGCGGAAATCGCCCTGAAGGGCGGCCACAGCTACTGGAGGCAGACCAATACTCGCCAGGAGGTCGCTTGGGTGTCCGGCGCGGCGATGCTCGTCGAGCGGGCGGCATTCGAGTCGATCGGCGGGTTCGACGACAGGCTGTTCCTTTACAAAGAGGACGAGGACCTGTGCCTACGCCTGCGGGATGCGGGCGGTCAGGTGATCTATGAGCCGGGTGCGGCGGTTCGGCATCTCGGGTCGGTCGTGGCGAACCACCACCAGGAGCTCGCGGTCGCCTCGCGCTACTACTTCTCCAAGCACTTTCAGGATGCGCGATCGCGGCGGGCGTACGCGGCTGTCCACCGATCCCTGGCCTACGTGCGTTTGTGAAGCTCGCGCCGGAGCCGGTGCGACGCTCGATAGCCAAGCTTGAGCGCGCCGAACACGGGGGTGGCGATCCGACGATGAGTGGCGAGCGCTAGCAGCGGCCGGTGGACGTCGGGCGGCAGTTCGCCGCCCGGTCCGACGAGGCGCATCGCATCCTCGTCTAGTGGGCTCCTGTTCGGCCCGCCCGCCGAGCCGAGCGCGGTCGCGGCAGCCGGAGCGTCGGCGGCGGCCTCGTAAAGCTCGACGAGCTCCGAGGCGGTCGCGTCCCACGTCAGCGGTTCGGCGGCGGCGCGAATCGCGTCGAGGTTTCGCTCGCGCGAGGCCGGGTCCCGGATCAGCGCAAGGGCGCGTTCTGCGCTTCGTTCTTCGTCCCACGGAACGATCGCGGCGACGCCATCCGGCAGTAGCTCGCTGAGCGAGGTCCCTGGCGCCCACAGACACGGCACCCCGCGAGCCCCGGCCTCAAACGGCACGAGCCCGAAACCCTCGACGACCGACGGATACGCCACCACCGCCGATCGCCCGAAGAGCCACGCCTTCTCGGCTTCGCTGACCGCCCCGACGTCGAGCACCGCGGGGGCCACCTGCGGGCGGCCCGCGAGCCACTCCGCCTCCTCAGGGCGAGACGACCCACACGGGACGGTCGGGCCGGCGAGTACGAGCACCCCGCCCCAGCCGTGGCGGGCCTTCAACACTTCGAGCATCCGGAGGGCGAACATCCGGTTCTTGTGGTGAAAGTCCGCGCCGAGGCAGAGGATCGCCTCGACACCCGGCGCGAGCTCCGTCGCTCGCGCCAGGGGGGAGGGATGTGCGCCGGCATGGTCGACGCCGAGCCGGACCACGATCGCCCGAGCAGGGTCGACGAGGTCCTCGGCGATGGCGTCGTCGCGGGCGTGCGCGGAGAAGAACGCCACCCGGTCGACCGACGCCAGCGCGAGCGCGGTCAGCAGCCGGTATCCGCGCCAGGCGTCGAGGTCGGGGAAGTAGGAGGGGTTGTGGTAGCCGATCAGGTCCTGCTGGGTGACGATCAGCCGCTCGCCGAGCGTGCGCAGGAACGTAAGATCGCCCGCGTTACTGACCTGGAAGGGCCGATGGACGACGTCGGCGCGTCGGGCGACCGCACTCGCGGCCTCGCGGTAGGTGAGGAGCGCGACGCCGGGGAGCGACCGCAGCCGCGCGATCGCGTGCTCGCTGGCGTCGTCGGGCATGATCACGGTCAGGCGGACCTTTCCGGACCTTGCGAGGCCGGCGACGACCTCGAGCACGTGCACGTGCGTCCCGTTCGTCGGCCCGTACAGGATGCGCGCGTCGATCACCGCCGACAGGCCGGTGATCGCCCGGCGGATCCTCCCGGCGGCTCGCAGCGTCGGGGCGGGGGTTCCGCTGTCCCCGCCCAGCCCGATTGGGGTCGCCGGAATCTCGCGTCGATCGAGAACGAGCACATCGTCGGCAAGTACGTGCAGAAGCCCGGCCACGGTGCAGCGGCGGGACAGCTCGTCGCGGGTCACGGCGCCGGCGTCGTGCTGCCCTATTAGCTCGAGCGCGGTGCGCCGGACGTACACGCACGGTCCGTGGGCGGCGGGAAGGTGTGGACGGAGCCGCAGCGACCGGGTGCGTGCCGCCGCTGTCGCATTTTCGAAGCCGGGGCCGGGCGGTGCGTCCACGTCCCGGTGCGTCAGGGCGGACGCTGTGGCCACGGCGCCAATCGATGCGGCGGCGCTGCTCAGGCCGTCGAGCCAACCGTCGGCGACGATGCAGCCGGGCTCGACGAGGACGATGTCTCCGTGCGCCTGTGGGTCGACAGCGGTCGCCGAATCCAGGACGACGACCGGCACCTCGGCTGCTGTGTGGGCGTTGATGCTTTCGACGGTCGCGGTCAGTAGCTCACCGTCGTCGCCGCGCGTGACGCACACGGTCACCGCGCTCACGCCGGCCTCCGGGCGATCAGCATCAGAGTGTGGCCGAACGGAGCCGCACGCGGTCTCGACCCGAGCGCGTCCACTGGGGCCAGCGTGCGCTGCAGCGACGCGGCCGTTCGCCGCCAGCTGAACGTGACCGCATGCAACTCCGGCACGAGACCCACTGCCCGCGCGTCGGCTTCGAGCCGCCGAGGCGACAGCGGGATGTCGTCAGGAGTGCCGTGGATCGCGGTCGCAACGCCGGCCCGGTTGGCGATCGCCAAGCCGAGCCCGACCGGATGCCAGAGTCCCGGCTCGACCGCGACCATCGCGCCGCCGGGGCGGAGAAGGTACGCCGCCTCGGCAAAGCACGGCGCGAGAGGGCCTTGGTAGGCGATGTGGTGGAGCACCAGCCGATACAGGACCACGTCGAACGATGCCGGCGGCAGCCCGAGACTGCCGGCATATCCCACCCGTGCCTCGTCGGCTCGGCCTGTCTCCATGACCCCCGCCACGCGCTCCGGATTCGAGTCGACGGCGACCAGCCTGAACGCTGGCGCCGGGAAAAGATGGCGGCCGGGATGCCAGCCAGCTCCGACCGACAGCACCTCCCCGCCGGAGACTCCGAGCCGGTTGGCGAGCAGCCGCTGCTCCCGCTCCATGACGTGCCGGTAGTGCGCCTCCATCGTCGACGCCCGGCTCACGCGGTCGAGCAGGTTGTCGGCGTCGCGCGGCGCCGCGCGCGGTTGGTCGGACTGAATCACGTCGAGCTCGGATCGCGCTGGGCCAGAAATGCGAACTGCCCGCAGAACAGGAGTTTCGCTGCGTTGAGCGCGCGGATGTCCGCCCTCGCGATGCGTCCGCAGCCGTTGAGCACTTGATTGAACGGAGACTCCCGTCCCCACCATCGGTGAAAGTACCGGTGCCCGCCGGCGACGCGCCACCCGATGAGCGTGAACCCATCGATCCCCGGACGCAACTCGAGCGTGCGCAGGCCGGCTTGCTGGAGGAGCGCGACCATTCCGACCGGCGTGTAGTTCCACAGGCTCAGCGAGTGGTACGCCTCAAGTTGGGAGGTCGAACCGGCGAACCACCCGCCTGGTACGAGCACCCGGCGCACCTCGGCGAGCAGGGGCTCTGGATGGCGCACGTGCTCGAGCACCTGCTTGCAGTA
>Ga0070765_100003445_pt1 | contig 10139 bp, 11 predicted proteins | sample HubBroMetageWFT5_FD_71516 | JGI IMG/M metagenome (GOLD analysis project Ga0070765, IMG submission 71516) | Warmed and freeze-thawed soil microbial communities from the Hubbard Brook experimental Forest, New Hampshire - Hubbard Brook CCASE Soil... | ecosystem: Environmental > Terrestrial > Soil... | reverse complement strand
ATGAGAATTCGAGCGATGAGAGAGGGTGCAGTCGAGTTCCTCGCAAAACCATTCGATCATCGCTTATTGCTGGAAAGAGTCCGGTCTGCAGTTGATATCTGCGCAACCTAGACTATTGCAGTCGCGTCGGGACCTTAAGTATAGAGTTCGTGTAAGAAATAGATACGGGAACAACTGTGATCTCTTTAGTTATGCAGAAATAATTTGAACGAGATCGGGTAGTGATCAGAGCCTTTGGCCTGGTTGTGAACCCGACCCTGACCTGCTGCCATTGCACCGCGAACGAACACCCAGTCGATATGGCGACCAGGCTCCAGCAGGTGGCGCGCCGGCGTGGTCGGCACACGAGCTGTTGGAACGACATCCCGGAATCCAGCGCGGGCCAATGCCTCCGCTGCAGGCTTCTTTGATGCGTTCAAGTTGAGATCACCGGCTATTATCTGCAAGCACAGCGAACCATACTCAACGGCATCTCGCAAGACCTCGTTCATTTGAGTAAGCCGTAGTTCGTCGTTCCCGCGGCTCTCGATGTGCAGGTTATAGCAGACAATTGGAACTCCGGCACCTCCGACTTCGCTAGCCAACGCTATTCTTCCCCCGAGCCTCTGCTGAAATGGTTCCAAATTCGGCTTAAACCAGCGCGCCTTCCAGAAATCGGACTGCTGATGAAAATGGATCACGCGCGGGTTTGAAATTTTCCACCGAGAAAGAGTAGCTTGGCCATGGTAAGCTGGGCTGGCCTTCGAACCTTGAGTCAGCTCCACAAACTCGCGCGCGAAAACGTAATTCAGACGCAACTTTCGCGCGATTTCCTGAGCGACATTCAGCCGTTTGGTGCGCCGGGCATTGACGTCGACCGACGCCCGGCACCAGAGGCAGTAAACTGTCGAAACGCTCGGTGATATTCGGCGCAGTCTGGACGGTCGATCCTCCAACCGTGCTCGCTGCCGCAGAGTCCTCGGCCGTCGCAGACACCGTTACCGTCGTCGACTCGGTCACAGGTTTAACCTTCATCTCCAAGGGCACTTCAGAAACAATTCCTGCTGCGACCACTACATCCTGTGCCGCACGTCGATGGGAAGATTCATCGCGCTTTGTCCGGTGACGGGATCAGTCACGTCGGCGTTGTTGACGAGCGACCCGTTCTGCGAAGAACGTGCCCCTTTCATGTTTATGAGCCCGTCAGGGCCACGAAAGATAGTCCGGGCATTTGAGCGGTAACTTTGTAAGAACCAGGAGGCACGGTGTTGAACGCGACTTTACCTTCGTCGTTGCTAACAGCTTCGATATCCGTTGGACCATCCAGTGCGACCTTTATTCCGGATATGGCCACTCGGCCACCATCTGGATCAGCAGTAACCGCGACGTGGACTGTACCGGTCGTCTCCTCTGTTTCCTGAGCGACCGAGTAGGCGCTCAGCAAAGCCAGAGACAGCACGAGATTTGTCAGTCTTTTCGTCACTCTGATTTCCTCTGTGCGGCTGAGCCCGTCTGATATTTTCCGCAGACGCACAACGGCACCCGTCCTCACAACAGACTTTGATTGCATCCTCAAAACTCGTGCGAACCCTCGCTCTGCTCCGGCTTGGTTTTAGTGGACCCCTAGGACGCTGCAAGGAGCATCCTGTGCAAGTGCATAAACCGTGCTCCAAAGACGTGATATGTGGGATTGGTGATGATGAAGTCCAATCACGAGGAGGTCTGTTTTGTGATGAGCGAGGAAGTGGACGATGGCGTCCACCTCCTCGCCTTCAAGAAGATGAGTCTCGAGTTCGACTCCTTCGCGCAGTGCGGTCTCGCGCGCCTGGGAATGCAATCGTTCATAGGCTTGTGTACGATCACTGTTGATGATCAGCTTCAGAGAAGGGTTAGCAGCGTCGGCATAGGCCGTGTAAGCGGGCGGCGCCTGAAAGATGGTTACTGCTCGCAGTTCGGCGCCCAGTGTCTTGGCCAGGTGAACTGCGGAGGTTAGCGCACGTCCAGCCTCGGGAGATTCGCTATGGGCTACCGCGATTCTCTTAAACATGGCTACCGCTTATCCTCTTTGAAGGTTGACATAATTCCCCCAGCCTTGAGGCTTCACTCTTCCGAAGTGCAAGCCAAGGGCCATTCGAAATCGCTAAAAACAAAGTGCCGCCGCACGCTGGATGCCACTCCAATAACACGCAAGACGTCGCCCTATTGACGAATGTCAGCCGGTTGCCATCCCGCTGTTGGTAGGCTGCCACCGTGATGAGCAAACGGCTCGGCGAAACGCCGGCAAAAGCAAGCGGACCGCTCTGTTCTTTCAGTCGCAGGCGACGGTTTCTCCTGATGATTTGCTTTGGCAGATCACGTGCTTACTAATCGCTCAAAGCGAGACGCGCAAACCCACGCACCTCGCAAATGAGAGATAGGGAGAAAAAACCATGAAACGTCACCTCTTTATGGCCCTCGCGATGGCCTCGATGCTGCATGCCGGCGCGCCGGCAAAGGCTGCGATCGATGTCGACACCCCGGCGAAGGACACCGCTCACGCTACCGCTAAAACAGGCAAGGATGTTGCTCACGGCACCACCGAAGCAGCTGATAAGACGACGCATGCTACGGCTCATGCGGCCAAGGAAACCGGATCCGGCATTAAAAAGGGTGCTCACGGCATTGGCCACGGCGTCAAGAAAGGTGCCACCAAAACAGCGGACGCACTGAAGTGAAGCCAGAAGCTGGGAAACGCTTCATGGTATTTGCGGGCGGCTTAGCCATGTGAGCTGCCTTGTTGTTTGGGGAAGTCGAGATGCGGGAAGCCCTCGCCCCCGGCCCGGATGCATAGCTCAACCCAGCAATGCACGCCGGGCTGCTTTCCTTTTTCCAACTTGGCGCGGGACTACATGAGAGAGGAGCGGACATGGGAGTCGTCTCACTGCAGGGCAGAATAACCGTCAGCAACGCGAATGAAATGCGGCGCACACTGGCCGACGCGTTGCGCTCTCAACCAGGAGAGTTGACGGTAGACCTTCTCAGTGTCACCTATATGGATACCTCTGGGTTAGCGACATTGATAGAAGCTATGCGGAACGCGCGGAAACAAAGAACCCGCCTGGTTTTGAGAAGTGTGCAAACTCAACCGCGATACCTTCTTACGGTCACTGACCTTGATCATGTCTTCGAAATCCAAGAGGCGGCTAGCACGTGAGCGTTCTCGAAGCCATTGGCAGCAGCATCATCAACCAGCTTGCGTATGTTGGCAGCTTAACCAACCAATTCTGTTCGGCGCTGGGCGCGTTCCCACGCCTGGTGCCCTTCGTTGGCGGACGGGGGCGTTGGCGTAGCGCAATGAAGCAGATGTCCGCCATCGGTGTAGACGCGCTACCGATGGTGGCCATTGTAGCCGCCTGTGGCGGATCCATCCTGGCCATCCAAAGCGCCTCGGAACTAAGCCAATTCGGAGCCATGCAGCTGGTAGTCGATATTGTGGTAATTGCCTTCACGCGCGAGCTCGGTCCGCTCCTGACCGCCATCGTCGTTAGCGGACGTTCCGGATCCGCAATCTCCGCAGAAATCGGAACCATGGTAGTAACCGAAGAAATCGACGCATTGCGCACCATGGCAGTCGATCCTATCGAGCTGGTGTTGGCGCCGAAATTTCTTGCGGCAATGATCGTTGTACCCTGCCTCACCGTCATAAGCAATTTGTGCGGAATCCTGGCGGGCGCGGCCTTCATGTATTTCAAAATGAAGATGACTCTGCCCATCTATCTTCGCTATGTGGCAAATGCAATTGTTCTCCGCGACGTATTCACGGGGCTGGTCAAGAGCCTGGTGTTTGCCACGATCATTGTCCATGTAGGGTGCATGGAGGGGATCCGAGTCAAAGGTGGACCAGAAGCAGTGGGAAGGTCGGCTACTTCGGCTGTGGTCAAGTCCACCTTGCTGGTGATCTTCGCCGATCTCTTTATCACCGCCATCTTTTATATAGCGAGTGCGAAATAAGTTATGGAGAGCCCGGTCATTAGCGTGCGTGGTCTTACGGTTTCTTACGGAGACCAGCGTGTTCTGAATGGTGTCAATCTTGATGTCCAACGTGGCGAAGTCATGGTGCTGCTGGGAGGTAGCGGCTCCGGCAAGAGCACGATGCTTCGCCACATCATCGGGCTCGAGCGGCCGGACTCAGGCACGGTTCTGGTGCAAGGTGTAGACATCAACCGCTGTACGGCCCGGGAGCTGAAGGCCATCAGGCGAGGGATGGGTGTGGCTTTCCAGGAGGGGGCGCTTTTCAGTTCCCTGTCCGTCGAGGAAAACATCGAGCTACCGATGCGCGAATTAACCACGCTGGCCGATCCTGTGATCGAAATCATGACCTTTCTCAAGCTGGCATCCGTGGGTTTGAGCGAGGCGGGAAAATTGCTGCCTCAGGAGTTATCTGGAGGTATGAAGAAACGCGCGGCAGTCGCACGCGCAACCGCGCTTGATCCGGAAATACTCATTTTCGACGAACCATCGGCGGGACTTGATCCCATTGTCGCTGCGGAACTCGATGAGCTGATTCTTTTCCTGAAGCACGCGTTTCAAATGACCATCGTGATCGTGACCCACGAAATGACGAGTGCCTTCCGCATCGCTGATCGCCTCGCCATGCTCTACAAGGGTTCTCTCATCGCGGTGGAGGACAAAGCATCGTTCCAGGCAAATACTGATCCGAGGATTCGGCAGTTTCTCGATCGCATTCCCCAACACATCGCGGAGAGTGAGTCCGTCCAGCACCGGCTGCGGGAATTCGCCGGGGTTACAGGAGCATAAGAATGAAGAGTATGGAAGCAAAAGTAGGGGCCTTCGTCGTACTCTGCGCGGTGATTTTGAGTGCGACCGTCTACTACGTGAGCTACGTGCGATTCAAAGGCGCACGCGTTCCGTTCAGGACCTATTTGAAGGATGCGGAAGGGATTGAACCAGGCACGCAGGTCCTGTTTGGAGGAATCACTGTGGGCAAAGTTACCTCAGTCGCACCCGACCAGATAGACCCGACCCGAATTGCTATTGTGCTGGATGTGATGCAGGGCACACCCTTGAACGAGAAGTCTGTGGCAGCCGTTGGATCTGTCAGCCTGATGGGCGATCCGGTTTTGGCCATCGGTACGGGTTCGAATGATGCTCCCCGCTTGCGGCCGGGGGGGGTCATTCGATCGCAGGAAACCGTGAGTCTGGACGAATTGCAGCGCCGGATAGCCACCCTTGCCAGCACCGCGCAGACGACGCTCGTGGCCGTGGGCGCCGATCTGAATAATGTCACCCAAGACACACGGCAACTACTGGCCAACCTGAATGATGCTACCGGCACAACGAACCGTAAACATCTGGCGGGCATTCTGGCCAATACCGACACGACGGTTGCGCAGCTATCGCCGCAGATCAACCAGATCAGCGAACAGGTATTAAAGCTGACCAAGGATGCCAATACCGTCGTAGCGAAGCTTGGACCGACGGTCGACAATGTCAACGCCACCGTTTCGAACACGAACGAAACCATCACGGCATTGCGCGGCCCAAGTGAGGCTGATCTCGCAGAACTGCAAAGAACCCTGGTGCAGACGCGTGAATTGGTCAACAATCTGCAAGTCCTGGTTCGGGCGAACACGCAAAACGCGACCTATACATTCGAGAACCTCCGCATGGCAACTGACAATCTGAACCAATTGACTGAGTCGGTAAAAGAGCGGCCCTGGAGCCTGGTGCGAATCAGACAGCCAAAAGAAAGAAACGTTCCCAAATGAGGAGAGACTTATGCAGAACAAAACGCTCTTGCTAGCCACGGTTTGCACCTTAACGCTTCTGGTCTCTGGCTGTGGAGTGCGGTATCCGAGGTATTACACGTTATCCATTGCACCGGCGCTGAAGGAGAATGTCAGTTCGGCGCCTCGGCCGGTTACGGTTGCGGTGCGCCGATTCGAAACGCCCGCGTACTTGCGGCAAGGAAGAATTGTCTACAGCCAAACTCCCGGCGAGGTCGGATTTTATGAATATCGCCGCTGGGCAGTCGATCCTGGGGTAGCCGTCACCACCGCGATGGTCGAGTCGCTCCGCTCCGGGCATCTGTTCTCCGCAGTAGCGCCCTATGACGGCCAGGACCGGTCTGACTATCTCTTGACCGGACGACTCGAGAAGCTTGACGAAATTGATTACGGAGGGGACGTCCGAGTGGAAGCAAAGGTGTCCGCCGAGCTAACCAACCTGCGCACGGGGTCCATCGTGTGGACCGGAGACGCGACTCGATCCTCGAGAGTCGAGAGACGGAACGTCGACTCTGTCGTCGCGGAAATGAGTCATGCCCTTCAGGGGAGCATGGATCAGTTGTTAACGGGCATGGAGCAACAAGTTTCCAGAACAGAGATTTCCGCGCGCTAGAAATCTACCCCGATGCTTGTTTGGCTGTAATGAAGTGGCAGCGCAAACAACCACTGGCTCCGGATGTCGGTCAACATAACGATGAATCGCTGTGGAGCTTGGCGTCAAAACAAAGAAATCGAAGGACTCGGGCGCCAGGGGCATGATTGCCCCTGGCGAACGCGTTCTTTGCAGGAAATAGCAAAGTCGAGGAGCAAATGGATCAGCTACGAATAATCATCGTTGGCGGCGGTTTTGGAGGATTGGCTGCCGCGAAGACCCTCAGGAAGACACCTGCGCAGGTGATCTTGATCGACCGCACCAACCACCACCTGTTTCAGCCACTGCTCTATCAAGTGGCGACAGCAGTGCTCGCCCCCAGTCAGATTGGAACGCCGATCCGTGGGATCCTTCGAAATCAGAGGAATGCTCTGGTTATCATGGGCGAGGTGACGGGGGTAAACAAGGAACAAAAGTGTGTATATGCAACTAACGCTGACCGCAGCGATGTTCCTCTCCCGTATGACTACCTCATCCTCGCCACGGGTGCTACAGACAGCTACTTCGGCCATGACGAGTTTGGGAAGTTTGCCCCGGGCATGAAGAGCATCGCGGATGCTGTGGCTACTCGAAACAAGGTCTTGCATGCGTTTGAATTGGCAGAGGCGGAAGAGGATCCCAACCGGCACCGTGACCTGCTGACGTTCGTTATGGTGGGAGCTGGTCCCACCGGTGTAGAGTTGGCCGGGGCTCTGGCGGTGCTTGTCCGTACCACTTTTAGAACGGGCTTCCGGCGGATTGATCCTGCTTTCGTTCGAATCGTACTCGTTGACAGGTCGCCCAGGGTTCTGGCTACGTTTTCGGAGCACCTCTCCCAAGCCGCTCATCGACGCCTTGAGAACTTAGGTGTTGAGGTTCGGCTCGGACAAGGCGTGGACCAAATTGACGACGATGGTGTCGTGGTAGCCGGCGAGCGGATCCCAAGCAAGACCGTCATCTGGACCGCGGGCGTTGCTCCCTCGCCGGCGGGCAAGTGGTTGCAAACCGAAACGGATCGCGCGGGTCGAGTACGCGTTCAAAGCGACCTCACAGTTCCAGGATATCCAGAGATTTTTGTCATCGGCGATACTGCGTCTTTCGAGGAAAAGGGCAAACCCTTGCCCGGCGTTGCGCAGGTGGCAATGCAACAGGGACGTTATGCCGCAAAGGTGATTGACCGCCGTATCACCAACGGATCACCACCGGGCTCATTCTCTTATTTCGATAAGGGAAGCATGGCTGTCGTGGGAAAGGGCTTTGCTGTATTGCAGAGCGGCAAGGTGCAGTTAAGCGGTTTCGCGGCCTGGCTTACCTGGGCGTTCGTACACCTTCAGTTTCTGGCGACATCGAGCATACGTCTGAGTGTCTTCCTGCAGTGGGTTTGGACATATTTCACCGGCCAGAGAGGTTCCGAACTCATCGTGAATCACCATGGACAACAACCGGTGGAGGCTGTGGAAGAAGCATCTGGCAAACCAGCGGCGGCTAACTCGGAACGCGCAATCCACCCCAGGCCGGCGGGCACATACTCGTAGAAAGAATGATTAGTTTCTTCGATCACCTTTGCGCCGCCCTTCCTCTATTCAGGGGTCCGGCCCATGGCGTGAATGACCTCGTCGTTTGCCTGGGTGTAATCCAGCTGTGACTGCAGAAGCGACATCCGGGCGTCGAGTTCCTGGGCTACTCCCATATCGGCTTGGGAGCCGAGAGCCTCCCCCCGCGCCAGTTCCTGATGCAGAACGCGATTGGATTCGGTGCGCAGGGCCATCACTTCCTCAGATACGCTCCGCATTTGCTGGGTCCTTTCCAACTTGTTGTACGCGGTCTCTACGGCCACTTCGACCTCATCAGTAAGCCGGACAAGATTTTCCTTCGCCTGGGACACCTGAGCCTCTCGCTCGCGGAGCAGCGCACGCTTGCGTCCCGAGTCGAATAGGTCGTACTCGAAGTGAACACCGAAACTGCCGAAATTGCGGGCGAGAAATGGAACCTGGTCTTGGTAGCTGTAACGAGCAAAGGCGAACATGTCTGGGACGTAAATGTCTGTTTTTGCCAGGTGGACCGCGGCAGTCGCTTTCTCGACCTCGTTGCGCGCTTCGCTGATCTCGGGATGGGATGCGAGTGCCTGAGCTATACAGGTTTCGCGCGCGCAGGCTGGCTGCACTTCCGCCACGTCAGGATCGAGATCCAGCGCCGTTGTAAGCGGTAGTCCCATGGCATCGTTCAGTTGTAGCTTAAGATCGGAGAGCTGTAACTCCGTAGTCAGCAGGTCCTGTTTTGCCTGCAGGAGTTGCGCCCGGCTTTCTATCAGGTCCTCTTGCAGGGCGCTGCCGTATTTCACCTGCTGGACACGTTCGGTTTGCAGATCTTGCGATGCCTTGATTCTGGCTTCGGTCGCGGCACGGTGGACTTGCGTGATCAGAACCTTGTAATAGAGCTGGTGAACTATGAGGGCAACATCGTTCACGGTTTCTTTTGCTTTCTGTTGTGAGGCCTTCCAATCGGCTCGCGCCATGTCGTTTTCTGACCGGATTTTTAGCAGTGTGGTCAAAGGCTGTGTGAGCTGGGTTCCACTGGTCGTCAAATTCTTCCCACCCTGGTTAATGATTGCATCTGTAGGAGGAACAGGGCTGCCCGCGACCCCGCCGAGACTGCCAGCACGGAGTTGTATCAGCTGCGAGTCAGTCAAATGCATGAAGGTGCTCTCATTGCGTATGGTGGGCAAGTATGCGCTTTTCGCGACTTCTGTCGCGTGCTGCTTCGCTTCGACGTTGTCTGCAGCGATGTGAACGTTGTGGTTGTGCTGTAACGCCAGTTGCACGGCCTCATGCAAGGTGATGTGGCGAGCGAAAGTAGGGTCGCCTGGCTCTCCGGCAAAGGCGAGGGGCCCGCAGAGCAAGAGGGTGATTAGCAACAGCTGTGAGTTCCATTTCATGTGTGTGTCTCCTTAACCGGCTGCAGGGTACCGAGGTCGCCGTAGTTCAGCGGTGACTTGCGTAGCAATGCGGTCAAAAGAAGGCCCAGAAGGCAAGACCATGCGACTAGATGGCAGCCGTCAATGAGGCTCAAGGCATACGCCTGCAGACGCAGCCGGGATCCGACCAGATCGACAGCACGGGCGCTTGCTCCGGCGGCACCGGATGATCTGGCGTAAAGGCCCGCAGCGAGGGCGTGAACAGTTCCGTCTGTAATCCAGCTTCCCAGGGTTACGTGCAGCCCCAAAAGGTTCGAGTGCAGCTTCTCACGGTCGGCGAGAAAGTGGGCCATGTACACAGCGCCCGTGGTTCCCCCAAATAAGCGGATCGTATGAAAAAACGCAGAGAATGTGAGGATCCACTGAGGCTTCGACAAGCCCCCGGTGAAGACTCCCTGCAGGATAATGCATCCCACCAGGCCTATCAGAGAAACCGCTTGTCCGACGCCCATGAGCAACTCAGTGCGATAGTAGTTGGCTGCAGACCAGGCGGTAGTGTACTCAGCATTCAAGCAGGCGGCGAAGGCGGTGCAGGTCAGGCCCACGGCAAGCAACAGACGAGGGTCAAGTTTCTGAAGCATCAGGAGCGCAGCGATAAACGTAATCAGCACGAGGGGAACAGCGCTCCAGATCACAGCCGGCCCGATCTGGTCGGCTTCGAAGCCCTGAATGGCGAGCGACTGCGGAATCAGGATGATGGTACTGGTGAGCGTAAACCGAAACCAGAACAGCAGCATGCCCAGTAGCACTGTGTTCCATTGCCAGAGAT
>Ga0070765_100003444_pt1 | contig 10144 bp, 12 predicted proteins | sample HubBroMetageWFT5_FD_71516 | JGI IMG/M metagenome (GOLD analysis project Ga0070765, IMG submission 71516) | Warmed and freeze-thawed soil microbial communities from the Hubbard Brook experimental Forest, New Hampshire - Hubbard Brook CCASE Soil... | ecosystem: Environmental > Terrestrial > Soil... | reverse complement strand
GGTCAGCCCGACAGGAAACTATGTAGCGACTGGATCCGGTTCAGTGAACGGAAATCTCAACGTCTACCAGGTTTCGCAGGGCAATTTTTCTTTGACGAATATGGGCACTGTGGAACTTGGGGCGGAACGGAATGCCGCTAGTTTGACTTCGGGAGCCGCTTCGGCGGCCACGGCTTCTGCGGGTGCAACTTCGTCAGTCGGAAGGTTGTTGGCAGAGAAAGAGAAGTGGACGCGTACCGTGGCTCTTTATGGGATGCTGGCTATGCTTGCGCTTTGCATGGTGGGAATGGTTGCGAGAGGGTCTCGCTATCGACGGCTAAATGCATACATGTCGGGAATGATCTTTCTGTGGATGGTGGGATGCGGCAGCGTTGGTGGCACGCCCAGTACGGCGCAGCAAAGTCCAGGTCCGCCACCAGTCGCACCCGTGCGGACAAGGGGCGCAGCAGTGCTGCGCCCCTGCCGGAGTGACCTAAGAGGGCGGGCAAGCCACCAACGCTATAAGGCCGGAAGCAGCTTGAAATGCAAAAGAAAATCTATCAGCCCTGTTATTTGCTGTACGAGATGCGGTAAATGATGCCGGTACCGTCGTCGCTTACGAGTAGAGAGCCGTCCGGAGCGACGGTGACACCGACTGGACGCCCATTGACGTTGTGGCCTTTCGGATCGGGAACCAGCCCGGTAAGAAATGGAACGGGATCGGCCACGGTTTTTCCGTCCTTCATGCCGACGAAGGCGACCTGATAGCCAGCGCGTGTGGCGCGATTCCAGGAACCATGTTCGGCGACAAAGGCTCCGCCGCGATAGGATTCGGGAAATTGCGTAGCGTTGTAAAACGCGAATTGAAGAGGCGCGACGTGAGCGCCGAGAAGAACGTCCGGGATGATGGCCTTGGCGACGAGGTCCGGCTTTTGCGGCTGCACGCGAGGATCAACGTTGTCGCCAATGTAGCTGTAGGGCCAGCCGTAGAATCCGCCATCCTTGATGGAAGTGAAATAGTCGGGCGGAAGGTTGTCGCCGAGTTCGTCGCGCTCATTCACCGCAACCCACAATACATTGGTGTGCGGTTCGAGAGCCAAGCCAACGGCGTTGCGCAAACCTGAAGCGTACACGCGGAGATTTTTCCCATCGGGATCACAGGCCAGAACCGCCGCGCGGCGAGAATCCTTCTCAATATCAATATTTCCGGACGAGCCGACACTTATGTAGAGGGTCTTACCGTCCGGGCCGAAGGCGAGCGTACGGGTAAAGTGGCCGCCGCCAGGTGGCAGATCGACGATGTGCTCGGCCTCTCCAATGCGTTTGGAGGTTTTCGGGTCGAACTTGAATCGCACGACTTCACCGGTATTGCCTACGTAGAGATAGTCATCATGGAAGGCGAGGCCAAAGGGCCGTCGCAAATTATCGGCAAAGATTTGCTGCTGCTGAGCGCCGCCGGTACCCTGGGGATCGTGCAGAACGATCACTTTTCCGGCGCCCGTTTCGGCAAGGAAGATATCTCCATTCGCAGCGGTGAGGAGAAAACGAGGATTCTGCAAGCTGGCGGCAAAAACATTGACGTGAAAACCGGCGGGAACCGTGGGCAAGAATCCAGCGGGGGCTTTCACGCCGCCCGGCCCGTTGCCAGCGGATTTGGTGGCAAAAGGCTTGGGCAGATCGGGTTTGTTACCGTTGGTGACCTGGGCGGCGGCAGGCAGCGCGGAAAAAAGAAATGTGGTTAGCAGACCGATGGTGACGGCTTTCGAGAGCATTGCATAATCCTTTTGGGTCAAAGTTGTTGGCTCAGTACTAGGATGCACGGTCCGTTTGGCGGGTTCCACCGAAACATCCGCCAGAATTCGTCAAGGCTTGGGAGGTTGTGCGTCGGACTGGACGGTTTTTGCGATTTTGGAAACGTCGTAGCCGTGATCGGTAATGTGATGGAGAATTTCGTCGTACGTGGAAGCGTCGAGTTGGGCCGAGCGGCTGATGATCCAAAGATATTTGCGATCGGGCTCACCAACCACGGCGTAGCGATAGTCCTTGTCCAGATCGATGATCCAATAATCCGCGAAGAAGGGCCAAAAGAACGTGACGCGCAACTTGGCGTGAGAAACGGCGTCTATAATGCTGGCGTGGCCGTGGCTCGTGTCGGTCTTGCCGCTCGGTAGGCGACACTCGTTTTTGAGACTCATGCGGCCATCGGGCATGAGGGCGTAGTGAACTTTGACGTCGCCAGCACATTCGTTCTCGTAGCGATTTGGAGTACGCGCGATTTCGTACCAATCACCGATATAGCGGTTGAGATCTACCGAAGAGACAGTCTGGAGCGGTGATTTTTCTGAAGAATCGGAGGAAGCTCCCAGACCACCCGGGAACAGCGTGGAGCTTGCGGCGACAAGAGCGAGTGCGAATAGGAATCTGCGGAACATGTTCAGTAGCTATCGACGGCTTAGTGCGAAGCATCCCGAAGTACTCCGTGGGAGCATTCCGTTCCCTACCTCGAAACAGGGACACGCGCGGGTGCCAGGAGTACGCCAAAACCAAGCAATGGGGATGTATATGACTAAAAACATGTGGAAATGGCAAGCTTTAATCCTTGCCTCAAGGAAATAGGCGGAACTGGTGAAATTAGCGATCGGCAAACGGCGCCGATGACCAAGGAAGACGAGGAATTGGAAACAGATACAAATACTAGAAGGACAGAAGGGCCGGAAAAGCTGTAACGTTTGGGGAGGCCAAAGACTCAAATCTGGCAGAAGCCGACGAATCTATCCCCGTGGATTTGTTGACTCCAGAGTGAGATGAGAATCTTTCTGGCGCAAGGCCGCATCCAAGCAATACGGTTGGATTTCGCAGCGGCCAGAGCAAATGACCAGGAAGTGCCGGAATCAGGCGGAGCGAATCATGCGGAAAACTTTGAGAGTGCTGATGCTGATTGTAGCGGGACTTGCTGCGTTCTCGTTTGTGGCGACACATCTTGGTGCAAAAAACGGTGGCTCTCGGGCTGGCGTGCCTTTTCCGAAGCCGGCCGTGGATGAGCCGGTGGCGAACGCGAAAGGCCAAGAGACAGCGGTGATTTCGGGGGGGTGCTTCTGGGGAGTCCAGGCGGTTTACGAGCACACCAAGGGAGTGACATCTGCGACGGCGGGATACGCCGGCGGAATGGCCGAGACGGCGCACTACGAAATGGTGGGGAGCGGGGCAACGGGACACGCGGAGAGCGTGAAGATCCTGTTCGATCCTTCGAAGATTACGTACGGCCAGATACTGATGATTTTCTTTTCAGTGGCACACAATCCGACCGAACTGAACAAGCAGGGACCAGATTGGGGAACGCAGTACCGCTCGTCCATTTTCTACGCCAACGATTCACAGAAGAAGATTGCCGAGGCGTACATCGCGCAATTGAATGAAGCAAAGGTTTACGGCCAGAAGATCGCAACAGTGGTTGTGCCGCTAGACGGCTTCTTCCCGGCGGAGGGCTACCATCAGGATTATTTGAAGCACAATCCAAATAATCCGTACATCGTGATCAATGACTTGCCGAAACTGGCGAGTTTGAAGAAGGAATTTCCGGAATTGTACCGGGAATATTGAACTCGAGGCTGTCGAGAGCCGTCCTCAAACAAGACAAGAACAGAAAACGGCCGGTCCTGTTGAACAGGTCGGCCGTTTTTGTTGGTGCATAGGATATTGAGGCTATGAAGGGCGCTCGGTTACGGGCTTGGTGCCGGGAGGGGGCAACGGAGATTTTTTCTGGCCTGTGGCGGCGTCTTCGAGCAGGGTGTCCAAGTCGCGATAGGCGTAAATCGTGGGGGCGTGGTTTTGCATGAGCCCACCCGTGTCAGCCGTTGGGCCGTAATTGCTGTGGAGATCCCGGCCCAACATGCGGAGCATGGCCATCTGTTGGCCGCGGTGGTGCGATGTGTGGGAGATGCGGCGGGTAAGCACCCAGGCGTTACTGCGGTTCACATCGAAGAAGGTGGTTTCGCTCTCGAACCAGGCTTCTTCGCTACCATCGAGTACGTGGAGGCGCTTGTCGCTATCTTCGGCATAGCGTTGGATGAATTCCACGCGTTGTTCGATTTGTGGAAGTGGCGGCGCAGCGACGTCGATCTTCAACATGGTGCGAAACCACAGATCTTCGCTGACGCATTGATGGATCATTTGTTCGCGGACACTTCGGCCGCGTGGGTCGCCAACGCGAGGGCGGAATTCCAGGTCGGCGTCACGAAATTCGGTCCAGATGCTCAAGACCTTCATGCGTTCGGTAGCGTACGTTTCGATCAGGAAGTCATACCGCATGGGGGGCTCCTCAGGATGCAGCGGTTCGGAGGTCTAACGTGGGAAGGATAAACGACACCAATAAGTCTTGACTAGACCTTCTCGCCGGCGTAAAAAAGTGGTCCGCGCAGCGCGATGTTCAATACCCTCCCGGTCCCCCTGCCCACTGCGCTAAATTTCAATATTCGATGAGGAGGAATTATGGCCGCAGTACGCGCAATACCAGAAGGGTATCACTCGATTACGCCAGCGATCACTTGTAAGGGCGCCGCCAAGGCGATCGAATTTTACAAGCAAGCGTTGGGAGCCACAGAAAGAGGGCGCATGGAAGGCCCTGGCGGAACGATCATGCACGCGGAAATTCAAATTGGAGATTCGAGGCTAATGTTGGGCGACGAATTTCCCGGGGTGTCCTCCGCGCCGAATCCAAATGCGCCACCGTCCTCTTCGCTCAACATTTACCTGGAGAATGTGGACGCAGCGTTTGATCGTGCAGTGAAGGCGGGATGTAAGGTGCTAATGCCGCTGGCGGACCAGTTCTGGGGCGACCGCTACGGAAAGTTGCAGGATCCCTTTGGGCATACATGGGGATTATTGCAGCATATTGAGGACGTGCCGGCGGAAGAGATGGAGAAGCGCGGAAGAGAGTGGACGGAGAAGATGTCAAAGGCAGCGGGCCGGTCGTAGGAGTCGTCGTCCAGGAATCGAAGAAGAATAGTTGACCCCGTCTCGTTCGCGAGGCGGGGTTGTTTTTTGGGAAAGGAAAAACCAAGAATTACCGCAGAGACCGCGGAGATCACGCGGAGGAAACGGAGAGTTCGAGCCTGGGATTAGACGAGTTCGTGGGCTTCGAGGGGCCAGAGCCACGCCGCACCACGGACGCCGCTGGAGTCGCCGTGCTTGGCGACCACCACGGGAGTGTCCGCTTCCCTGCCGAAGACGTAGTCCTTCAGGCGGTGTGGGACATTGTGATAGAGACGCGACACTTGAGAAACGCCGCCGCCGAGCACGATGATATCGGGATCGAGGACGTTAACCAACTGCGCCAGGCTGCGCGTGAGACGGTCTTCGTAGCGAGCGAGGCTCGCGAGGGCCGCCACGTTGCCGGCTTCGGAGCCGGCAAGGATCTCTTCGCCTTTTAGTTTCGCACCGGTGGCGCGCTCATAATCGGCTTCGAGGCCGGTGCCGGAGACAAAGGTTTCGATGCAGCCGCGGCGGCCGCAATAACATTCGGGGCCGGGATATTCCTCCGGTCGCATCCAGGGAAGCGTGGTGTGACCCCATTCACCCGCAACACCATTGTGGCCGTTGTGAACGCGGCCATCGACGGCGATCCCTCCACCGCAACCTGTGCCAAGAATGACAGCAAAGACCACACGCTTTCCCGCGCCTGCTCCGTCGGTAGCTTCGGAAACAGCTAGACAGTTGGCGTCATTGGCGCAGCGAATTTCGCGTTGCAAAAGCGCTCCAAGATCGCGATCGAAATGCTTGCCGATCATCCAGGTGGAATTCGCGTTTTTAACGGTGTGGGTGAAACTGGAAATTGTCCCGGGAATTCCGACGCCAACCGTCGCGGCACGCGATAATTTCTTTTCGATGGAGTTCACACCATCGGCGAGAGTGCGAAGGGTACCGTCGTAATCAAAACGGGGAGTGGGAATCCGATGGCGGTGGAGTTCCCTACCGTCGACGTCGAGGGCAACGAACTCGATTTTCGTTCCGCCTAGGTCAATACCGATACGCATTTTGTCGTGGCCTGCACCGGCCAGTGAACGGGTCATATTTATTGAGTCGATTTTACAGCAAAATACCGGGTGACTCCCAAGGTTGCCATCCGAACCCGCCTGGAATCCGAGGAAGCATACGCCGGATAGGGTCGAGGTTCACTGAGAAAATGCGGCGGGATTGTTGGTAAGAAGAGCGGTGAGATTGTCCACAATCTGCGCGCAGATCTTGCGGATGTCTTCTTCGGAAGGATTCTTGGCGACATCGAACTTTGCGAGCGGGATGTAGTTATTCAGAGTGATCACGGGACCGTAACGCGGATCGGGCTCTTGTACGGTGGCAATCTCATAAAGAGGCGCGTCGGGGCGAGACAGGTTGAAAATTCCAACATATAAGAGGAACTTCCCGCTGGGGGAGTTACTTCCGAGAAGGCCCCGGCGAACGCGATTCATGGGGTCCGGCTCTCCGAAGACACCACGGATGAGAACGCCGCCTGTAGGCCTGGAGGCGGATTGCCTGGTAGCCGTGAACTTGCTGTTTTGGAGAGACTGCACGAGAGTTTTGGAAAAGGTATCCATGACCAGCCGGGCTTGCTCGCTGGGAGAGTCGGTATCTTGCAAGAGGCCACTGGATTGGGTATTGGACTTCTTGGCCGCGTTCGGTACCGGCGGCGAAGGTGGTTTTGAAGCGACGGCCGGGAGTTCAAAGTCGCCTACAAATATTGGAACTGTCTGCGGAGGGGAGTCCTGCTGCGATTGTGCGGCGCGGGAGACACGGACAAGTGGAGAAAGCACGAAGCTGCAAGTTAAGACGATAACGACCGCCGGGCGTTTGAACAGGGTATAACTGGCAAACATAGAACCTCCGCGAGACGGTCCGAAGAGTCATTCAAGTAGAGCCACTGAGGATACGCGACCGGGAAGGAAAGAGGAATAAAAGGAATACCTCAGCACGGAAGACCAGTGCTCTCGCCAATCACAGACTTCCGTCGCAAACGGCGTGGGGCTGCAACCTTGGCACGGGATAAGAACGAGTGAATTAGGCTTTTCGTTTCGAGCAAGAGCATCTACAGCATAAAAAGAAGCCCATCCCGAATGGCAGGATGGGCTTCTTCCCGAGAAGCTAACGGATGGCGACGCGCTATTTGTGGTTGGCGGCTTCCGCAGCGAGTTTGAGTTCGCGATTGACCTGATCTAGAAGATCTTTGGCCTTGGCGGCATGACCCTGCATGTCCCACTCATTTGCCTGCTGAGCCGCACTGATTTTCTCAAACGCTTGCTGGGATAGTCTTTGTGCGGCGGCCAGATTGGGATGACGGTGGCCGCTGACATTTTCTTTAGGTGCTTGCGCGACAGCCACACTACCGACAATCAAAGCGGTGCCCAGGATGGTGCCGAGAATGAAATTTGAGCTTTTCATGCGGTGAGATCTCCTCTTGAAATTGATTTGATGGGCCGACGGGTGATGGGAGGGCTGGCTTGGCTCTCCTTGGGCAGTGTCTTTCGATTCCGAGAGACGCGCAACAGCGATTGTGAGTTGGCGTTGAAAAGGTAACGTGGATCCCAATGGACGTGCGCCATCACTTCAGATCAAAGGAATCTATCGAGTGGAAGCGACGCGTTTGTCGGATTTCGCCGAAAGACTGAGACCTAGCTGTTGGAACAAACCCAGGGCATCCCAGATGGCAACCGATTCGAGGATTTTGCCGTTGGAGACTTCGTGGATGGTAATGCCGCTGAAGGAAATCTTTTTGTTTGTGGGCGCGACTCCCAGAAATTCTGCCTTGTGGGTACCGGTGACGGTCCAGGAGACTGCCATTTTGTCCTGCTCGCCGACGGTGTCGTCGATGGTGAAGCGAAGATCGGGGAAACCGATCACGAAGCGTTCGACCTGACGACTGTAGGCTTCGGGGCCGACCGCTGAGCCGGGGAGCGTGGGATCTCCGAGGGCGTGACTCTTGGCAACGACCTGTTCGAGCGACTCTAATTTGCGATCGTTCCAGACGTCCTGATAAAGGCGGCGGAAGATGTCTTTGTGGGCTTGAGCGACGGACATACATAGCCTCCCCGGGAGAAGAATTCGCGTGGGTCCTGGAGATCCCGCCCTGCAGTTTGAATAGGGCTACCGGACGAAAGGCGGGCTGCGCAGAGCCTACTCCGGCGGGGGTCGGAAATGCAACGTCAGAAGATTGCTCTGGTCCAGCGAGAAACGTGAGAAATAAAGGGGGCCTGTGCTTTGCGTTTGTAATACCATGCGTTTGCAAACGACATCCAATGCTGTGAAGCGGCTTGGGATTGGAATGCGGTGGTTGGAGTTTGAGGAGGGCAAAGTGAAAATTGGCTATTGGGTTTTGACGCTGATGCTGTGCCTGTTTCTCGGGTTCGGGACGTACATGGACCTCTCGCACGGGCCTCAAATGCTGGCAGGGGTCGCGTCATTGGGCTACCCGGAATATTTTCTGAATATCGATGGGACCGCGAAGATATTGGCGATTCTGGCGCTGCTGGTGCCGCTGCCCGGATTTCCGACTTTGCGGGAATGGGCTTATGCAGGGTTGGTGTTTCTGACCATCGGGGCGGCGTGGTCGCACCTTGCGAGGCACCAGAGTCCGGTGATGGCGATTGCGACGCTGATCATTACGCTGGCGTCTTATGGGCTGTGGCGGGCGACGAGCGTGGGCGGAACTGGTTTGGAAGCGAAGTAAAGAAACGAAGCGACGTAACGAAGTAAGGATAGGCAATCCCCATCCAATCACCGGAATGTGCCGAGGAGATGGAGCGCAGGACGAATGGTTGGCATTCTGGTGCACGGGAATAATCACTACATTTTGAGTGGTCCGCGGCCGAACCAGGCGGAAGCATTGGAGTTGGCTCGTCATTGGGGTGTGGTTCGAATTGGCGAGCCGGTTTCGTTCGCGTTCGGGCAATGGGAGATTCGCACGAAGGAGTTTCGCGAAAATTTGGAATGGGCCGTGGTGGTACCGGGGGAGAGGGAAACCTCGCCCGGCGTTTCGCAGCTGTTGGCGGAGCTTGTGAGCCGCGGGATTTTCATTCAAACGTGCGGTAGTGCGGGGCGAATAGATAGTGCATAGCCGGACCACAGGACGTCAGGGCTTTCTCTGGGGATTGATCAATCTTGATTAACATTGATCAATAGCCTAGCATAGAATTATGGGAAGAATCGTAAGGCACATTCCAATCACCAAAGCGCGTATCAACCTTGGCCAGGTGGCTCGGAGGGCGCATATGAATCGCGAATACTTTATCCTCGAAAAAGATGGCATCCCAGTGGCCGGCCTTTTGAGCGCCGATGAATTGGAAGACTATCTGGAACTGCAGGAACCGGGCCTCAAGGCACAAATTCGAAAGAGCAGCGAAGAATATCGCAATGGCAAGAAGCGGGATTCCGCGCTATTTCTGACAACATTGCGCCGCAAGCCTGCCAAGAAGTGAGCAGCCGGAATGAGCGGCGAGTTTCGCGTAGTCACAACGCCATCCTTTGAACGAGAATTCCGAAGACTTTCGCAACAAGATAGTTGACGCACTTGAGGAATTGATAGCCGTCCTTGCGGAAGACCCACACGGCCGCAACGGCTCGCATCCAATCAAGAAACTGGTGGGTTTGAAGCCGGGCGAAGGACAATGGCGGATACGGTGGCGTGAGTGTCGTCTCCGTTACGACGTTTTTGGGAACGAGGTCGTCCTCCACCCTTTCCGCCATAGAAAAGAAGGCTACTAGCCCAAGCGTGCACAACGGCACGAACCGTAACGGCATTGAGGGAGCGAGAATAAAAAAAGGCCGCTGATTGCTCAGCGGCCTTTTGCGTTGTGCTCCATGAAAAACCGGTTACGATCTGCCAGAATCTGCCCGATAAAGAGCGTTTGAGTCTAGCGAGCACGCCAGCCCGTGAGGACTTGCGTTTCGCACTGGAGACCATCGTCCGCACACCATAGCGGAGTAGATCTCACTTATTTAGAAAGGAGGTGATCCAGCCGCAGGTTCTCCTACGGCTACCTTGTTACGACTTCACCCCAATCATGGGTCATACCTTGGGCGCCTGCCTCCTTGCGGTTAGCGTGGCGACTTCTAGTACAACTCACTTTCGTGATGTGACGGGCGGTGTGTACAAGGCCCGGGAACGTATTCACGGCGT
>Ga0070765_100003442_pt1 | contig 10148 bp, 8 predicted proteins | sample HubBroMetageWFT5_FD_71516 | JGI IMG/M metagenome (GOLD analysis project Ga0070765, IMG submission 71516) | Warmed and freeze-thawed soil microbial communities from the Hubbard Brook experimental Forest, New Hampshire - Hubbard Brook CCASE Soil... | ecosystem: Environmental > Terrestrial > Soil... | reverse complement strand
AATCTGATGCAGTAGAAAGAAACATGGAGTCTTTGGCCTGACGAGAAACAAGCTGACAGCTCTTAACCGGCTTGCTATACTTAACCGGTTATTTGGAATCGCCGTCTGCAAATTCCTCGATAACCGGTTTATGGAGGTAAACGCCATGCCCGGATCCTTAGCACATCAGGATCTCATCGGTGGTAAGCTATCCCTCGATTTTGCCAACGAACTCAACCCTTCCTCTGATTTCTCCTGGGAGGAACTTCTCCGTTTTCTTCTTGTTACCAGAATCATCTCCTCAGATCGCAGCGCCCAGCTCCTCGGGCTCCCCCAGAATGACCCTCAAAGCGCCCACGCACTCCTTGGCAAGTCCCAAAGGCTCCATGCTTCTCTTCAACGATCCTTCAAGGCGCTCCTCGGCAAGGAAGCCCTTTTGCGAGATTGGGTCGAGCCCATCAATGAAGTCTTGCGCGTCACGGAAGGGCACGACGAACTTTTCCAGCAAAACGGCAATTGGGGCTTGGAATTCGTGGCCCGCGAAAGCGGCCTGGACTGGCTCCTTGCGGCCATCGCGCGTTCGGCCGCCGAACTCATCTCAGAAGGTGCAAGTGCCCGCCTTCGCGCCTGTTCCAACCCGGACTGCGGCCTCTTTTTCTACGATACCTCTCGCACCCGCCGCCGGCGTTGGTGCTCGATGTCCCGCTGCGGCAATCGCCATAAAGTCGCAGCCTTTTCCCGCCGCCATTCCGCTGCCCGCCGGTAACACCTGCTTTCCAGCATCCACAATCCTCGCGCGGCTACTTCACATATTTTGGCGATTCGCCTTTCGACCATGGATCGTAGCTGTGCGCGAAAACAAGCCGGTCCGCCAGCGGCGGATGCGAGTACAGCCAGAAGGTAATGAATTCAGACGGATTTGGGTCCGCCAGGTCGACTTCTCCCAACACCTGAAACGATTGCGCCGCGACCTCCGAAGAATCCGGAATAATCCCGTGCGTAACCTCCAGGCCGTAAACATCGGCGGCATGCTCCTGCATCCGCGAGAAACCGTTCGCGACCGGCGCCACAAGAAACATTCCAATCTCCAGGAGAAGCAAAAGCACGGCAAAAGAAGCCCAATCCTCCGGCCCGTAGATTCTCCAATCCCCGCCCCAACGGCCCAGCGTCCAATGCAGCGCGCGAAACAGCGCATAAAACCCAATCAACATAAGCGCAGCAGCAAATAAAAACCCCTTCCAAATATGTCCAAGAACATAGTGTCCCAGCTCATGCCCGACAATGAAGAGCGTCTCGTTGGCCGTAGCCTTCTGAATCGTGGTGTCCCAGACCACCACGCGCTTCGACGCTCCCAATCCAGTCACATACGCATCGACTTCGTTGGTTTTTTCGCTAGCCCTCATCAGAAACATGCGATCCGCCGGAATCGGCACGCCTGCGTGTCTGGTCAGCTTTTCGATGGACGCAACCAAATCCGGGTGTTCCGCTTGCAAAGGTTCGAACTTATTGAAAAGCGGATCAATGAACCACGGGCTGATGAAAACAATGAGAATCACAACGGGCAGCGCAGCAAACCATAAATGCAGCCACCAGCGCCGGGGGCTCCGACGCATGATCGCGGACAGAATCAACGCGAAAATCAACGCAAATCCCGCCATCAGCAACTGTTCCTTGGCCCAATCCAAAAGCCAGGAACCCCAATTTTGCACCGACATTTCATAGCGCAGCGAGAGTACGTGTCCATACAAACGCAGCGGGAGGGCGATGAGGTCCACCGCCAACAGTAGTAATGGCACGAAAACTAGCGCCTGGATCCACCTCTTGTCGCTGACGCTCTCTGCCCAATCCCGAAACCTCGCGGCAACCCCAAGCTGCAATAGGATTACGAGCGCGAGGACGTTGAGCCCAACCGAAACGAAATACATGGTGTAGGCCGCGCGAGAATACGTGACGGCTTTTTCATAGCGTTCGTGCGACAGCACATATTCCCCGCTTTTTGGTTGCTGCGGAGGCACGCGTGGAGCGGACTGCGTTTCAGAAGGAACCGGCAAAGTTTGCGCGGCGAACGGCTGCGCACTCACCATGGCCGCAGCCCGCGTGCTTCCGCTCATCGCAGTGGACAAGGACAAGCTCAGACAAACCAGCACGCCGAAACGGTGAAATGAGACACACCGCTCCATCCAGACCTCCTCGCAAACCACTCAACCGAACCACCCGTGCGCTACCGACGCACGCGGCGGGAGTATGCCGCACGAAGCGCCGGCGCGCAAGACTGGATGTAATGCGGGCGGGATTGGTTACGTAACGGGAATTGGCTCCTCAATCGAGGAGGCGCTCTAGGGCGCGCCAGGAGCCTTAGCAAAGTGCGCGGTCTTCAAACAATAATTTCGCACCGAGCCTGTCGTAGCCAGCCCGATGTGCACGATCGAAGTCCAGCGCTCCAGTTTGTGATGCCCGTAGCGATGAAACAAATACGCGGCTCCGATGGAAACGCCTGTCCCCGACGCTTCAATTGCAGCGAACGCCGCGTGGTTATCGACGGCGTCATTCGTCAAAAAAATTTCCTGCCGCCCTCGCCGCCGCATGTTCAGCGTCGAAAAATAATCCAGCGCCCGCGACGCCCCGACTCCCGCGAATAGCCAGTCGTTCTCTTTGTTCCAAAATCGGTGCTCATTCACAGGTGGGGTTTCTTTCTTGTTTCCTGAGTTTGACAAGTCAAAGTCAGCCGACGAGCACGGTTTCGGCGAGTCTGACTTTGGCGACTCAGGCTGCTGCGCCCCTTTCTCCTGCGCTCGTAAAGAAACCGGCACGCAGATCGTCACGCCGCTCACAGCCAATAGCAGCATCCCTTGCAAACAACACCTCAGGTTTCTTTCCATCGCTGGTCTCTTTGCACCTGTTTTTACTTCGTTTCTCAAACAGTATAATCGCCGGGTTGCCCACATTGGCTCGACAAAACCGGCGAAGGCTGGGGCCGCGGCGACGCCTCGGAAGCCTGGAAAAATCCCACCAAGCATGACTATTTCTTCGGCGCGCACGACGTCAACCGCGTTTTCTTTACGTACGGCCGCGACATCCATCTTTCATCCCATCAAAAAGGCGATTCCCTCAACTATTTCATCTATCCCTACGCGGAGATCAACGGCCAATCCATGAAAGGCCTCCAAACACACTTTTCGTTCCGAGACACACCCGGAACACAACAAGCTGCTGCCCGCTAGATGCCGCGCCCGCACTCGACCGCCTGTAGGGGCGGGGCTTGCCCGGCCCGCTGCGACACACTCTGCGCCACTCTAATCCGCGTTGTGCACAGAGAGTTGCCACTTTCGTATCACGCAAGCTCTCAGCAATTGTCGGCAGGTAATGCAGGAGGTATGCTTAAGGTTGAACCCGCCCAGAGCCCAAGAGGTATAAACCATGTCACATCGCATCTCTTTGCGCTTGGCCTTTGCCACCCTGATAGCTGCTGCCGTAGTTCCTCTATCAACACGCGCACAATCTCAGGATTCGCAATCTCAATCGGTGGCCGACGCAGCTCGTCGCGCCCGCGAGCAGAAGAAAGCTGCCGCCAAGCAGCCGGCTCCGGTCATAACGGATGACACTCTCAAGCCTTCAGCTCCTCCCGCTCAGGCCGCCAACGCGCCCGCGCAATCTCCCGAAGCGGCTGCGGCTAAACCAGCTACGGGTTCCTCCAGCGCACCAGCCGAGCAACCCGCTCCAGGGTCACCCGCCGAAGATGCCGACCAAAAAGCCAAAGCCTCCGCTGAACTGGCCAGCCTGAAAGAAGAGCTCACCCAGGCGCAAAAGAACCTAGACCTCGTCCAACGCGAACTCGGCTTGGAACAGGATAACGTCTACTCGAAACCAAATTATGCCAGTGACACCGCAGGCAAGGCCAAGCTGGATGACCTCAAGCGGCAAATCACCGACAAGCAGCTAACCGTCGACGCTCTGAAAACGCGTCTCGCAGCTCTTCTTGACTCGTTGGGCGGCACCGCTCCGGCCGCGCCAGTCGCTCCGCCACAAATCTAGACGTCCAAGGCCCGACCTCCTGCGCGCCTGCCGCCGGCGACAACTCTAAACCCCATCTTCGGCTCAGCATCGTCTCGCCTCTGCACTTTCCAGAAACGGCTTCTTCAAGAATCTGTCACTGCCCAAACTCGCCGCTCTCTTTGCGCTGGTCACGAGTCATTCCACTTCGAGGCAACCCCACCACAATCTGTTGTGCTCATTTCTCTTGACACCACAGTGTAGTAACGGCAGAATCCACGCCAACAATTCTGTCCGGGCCGCCCACGGGAGCTTCTGTCACACGAGCCGCATCGTGCGCCGCGAAGCTGGCCGGCCACTGAGGGAGCGCACATGCAGTATCTGCCCGGTTTCACCGTGCAATGCATCAATCCGTTGTGCGACCTGCGCGGCCACTGGCTCCGCGCTGATGCCACCGGCCCCATCGCCGACGACGGCCGCTGCCCCTGTTGCGGCGACTTCCTCCGCAACGTCCCCCCGCCCCTCGGCCCCCGCTTCCGAATGCGCCCGCGTCCGTTAACTGGACGCCCTCCACTTCGTCCACGCCCTCGCTGATTCGTCCTCAGTGCTGACCCAACCAATGTCTGACCCGGAGCCTATTTCTAACCATCGGGAGGGATTCACTTCCACGATTTTGCTCCGGAATGTAGTACACGTTTAGACAATATACACACGCAGCCGTCCTTGACGGGTTATATAGTCATTTGTAGTCTTGCCTCTAGTTCACCAGTTTCAGCCGGAATGTGAGTGGCGTAGGGCCCGCATTCCCAAGACTAAGAGACTTGAACTCCAATCGGATCGACCAAGTAAAGGATTGAACCAATGAAGATGAACCCCAGCATTCTCTCGGTCCCTTTCCTTTTCGCTGTTCTGCTTCTAACCCCACTAGCCAGCAAAGCGGACGACTGTCCGAATACAACCGTTGACACAACTCTACCGAAGCCAGTGTTTACGAGCGTGGTTGCCGGTAGTACCGCCGTCTCTGGTAACGTGAAGAGTAGGAGCGGCGGCATTCAGATCTGTATCGACGGAGCGCCTGATGGATCCCCACAGAGGATCCGGCCCGACGGAACTTTTACTTCTGCGGTTACTCAGTTGCAGCCAGGACAGAAGGTCGTGGCTCAATTCGTCTCTGTCACTGGCGAAGAAGCCCATTTCGGCCCGGCAAGTGATGAGTTCACTGTGGGTGGCGCGACCGGTGCCGGCGCGTCAGGCTTATCTAAGGCCATACTCATCGGAGGTATCGAAGAGGGGGCATACAGCTCCCTTGGACAGAATACAAACCCATTTATAAACGCTTTCATTGAAGGCCCAGACGGGAGGATAACTGGCTGGGGCAGAGTCCGGTTGCTAAGCGCTCCTCAACCATCCACTCAAGGAATCGTAAGCACTTTCACCGATCCCACCGGTCAACTTACCACTCAGGACTACTCAAAGGTGGGCCAAGCCTTGGACTTCGCTGTTGGGCCAAGGGTCGGCCTAAGCAGGCATTGGTCTTTCATCGCAGCTTTTGGCGTGACGACACCCCTCAGCTCCCAGACTGTCGCCGTAACCTACACCGCTCCGCCCCCAGGCAGCGTGGAATGCACGACTCTGACAAATCGTTTCACTTTGAAGAACGGTTACGCTCCAGGTCTGACGATGGCCCCCGCAGGCTCGTCTACTTGCCTGACTGGCGGATTCACAGACATTGCGTTTTCAAATCGCGATCGTTCCAATTTTCTCGTAAAGTATGGCGCCGGATTTCGCACCTCTAACAAGTTCGACGACTGCAAAGACGCGGCCTCGGGGACGACATGTACGCCTTCGTTTGGCGTCCTGGATCTGACCGTTGGGCAAGACGAAGCTATCACCAGGGGATTGCTTCGCCATTTTGTCTTCAAGATGGACGGCATACTTCCGATCCGGACAGGAAGTGCAGCTTACGTCTACCTGTTCGGTTCCGCGTACATTCGGCTGGCAAAAAATCAAGACTTGTCTCCGCTAATACTTCAGTCAGCCTCGGGCGTTACGATTCCATCTCCCACCGTGATCGTGCTTCCCCTGCAAATCCCGGACCGCGATTATTATCGTTTGGGCGTTGGCCTCAACATAAACCAAATTTTTTGCAAAATGTTTAACTCAACCTGCGCCAAACCCGCAGCGCCAGCCGCCCCAAGTGCCAAAAGCACATTGTGAATCGGGGATAGATTAACCGCCAATATATATAACTAAGTATTTTATTAAAATGACGATTTTGTTTGACTCAGTCCCATCCGTTTTGGTAATCTTTGCTTGGGTGATTCTGTGAGTGCGGCAGCCGTGCTGCCGCTTTTTTATTTATGGGCCGTCCTGTCCGACCAATTGCTGAGTCCCATAGGAGCTCACAAAGACTCGCTACGCGCTCGTTTACCGGGCCTCGGGTGATCGTAAATCCTTTAGAGGCAACACTTACAAGTCCCCTCGCAACGGCTGATCCTAAAGGACTTACGTGAAAGTTAAGCGGTTTAGAATCAACACTTACAAAAAACAGGGGGGGCAGGCATACAAATGACAAAAGCCGGAGAGTCAAGATCGCCCTCCGGCTTCCGTCGGTTCTTCTGGCCTTCTGTTTAGCCCTCGACGAGTCCTTTTTCCAGCATCTCCTCGTCGCTGAGCCACAGATCGGGGATATTGGCTGAGCCGAGCCGAAGAATATCTTCTAGAGCGCCGCGTACTTCCTTGAGCGTGAAGTCCACGCCGATGCGCTCGAGCAGTTCGATCAACGCGTGTGCGCCCTCAGCGAGAGCCGGCTTGGGGTGAGCCATGACGCTATCCAGGCCTACAGTAAGCTCGGTATCAAGCCGTTGATAAGTAACGACATAAATGGCGCTGGGACCGCCGCCGTGCCGAACGATGTGCAAGAATCCGCGGGCCTTCGGCTTTTCCGGAGCCAGTCTTGCGGCCAGCCCTGTACCGGAGGAGTGTAGGCTCATCGTGTCGTGTCCCTCGGCTTAGCGAAAGTCCTCAACTGCAGCCGCTCGTGCTGCCGCAGTTTCCGCACTTGTAGCACGCGCCGTTCGGCACCATAAGCATGCCGCACTCGGAACAGGTTGGCGCGCCCTCATGCGCGTCGCGGAGTTTGGACGAACTGTTCGCGGCCGGCATCGATGCCATGGCGGCGTCCATCATCATCTGAACTGGTTGAACGGGAGCAAACGCCACGGCCTGGTCGGTGTTCAGCTTCAGATAATCGGATGAGATGAATCGCCCGCCCAGCCAGCGCGCAAGATAATCCAGCACCGAAGAAACGAAACGAATATTCGGATTCCCCGAGATGCCCGATGGTTCAAAGCGTGTATTCACGAGTTTGTCCACGAACACCTTAAGAGGCACGCCATATTGCAAGCCTAGCGAAACAGTCAGCGCCAGGCCGTCCATCACGCCGGAAAGAGTCGAGCCTTCTTTCGACATCTTGATGAAGATTTCGCCCGGGCGGCCGTCTGGGTACATGCCTACGGTAATGTAGCCTTCGTTCGCGCCGACGCTGAATTTGTGCGTCACCGAAGCGCGCTCCACTGGCATCTTCTCGCGCACCGCGCGCGCGAAGAGTTCGCGCTGCATCGGCTCCTCGCTCGCTGCCGTTACCGCCGCAGGCTCGGTTTTCTTTTCTTCTTTCGATCCGCCTGCGTTGAGCGGTTGCGAACGCTTCGAGTTGTCCCGGTAGATGGCCACGGACTTCAAGCCCAGCTTCCAGGACTCGATGTAAGCATTCCCGATGTCTTCGATCGTGGATTCCTCGGGCATGTTGATGGTCTTCGAGATCGCGCCGGAAAGAAACGGCTGCGCTGCCGCCATCATCTTTACGTGTCCCGTCCACGCGATGGATCGTCCGCCGCCCAAAGGAGCGAGCGAGCAATCGAAAACCGGCAGGTGCTCTGCCTTCAGGTACGGCGCGCCTTCGATTTTTCCTTGCTTGTCGATGTAAGAAACGATTTCGCTCGTCTGCTCTGGCGTATATTCGAGCCTCATCAGCGCTTGTGGCACGGTGTTGTTGACGATCTTGATCAGACCGCCGCCTACCAGCTTCTTGTGCTTCACCAGCGCCAGATCTGGCTCGATTCCTGTGGTGTCGCAATCCATCATGAAGCCGATCGTGCCCGTCGGCGCCAGCACGGTTACCTGCGAGTTCTTGTAGCCGAACTTTTCGCCGTGCGCCAGCGCGGTGTCCCAAGATTCCTGCGCTGCCAGGAACAATTCCGTTTGCACGTGCTCGGGCTTGATGCCGCGCATCGCGTCGCGGTGCATGCGCATCACGTCCAGCATTGGCTCGCGGTTCACTTCGTAGCCGGGGAACGCGCCCATTTTCTCTGCAATGCGTGCGGATTGCGCATACGCTTCGCCGCACATCAGCGCCGTAATGGCGCCGCCCATGTCGCGGCCTTCGTCGGAGTCGTACGGCAGCGCCAGGGACATCAGCAGCGCGCCGAGATTGGCGTAGCCTAGGCCGAGCGGCCGGAAATTGTGCGAATTCTCAGCAATTCGCGGCGTCGGATAGCTGGCGTTATCCACCAGAATTTCCTGCGCCGTGATGGTCACGTCCACGGCATGCTTGAACGCGGTCACGTCAAATTGCCCGTTCGAGCCGAGAAACTTCATCAGGTTCAGCGAAGCCAAGTTGCACGCCGTGTCGTCGAGGAACATGTATTCCGAGCACGGATTCGAGGCGTTAATGCGCGCCGTGTTTTTGGAAGTGTGCCAGCGGTTGATCGTTGTGTCGTACTGCATGCCCGGATCGCCGCAGTGCCACGTGGAATCGGCGATCTTGTAGAGCAGGTCGCGCGCGCGCATTTTTTCCGTCGGCTGCCCGTCTGTCACATTGCGCGTCCACCAGTCGCGGTCTTCTTCCGCCGCGCGCATGAAGTCGTCCGTCACGCGCACCGAATGATTCGCGTTCTGGAAGAAAATCGAAGCGTAGGCGTCGCCATCAATTCCGGCGTCGTAGCCCTGCTCGATGAGGACTTGCGCCTTGCGCTCTTCCTTCATCTTGCATTCAATGAATTCGACGATATCCGGATGATCGATGTTGAGGATCACCATCTTGGCCGCGCGCCGCGTCTTGCCGCCGCTTTTGATCACGCCCGCGAAAGCGTCGAAGCCCTTCATGAAGCTCACCGGACCCGATGCAATCCCGCCGCCGGAGAGAGTTTCTTTGCTTCCGCGCAGAGAAGAGAAGTTGGTGCCTGTTCCGGAGCCCCACTTGAAGAGCATCCCCTCGGTCCGCGTCAGGCCCATGATCGATTCCATGTTGTCTTGCACGGAATTGATGAAGCACGCCGAGCACTGCGGCTTCGGCTGCACGCCCACGTTGAACCACACGGGCGAATTAAAAGCCATCTTTTGCTCGACCAATAAGTGCGTCAGCTCGTCGCGAAACGCGTCGCGCGATGCATCGGAGGCGAAGTAGCCACCCTCATTGCCCCAGCGCACAATCGTGTTCACGACGCGGCTGATCAGTTGCCGCACCGAGCCTTCGCGCTCTCGCGATCCGGGCTTCCCGTGGAAATATTTGCTGGTGACGATGTTCGTGGCCGTCTGCGACCAGTTCTTCGGCACTTCGACGTCTTCCTGCCGGAAAATCGTCACGCCCTTTTCGTTTCCGATCAGCGCGGTGCGCTTCTCCCATTCCACCGCGTCGAATGGAGAAATCTTTCCGTCTGTAAAATACCGTTCAAAAGAGAGGCCTTTGTGCGCTCCCACTCCCGTATTCTCCTGAGTCGTCTCCGTGATCCGGGAATTCCCAGTCAATGCTTGTTTCACCGTTGCCATCCTGCTCCTCCGCAACCTCGGGCTCCCTATTTCGCGGGGAACCCCTTAATTTTACTCCACTGCAGCCCCAAGGTGCTGGGAGGACCCTGAAGATCACCGCAGTTTAAATCCCAACATTCGTCTACCCGACCAGAGAAAAACGCGACCGCTGAGCAGCCGACCTTTCCATCGACCGCCTCGCGGTCACGTTAAAAACCGTAACGAAACGCCAATGCCATGCCGCTGGCCGGTGGGTCTCACTCAGCCCTCACAGCAAAACCCCGCGCCTGAAATACGGGCGCGGAGAGGATACCTCGCGCTCGATTTTTTATTTAGAACCCGGGCTGGCTACGTGGAGTCATTACGGACCTATT
>Ga0070765_100003439_pt1 | contig 10155 bp, 6 predicted proteins | sample HubBroMetageWFT5_FD_71516 | JGI IMG/M metagenome (GOLD analysis project Ga0070765, IMG submission 71516) | Warmed and freeze-thawed soil microbial communities from the Hubbard Brook experimental Forest, New Hampshire - Hubbard Brook CCASE Soil... | ecosystem: Environmental > Terrestrial > Soil... | reverse complement strand
TTCGCCCGCGTGGCGGGCGAGACGGCTCCGCTGCTGTTTACGGCACTGGGCAATGAATTCTGGAGCGGGCGGCTGCCGTGGGATTCGCATTGGCATCGCCAGCCCTGGACTGTGGGCCTGAACCAGCCGACCGCGGCGTTACCGCTGCAGATTTTCAAGTACGCGACCTCGCCGTATGACGACCTGCACCGGCAGGCCTGGGCGGGGGCGCTGGTGCTTATTATTCTGATTGTCACCGCAGTGTCGGCAGTGCGGTATGCCGTGCGACGCGGCAGTTTCGGAGCGGCTTAAATATGGGCGTGGGAATCCAGGTCGAGAACCTGAATGCCTGGTACGGCAAGGGTCAGGCCTTGCATAACATCAATCTGAAGGTCGCGGCCAATCATGCTACGGCGCTGATTGGGCCTTCGGGATGCGGGAAGTCCACGTTTATTCGCTGCCTGAATCGCATGCACGAGACGATTCCGGAGGCGCGAGTCGAGGGCAAGGTACACATCGGAGAGATCGACGCCTACAACGGGACGTCGCCGACTCAACTCCGGCGGCGGGTGGGGATGGTCTTCCAGAAGGCGAATCCATTTCCCACGATGTCGATCTATGACAACGTGGCATCGGGATTGAAGCTGAATGGTTTCCACGACCGGCGCAAAATCGAGGAGATCGTGCAGCATTCGCTGGCGGTTTCGGCGCTGTGGGATGAAGTCAAGGATCAGATCCACAAGAAATCGGGCGCGAGCCTCTCGGGCGGCCAGCAGCAGCGGTTGTGCATTGCGCGCGCGCTGGCGGTCGAGCCTGAGGTTTTGCTGATGGATGAGCCCTGCTCGGCGCTCGACCCGATCTCGACGGGAAAAATTGAAGAATTGATCTTTGAGCTCAAAGAGCGGTATACCATCGTAATTGTGACGCACAACATGCAGCAGGCGGCGCGCGTGGCCGAGTTCACCGGCTTCTTCCTGCTGGGCAAGTTGATTGAGTTCGACAAGACGGAAAAAATATTTACCAAGCCGTCGGACAAGAAGACGGAAGATTACATCACGGGCAGATTTGGATAGAGAATAGGGAAGCGCGCCAAACGCGCTGTTGATTCGCCCGCAAAAAAACGCGGACGATTCGCGCGGCGCGACCGGGTCCTTAGCGATGCAAAGAGCGCATCGCTCGGGATGATAACTTTGGTTGCAAAGGAAGGTTCGGATCATGCGCACGCGTTTTCAGCAAGGCCTTGACGATCTGCGGCAGCGGTTGCTTCGCATGGGAGGACTGGCGGAGCAGGCGGTGGACCGCGCGCGTCAGGCCTACGTGGAGCGTGACCTTACGCGCTGCCAGATGGTGCTGGAAGGCGAAAGCATGATCAACACCGCCGAGCGGGAGATCGACGAAGCGGCGTTTGACCTGCTTGCTATGCAGCAGCCGATGGCCGTCGACCTGCGTTTTATTCTTGCCGTGACGAAGATTAATTCGGATCTCGAGCGGGTCGGCGATCAGGCGGTCAACATCGCCGAGCGCGTCATGGATATGGTGGAGCTTCCGGCAGCGTCGCTGCCGGTCGACATTCATCGCATGGGCGCGGCGGTGAGCGCCATGGTGCGCCGGGCGCTGGAGTCGTTCATTGAGGGCAAGGTCGAACTTGCGCAGGCCGTGCTTGAAATGGATAGCGTGATCGACCGCATGCGCGACGACGCGTTCATCCAACTGGTAAAGACCATGAACGAGCGGCCCGAGGTTGTTCGGCAGGCGCTTGACGCGCTGCTGGTGGCGCGCAACCTGGAGCGCGTGGCCGACCACGCCACCAACATCGCCGAAGACGTCATCTTCTGGGTGCAGGGAGCCGACGTGCGGCACAACGTTCCGCCGGAGCAGCCGGAGTCGCAGGCCGCGCCGGTGCAGCCGACGTCTCGCGCTTCGGGGGTCTAGCGCGGTTTCCCAGGCAGGGACTAAAAGCCTTTAACCGCCAAGTTCGCTAAGAAAAGCCGCAAAGCACGCAAAGAAAAGCATTCTACAATTTAGAACAGTGTTCACTACCCAACGCCTTTCTTTCGGCGGGATGTTAGAATTTTTGCCTACGCTGCACGGGAGGAACATGCGCCCACTCTTGGTTGTCGCCATCCTGTTGGTGGTTTCACTTTCCTGCTTTGCGCAAGACACAGCAACGTCAACGCCGCCGCAGCAGGGGCGGATTGTGGGCACCGTGGTGAACGATGCCGGTGAGCCGGTGCCGCAAGCGATGCTGTGCTGGGGAAGCTACAGCGAGCGGGGATCATCGTCAACCTGCGGACTTCAATCCGACGAGAACGGCCAGTTCGACATTCAGGTTGCGCTCGACGCCAACCGTATTTATGCCCAAAGGACGGAGGCGGGTTATTGGAGCGACGATGCTGTCGAGGGATATAAGAGCGCGCAAGCGATCCGACTCAGCGCTCAGCAACCCACTGCACACATCGTCGTGAAGATCGGTCCAAAACCCGGCACGGCGAATTTGGCCGTGAGTGGCGTGGGAACCGGCAAGAGCATCAAAAAGTTCACGGTGCATGTTCTGGTCATCAGCGACCGGGCGTTCTTCCAGTCGGTAGAGTTCCGCGGCCGTAGCGCAATCCCCGTCCCCTCCGGCAAAGATGTGATGCTCATTGTGCAGGCGCCGGGCTACAAACGCTGGTTCTATAAGGACGCGGATAACGCCGGCGATCCGATTCTGCGGATTCAGCCGAGCGAGGAACGTGCCATCGATGTCGAGCTGGAACCGGATGGCGCGCAGAACTAGCTAGTCGACTGATTTCCGTCTCACCAGAAAAGCCGCGCTGCCGGCGATTCCATAAGTCCTTCGCGCAAAAGACGCGCTCAGGATAATAAGCGGAGGACGCTCAGGGTCACAGGTAGGATCAGGTTTTGACCATCTACTCCACCTTGCATTACGCTCAACTCCTCATTTCATTTCTGAAACTCCTGTCCGCGGAGGCACCGTGATTCGTCTTGTACTTTCTTTCCTTTCCGCTTTTTTGCTGACTCCCGTTGTTTTAGCGCAATCGCCATCGGGCGACCGGCCCTTGATCAATCTGCCCAGCAGCAAGATGCTGACCAGTCCTTCGCCCGGACGCGTGGGGTTTACTAACAGCTTTCCCGCGACGATGGTGGTGAGCCCGGATGGGCGGTATGCGGCGCTGCTGAACGATGGTTACGGGACGCAGGAGACGATGGCGCATCAGTCGATTTCGGTGCTGGATCTGAAGACGAATCAGATTGTCGAGTATCCGGATGCGCGGTTGAGCGATGAGTCGCATCAGACTTATTTCATCGGGATGGCGTTCAGTTCGGATGGGAAGCGTTTGTACGCGTCGGTCGGTTCGCTGACCGATCCGACGGGAGCGAAGGCCGGTGACACGGGGAACGGGATTGCGGTGTATCGATTCGCCGACGGCAAGGTCACGCCGGAGCGGTTTATCGCGATTGCGCTGCAGCCGCTTTCGACGGGAAAGAAACTCGCGGTGGGATTGACTGCGCCGCCGCATACGGCGATTCCGTATCCCGCGGGGCTGGCGCTGATTTCTGATGGCGGGCAGGACAAGCTGCTGGTCGCGAACGATCTTGCCGATAACGTGGTGCTGCTCGATCCGGCGACGGGGAAGGTTCTGCAAACGTTTGACTTGAGCGCCAGCGATCTGGTGCCATCGTCCTATCCGTATACGTGCGTGGCCACGCGGGATGGGCGGCGGGCGTGGTGCAGTTTGTGGAATGCATCGCAGGTGGCGGAGCTCGATTTGACCAGCGGCGCCGTTATGCGTCGGACATCGCTCGAGCAATCGGACGATCGTCTGGCGCCAGGCTCCCATCCAACGGCCCTGTTGCTGAGCCCGGACGAGAAGACTCTGTACGTCGCGTTGTCGAACGCCGACATGGTAGCCGCACTATCGACTGCGGGCACTCCGCCGGAGATCCGCTTCTCGACCAACGTTCCCGGACAAGAGCAGCGTGGAACCTACCCGACGGCGCTCGCCATGTCCGGAGACGGTCGGCATTTATTTGTAGCTGACTCCTCGCTCGACGCGGTTGCCGTCTTCGATACGTCCCAGCAACTGGAGTCTTGGAAAAACCTCACCGGAACACGTCCATTACTCGGTTTCATTCCGACCGACTGGTACCCGAGCGCGCTGGCCGTTCACGGCGACGACCTGCTCATCGCGACGGCCAAGGGCGAAGGTTCGCGTGCCAACAAAGATATGGGGAAGACTTCGTATGAGATGCGGCACCGCGATCATCCTTACATTCCCACGCTGATTCGGGGATCGGTGGCGCGGTTGAATATTCCTTCGACACTCAAGAGGCTTCCGGAGCTTATGCAAATCGTCGAGCACGACAATCTGCTGCATAGCGATCCCGGAAAGATTGCGTTTGCCGGCGGGCAGAATCCCATCAAGCACGTCATTTATGTGATCAAAGAGAATCGCACCTACGATCAGATTCTTGGCGATCTGAAATCTGGCGACAAGCCGGTGGGCGATGGCGATCCTTCGATCACCATGTACGGCGCCGACGTCACGCCGAATGAGCACAAGCTGGCGCTGCAGTTTGGCGTGCTCGACAATTTTTATGACAGCGGAGAAGTTTCGGGGGACGGGCACTTGTGGTCGACGGCCGCGATCACCACCGACTACAACGAAAAAACCTGGCAGATTGCTTATCGCGGCAAGGAACATACCTACGATTTTCAGGGGCAGAACGCCGACGAATATCCGCTGGAGCACAACCAGCCCGACATTGACGATCCTTCGACCGGATTTCTTTGGGACAATCTGGCGCGCAATCACGTTTCGTTTCGCGACTACGGCGAGTTCGTGAATGCCGAGTGGTGCAATGAGAAGCGGAAGGCGGCGAGTCCGAAGCAGGGAACGCCTTCGGGGCAGCAGGCGCGGTGTCCGCGGACGGTGGTGAATCAGGGCGACACGTTGCCGCCGAATGTCGGCGATACGCATGGCGGGCCGAGTCCGTTTCCGTGGGCGGTGCCGCTGTTCAGCGGAGTGAAGCCGACCAAGGCGGTGCTGCGCGATCACTTCGATCCGCTGTTTCCGGATTTCAATACGGAGTATCCCGACCAGTTGCGTGCCGACGAATTCCTGAACGAGTTTGGCGCGTTCGTGCGCGCGCGCGAGTCGAACGAAGGGCCGCGGTTTGAGATGCCGTCATTTGTGCTGCTCTATTTGCCTGACGATCATACGGGAGGCACGCGGCCGAATTTTCCACGTCCGGCGGCGTCCGTGGCCGACAATGATCTTGCGCTGGGCCGCGTGGTCGATGCGGTTTCGCACAGTCCTTACTGGGATGACACGGCGATCTTCGTGCTCGAGGACGACGCGCAGGATGGCGCCGACCATGTGGACGCGCACCGGTCGATTGCTTTTGTGGTCAGCAAATATTCTCCGGGGTCTTATTCAGGAGGCTCGGGTTCAGGAGGATCGGCGGGGCCGCCTTATGTGGAGCACCGGTTTTATACGACGGTGAATTTGATTCACACCATGGAGATGCTGCTTGGGCTTCCGCCCATGAACCAGAATGATGCATATGCGCCCGTGATGGGAGGACTGTTTACGGGTGCGGGAAACCAGCCGCCGTTCAAGGCTGATAAACGCAATTTGAATAACGGGTTGATTTACGAGATCAACCGGAAGGAAGCTCCGGGGGCGAAAGTTTCGTCGACGATGGATTTTTCGCGTCCCGATGCGGCGGGCGCGGCGCGGTTGAACGAAGTTTTGTGGCGCGATCAGAAGGGCGAGGTGCCGATGCCTGCGGCGCGGCATAGCGTGTTTCCGGGCGGCGAGGAATAGTTTCTTTCGTCCCTTCGGGACTTGTTCTTCGCGGACCTTGCCTAACCCACGGCTTGCGCCGTGGGCTGTGTTCTTTCGCCGCTTTGCGGCTCCAAGTGAACTCGGCTTACTTCAGGCTCACCGACTCTTTCAGCGGCAGGTCTTGCGACGAGCCGCCTACTCGGAAGGTGTAGTCGCCGGGGATCAGCTGCCAGTTGTTTTGCTCGACGTTGAAAATGGAGAGGAATTTCTGGTCGACGTCGACGGTTATTTCTTTGCTCTCTCCGCCGTTGAGTTTGACCTTGCTCCATCCCACCAGGCGCTTTGGGGGTTCGGCCGCGGCGGAGGGGAGGAAAACGTAGACTTCGGCGATTTCGGCTCCGGCGCGGTTGCCGGTGTTGGTGACGGTGAACGTCACGCGCGGATTCTTGCCGGGCTCAACTTTTAGATTGGAGTACGAATAAGTCGTGTAGGACAAGCCGAAGCCGAAGGGGAACAGCACGGGCTTGTTCTCGGCGTCGTACCACTTGTAGCCGACTTTCACGCCTTCGTCGTAGGTGACATCAAATGACGGTAAGCCCTGGGCAATGCGCTTCCAGCCCTGACTGTCAGCGTCTGTAGTCGCCTTCGGCGGTTTGACGACTGTGGGATGCGGTAGATCGGCTTCGCTGCGCGGGAATGTCATGGGCAGCTTGGCGCTGGGATTCACGTCGCCGAAGAGAATATTCGCGACCGCGTCGGCGCCCTTGCTGCCGGCGTACCAGGCTTCGAGGATCGCGCCGACTTGTCCGGCCCACGGCAGGGTTACGGCTGTACCGGTTTCGAGCACGACGATGGTGTGCGGATTTGCGGCTGCGACTTTCGCGATCAGGGCGTCCTGATTGTCGGGAAGAGAGAGATTCGGCAGGTCCATGCCTTCGCTCTCCCACTGGTAGACGTAGACGATGGCCACGTCGGCGGTCTTAGCCAGAGCGGCGGCTGCGTCGAGGTTCGAGCCGGAGTCAAACTGAACGCTTGCTCCCGAGACCTTGGCTTGAACCGACTTCAAGGGAGAAGTCGGAAACCAGACGTGATCCTGCCAGTGGGTCTGGCCGTGGCCAGGCGGCATGATCGCGTTGCCTCCGGGAGGGTCGACCTGCGCCGAACCGCCGCCGGAGATCATTCCGACGTCGGCGTGGGGGCCGATGATGGCGATGCTGCGAACTTTGGAGGCGTCCAGCGGGAGCAGAGAGTGATCGTTCTTCAGCAGCACTGTGCTTTGCTCCTCAATGTGTTGCGCAATCTCCATGTTGCCGATGACGTCGACGACGCCTTTTTTCGGAGGATCGTCGACCACGCCGGTGGCGAACATGGAACGCAGGATTCTCCGGACGTGGTCATCGAGTTCAGCGGTGGAAACCTTGCCGGATTCGACATCAGCTTTCAGTTCGTCGCTGTAGAAAATCCATCCCGGTTCTTCGTGATCGAGCCCTGCGGCGGACGCTTTTGCCGCGCTGTGGGTCCCACCCCAGTCGGAGACTACGAAGCCTTTGAAATTCCAGTCGTTCTTCAGGAGATCGGTAAGCAGGTACTTGTTTTCGCAGGCGTAGTCGCCATTGAAGCGGTTGTAGGAGCACATGACGGCGGCAACGTTCGATTCCTGCAATCCGATTTCAAAGGCGAGCAGGTCGCTCTCGCGGGCCGAACGGCGGTCGATTTTGACGTTGACGGCGTTGCGGCCGCTCTCCTGATCATTCAGGGCGTAGTGCTTGATGTCTCCGAGGACATGCTGGGCCTGCAGACCATTCATTACCGATCCCACGAGTTTTCCGGCCAGCACTGGGTCTTCGCCGAGATATTCGAAGGTGCGTCCGTTGCGCGGTTCGCGGGTGAGGTTGATGCCTCCGCCTAACGTCATGTTGAAGCCCTGGTCGCGCAGTTCGCGGCCGATCAGCGCTCCGTAGGCATAGGCGGCGTCGAGATCCCAACTGGCCGCAGCTGCCAGGTCCGAGGGCAACGCGGTCGAGTAGCGTCCGTTTTCGCCGCTGCTGCGGACGCCGTAGGCTGCGTCTGACATCTGGATCGCGGGAATACCGAGACGGGGAATGGCGGGTACGTATCCGGCTCCGCCGTTGGAGTGAATGATCAGCGGGCTGAGCGGGCTGAGGCCGGCCATGCCGGTGCCATGGAGCATGGAAATTTTCTCGTCGAGGGTCATCTCTTTGACCACCATGGCTGCGCGGTCGTCGGGAGAGAGTTGGGGATTCGACCAGGGATGAGCCTGTCCGCCGGACTGGGCGTTGGCGGAGGGGAGCACGGATAGAAGGAAAACGCTAAGAAACAGTAGACTTAGAAGGCTTGACGACAGGGTCAGCCGGGAAACAGAGCATCGCGGCTTCTGGTTCACACGCAGGGGCATGGATACCTCGATCGGATTCGTAAACAAAAACGATAATGTAGCAGGTTTTTGCGGTTTCTGCCTTGATCAAGATTATGTCATCCATTCGAGGTTCTATTTAAGGAATGCGGCGGTAGCGAGGCACAAATGCACCTTGACCGGTATTATTGGCCATCGTAAGATGTTGTTCCTTCGGGTTTGTTGGTTCCACCTCCCCGGCCACAAGCGCCCCTTCAGTCTAAGGAGAGTCCGGTGAGATTCAGCTTCCGTCTGCTCGTTGGTACGGCCCTTACGTTTTATTTCGCAGTGAATTGCAGCGCACAGTTCACGTTTCCCAATACCCCGGTGCAGCATGTGATCGTGATCGTGCAGGAGAATCGAACGCCCGACAATCTGTTTCTGGCGGACGAGACCTTGATCCGCAAAGGAGCGCACCTGACTTCGAGCGGCTCGTGCTATGGCACTCCGGTGGTGATGACGCCGTGGCAGCTGGACGCCTGCTTTGACCCCTCGCACGCCCACAAGGGCGGCTGGATACCGAGCTACGATAACGGCAAAATGGATGGAGCGTGCAGCATCGCGCCGGGAATCGAGTCGGGATGCGCGGTTCCGGCGTGTCCTAACAACAAATACGCCAATTGCCCGGAATACACCTACGTTCCCAACGCGACGTATGACGGGGTGCACGGCATTCTCGACCCGTATTTCCAGCTGGCCGAGCAATACGGCTTCGCCAACTACATGTTCCAGACCAATCAGGGACCGAGTTTTCCGGCGCATCAGTTCCTGTTTGCGGGGACTTCGGCGCCCTCGCAGTATCCCTCAGGTTATTACCAGTGGTTTGCGGCGGAAAATCTGGCGCTGACGGGAGACGTGAACGGCTGCATCGCGCCGGAAGACAATTTCGTGCGGGAAGTTGGCCCCACCGGAGTGGAATCGAAAGGCTACACCCCGCTGGCTCCGACGGGAGCCGCACCGGGATATCCCTGCTACGAGCACGACACGCTCAGCGACTTGTTGAACTCCAAGGGCATCACCTGGAAGTACTACAGCAGCGGCTTCAGTTCGCTGTGGACGGCTCCGAACGCCATCAACCACATCTGCCAGTCGAGCGGCTTCAACGGCAAGTGCGAGGGTCCGGCGTTTACCAATGGCCAGGTGGTCGCCGACGACGCGAAGATTCTGCACGATCTGGGCGTCGACGACAGCAGCACTGCGGACTGCCAGCTTCCACAGGTCAGCTGGGTCACTCCCGATGGGGCGTGGTCGGATCATCCCGGCACGGTCGGGTCCGACGGCGGGCCGTCCTGGGTCGCAGCCATCGTGAACGCGGTCGGCGGTTATAACAATGCGGGCAAGCAGCTCGCGGTGCAATGTGGATATTGGAATAACACGGTCGTGCTGATCCTGTGGGACGACTGGGGCGGGTTTTATGACGATGTGAACCCGATTCAGACGATTGGCCGCGGAGCCACGGGATATCCGAATGGGAAGGGCAACGGGCAGGCTTATGTGTACGGTTTCCGGGTGCCGCTGATCGTGGTTTCGCCGTTCGCAAGGGAGGGATATATTTCCGGACCGCCGTCGCATCCCAACTGCCCCAATTACTATTGCCACGATTTTGGCAGCATCCTGAATTTCATCGAATACGCCTTTGGGACCAACGGCAACTCGATCGGCACCATCGGGCCGCCGGAGTGGCCGTTCGCGGACTCGTTTGTCCAAGACGCCTCGAACGGACCGCAGCATTATTCTCTGCACGACTTTTTCTCGTTTTACCAGACGCGGGCGTTTGTGCCGATCACGGGCGCGAAGTACGCGACGGGGTGCTTTTTGACTCCGAAGACGTGCTTTGCGAATTTTCCTTCGGCTGCGGACAGCGACTGAAACGCTCGAGTGATTGGGCGATTGAGTGATTGAAAGGCGCTAGGGTTTCAGGCTGCTCAATTACGCTTGAGTGACGGCTCGTCTCGAGAGTCATTGCGCTTC
>Ga0070765_100003438_pt1 | contig 10158 bp, 12 predicted proteins | sample HubBroMetageWFT5_FD_71516 | JGI IMG/M metagenome (GOLD analysis project Ga0070765, IMG submission 71516) | Warmed and freeze-thawed soil microbial communities from the Hubbard Brook experimental Forest, New Hampshire - Hubbard Brook CCASE Soil... | ecosystem: Environmental > Terrestrial > Soil... | reverse complement strand
CGTTCGCTGGAGCACGATCAGTTGCTGGTCGAACGCGTGGAGCGGCTGATGAGCATTCCCGCCGTGGGGCCGATCACGGCACTGACTTGGAGCGCTGGAAGTAGGCGACGTGCAGCGTCTTTCTTCGATCAAGAAGGGGATCAGCTAATGCGGGCTGTGTGGCGCAGAGAAAAGTTCTGGCAACACCGTGCAGCGTACACCGCTGTCCAAACAACGCAACAAACACTTACAGACGACACTGATCGAAGCGGCCAAGATGGCGCCGCGCAACAGTCCGGAGTTGGCCATGCTCTATGACAAGGAAAAGCAGAAGGGTAATGCCAATCGCGCAACGCTGGCGGTGGCGCGAAAGTTGGTTGCCTATCTGATGGCGGTAGACCGGGGGCAGCGGAAATTTCAGCTAGCGGAGGTGAGTAGTGGCATCGCTGCGTAGAACGCGGCGGTGAACAAGGAGGATTTCTTGGAGCGCGTAGCCTGCTAGGTCTTGCCGTTAATCCGACTGGGCGAAGGAGCGCAAGCTCCCGATGCTCCCGTTGATAAGTTTCGAGACTGGCAGGAGTACACAAATTCAATCTTCTGGGCTGCCCAGGCTGCGCCAGCAAATGGAAGTCTGGTTCTATCTGAATATAGGAACCACGGCCGAGAGGTCAACACACGCGGCGAAGAATCAGGAAGAATTTACACCCGCGCTCCTCCGAAGCGCGTCGGGAGAGCTTTTGCCCTCTTGACAAAGACCTATCATGGAAGTCGGATTACCGGTAACTTGGGTATTGGAACCGAGAGGGTTTGCGGCCTATTCGCCTTCTACGCACAGGCAATCAAATTGCTTTCTTGTGGGATTTGGATTTGCTTTCAATCTGATTGAAGTGGAGCCCATATTCCAGCAATCGATTGTGGTGTGCTTAATCCATTGACGAAGGGATCGGTCATGGCGCAGCGCTCGACGAATACAAAGGCCAAAATAGCCGGTGTTCGTATTCACAAATCCGGGATTGATGCCACGATTGCGTCCGTGACCATGAATCAGTGTGAGCTCGTCTTCGCCCATCTCCCAAGCCTGCTGTAGGATCTTGGCGAGTGTCCCGTTAAACACGATTTCAGCGGGATGATAGCCGTGAAGGTCAATCTGCATCCTTACATCCTGGCCAGCATAATCTTCCTGCGAGGAATAGTGTTAGCGCCTTCTGATAGCCCAAGTTTACCATCCGGACTAGGCAGTCAGATTGGCTCAATACCTACAGGCTTAGCCCAGGCATTTGGCTGCGTCTAGGCCGGGAATTCGCAAAGGTCGAAATTGATGGGCTTTCGAGCGTGTAGCCCTAAAACTTGGGAAGCCTGCGGATGCGTGTGTTTTGTTGCCGGGACAATTAGAACTATTTGCATATCCGGCAAGGCTTGATGCTGAGTCTACTGGACGCTCATTTCTGCTTCTTCTTGGTCCTCGGAAATCGGTCGCGTTTAAATACCAACAGTTCTCCCAGTTTGCAGTCCAACGCGCCGCAAATCCTGTTTAAGACGTCAGCGCTATAGCCTTTGCTACGCCCGTGATAAAGCGAGTGAAGCGTGGGGTAGGTGATTTTAGTCCTCTGCTGAAGTTGGTATCGCGTCAAGCCCTTGCGTTCGAGAATTTGTTTCAGTTTGCAAACAATCATCGTTGCACCTTTAGACCTCAAATCGGCTAGATATATATACCAACTTTTACATATGGAGTGCTCTAGGTATAATAGGCTATGCAGGTTTTTTGCGGGTTAGGACCGCACAATGGCCTCATCGCCGCGCTGGCGGCCTTACGATTGGTCAAGTGCGGTCACAAGGGGCCACCTGGCGGGCTATTGGCAAGGCTGTAGGGGTACGCCCGGCAACCGCCTTGCACGCCGCCGCGAGGGCTAGCAAAGCTCGTTTAGAAATCCCTAGGGTAAGCAGCGCTGTAAGTAGCTCATAGCATGGCGCGTAGTTTTGAATTTTCGGCGTTTGGAAATCAGTTGATTTCTAAGTCCCACAAGGTGATGCCCGGTTGAAAATCTTCTTTGTGACCAAACGGTTGGCCTTTGGAAGCGCGATAGCAACTTGGGATGATGTGGCGCAGTTGCAGGAATTGGGCATCACCCACGTCATCAACCTGAAGCGAAACGAAAACAGCCGAAAGGTTCGACAGTTCACTTGGCTCTGGCTTCCGTTTCGAGACGACAGGAAACGGCGTCCCCATTGGTTTTTCCGTAAGGCCCTTAAGTTTTATGGGCGAGCGATTGGGAAACGAAATCGGAAGGTCCTAGTGATGTGCCACTATGGAATCTCTCGAAGCGCATCACCAACATATATATGCTGCGAGCGTCCAACCACTCAGCAAGTCGTGCAGAGTTCTGTGTGCGAAGGGCTAGACCGAACGCAAATATAGTGCGCGCTTACCGCGAATCTGGCGAAGAATATTTGCGCCGAAAAGGAACCTGAGGGCTCAGGCACAAATCGTCAGCCGGTTTATTTCGAGAGCAAAGTTATGTTCTGCAAGCTTGATGGGCCTATTTTGATTCGCGGCGTCCAAGCCTCCCAAGGCGACTCGCGTGGACGGGTGGAAATGAATTTCGGTCTGCCTTCGGGCTACTGTCCACCCCGCCTAGCCAGGAACTCTCGTGAACTCATCTTTTGATGATGTCACCGAGACTACGCACTTATTGCGTAAGAATTTGTGCTTGGGTAATGTACGTCCCGAACGTGGTTCAACGCGGATGTCAACCTTCGTCACTCGCTTAGCAACTGGTTGGTGAACAAAGCGAAAGTCGAACCGAAGACGGTGCAGGGAATCCTCCGTCATTCGAGAATCCAGACGACGCTCAATCTCTACACTCAGGAAGATAGCGATGAAGCTCTGGGAGCGCAGGGTAAGTTCCTGGAAGCAGTCGGAGTACATTCAGGAATGACACAATAATGGGAGTTGTGGGTTGGATCGTGGGTTGGAGCATTTTCATTTTTTACTCTAACCTATTGAAAGATATGGTAGGCCCGTGGGGACTCGAACCCCAGACCTCTACCGTGTCAAGGTAGCGCTCTAACCAACTGAGCTACGGGCCTGCACAAAACGCAGACATTTAGGATATCACGAGGGGCTGGGGGAGAGAATTTCGTCGAGAGCTTTCAGTTCGTCTTCGGACTGCGGCAACCAGGCGGCGCCGAGTTTGTGCAGCGCGGCTTGAAATTCGGAGAAGGGATGTCCGGCAAAGATTTTGCGCAGCTGCCGCCACTCTTGCTTGACATCTTGAGCCTCGTCGGCACTCGCATCCGCGAGATAGGCTTGCACGGCTTCTGCCGCCGACCCATAGTCTTCCGCAAAATCCTGATGCAGGTATGCGGGCAGAAATTCACGAAGCGCGGGATAGTTCGCGGGCGTGAACAATTTCATTTCGCCGTGCCCTTCGTGCCTCATTCACGCGCCTCCGGATATGTTGTCAGCACATAGAAACTATCTGGTCCACTAGCCTTCAGGACAATCACGGCGCTGGTGCATGGCACCACTTGATTCTCGCCTCGACGCAGGCTGCGTCCGATGGCGCGACCTGCATCATAGTGCAGCGCGAGGTTCGGGCGGCGCTCGCCTCGACGCACCCAGCTTTCAATGCGGCGACGCTCCGCCCGCAGGGCTTCGGCCACCACTTCTTCTGCTGTGGTGCGATCGGTCCAGGTGGAAGCTGCGGAAATATTTCGCTCGCGCTCCAGGCGCTCTTGCAACTCAGCATCCGTGCGGCCCACATGGCGATCTAACGTGTGGCCGCCACGTTGCTCGTCCCGCTCGAGATCGTAGCGGTCGGTCGAAGGAACAGTTCCGGAAGCACGAGGAGGCGGCTCGGAGGGAGTGTTAACTGGAGGCGAAATCTGCCCGCAGCCGCAAATCCAGAAAGCGCCAAGCAAAAGCACCGACTGCCAATCGCGTCGCGATTTCATCGTGCGGGCTTCAATTGTAGAAATTCTTCGCGAGTTCGAAGCAGCATTGCGTCGAAAGGAGTATACGCAATGCGCGAGTACCGCGCACGCTCCCACAGTTTGGATGCTGCCAAACGCGGTGCTATCCTCAAGTTTGTAGGCGATTTATGGCCGATTCATCCAACTCATCCGCGACAGAAACGCGGCCGTTCCTGTCGGCCGAGCACGCGGAGCGGCAATTCGAAGCGCTGCTGGAAGTCAGCGAGCTGATCACGCAGCAGCGGGACCTGAAAGCGCTGTTCCGCCAGCTGCGCGAACGACTACACCGCGTAATTCAATTCGATTTTCTGGCACTGATTTTGCACAATCCCGCCACGAATTGCATGCGGCTGCACATTCTGGAAACCGACGAACCCGTCGGCCACGAAAAGACAGAAGAAAGTTCAGTGGAGAACACGCCGTCAGGTTGGGTGTGGCAGAATCAGGAATCTTTCGTGTCGCAGGACACGGCGACGGACGCGCGCTACCCAGAATTCATGCAACGTCTGCACGAGAAGAGTGTGCACTCCATCGCAATTCTGCCGCTGACCACGGCACAGCGCCGGCTGGGTGCGCTGGCGTTCGGGCTGTACGCTCCGCAGGGATTGGCAGAAACAGAAATCGAGTTCATGAAACGCGTGGCTTCGCAGGTTGCCGTTGCCACGGACAACGCGCTGAATTTCGAGTCTTCGCAGGCTTATCAAAAGCAACTCGCGCGAGAACGCGATCGATTGCAGGTTTTGCTGGACATTAACAACGTGCTGGTCAGTACGCGGGATATTGCCGCGGTCTTTCGCGGAATTGTGTCTTCGCTGAAACCAGTCATTCAGCATGATTATACCAGTCTGGCTTTATTCGACTCCTCGTCCGGCCTGCTGAAAATTCATGCGCTGGACTTCCCAAAGATATTTGCGGCGCCAAGAAACGAATTTACCGTGGCACTGGAAAATTCGCCGTCCGGGCAATGCTTTTCAAGCGGGCAAGTGCTGATTGTGCGCGGTGCGGAGCTGGATCGTTATTCGCTCGACGCGATAAGAGTTCTGCGGGAAGAGGGCGTGCAGGTTCTTTGCTGCGTGCCGCTTTCCGCGCAAGGACGCACACTGGGCACTATTAATCTCGCCAGCAAAAACCCCGATGCGTTCAGCGCGCCGGACGTGGAACTGCTGCAACAAGTGGCGGTGCAAGTGGCCATTGCTCTGGAGAACGCGCTGGCGTTCAAGGAAATTGATGCGCTGAAAGACAAACTGGCGGTGGAGAAGCTTTATCTGGAAGAGGAGATTCGCAGCGAGCTGAGTTTCGACGAAATTATTGGCGATAGCCCGACGCTTCGGCGCGTGTTGGCGCAGGTAGAACTGGTGGCGCCCGCGTCGACCACCGTATTGATCCTAGGCGAAACCGGAACCGGCAAAGAAATCATCGCGCGCGCGGTTCACAACCACAGCCCGCGGCGCGAACGTACATTCGTCAAAGTGAATTGTGCGGCGATTCCCGCGGGGCTTCTGGAATCGGAGCTCTTTGGCCACGAACGTGGCGCGTTTACCGGCGCGTTGACGCAAAAAATGGGCCGCTTTGAATTTGCGGATCGCGGCACGCTGTTCCTGGATGAAGTGGGCGATCTTCCGCTGGAGCTGCAGCCAAAACTTCTGCGTGTGCTGCAGGAGCAGGAGTTCGAACGGCTGGGAGGGAACCGCACGCAACGAGTGGATGTCCGTGTGGTGGCAGCGACGAATTCGGATCTGGCGCAACTGGTAGCCGAAAAGAAATTTCGCAGCGATCTTTATTACCGGCTGAACGTTTTCCCGATTGTCCTGCCGGCTTTGCGTGAACGTCCCGAGGATGTGCCTTTGCTGGTGCGCTATTTTGCGCAGAAATTCAGCCGCCGGCAGAATAAAACCGTGGAATACATTCCCGCGGATGTGATGGATGCGATGACGAATTATTCCTGGCCCGGGAACGTGCGTGAACTCGAGAATTTGGTGGAGCGCGCGGTGCTACTGTCGTCCGGAAAAGAGTTGCGTGTGCCGCTTGCCGAGTTGAAGAATTCGTCGGTGCTGGCCAGCACGTCCGCGACCTCGGGTGATGCGGTACGCGGGGCTGCCTTCGCGTCTCCTTTGGACCAATTCACAAATGGCGCGGTTGGCACCCTGGAAGAAGCCGAACGCCAGCACATTTTGCGTGCTTTAAAGCAGACCCAGTGGCGTATTGCAGGAGCGCGCGGGGCCGCGGATCTTCTGGGCATGAAGCGCACTACGCTTCAGGCACGCATGAGAAAACTGGGGATCAAACGACCGGTATGAGCTGCCATACTTATAGAATGAAGAATGCTGGACCCGGGCTTCCGAATCAGGTTTTCCTGCGCGACTTCCCTTCCATTCACGTTGGCTTGATCGCCGCTTTGCGGTTTCTCTTGCCGGTTATTCTTTGTGCTGCTGTCCTGCTTCCGGGGGTGATGTATGCGCAGCAACTGCCGGTGATCCGCTTTGTCCGAAATCCGGATGTTGCACCGGATTTTGAATTGAAAGATTTCTCGGGCAAGGACCTTTCCCTGGCAGACTCGCGCGGGAAAGTTATTTTGCTTAATTTTTGGGCCACCTGGTGCGGCCCGTGCCGCGCAGAAATCCCAACCCTGGTGAAATTGCAGGAACGCTACAAGGACCAGTTGCAAATCATCGGCTTGGTTGTGGATGAAGATGAAGAAGATTCGGTGCGGCAAGTGGTGACTTCGGAAGGCATCAACTATCCCGTGGCCATGGCGCCCACGGAAGTGCGCGTCCAATACGGTGGAATCACCGCGTTGCCTTCCGTCTTCGTGATTGACAAGGAAGGGCGCGTCGTTCAAAAGCACGTGGGACTTTTCAATCCCGCACTCTATGAAACGGAAATTCGCGCGTTGGCGGATTTGCCAGTCGCCGCGAGGATCGAAACGTTCGAGGATACTGGAGAAGTTTTTTTGAAGCACGCGGACCGCGCGACTTCCCTTCCAGGCGTGGATTTTCGCAATCTCTCCGCTGAACAGCGCGATGCCGCACTACATAAATTCAACGCCCAGCAATGCGATTGCGGCTGCAAGTTCACTTTGGCGCAATGCCGCATCTACGATCCCGGCTGCAAAATCAGCCAGAAGCGCACGGCAGAAATTGTGAAAGCGATCGCGGCATCGTCGGAAGCGAAAACCGACAAGAAAGAGAGCGACGTTGCAAAGCCGGGGAATCCAGCAAGCCCATCCGCTCCGGCGACTACGCAACAGCCTCCTTCACCTTAAACAGAAACTTCTATTTTTTCAGAAGGTCCATGACGGCCGCGGACATGGCCTTCACCCCGGCGCGAATGGCCGGTTCGGGCAGCGGCGCGAATTCGCTGGAGTGCAGACTCGGGAGTCGAGTGCCCTTTTCCTGGGCATCCTTCCACTTTGCCGGATCGACCGCACCGAGCCAAAACATCGTGATGGGTGGCTTGGGATCCTGGAGCGCGAACAAGCTGAAGTCTTCGCTGCCCATTACCGGTGGCGCCGCCCAAACATTTTCCTTGCCCAAGGCTTTCTCCATCGCTGCGGCGGTTCTCTGCGTCAGCGCCACATCGTTAACTGTTGCCGGCACGTTATCTTTGGAAATTTCAATGATGGGCGCGCGATCGGCCGGAATTCCCGCTGCGGCAGCAATTCCGTTGGTCATTCGCGTGATCGCCGCCAAAGCTTTTTCGCGCTGTGCTGGCGTCATGGTTCGAACGGTTACCTGAAGATGAGCGTCATCAGGAATGATGTTGTGCTTGGTGCCTGCATGAAATGAACCAACTGTGATTACCGTCGGCTGCAGCGGATCCATCTCGCGGCTCACTACCGTTTGCAGCATCATGACGAGTTCCGAGGCGATCACGATAGGATCCTTGGTTGTGTTCGGCGCGGCACCATGGCCGCCGTATCCGCGAATGGTGATGTCCACGGAATCGGCTCCGGCCAGCATCGGTCCCACATGCCATCCGACGATACCGGCTGGCAACGCAGCATAGTCATGCAACGCCAGCACGTAGTCCGGCTTTGGGAATTTAGAGTACAAACCCGCACGCAACATCGCAGCGGCACCGCCGACGATCTCTTCCGCGGGCTGGCCGATCATTACGACGGTGCCGCCCCATTGCGATTTGTTTTCCGCCAGCATTTTCGCCGTGCCAAGAAAAACGGTCATATGCAGATCATGGCCGCAAGCGTGCATCACCCCGACTTCACCCGCGCCGCGTTTCACCTTCACTGTGCTGGCATAAGGCAGGCCGGTGTTTTCGGTCACCGGCAGAGCGTCCATATCCGTGCGCACATACACGACTGGGCCGGGTCCATTTTTCAGCACGCCCACCACGCCGTAGGACACATCGTTCGGATTTGTGTACTGGCCAAAGTGATCCGTAACTTCATAGCCGAGTTTCTTCAACTCGCCCGCTACGATCGCCGAGGTTTCTTTTTCCTGCATCGAGAGCTCGGGATTTTCATGGAAGTGTTTGTATGTCTCCAGCCACGCGCTCGTGTTCCTGTCGACGCTTTGATCGAGAGAACTTTGTGCCGCCGACGGTGTGGCCGCTGCTATCGCAATCGCAGCCATCGTTAGCGCCCTCTTGCTCAAGAAGTTCATCCCAGGCCTCCGCGAGAAAGACTGGCATCTTATCAGAACCACGCAATGCCGGTTCGCGAGCCTTTGCGCTTGCTGTCCGGCGTCTAGCGGACTACACTCCCGCTCGATTGGTGCGACAAATCTCGGAAATCTGTGAGGTGGTTCATGAATCGCCGCATTCTCGTGTTGCTGGTTGTCCTGGCATCGGCTGGAGCATTCGCTGTAAAGGGAGCGTTCTCGCAAAGTGAATCGATGGCGAAACGTCGTGTGTTCAACGCACCGGATCGTCCGGCGCAGGCCGCGTTCAGTAATGCCATTCAAGCGGGAGACACTTTGTATCTTGCGGGTAGCATTGGGCTCGATCCAAAAACCGGCAAGGCTCCGGACAAGATTGACGACGAGATCAAGAATCTACTCGACGGGTATAAGAGTCTGCTCGCTCAGGCCGGTTATTCGATGGACGACCTCGTGACCGTGCAGGTGTTTTGCACCGATCTGTCTTACTACGACAAGTTCAACGCCGCATATAAGAGTTATTTCTCGAAGGACTTGCCGGCGCGGGCTTTCATTGGTGCGGGCTCGATTCTCCGCGGCGGCCATTTCGAGATGCAAGGGATCGCGGTACACCGGTAGGAGTTGAAGGGCAAGGTTTGACGGTTTGGCGGATCGATAATACACTTAACAGTGTTAAGGAGATTGCTCCGTGGGCGTGAAAGAACGCAAAGCGCGGCAAAAAAAGTTTCTGCGGCAGGAGATCCTGGATGCCGCCAGCGAGCTCTTCGTTAAACAAGGCTACGAGAACGTTTCCATGCGGCGCATTGCCGATAAGATCGAGTATTCCCCCACAACCATCTACCTGTATTTCAAGGATAAGGCTGAGCTGCTCGAGCAGGTTTGCTTCGATACGTTTTCGCGCCTGAATGTGGTGCTAAACAAGATCATGGAGCAGCCGGCAGATCCGATCGATCGCCTGAAAAAAGGCATGCTGGCGTATATCCGCTTCGGCCTGGAAAATCCGCACCACTACCGCGCTACGTTCATGATGCCGATTCCAGAAGGTTTCGACGAAGGGAAATACTCCCGGCCGGATTCCCCGGGCATGCAAGCATTCGATTTCATGCGCCGTTGCGTTTACGACTGCATCGCAGGGGGGAAATTCCGCGAGAATGATGCCGAGTTGGTGAGCCAGACGTTTTGGGCGGGCATTCACGGAATTACGTCACTCTTGATTATCCATTGCTCGAAGTTTCCCTGGGTAGAACAAAGCAAACTTGTTCATTCCGTTGTGGATACGTTGGTGGGAGGGGTCTCCACGCGGAAGACGTAGTGGGAATATTTTTTTCTCGGTAACTTAACAGTGTTCAGTTGGAGTGTGATGTTACTTTTGCCGGAGTCGCATCGTAGAGACGGTGTAGGAGGAGGATGCTGCAAGACCATATGTGGTCATTGAAAATGGGCCGTCATATGGGCGTATGACTATATATTGGCATCAACGTCACGCACCGAAACCATGAACTGCAGTTATCTACAACAAAATGAATAGCTTAATTATGAAAGCGAATTAATACGTTATGGACCCCTTAATGCTATTTCCATCTCAGCGTTCTCG
>Ga0070765_100003437_pt1 | contig 10162 bp, 6 predicted proteins | sample HubBroMetageWFT5_FD_71516 | JGI IMG/M metagenome (GOLD analysis project Ga0070765, IMG submission 71516) | Warmed and freeze-thawed soil microbial communities from the Hubbard Brook experimental Forest, New Hampshire - Hubbard Brook CCASE Soil... | ecosystem: Environmental > Terrestrial > Soil... | reverse complement strand
AACACCGGAAAAGGACAACCCCGTCCCAAGTCCAGCTCCGGATCGAATGACTTAGTCGAACACTGTGGTCTGATTTGCCGACATTCAGGAGGTCCTCGCCATGCGAATCCTCGCGACATGCCTGTTCTGTGTGATTTACTTCGCCTTCTGCGCGCGCCCTTTGCAGGCACAGGAACAGAAGCGGCTGATCACAGAAAAAATCGACGAATCCAAATTAGTTACGCTGGGTGGCAACACCACCCCCGCGGCAACACGCGCGGAGTTCGACCGCGGCGCTGTGCCGGACGAGTTTCGTTTCGAGCATTTGCTGCTCCTTCTGAAGCGCGACCCGGACACAGAGGCGCGCCTGAAACGGCAGATCGATGCGATGCACGATCCAAGTTCACCCCAATTTCATCGGTGGCTAACCGCCGAGCAATTCGGCGCGCGGTATGGCGTGCACCCGCAAGACAGCGCGGCGATCCAGGAATGGCTGAGATCCCACGGTTTCACCGTGAACCAGGCGTACAAAAACGGTTTGCTGCTGGATATTGCAGGCACAGCCAGGCAGATCCGCGAAACTTTCCATACGGAAATGCACAACCTGGTGCTGCCCAATGGCGAGAAACACGTCGCCAATAATCGCGATCCGCAAATTCCCGCGGCGCTGGCTTCCGCGGTGGAGGGGATGCCGCTGCACGATTTCTTTCGCAGGCCGCGGATCACCAAAATGAAACCCGTCTCTTTCGATCACGAAGCCGGGAAGTGGCAATCGCACTTCACGCTGCCCTACCAGGGCACGGACTTGTTCGTCGTTGCGCCCTATGATTTCGCAACGATCTACAATCTAACGCCGCTGTGGAATCAGGGATTTACAGGCAAGGGCGTAACCATTGCGACCGTCGAGGACACCAATCTTGCGCATCCAAGCGATTGGTCCACTTTCCGCAAGACTTTTGGCTTGGACGGCTTCAAGCAAGGCAACTTCAAGCAAATTTATCCCGGTTGCAAGAATCCTGGCCAGAATGGCGATGAAATCGAAGCAGCGCTGGATGTGGAGTGGGCCAGCGCCGCTGCTCCCGACGCGAATGTCGAGCTCTTTGCCTGTCCCAACACGGATACAACTTCGGGCCTGGACACGGCGATCATCAATCTCCTGGAGACGGATCCGCCCGACATTATTTCCGACAGCTACGGCCTCTGTGAAACAGTGACGGGCCAAGCCGAAGTCGCATTGGAAAATTTTGAAGCTGAATTCGCGACCGTGGAAGGCGTGACTTTCTTTATCGCGCAAGGAGATACGGGCGCGGACGAATGTGCTCCCATCGAAACGACTGCCTATTCGACGCTCGGAATCAACAGCGGCGACAACACCGCGACGGCCTTTGCCGTTGACGTGGGCGGCACCGATTTTATGGCCCAGTACAATCAGGACGCGAACGGCGTGCCGATTTCGAATTATTGGAGTGCAACGAATAATCCCAAAACGCTGGCCTCAGCGCGCTCTTACATTCCGGAAATTCCGTGGAATGACGGCTGCACCAGCCAGCTCATTTATAGTGATCCATTCATCGGACCGTTCACGCAATCCTTCGGCCGCACGGGATTTTGCAATTCTGCGGTAGGTCAGGAATTTTTTCTCGACTATTACGCGGGCAGCGGAGGCCCCAGCACCTGTTTCACTGGTACGCCTTCCATTCCCGGCGTCGTCAGCGGTTCTTGCAAGGGCAATCCAAAACCTTCGTTTCAATTTGGAGTTCCCGGAGTCCCGAATGACGGGCTGCGCGACCAGCCCGATCTCTCGTTGTTTGCTGCCGATGGGATTTGGGGCAGCTTCTACGTGGAGTGCCTCTCGGACACCAAGCAAGGTGGGACGGCCTGCACCGCGGATAACGATGCGCTCCTTCTCGGAGGCGGCGGCACGTCTTTCGCCTCGCCAGCCATGGCAGGCATTCAAGCGCTGATAAACCAGCAATTCGGAAGGCAAGGCGACGCCAACTACGCTTACTATTTTCTCGCTGCGCAACAATTTCGCGAGCAGGAGGCTTCGCGCTGCAACGCTAGCCAGAGCAACGGCGGACTGCCTGCTGCCTCTTGTGTTTTCAACGACGTCACCGCCGGCGACATAGATATTCCCTGCGGCCAAAACGCGGATGGTCACTTTTACGATTGCCATGGCGCCGATGCACAGAATATCGGGGAGCTTTCCACGTCCAACAAGAAGAACGCCCCCGCCTATCCGGCGACAGCTGGGTACGATCTGGCCACCGGACTCGGCTCGGTAAACGCTACAAATCTGTTCTATGCGTGGACGTTGTTCCTGGGGCGGCCGTAGCCGAATCTATCAACGCGGAGACAAACGCGGGGTTGCCGCTTCTCTAGTCTAATTTCAGCTCAACTTGTCTTCGCAGGCTGTTAAGTAACGAAACCGCAAACACGGAACGCACGTCCTAACAGCAGGCCCCTATTTTTCTCCAAAGGGAGCTGCTATGAACTTGCGCGGCTTTCGGTTATTCCCCTTCATTGCTAGTTCCATTCTTGCTGCTTCTTTGTCGTCTGCGGCGTTCGCGTCCGCGGACCGCGATAATCGCGAGGTCCGAGTGTCATTTGTGCAAGGGGATGTGCGACTCTCGCGAGGCGATGGGAAACACATCGACCTTCGGAAAGATTGGGAGGAAGCGCAGAGCGGCCAACTCATCGAGAAGGGTTTCGCTGTATCAACGGGAGCGGGCAGCGCCGAAATAGAGTTCGAGGATGGCTCGACAGTCTACCTGGCCGAGAATTCCTTGCTCGTTTTCAACGAACTGTCTTCCACGGACGATCGCCTCGTCACGCGCGTAACCTTGGCGACTGGCAGCGCCTCGTTCCGGGTACAACCTGCCGCTGACGAGTCTTTTTCCATCGAGACGGCCACTGACAGGATATCTCCAGGTCCGCATGGCTTCTTCTTGCGCGTTGACGCGTACCTCGACTCCACGGGAGTTACCCCACTGGGATCCAAAGTCGAGAATATCGTTAGTCGGGGATTGCCAAATGTCGGCGTCCGCAACGGACGGACGGTCTTCTTCCGCAACGGCGAAGTCTTGTCGAGTACAGATTTCGGCGCGATCCTCCGGCCGGAGGATTCTGGTTCCGCGGATTCCGCTCAGACGCAGCAGCTACGAAAAGCCATCGAAAAGCTGCGCGACTCTGGAGTGTTGCAGACTTCCGTAATTCCGCAGGATTTTTTTGGACTCGAATCTTTTGAGAGGCAAGCATCTCCCGCGCCGCAATCTGAAAATGCTGATTTGTTTCTCGCGGGTGATGCATATGGAGGACGCCGTTGGGATCGATGGGTGGAGGCTCGCGAGCAGGCCAGGCAGACGACCATGGACGCGGCTCTCAAAGCTTCGGGGCTGACTTCCCCAGTGCCTGGGCTTGCGGAGCTTTACCGCCACGGAACCTTCTTTTCCTGCGAGCCTTACGGAACCTGCTGGGAACCGAAACAATCGCAATCTACCCTGACATCCGATAAAGGTGCGAGGCAACAAGACGCACAAGCACCGGGAGCGAATCCTCCTGCCACGGGCGGATTCCAACCACAAACTGTGCAATGGCAAGAGACAGATTGGGGCGGCGGATATTGCGATTTCTCCGGCGTCACCAGAACGATTACCCGCGTGGCGAACACACCCGAAGAGCTCCGGAACTTACTGCGCCTCAAGGCAAAGGCCAACTCAAATGGATACTTTCAATCCGTGGCTGCGGACTCCTGTTACAGCCGGCCTTGGCTTTTCCACCACGGACACTACGCCATGGTGCTTCCGAAGACGCCACCTCCGTGTTCGGGAAAAGATTGCAAGCCGGTGCATCCCGTGCACCCGGTTCATCCACCGCGTCCACTTTTCGTCCGGGTAGGCAACCGAGTTGGTTTTGTGCCGAGCCATCCAGATGACGTCAACGGCAAGCCGCCGATAAATTTGAAAAATGGAATTATTCTAGTGCCTTCTAAGCCGGGCGAGGCGACGCAGCGAATCGCGTGGGATCCATCTCAGAAATTCAGCTACGTGGAAAAACCTCCGAGAGAGTTTCGACCGGAGTCCTCGCTCCATTCGCTGCCGGTGGCTGCTCCTCAGATTCACGGACATCTGATGCAGGAGGCATCGCGGGGCAATACGTTATCCGCCGCGAGCCAGGCGGTTTCGCAGATTACTTACGACTACAAGTCGCAGAAATTCATGATGCCCGCTGCCCCAGGCGCGAAAGAGGAACGGGTTGCTGTGGGAGGAATCGCCTCCAACGGTAGAGTCGAAAGTTTCGCAAGTGACCGTTCCGGCCGCTACGCCGAGTCTTTTAGCCACACGTCAGCCGCTGCTTCGTACAGCGGGGGCAGCAACTCCGGATCGCATTCTTTCGGCTCCGGATCGTCGAGTGGTTCGTCTGGAGGGTCATCCGGAGGTTCGTCGCGCGCATCCTCCGGCGGTGGATCATCTGGCGGCTCCTTTTCACACTCTTCGGGCGGTAGCAGCGGCGGAAGCAGCAGCGGAGGCGGTTCCAGCTCAGCTAGTACTGCAAGCTCCAGCTCTTCGGGTAGCGGTCGACCCCACTAAGCGCGTTCTGCGGCTCCCATTCAGAAACTGGCACGCTAACTAGGCGGTCCGAGGTTTGTTTGGAGTTGTTGACTTTGGTCGCCTAAGGGTCACAATGAAGGTCCCTTCGGAAGTTGTTCCCCTGGCAGTGGGCTGTCCTCTCCAGTCAAAAGCCAAGCGCAAGAACTATGTAGGTAGCTGTTAAGGCGCGTTTCGCATTGCCTTAGCAGGACTCAGAGGAAATCATGAAAACCAACAGAGGAGACGAGAAACCGATCGAAGTTCTCCTGGTGGAAGACAGCCCCGGCGATGTACGGCTAACTCAGGAAGCCTTCCGAGATGCGAATAGCTGCATCTATCTGCATGTGACCAACGACGGTGTGGAGGCCATGGCTTTTCTGAAGCGCGAGGGAGTCTTAAATCATGCCCCTCGCCCGGATTTGATCCTGCTGGATCTCAACCTTCCTAAAATGGACGGCCGACAAGTTCTGGCCGAAATCAAGAAAGACGAAAACCTGAAAACGATCCCCACCGTTATCCTCACCACGTCCGAAGACCAGAAGGATATTTTGAAAAGCTATGAGTTGCTGGCGAACTGCTACCTCACCAAGCCGGTCGAGTTGGACCAGTTCGAGAGCCTGGTGAAGAGCATTAATGAATTCTGGCTGACCAAGGTCAAGTTGCCGCACCAGGCACCAAACTGAATCGTCAGGCAAGGCGCCGCGGCACGCGTTCGAGAATGGCCGGGTTCGCAACAATCTTACACATCATGGTCGCGGCAACAACGAAGAAGGAGCGCAGAGTCCATGTCTACAGAAGTGCTTTTAGTCGAAGACAGTCCTGGCGATGTACGTCTGACGCGAGAAGCTTTTCGCGACGCAAATCAGTCCATCCATTTACGCGTGGCCGCAGACGGAGTGGAGGCCATGGCTTTTCTGAGGCGCGAAGGAGTGCACGTCAACGCCCCGCGCCCGGACCTCATCCTGCTGGACCTCAATCTCCCTAAAATGGACGGTCGCCAGGTCCTCGCCCTTATTAAGGCGGATCCAAAATTGAGAACGATTCCCACGGTGGTGTTGACGACTTCCGAGCTGGAAGCGGATGTGGCAACCAGCTACCAACTGCAGGTGAACTGCTACCTCAGCAAGCCCGCGCAATGGGATGCCTTCGCGAAGCTCGTCAAGAGCGTCATTGATTTCTGGCTGACTAAGGCAAAATTGCCGCAGCAGCGCACCACCGATGAACAGCCCAGTTTCTGATTTATGGTTTTGGAGGGAATGAGGAATCCCACCAGACCTCTCACGAGCAAATCTCAGTTGAAAAGTGTGAGCGGGATGAGCGTGTGATGCCAGCCCTAACGTCGCTAGATTAGTGAAACAGAGCTCGCGTGCCCGGTGGTCCTTATCCTCTGCTGCTACTTCAGCGGAGTCCAGGATTTGCACTCAGAAACAGTGGCCGGAACAGATGGAGGAGAAGCGGTCTTGTAGCGAATGATGCCATCGGAGGTTGAACAGAAACTTCTGGCGCCCGTGTTCTCATTCGCGGGAGTGGCGATCGTCAAATATGCGTCGCACTTGTGCAGTTTGCAGACCGCATTAACACGGAAGCGATATCCAGACTTCGTGCACCATGCGTCGCCAGTACAGCTTCCATTCGCTAGCGCCTGGTCAACGAGACCCGCATGATCGGGCGATGTGGCCTTAGGGTTTTGGGGATCTAACCCGAGCGTTGCAAGATTGGGCGCGTAGCCGCTTTTGGGATACATGTTCAAGTAGGCCATTTCGGCGGTGTTGACCGTGCGCACGCTGCCGACCGCGCTCGCTTCATTGGCAGCCATTCTCGAACGGAGCAAGTTGGGAATCGCGATGGCCGCAACGACCATAACTGCGCCGAAATCATACGCGCCGTTGGTGCTCGATTCACGAATCGCGCTCTCTTCACCGTAAACGGAAACCACCGCAGGTAAAATCTGTTTCGAACTCTGCGCAAGCGAGCGCGCCAGGTCTGGTGCAAATGGCCGCAACTGCCAAGATGCAATGGCGACCGGGTCCTGATAGACCATGGCAGAAGCTTCCAGCGGATGTCCGGGTGGAAGCGACGCGAGGAACGCTTTGGACTTTGCCAGCGACTCACCCGTCTTGTGCTGGCGAACCGCTTCGGCGACTGTCTCGCGGCTTGGGCCCAGGATGAGATGCCCATCCACAAAAGCGTAGTCGACTTCGTACGGAGGCGTGGAGGATGGAATGTGGATGGTGGAGTAAGCGACTCCGTCTTCTTCGAATTTCTCCGCTTCGATGTGAGCTGCCGCCAGCAATTTCGTCAGCGTCTCCTGTAAATGGCTGGTATCTCGAACGCTGAGGATGGCTTTCCATAGAGGGCTTGGTGGACCGACAGTGTCCAGTTCCAGCGTGACCTCGCCTCCCAAAGTGTTGAGCAGATCGTCTTTCAAACTGAGATTCAACATCTTTTCAAACGCGGGCAGCGAGGCGAATGGACTCGAACTGGGATTGGTATACATTCCCTTCACATCTTCGAATATTTGTGCAGGGCTTGCGAGCATCACAGTGGTCGCGATAACGGCCTTCGGAGAAACAAAGTCCATCCCGGTCAAGGGTCCCGTTTTCGCCAGCCAGGATGCTGATCCGCGGCGGGGAGAATTGAAGCTCAGCTCGGTTTGACTGATGGTCTTCGTGTCTACAATCTTGTGTTCCCAGATCAGATATTTCACATCGGCAAATCCGCTGCGCTGGAAGCTGGTGTCCTGTCTCACGTCAGGCGGAGTTTGATCGATGATTTTGTGCAGATCGGCGGCCGCCAAAACGGTGATTTGAGAGGCATACTCCTTTGCGATTCGTTGGGCAAAGGGAGTGGAGAGAAATTCCCTGCTGTGGCTGGCGAGCCGAGCATTAAAGTCGCGCAACGTGGCGAGATCCATGGTTGCGACGACGTAGTCAGGACGTACGAGCACGAGAAGTTCTTTGGGCGCGCCCACGTCCTTTGCGACGGCCAGATCCTGCGAATCCAAAATGTGAACGCCCTGCTTCGACTCTCCGCCAAGTTGCGTTATCTTTTCGTGGAGAAACTTTTTCAGGCCGGGCTTCCGCAGTTCGGCGACAACAAGCAGCTTCGGTTCCTGGCCTTCGAACGAACCCGAAACGGCAATTTCATCGCCTAGGAATTGCTGGAATTGAGTTAATTGATCGAGAGAATCTTCAAACTTTGGGCCGGTAGTGGCCAGATCGCCGTGTTGCCACCAATCGCGGAGTACCGCGCTCTCCTGCAGTTCCTGGCGGAAAATCTTCAGCGTCTGCTGGGTGACATCGCCATAGTTGGGAAACGCGGCGTAAGAGATCGTGGATGCGGGCAGCAGAGGCAGTAGCCGGCTTTCGCTCCGTGGCGCCGGGAACTGGATGTCCTTCCGGAGCTTTTCGTATAAGCGGCCGAACTCGGCGAGTAATTCAGGATGCTTCTTCAGGTCCTGAGCCCAGGGCATTGCGGGTTGTTGGTTTGCCGGCGCGGATTGGGCAAAACCAGAGGAGACTGCTAAAAAGGTCGTGGCGATAGCGGCCGCAAATCTGAGGCGATAACACGTTTTTTGCTGGGGAATGTGCGCGAATCTCATCCGTTTTTCCCTCCGTCGTTTGGCGAGATTTAGGATAGGATGCGCGACCCGCTATTGCCACCACAAGACGCGGCGAAAGTCCCCGCGGTGCCGCTAGAGTAACTGTCCTTTGGGACGGCTGTATCTTTGCTTCTTGAGTTTCATAAGTCTCCGATAGCCACTCTCCCCCATCGCCTCCCCGCGCAATACTTCCTTTGGAATGTATGCTTGCAATTCGAAGCAGTTGGTGCGAGTTTACAGCCATGCACACACAACTCAACCGTCGTAACTTTCTGCTCGGAGCAGAGGCCATTGTGGTGGCGGGCTTACTGAACCGCACGTACGCGCATGTCTCGCCGCAAGATGTAGCCGGAGACGAGAATTATTGGAAGAGCATCCGCGAGGCATACGGACACGACCCGACCCTGCTGAATCTCAATAACGGTGGAGTGGCGCCGGCGCCGGCCGCGGTTCTCGACGCGGAGATCGAAGCCATTCGTTACAGCAACCAACTGCCCAGCTACCGCATGTGGCACGACCTGGAACCCAAAATCGAAGACGTGCGAGTGCGACTCGCACGAATGTGGGGCGCCGATCCGGAATGCATTGCGATCACGCGGAACGCGAGCGAATCGCTGCAGATCGCGCAGTTTGGGATTGACCTTGCGCCGGGCGACGAAGTCCTGACGACGAGCCAGGACTACCCGAGGATGATCACTGCGTGGGAGCAGCGAGGGCGGCGAGAAAAGATTGTGTTGAAACAACTGGATTTCGCCGTGCCGGTGACTAACTCCGCTGATTTAGTGGGCCTGTTCGAACAGGGAATCACCCCGCGCACACGCGTCATCCACGTATCGCAGGTGGGATTCATGACCGGCCAGAGGTTTCCTGTCAAGGAGATCTGCGCACTGGCGCGCGCTCGTGGAATTACCAGCATCGTGGACGGCGCGCACGCGTTTGCGCACGTGCCCTTCCAGTTCGCCGACATCGACTGCGATTTTTATGGCGCCAGCCTGCACAAGTGGCTGTCGGCGCCGATCGGAACGGGCATGTTGTACGTACGAAAAGACCGCATCGAAAAACACTGGGCGCTGATGGCGGCGCCGCCGTCGATGGATAAGAATATCCGCAAGTACGAAGAAATCGGCACGCATCCCGCAGCCATGCATAACGCCACGCTGCAGGCGCTGGAATTTCACGAGCAGATTGGGGCGGAGCGAAAGTACGCGCGGCTTTGCTACTTGAAGAATCGCTGGGCCGGGCGATTGGGCAAAGTGCCTGGAGCCAAAGTGTTGGTGAGCTTGGATCCACAGCAGTCCGGCGCGTTTGCGACGATTCACTTCGATACGATCACACCTGGAAAGCTCGGCGATACGCTGCTGAGCAAGTACAACATTTTCGTTACACCGATTAACGCACCATTCCTGAATGGGATTCGCGTCAGCGCCAATGTCTACACTTCGACAGCGGAGATCGATCGGTTCTGCGATGCGGTGGAAGCCGTCGTCCCTCGCGCCTGAGGGCGGGGCGATAAATAATTACAAACAAATTTCGCTTCGAGCGTCACAACGCTCTTCGAGCGAACCTACCGAATTTCCACTTCGTGGAACCCGAAACCCTTCAACATGCCCGAAATCGTGTTTCTTGCGTTGTCAGCTGCGAGCTTTAGGATTCCATCTTGAAGTGCAGCTTGCAGGAGCTGGCGTTCCGCCTCTTCGCGGACTTCGCTTTCGAGGTTCGGATCGGGGGATGAGAAGAGGCCCGTGTCGCGCGAATATACCCGCGTCCTCGCATTATCGATTCGCGTACTCAAAACTTCCGCCGCCGGCAAATGAATCGAGACTTTCTGCCCTTGTAGCTGGACGTCGCCGGGCTGCAAACCCGTGAGATTGATGCCCCCGACGACTTCTCCGTGCACTACGAGCAGGAGACGGTCGCCGGCCAGAAATTTCGGCAAATAATCGTTGCCGTGCTCGCCAGAAATAATCTTGTCCATCGTGTAGCTGACGGTTTC
>Ga0070765_100003435_pt1 | contig 10164 bp, 9 predicted proteins | sample HubBroMetageWFT5_FD_71516 | JGI IMG/M metagenome (GOLD analysis project Ga0070765, IMG submission 71516) | Warmed and freeze-thawed soil microbial communities from the Hubbard Brook experimental Forest, New Hampshire - Hubbard Brook CCASE Soil... | ecosystem: Environmental > Terrestrial > Soil... | reverse complement strand
CGCCCATCCGAGAAGACCACGACCACCAGGAGGAACCGTGCCCGCAGAGACCCACGTCGCAGAGGGTCCCCTCGACCGAAGCCAAGTGCTCGACCTGATCCGCGACCTCCTGGCCGACATCCTGGAGATCGAGCCGGCCGCCATCTCGGAGTCCTCGTCGTTCGCCGAGGACCTGGATGCCGACTCGCTGGCACTGATCGAATTGGTGGAGGGCCTCGAGGAGGAGCTCGGCGAGCGCTCGGTGGGATTCCGCATCGACGATGAGGATCTCGAGGAGCTGCGAACCGTGCGGGACGCGGTGGACTACGTCTACGCCAAGCTCGGAGGGGCCTGAGGCGCCCGATGGCGCCCTCCCCCGACTCGGGAACGCCCGGGAGGGAAGACCGGCTGGCCGGTCGGATCGGTCACCGCTTCGACGACCCGACGCTCCTGGATCAGGCCATGGCCCACCGATCGTGGTGCGCCGAGCAGGAGGGACGCACTTCCAACGAGCGGCTCGAGTTCCTTGGTGACGCGGTGTTGGGCCTGGTCGTGGCCGACTACACCTACCGGAACCATCCGGAGCTGTCCGACGGCCTGATGTCCAAGGTGCGGGCCTCGGTCGTCAATACCAAGGTCCTGGCCGAGGTGGCGCTGGACCTGGGCGTTGCCGAGCTCCTCCGGCTGGGTCGGGGTGAGGATCTGTCCGGCGGCCGGGCCAAGGACTCCATCCTGGCCGATGCCACCGAAGCGGTCATCGGCGCCGTCTACCTCGATGGCGGCCTGGCCGAGGCCGAAAGGCTGGTGCTCTCCCTGCTCAAGGACCGTATTGCCAGCGCCGTGGGCGAGCCCGGCGAGTCCGATCACAAGAGCCGGCTCCAGGAGCACACCGTCCGTGGCGGCCAGGGAGTTCCCCGCTACGAGGTCGAGGGTTTCGGGCCCGATCATGCTCGGAGGTACCTGGCCACGGTGTACGTTGCTGGCCAGCGCCTCGGAACGGGGGAGGGGCGGTCCAAGAAGGACGCCGAGCAGGCCGCCGCCCAGGCGGCCGGTGGATCGTTGGAGGTCGAGAGAGGCGGGGGGGATGCCTGAGCTTCCCGAAGTTGAAACCATCCGGCGCGACCTCCAGAGCGAGGTGGTGGGCCGGAAGATCAAGACGGTCGAGGTGAGGAACGGCCGGACCGTCCGGCGCCACCAGAGCGCCAAGCACTTCCGCGCCCGGTTGGAGGGCCACACCCTCAAGTCCATCGACCGGGCGGGAAAGTACCTGCTGCTGGGGCTCGAGGACGGGCAGACGCTGGTTGTCCACCTGGGCATGAGCGGGCAGCTGCAGCGGGCCAAGAACGTCAAGGTGGCCAAGGCGCCCCACACCCACGTGGTCATCACGTTCACCCAGGGCGGGCAGTTGCGCTTCGTGGATCCCCGCACGTTCGGGGAGCTGTTCGTGTCGGCGGCTCCGGAGGACGGCCAACCGGCCCTGCCGGAGCTCTCCCACCTGGGCTTCGATCCCCTCGAGGACGTCATGAGCTGGGAGAAGTTCTGGGTGCTGCTGGCTGCGCGCAAGAGCGGGCTCAAGGCCCTCCTCATGGATCAGGAGTTCGTGGCCGGGATAGGCAACCTCTATGCCGACGAGATCCTCTTCGCCGCCGGGCTCCGTTACGACCGGCTTTCGAACTCCCTGTCCTCCCAGGAGGTGCGCCGGCTCTATCGGGCCATGGTCGAGACCCTGGCCGAGGCGGTGAAGCGGCGTGGTTCCTCGCTGGCCGACGAGCAGTACCGCGACCTGTTCGGCGAGGTGGGCGACTATCAGGATCAGCACCAGGCCTACGACCGGGAGGGACAGGCCTGCCGTCGGTGCCGCGCCACCATCGTCAGGGTGAAGTCGGGTGGGCGCTCGACCTACTTCTGCGATCACTGCCAGGTTTGACCCCGGGCCTGGCGCTCGGTGGACAGAGGATCTCTGACGGGGATAGCACCGCCTACCCGGCGGCGACCGATAGGGTGAGCCACCGGTGTTCCTGAAGTCACTTTCCCTCAAAGGATTCAAGTCCTTCGCTGACCCGGCGGTGCTCGAATTCGAGCCCGGGATCACCGTGGTGGTCGGTCCCAACGGGAGCGGCAAGTCCAACGTCGTGGACGCGGTCGCCTGGGTGCTGGGGGCCCAGGGCCCCAGGACCCTGCGCTCGGCGAAGATGGAGGACGTCATCTTCATGGGGACGGCCAACCGCCCCGCCCTGGGGCGGGCCGAGGTGGCCCTCACCATCGACAACAGCGCCGGCAAGCTGGCCACCGACCTGGCCGAGATCACCATCACGCGGACGCTGTTTCGGTCGGGAGACAGCGAGTACGCCATCAACGGGACGCCCTGTCGCCTCCTCGACATCCAGGAGCTGCTGTCCGACACCGGCGTCGGCCGACAGCAACACGTCATCATCAGCCAGGGGCACCTCGACGCCATCTTGGAGGCCCGTCCCGAGGACCGTCGGGCGGTCATCGAGGAGGCGGCCGGGGTGCTCAAGTACCGCCGGAGGCGCGAGCGGTCCGAGCGGCGCCTGGCCTCGACGGAGGAAAACCTCGAGCGGCTCTTCGACCTGGTCCGGGAGGTCAAACGGCAGATCCGCCCCCTCGAGCGCCAAGCCGCGGCCGCCCGCTCCTATACGGGGTTGGCCGACGAGCTGCGGTCGGTGCGCCTCTATGTGGCCGGCGCGGAGTTGCGGGCCCTCGACTCGCGCCACGCCGAGGGGACCGCGCTCCACACGGAGTTGGAGGCCTCCGAGGAGACCCTCCGGGCATCACTGAGCCAACTGGACGCCGACACCGAGAGAACCGCCGACGAGATGTCGGCCCAGCGGGAGTCCGACCTGGCCTCTGCCCTCGGGCGCGCCGAAGGGATGGTGGAGCGGGCCCGCGGCCTGTCGGGTGTGCTGCGCGAGCGCCAGCGGTCCCTCTCTCAGGCACTGGACGCCGCCGCCGACGCCGATGTCGTGTCCACCCTCGAGGCCGAGGGAGCCCGCTTGGCCGACGAATTGGAGGGCGCTGAGGCCGAGGGGGCGACGCTGGCTCCCGAACAGGAGACCCTGGCTGGGGCCGAAGCGGCGGCGAACGCCGAGCTCGAAGCCCATCTCGAGACGTGGGGCGACGGGGCCGAGCTCCGCGAGGCCGAGCAGGCGGTCACCGTGGCCCGTGGGCAGCTGGGCTCTCTTGATCACGCCCTCGAACGGGACCGGCGGGCACTCGACCACCTGAGCGCCCGGCTGGCCTCCGCCGAGCGTCGCTCCGCCCTGCTGGAGGGCGAGGACCACGAACTCGGCGAGCGCCTGGCCGAGACCGAGCAGGCCCGCCATCATATGCAGACCACGGTGGCCGAGACCGAGGCCGCCCACGGTCGAGCCGCCCGGCAGTTGGAGGTGGCCGAGGAGGCCCTCCGGCAGGCCGAGCAGGAGCTCCACCGCTCGACCGCCCGGGCCGACGCGCTCGAGCGGGCGCTCGACGAAGCCCGTGGTGCCGCGGGTGCCGAACTGCTGGCCGGCATCGACGGGGTGGTCGGGACGCTGCTCGACGTGGTGGAGGTCGACGCCGGCTGGGAGGAGGCGTTCGAGGCCGCCGCCGGTGCCTCGGTGGCGGCGGTGGTGGTGTCGGGTAGCGTGCCGGCCAAGGCCGCCCTGTCCCGGCTGCGCCAAGGCGGGGCCACCGGTGCCGTACTGGCGCTTACCGACGCGTCGGCGGGGGGACCGTTGCAACCGGGTGGCACGGCCGAGGTTCCGGCGGGGACCGAGTCCATCCGCCGCCACGTCCGGCCCCACCTCAAGGGTCGGAACCTGCCGGGCCTGGAGGCGGTGCTGGACACGCTGCTGGCCGGGTCGTGCTGCGCCCGGGGAGGGTGGTCGGACGCCATCGACCTGGCCCTGGCCCGCCCCGATCTGGTGGTCGTCACCCGGGACGGGGACAGGTTCTCGTCCACCGGCTGGAGGGTGCGGGCGGCGGGCGGGGTGGTCACGGCGGCCGTGGTCGACGAGGCCAGGGCTCGGGCCGATGTGGCCGCGGTGGCTGCCTCGGAGGCGGCCGACGAACGCTCGCAGGCCCGGAGTTCGGTGGAGGTGGCCAGAGTGGCGGCGGCGGAGGCGGTCCGGTCTGACGACCGGAACGAGGCGGCCCACCAGACCCTCCGTGCCGCTCGCCAGCGAGTCACCACCGACCTGGACGCGCTGGTGGCCGACCTCGAGGAGACCCGCCGGCAGTACGCCGAGCTCGACGATCGGATCGCTCGGGACACGGCGCGGGCGGTGGAGTTGCGCGAGGAGCTCCCCCGGCTGGAGGCGGTCATGGCCGAGGCCGGCGAGCGTGCCGGCACAGCCCGGGAGGATCGGCGTCGGATCGATGAGCGCATCGCCGAGGCCGCGCTGCGCCGGAGCGAGTGGGACGTGCGGTCGGCCAGCCTGGTCGAGCGACGACGCGTCCTGAGCGAGCGCTTACAGGAGGTCGAGCGCAGGCTGACGGGGCATGCCGACGAACGTCGTCAGGCGGCCGAGCGCAGGAAGCGATTGGAGGCCGACGCCACGGCAGTGGAGCGGCTCCTGGCCGTGGTCGCCTCGGCTCAGTCCCGTCTCGATGCGGCCCTGGCGCAACTGCGCGAGCGCCACCGCCTGCAGCTCGAGGCGGTGCGCGCCGGCGGTGCCCGGCTGGAGGAGCTGCGCCGCCAGCGATCGGCCAGCGAGCACGAGCTGGCCGCGGCCCGAGGTCGGCTCCAGAAGATCGAGCTGGACCTGGTCGAGGCGACCATCCGGCGCGAATCGGTGGTTGAGGCTTTGCGGCGGGAGTTGGCCTGTGGCCCGGAGGTGGCCCTGGCCGCGCCACCGCCGGAGCTTCCCGAGGACTCCGACCCCGCCACCCGGATAGGCCAGCTGGAAGCCGAGCTGGCGGCGCTGGGCCCGGTCAACCCTCTGGCCCTCGAGGAGCTCTCCGAGCTCAACGAGCGCCACCAGTTCCTCGAGTCCCAGGTGGACGACGTGCGCACGGCGCGGCGTGAGCTGCACCACGTGATCCGCACCCTCGATGAAGAAATCATGCATGTCTTCGACGTGGCCTTCGCCGACGTCAACGAGCACTTCTCGTCTTTGGTGACCACGCTGTTCCCCGGCGGCACCGGGCGGCTCTCGCTGACCGATCCCGAGAACCTGCTCGATACCGGTGTCGAGGTCGAGGTGCGCCCTGCCGGCCGCAATGTCCGGCGGCTCTCGCTGCTCTCGGGGGGCGAGCGTTCACTCGTGGCGCTGGCCTATCTGTTTGCCGTCTTCCGCAGCCGGCCCTCGCCCTTCTACCTCATGGACGAGGTGGAGGCCGCACTCGACGACGTGAACCTCCAACGCTTCCTCGGCCTGGTCCACGAGTTCAGGGGCGAGGCGCAGCTGATCATCGTGAGCCACCAGAAGCGAACCATGGAGGCCGCCGACGCGCTGTACGGGGTGACCATGGCCCCTGGAGGATCGTCCAAGGTCATCAGTCAGAAGGTTCCTCGTCATCACCCGAGCGGAGCGGAGGCGTTCGATTCCGGGGCCCGGTCCGATCCCGAGTTGGAGCTCGAGCCCCAGTCGCCGATCCCCCGATCGTTCGACGCCGTGCCACCTCAGCCGGTGCCCCAGGCCGCGGAGCGGATGGAGCAGCCACTCCCCGATATGCGCCCCGCCGAGGTCGAGCCGGTAGGTGGCGCCGACCCATGATCGTGTCGTCGGCGGCGGTTTCGGCGTCGTCGGATGTCCTCGTAGGCCTGGCCATTGCCATCCCGGTGCTGATCGTGGGGGTCGGCGCCGCGGTGGGCCTGCGACTGCGCGGGAGAGGCGTCAAGGGCCCGGTTCCGCCGGGTGAGGTGGTCAGCGATGCTCCCACCGATGTCGAGCTGGAGCGGAGCGCCGAGGCCACCCGGACCGCGACACTGGATGTCGAGACCACGGCGACACCCGCCTCGGTCGAGGAGGCTGAACGGGCTGAGCCCGGCGAAGAGGCCGAGACCCTCGAGCCGGCCACCTACCGGGGCCGCCTGGGCAAGGCCCGGGGCCTCTTGGCCGGGTACCTCGGATCGGTCCGCTCCAAGGCGAAGATCGACTCCACGACCTGGGACGACCTCGAAGAAGCGTTGATCCGGGCCGATGTCGGTGTGGGAGCCACCGATGCGCTGCTCAATGACTTGCGCGGCCGGGTCAAGAGCAATGAGATCGCAGGGCCCGAGGCCCTGGTTGAAGCCCTCAAGTCCGATCTGGTGTCGATGCTCTCGACCGCGGATGCGGCCCTGGCCATGCCGGCATCCATGGCGGCGGCCGCCGACGACCACGACACCGACGGCCACGACGCCGGGGACCACGACGCCGACGGCCACGATGCCGATGACGCACGGCCGGTCGCGGTGTGGCTCTTCGTCGGGGTCAACGGGGTCGGCAAGACCACGACGGTGGGCAAGGTCGCCAACCGGATGTCGGCTGCCGGCACGAAGGTGCTCCTGGCCGCAGGCGACACCTTTCGGGCGGCAGCGGGCGAACAGCTCTCGCTTTGGGCATCCCGAGCCGACGCCGATATCGTGCGCGGATCCGAGGGTGGGGACCCGAGCTCGGTGGTCTTCGACGCGGTGCAGCGGGCTGCGACCAAGGGGCACGCCGTGGTCCTGGCCGACACCGCGGGCCGACTCCACAACAAGGTCAACCTGATCGAGGAGCTCAAGAAGATCCGGCGGGTGGCCGATCGGCCTCCGGGTCGGGTGGTGGAGGTGCTTCTGGTGCTCGACGCCACCACCGGTCAGAACGGGCTGGCCCAGGCGAAGGTGTTCCTCGATGCAGTGGACGTGTCCGGGGTCGTACTGACCAAGCTTGACGGGACGGCCAAGGGTGGGATCGTGGTGGCCATCCAACGGGAGCTGGGGCTGCCGGTGAAGCTGGTGGGCCTGGGCGAGGGCGTCGAGGACCTGGTCGACTTCGATCCGGATGCGTTCGTGGACGCGCTCTTCTGAACCGCTCGCGTCGTCGTTCCTGCGCCCGGATCCGCAGAACGGTCGCGGCCCCGGTCCTGTAGCCTGAGGACCCCATGTTCGAGAGCCTGACCGACCGATTCGAGGGGATCCTCACCCGTCTCCGCAACCGCGGACGGCTGACCGAAGCCGACATCGACGAGGTCCTGCGTGAGATCCGCACCGCCTTGCTCGAGGCGGATGTCGAGATCGGGGTGGTCAGGAGTTTCACCCAGGCCGTGCGGGAACGGTGCGTCGGCCTGGAGCTGTCGCAGAATCTGAGCCCGGGCCAACAGGTCATCAAGATCGTCAACGACGAGCTCGTGGCCATCCTCGGCGGCGAAACCCTGAAGATCTCCTACGCCGGACGGCCCCCGACCGTCATCCTGCTGGCCGGCCTGCAGGGCTCCGGAAAGACCACGGCCTCGGCCAAGCTGGCCCGCTGGTTCAAGCAGCAGGGCCGTAACCCCCTGCTGGTCGGGGCCGACCTCCAGCGTCCCGCCGCCGTCGAGCAGCTCCGGGTGCTCGGTCAGCAGGCGGGCATCACCGTGTTCAGCGAGCCCAGCGATCCGGTGGCCGTCGCCACCGCCGGTCTCGAAGAGGCCAAGCGCCTCGGTCGGGATGTTCTCATCGTCGACACCGCCGGCCGATTGGGCATCGACGAGGCGCTGATGGGCGAGATCCGCCACATCGCCGGGGCGGTCAACCCTCACTACACGTTTCTTGTCATCGATGCCATGACCGGCCAGGACGCGGTGGCCACGGCAGCGGCGTTCGACGAGGCCCTTTCCCTCGACGGGGTCATTCTGACCAAGCTGGACGGCGACGCCCGCGGCGGGGCGGCCCTGTCGGTCAAGGAAGTGGTGGGCAAGCCGATCGCCTTCGCCTCCACCGGCGAGAAGCTGGACGACTTCGACCAGTTCCACCCCGACCGGATGGCCGACCGCATCCTCGGGATGGGCGACGTGCTCAGCCTGATCGAGCAGGCCGAGCGCACCATGGACAGGGACGTCGCCACCAAGGGCGCAGCCGCCATCATCGAGGGTCGCTTCACCCTCGAGGACTTCCTCGAACAACTCCAGCAGGTGAAGAAGATGGGGTCGATGTCGGGGATGCTGTCCTTGCTCCCCGGTGTCCCGAAGGACGTGAAACAGGCCTCCTCCGCCATCGACGATCGCCAGATCGGCCAGGTCGAGGCCATCATCCGCTCGATGACGCCCGGCGAGCGGGTGAACCCGGCCATCATCGACGGTGCCCGCCGGGTCCGGATCGCCAACGGGAGCGGTACCGCCACCTCCGATGTCAATGCGCTGCTCAAGCAGTTCAAGGAGATGCAGAAGATGATGAAGGGCATGGGCAAGGGCGGCATGTCCGGGGCCCTGGGAGGCATGTTCGGGCGAGGCCCGAAGATGTCACCCCAGGCCATGGCCGAGATGGCGGAGCTGTCCGAGATGGGAGCCGGAGGCGGAGAGCTCCCGGCATTCGCCGGAACGGGTGGGGGGCCTGGTGCTCTCGGGGCAGGGCCGATGGCTTCCCCAGGGGCTGGAGGAGGCGGTGGCCGGCGTTCGTCGAAGGGTAAGGGCAAGGGCGGCGGAAGGAAAGGCAAAGGCGGAGGCCGGGTCACACCGAAAGCCCGCTGACCCGCCCCGACTGGTCGCCGACGGCCGAACCCGGGCACGGCTCGGCCCGAGGGCCTCGGTCCTCGGCCGAGTGACCCGGGGCCGGGATCTCACCGGCCGGAGACGCATCCGTGAGCCCGATTGCACGTCGACCTCAGCTTTGATGGGAGACTGTTGGGCGCTATCGACACAATGCAGAGGAGTTCACCGTGGCAGTAAAGCTCCGCCTCGTGCGGATCGGGAAGAAGAAGCAGCCGACATACCGGCTGGTGGCGGCGGACAGCCGCTCGCCGAGAAATGGGCGGTTCATCGAGATCGTGGGCACCTACGCCCCCCGCGGCAAGTCGTTGGCCGAGCCCGACGCCGTCGTCCAGATCGACAACGCCAAGGCCGTGAAGTGGCTCTCGCAGGGAGCGACGCCGACCGAGCGAGTCGAGAAACTGTTGAAGAAGTCGGGAGCCCTCGACGAATTCGCCACGGCCAAGGCGGCGAAGTGAGCGACGACCTGGCGCTTGATTCCGCCGATGACGTCAACACCATCGATGACGACGACGGGCACGAGGACGACGATGCCGGCAACCGGGTCTCGGGTGGGACCCCGTTGGCGGTGGTCACCTACCTGGTCAGCTCCATCACCTCCGATCCCGAATCGGTCGTCATCAACACCGAGGAGCGGGGCGATTCGGTCCGTTTCCGTATTCACGTGGCGCCGGACGACATGGGCCGGGTGATCGGCCGCCGGGGTCGGGTCGCCCAGGCCATCCGTACGGTGGTGGCGGCAGCCGGCGCCCGTGACGGCGTCAAGACCAGCGTCGACATCGACGACGACTGAGCCCGCCGATTTGGCGCCCGACCCCGCTCACCCCGACAGCGGTGACCGCGGCGATGGGTCCCATGTCCGGGAGGCACCGCCGACCTCCCCGCATCGGGACGTCTCCTCGGATCAGGGCAGCTCCTCGGATCAGGGCGGCCATCGGGAGACGGCGGCTCACGACACGACGCTCCTCCAGGTGGGTTCCATCGTGAAGCCTCACGGGCTGAAAGGGGAGGTGATCGTCCGGTTGACCACCAACCGCCCCGAGCGGGTGGCGCCGGGCTCGGTGCTCCACGCCTCGCACGGCCGTCAATTCCGGGTCGTTCGTTCGTCGCCCCACCGGGGGCGGTTCATCGTCTGCTTCGAAGGGGTCTCGGGCATCGACCAGGCCGAGGGGTTGCGTGACACGGAGCTCTTCGCACCTCCACTGGTGGACGGCGATGCGCTTTGGGTCCACGAACTGATCGGGTCACGGGTCGAGGACCGCACCGGGCGCATCCTGGGCACCGTGGAGGAGGTCGAGGCCAATCCGGCCAGCGACCTCTTGGTCCTGGACGGTGGGGCGCTGATCCCCCTGCGATTCGTGGTGGGGACCGAGCCGGGGGTCCGGGTCACCGTGGATGTCCCCGACGGCCTCCTCGACCTGGCCTGACACCAGCCGGCCATGGGTTCCATGCGGATCGACGTCTTCACCCTCTTCCCTGAGGTGATCGACCACTATGCCGATGCCTCGATCCTCGGGCGCGCCAGGGTGCAGGGCT
>Ga0070765_100003432_pt1 | contig 10167 bp, 9 predicted proteins | sample HubBroMetageWFT5_FD_71516 | JGI IMG/M metagenome (GOLD analysis project Ga0070765, IMG submission 71516) | Warmed and freeze-thawed soil microbial communities from the Hubbard Brook experimental Forest, New Hampshire - Hubbard Brook CCASE Soil... | ecosystem: Environmental > Terrestrial > Soil... | reverse complement strand
TCAGTGGCACGCACTATGTCACGCCGCGCGCTATGACCGCGCAGCTTGGATTCCACTTTTAGGAGAATATCGAGGAAACGTAGACGGCCGGGGAGGAGATCCGGCCGTCTACTGGCGGCTGCATCCGTCACTATGCAGCCAGCGCTTCTAACGCCGTACGATTTCGGATCACTAGCGTGGTGCCGTCCAGGCGAATAAACTCTTTCTTTTTGAGATCGCTCAGCAGCCGGGTCACGGTCTCGCGCGATGAGCCGATCATCTGCGCCATCTCTTCATGGGTCAGGCTTGCCCGGATGCGGATTTCCGGTGGCTCGAATTGTTCTCGAATCGGCGTCCACGACAAGAGCAATCTTGCCAACTTGCCCGCCGAAGAACGCGCCAGCACCAGATCGTGGATATCCCGATAGGCCGACTGGAACTCGCGGCTCAGGGCTTGCGACGCATGCAGCCCCAACTCCCCATTTTTTTCCATCAGCCGGATCAGGGCCTCACGTTCCACAAAGTTTATCTGGCACGGTCCAGCGGTTTCGGCGGTCAATTCGTAGGGCTCGCCTGAAATTACGGCACTCAGCCCGAGTACCTCGCCCGCTTCGGCGATTTTCAGAATCAGCACTTTGCCTTCACGCGATGTGGTCGAGAGCTTGGCCTTGCCCGAGCACAACACAAAGGCTCCTCGCGGCATTTGCCCTTCAACAAACAGGACGGCATTGCCGGGATAGGTGCTCAAATGGCTGGCTGCGCTTAGCAATTTCAGAGGCTCCGCCGACAGCCCGCAAAACCAGTGATCCTTCCGCAGCTTGCAGGTCAGACAGCTCTCAACGATTTCCAAGCCGTAGGGTGTATTCATTTCAGCAACCTTGCTGGGCGCCTGCGCTTGCGGAGGCGGCACATTGCGCGCAGCCGGCTTTGCGACACGAGCCCGGGCTCGACGCAGATCCCGAACCAAAAGGCGTGAGTGTTCCGTTTTCGCTAGCAGGGCGGCTGCCATGGACCGCACATCTCTATCCGGCGAGCGCAAGAATTGGATCAAATCCCAGCCCGCACCAGCATCCCGCTCCTGATGCCACAACACTCCCCGAGAGAACAGATACAGGGGATCAACGGAAGCGCCACTCTCCTGTCGTTCATATCCCTGCGTTTCTGGCCCGGCCAAGCTCTCCGAGCTTGCCGGATTGCTTTGGATCAGGATCGAAAGCGGCAATCTCGTGCTGGTTAAGTCGCGCCGCCCCCGTACCTCTAAGCCAGCTATGGCTGGCTCAACGTGTCCCCGACATTTCGCAGTGCCAAGTTGGATGAGCAAGAAAATTCTCCTCTCCTCCTCGAATCTGCATAAACGTCCTTGGGGATAGGCGCTACACAGCCGTACCAGTCAAACTTTCCCGATCGCATTAACCCTCGATCTGAGTTTCGAGCACCCGTGTAAACACCGGATTCATGAATACGCTCGACCCTTCCCTCGCACCGCGCATGCCAAACACGCGGTGGGCTCAAGTGCCAGCAAACTAGGGCAAAGTCGCTATCGGCATGCACATTCTTTAGGGCAAAACTGCCGAGCCCGCGGCACCTTGCCGACATATCGTCGAGGAGGAATAAAAACAAAGATGAGGGATAAAACTGACCTTGGGGGCCGTGCAACGCCCTCAGTTCTCGTAGTCGGTGCGGGTGATCCCCATCTTCTGCATTTTGGACTGCAGCGTGGTTCGCTTCATGCCCAGCCGGGCCGCCGCTCCGCGCAAACCTGAGATCACCCCGCCGGTTTCGCGCAGCACACGCAGGATATGCTCCCGATCCACGCTTTCTAATGTGGCATCGTGACGAGCGCCCTCGTACGTGGGCCGTAATTCTGATAACGGGACGTTCAGAGTCGTTCCCTCCGAGAGAATCACCGAGCGCTCGATAAAGTTCTCCAGCTCTCGCACATTTCCCGGCCACTCCCAGCGGGTCAGCGCATTCATGGTTTCCGTGGGGATGGTTTCAATCTGCTTGTTCATGCGCCGGGAAAACCTCTGGACAAAATAACGCACCAGCAACTCCACATCCTTCGCCCGCTCCCGCAAAGGCGGCATGTGGACGGGAAAAACATGCAGGCGATAGTAAAGATCACTGCGGAACTCGCGTGCGGCCACACTCTTGGCCAGGTCCCGATTGGTAGCGGCGATCAGGCGGATATTCACTCGGATGGTCCGAACTCCGCCCAGGCGCTCAAATTCCTGATCCTGCAGCACCCGCAAGAGCTTGGGCTGCAACTCCAGCGGGATGTCTCCAACCTCGTCCAGAAACAGGGTTCCTTTATCGGCTAACTCCAGACGCCCGATTTTTGCGCTGACGGCGCCCGTAAATGCCCCTTTCTCGTGCCCGAAGAGTTCGCTCTCCAACAGTCCCGTAGGGATGGCGGCACAGTTCAATTTAATGAAACTGCTGTCCTTCCGGGAACTCATGCGATGAATGGCGCGAGCAATCAGTTCCTTGCCAGTTCCCGTCTCGCCCAGGATCAGCACGGTGGCATCGAGCGGCGCCACAGTGTTGACCTGCGTCAGCACATGCTTAAGAGCCGCACTTTCACCCACGATTTCTTCGAAGTTAAGCACCGAGCGGATTTCATCCTGCAGGTAAAGCTTTTCCTTCTTTAGTTTGTCGGTTAGCTCCGCGATTTCACGGTAGGCGCGGGCGTTATCCAGGGCGATGGCTACTTGGGCCGCCACTTGCTTCAAAAAGCTGATGTCTTGCGGAGCAAAGGCGTGGTCCGCCGTGCTGCCCAGGTTCAGAGTGCCCAGTTTGCCCTTTCGAGTAATCAGCGGAATCGAGCAGAAGGATCGAATCCCCAGTTCCAGCAAGCGCTTTACTCTCGGAGAACCGACAGCGACCAAATCCTCGCGGGTGCTGACCGTGGTCTCCCCTTTCAAGAACGCGGCACCGGCCGCTGAATCCGCCACCGGCACCACCGTATCGGAGGCGGCCAGTTCGTCGGCCAGCAGCGAGTCCAGGGCATACACCCTGAGACAGCGGTGGGTTTCCTCGTAGAGTGTGACGCTGGCATAGTCTTGCCGGACCACCCTTCGAATGAGCCCTGAAATCTCCGGAAACAATTGCGGCACATCCAGATTCGACATCAACGTCGTGCCCACCTCCAGCAGCATCTGCAGCCGTTCCTTTTCCTCAAAAAAGGCGGCCCGGGTCATCGCGTTTTCTAACCCCAACGCCACCAGCTCCGCAACTCGGCGCAGAAGCTCCACATCCTCTTCGCCGTAGGCGTTGGGACGGGAACTGCCCAAACCCAGCGCCCCGAACCGCTTTTGCCCTGTGGTCAGGGGCAGGCCACAATACGACCGCACTCCTTTTTCGATGAAAATATTCACCGCTGGCCGAAAGCGAGTCTCCCGTTGCAAGTCCGGCAACACCATGGGCCGCTGTTTTTCCCATACGAAACCACAAGCGGATTCCTCCACCGGCAATTCAGTCAGGTCCGAGAGCCGTTTGCTCCCTTCCCAGAAATGCATCCGCATTATTTTCTTTTCGGGATCGTAAAGAGAAAAACTGGCAACTTCAAACGAGGCCACATTGCGCAACCGCTGCGCTAATTCCGGCAACAGTTCGGGCACGTCGTGATGGTGAACCACCAGGTCCGCCATCTGCAGCAACGTCTCGTAACGACTAACTTCTTCCGCTTCGAAGTGGCGATCAGGGTCCATTTGCGCGAGTCCGCATAAGGAAGCCCCCCTCGAACCTTCCCGAACTAACCCAAAACTTGCTTATTAAAATCATAAACCTATTTCTTTGCAAACAAGCCCTTTTATTTTTTAAGTGGCATCTTTTGTGCCAGCTTGGCACTTTTGATGCCTAACTCCGAATTTTCCGGAAATCGCGGTGCAAATGGTCCAATTTTTGCTCCGTCATCGTATCTTTAGGAATAGGACAAAACAGCCCTTTCGGCCTCGCTTGGGTATAATTTTTACGTGGCGCGAGGATGGGAGAGCAAGTCGGTCGAGGAGCAGCAGACCCAAGCAGTATCCGCCCCCGGCCCGGCCCGCCCGCCCCTGACTCCCGCTCAGATTGCCAGCCAACGCCGCCGCCAAGGTTTAGTCCTCTCCCGCCAGCATGTCCTCCAGCAAATCGAAGCTGCGCAGAACCCCCGCCACCGCGAAGTCCTGCAGAGCGCGCTGGCAGATCTGGACGCGCAGCTTGCCCAACTGGTCTAAGCCACTCGTGCACCCGCTTCGCTTACCGCCTGACGTATAATGAGAAATCCCCCATGAAAGCTTACGTGTATGTTTCGCTGAAAAAGAGCGTTTTGGATCCTCAGGGAAAAACGATCCAGGGTGCTCTGAAAAAAATGGGCTACAAGGGCCTGGAGGAAGTCCGCCAAGGCAAGTACTTCGAGCTCACGCTGGACGGCGGCCTGACCCGGGCAGAAGCGGAAGCGGAAGTTGGGCGCATGGCGCGAGAAGTTCTGACCAATCCGGTCATCGAAGAATTCCGCTTTTCTCTCGAGGAGTAACGACTAAGCGGAAAGCTGTCATCTACTAACAAGGTGTCATCCTGAACGAAGTAGATTCTCCGCCCAGCGGAGAATCTGCGGAGTCGAAGGCCCCCTGTACTGCCTAATTCCATAATTAGGATTCAGGGAGTTCTTACAGAATGTGGCGCTTGACTCGGTCGAGAGTCAATCAGCATCGGAGTCGAACATGTGCGGCATTGTGGGATATGTAGGCAAGAAGAGCGTGGTGCCCGTCATCATTGACGGGCTAAGGCGTCTGGAATATCGCGGCTACGACTCTGCCGGAATCGCGGTGTGCGGCAATGGCGAAGGCCTGCAGATCCGTCGCGCCGAGGGCAAGCTGCGCAATCTTGAAGAAGTCATCCGCCTCAAGCCTCTAGATGGAACCTACGGCATTGGCCACACCCGCTGGGCGACCCACGGTCGTCCCACAGAAGAGAACGCGCATCCCCATCGCGATTGCACCGGAACCATTGTGGTCGTGCACAACGGCATCATTGAAAACTACGTCACCCTGAAGCGAAAGCTCATTGAAGAAGGCCACAAATTCACCACTGAAACCGATACTGAAGTTATCGCTCACATGGTCGAGAAGTATTACCTCAAGACCAGCAACGGGCATCGCCCTTCGCTCGAGGAGGCGGTGCGCAAGACGGTGAAACAGCTGACCGGAGTGTTCGCGCTTGGAGTGATTGCAGCCGATGCTCCCAACACCATCATCGCCGCCCGCAACGGGCCGCCAGCCGTAATCGGTTTGGGTAAGGACGAATTCTTCGTAGCCTCCGACGTCCCCGCAATTCTGTATCACACTCGCGATTTGTTTTTTCTCGGCGATGGTGATCTCGCCGTGGTCACTTCCGAAGGCGTGAAGCTCACCGATTTCGACGGAAAACCCGTCGAGCGAAAGGTCCAGCACGTCACCTGGGATCCTCTGCAAGCCGAGAAGGGCGGGTTCAAGCACTTCATGCTCAAGGAGATTTACGAGCAGCCCCGGGCGGTGCGAGACACAACGCTGGGACGGATCTCGCAGGAGACCGGACACATCTTCCTCGACGAAATGGAAATCAGCGAGGCCGAATTCAAAGCCGCCAAGAAGATCAACATCGAAGCTTGCGGAACCAGCTGGCATGCCGGACAGGCGGGCAAGTTCATGATAGAGAGCCTCGCGCGCATCCCGGTCGAAGTGGATTACGCGAGCGAGTGGCGCTACCGCGATCCCATCGTTTCACCGGACACAATCACGCTGGTGATTTCGCAATCCGGCGAAACCGCTGATACTATCGCAGCCCAACGCGAAGCCAAGGCCCGGGGATCGAAGACGCTCGCCATCTGCAACGTCGTAGGCTCGATGATCACACGCGAAGCGTCAGGAACCATTTACACGCACGCCGGCCCGGAAATCGGCGTGGCCTCGACCAAAGCGTTCACCGCCCAACTCACAGCTCTTTATCTGTTCTCGCTTTATTTGGCGCAAGTGCGCGGCACGATGAATGAACAGCAAGCCACGCGCGCGGTGCATGAACTCACTCTGATTCCCGGCAAACTTGAGCATCTGCTGACGCACGACGAAGCTTGTGAACAGCTGGCGAAACAATACGTTCGCGCTCAGGATTTCCTGTTTCTAGGCCGCGGCATTCATTATCCGATTGCGCTTGAAGGGGCGTTGAAGCTCAAGGAAGTTTCCTACATCCATGCGGAAGGCTATCCCGCAGGCGAAATGAAGCACGGTCCCAATGCCCTGATCGACGAGGATCTCCCAGTCGTAATTATTGCAACGCGCGATCCGAACAATGAACTGTCAATGGTGCGCTACGAGAAGACGACTTCGAATTTAAAGGAAGTGAAAGCCCGCTCCGGTATCGTCATCGCGTTGGCCACCGAGGGCGATGAAGAAATCAAGGAAGCCGCAGACCACGTGATCTACATTCCACCCGCGCCGGAAGAACTGTCGCCGATTCTCGAAATCGTTCCGCTGCAGTTGCTGGCGTATCACATCGCGGTGCGCCGCGGCTGTGACGTGGATCAGCCGAGGAATCTGGCAAAATCAGTGACCGTGGAGTAGGAAGGCTTCCGGCTCTGGGCTTCCGGCTCTGGGCTTCCAGCTCTGGGCTTCCTCTGCCCACCCGTGTCATCCTGAGCGGCGCGAGTTCATTCGCAGCGCGAGTGAACTCGTGGAGTCGAAGGACCCGCTTCTGATCGTAGCGCCACGCTGTTTCAGGTAGTTCTCACCCTGCCCGAGTATCGCGATCGCGAATTGATTCATCTAACCAAGCAATGCCATTCCAAACCTTCAACGCGCGTCTCGCCCGCTCCGTCGGCCTTTCCGAACTTACCAAGCATCTTGAATTCGAAACTACTGGGATACCTTGCTTCGGCTTTGTCGCCGGACAATGGCTCTCGTTCAAAACCAACAAGCCTGATGGCGAAGAGATCACGCGCGCGTACTCGATCGCTTCCCCGCCCTCGGACGACAATCGCTTCGCCCTATGTCTGAACCGGGTGCAGGACGGCTTCATGTCCAACTTTCTTTGCGACATGAAAGAGGGCGACGAGATCAGTTGCCAGGGACCGTTCGGCGATTTCATACTGCGCCCGCCCATGCGCGATACCATCTTCATCGCAACGGGGACCGGGATTGCTCCTTTTCGTTCCATGCTGCATTGGCTGCTGGGTTTTGTTCCTGAAACAGACAAAGACGTGCGAGGACGCCCGTCCTCCATCGATGCTCAAACCCCGCATCACGGACATCAGCTTTCCTTGATTTTTGGCAATCGTACGGAGGCGGACATTTATTATCACGATGAATTTCTGCGTCTCGCCGCGGGGCACTCGAACTTCCATTACCTGCCTACGCTCAGCCGGGGCGGACCCGACTGGATGGGCCTCCGTGACTATGTACAGGAACACGTTCCTGCGATCGCTCAGGGACGGGTCGACATGCACGCCTACATCTGCGGCCTGGACAAGATGATTAAGGCCAACCGCGAACTGCTGAAGGCCCTGGGCTGGGACCGGAAGTCGATCCTGTATGAGAAGTACGACTGAGGGTGCGGATAGCTTGCAAGGATTACACCACTTCGATAGTTGCGGCATGGCCGGACGCGGACGCGAGTTTGGCGTCGCGCGTAAGCAAAGTGGCGCCGAGTTTTTCGGCGAGCACGACGTATGCCGCATCGTATGCCGACAAATTGTGCCGGAGTTGCCAGATGCGGGGCAAGAGCACAGAGTGCGGATAGCGCGTGATCCGCAGGTCCAGTAAATCTTGAATGGCCGCTTCCGCGCGCGATGCGGAGAGCGCGCCCTCCCGCACCAGGCGGCGCAGCACCTGGGTGACCTCCAGGTCCAGGAGTTCTGGAGCGTGGAGGGACTGGTTGCGGGAGAAGATTTGGCGCTCGATGCGTGGGGTTGCCGCGGTCTGAACCAGCCAATCAACCGCCGCCGAGGCATCCAGGACGATCACCGCGCCTCACGTTCCTCTCGCACGAGGCGGGCGGTGTCGATTTCGACAGTAACCGCTTTCCTTCGATGCAGGCGTTCGCGAAACTCGGCCAGCGTCGGCCGTTCCGCAATCTCTTTGATCTCCGCCAGGAGATAGTCAGATAATGATCTTCCGGCCATCGCGGCACGGGCTTTCAGGCTGCGATGCAGCGCGTCCGGGACGTTGCGGAGTTGAATCATCTTTGACATGTTTTTAGCATACTTTCATGTGAAGCACATGTCAATGGATTGGCTGTAACTGATAGAGCAGTTTGAAATCGCACCGTGCTGACATATAACTGGCGATAAAATCGCGATAGCACTCATTGTCCGATGGGTTGGGTATTTTGCCTTTTCCCAACTCGTCCGATAATATCTCGGTGCTTTCCGAAAAGGAGGAAACATGCCGATGAAGCGAATTGTAGGCTGGGGATTCGTCGTGATGTTGTGCGCGCTGGTCTCGATTCCGGCGCTGGCTGCAGACAAGTCGGATGTCGCGGCTCGCGCCGCGACTTGGGAGAAGGAATATAACGCGGGAAACCTTGCGGCTGTTGTGGCGCTTTACGCGTCCGATGGCTGCCGGATGCCCCCTAACCAGGATGCCGTCCATGGCAGAGATGCGATCCTGGCACAGCTCAAGGCCGGCAAGGATCGTGGCTTCGCTCAAGTCAAGATCGCCGTCACTGCCGCAGACAGCAGCGGCGACGTCGGCTACGGCACCGGGACGTATGTGGTCACGGGTGCTGACGGTTCCCATGTTGACCACGGCAAATGGATGCTGGCCTCGAAGAAGGTGAACGGGAAGTGGCTCACCCAGTGCGACATTTTTAACTCGGACATGCCCATGCCGAGCGGAGCGATGAAATAGTTTTGACTTGGGCACACTCGCCATACCCGAAAAGACTCGCGGGTGTGCCGCTCCACCTGCGCACCTCGCAGGTAGTTGGCCTAACATCGACGCTGGGCGGGAATCAAATTCGTCATTGGATTGGACCAGGGGCGAGACTTTGCCGCTTTGATGCAACTCATGGTCAATGAAGTTGGCGAAACGCTACCTGGCTGACTTGCTCTTTCGCCTTCGCCGTTTGAGGGGCAAGTGTTCGGCGCCAGCTTTGCCGGCCTGCCTCTGAGCGCGGCGTTTGGAGGTTTTCGCGACGGGCCTGCGGTTGCTTCCAGTCATTGTTTTTGTCGTTTTTGTTTTTGTCAAACTTTGCTCACCGGCCCGGGATAGAGCAGCCACCACAGTGCCGACGGCAGTCCCAACCTTTTGCGCCACTCCGGCCAAGACACCCTGCTCGACGGATGTGAACTCACCCTTTTTTCTGCTACGGTCTTTCATTCGCAATCCCATTCGCAACCCCTCCATGAAGACACTTGGATGCGGGTTGCTCGACACAGGTAGCGTACCAAGACACACAATCCTCAAGAATTCAGGGGAAAACACCAGGTCGGGTGAAATGGCACCGAAGGCGGAGTCCTGCTATTCCGAGTATTAGAAATTCAGCTTTGCTGCTGGCCTAGGATGATTCGAGAGAGTTGCGCGCTCTGAAGTTGCTGCGGCGACCGGGCGCGAAGGGCTTGGCCTGCCGGAGCAGTTGTCCGATTTCTATTTGCAGAGCGACAGATTCTTCTTCACGAAGATCGGTGAACCGAAAGGGTTGTAAATATCCCTGCGTAGCCGACATTGGAAACAGCATGGCGGCTTTGCCGCGTACCGCGCGCGAGCCTAGATGCACGGTCAGGTTAACAGGAACTCCCTCGTCGAGGCACTTGGCCAGTTCGAGCAACCCTCCCGTAATCGAAATTCGAAGCGTTTTGGCCCAGAGCTGGCGGCCGTTCTCCAGTTGGATTGTCGTGGAAACTGTTCCCCACAGGTCGGCACGAGGAGCACGGACTTTTCGTCTTGCTTGGGGGACGTCGGCCATTACGATTTCAACTATGTCACGCCGCTGGAGTCCGTGCACATTACGAAAGCAGGGCCTGCAAGCACGACTTCGCTAGATGGAATTCGTACAACATCTTTCGTAATCTCCCGCTTCGGTTAAGTGCGTAACATACTGTGATGGAATCTATGGACGGCCTCTCCCAACTGCACGCTCAACTGCGCGCACCCCGAGTGCATCTGGCAGACTTTACTCCGGCGGTGCTTCGATTTCAGGACGGTCAACGGGCTTCCGGACAACTGCAAGTGCTCT
>Ga0070765_100003431_pt1 | contig 10168 bp, 11 predicted proteins | sample HubBroMetageWFT5_FD_71516 | JGI IMG/M metagenome (GOLD analysis project Ga0070765, IMG submission 71516) | Warmed and freeze-thawed soil microbial communities from the Hubbard Brook experimental Forest, New Hampshire - Hubbard Brook CCASE Soil... | ecosystem: Environmental > Terrestrial > Soil... | reverse complement strand
CGGCCAGGCGATGAGCGGCGCCGTCTATCTCTCCGGCACGCCGGAGCAGCCGATCGCGATCAAGGTGCCGTGGGTCGATTTCGGCACCGCCTGTCTGTCGGCCTTCGGCACGTTGGCGGCGCTGATCGAGCGCGGCAAGACCGGGCGCGGCCAGAAGGTCGAGGGCGCCCTGCTGCGCACCGCGATCGCCTTCACCAACGCGACCCTGATCGAGCAGGCGCTGACAAGCGTGAACCGGACCGCGACCCTCAATCGCGGCTTCAACTCGGCGCCGGCCGACATTTTCAAGACTAAGGACGGCTGGATCGTCGCAACGGTCATCGGCGCACCGATGTTTCGCCGCTGGGCCAGGATGATCGGCGAGGAGCATTGGCTCCGCGACCCGCGCTTCAAGGACGACCAGTCGCGGGCCGATCATGGCGAGATCATCTCCGCTCGCATGTCCGAGTGGTGCGCATCGCGGAACTGCGCTGAGGCGCTAGCCGCGCTCGAAGAGGCCAGCATCGTTGCGGGCCAGGTCTATTCGCCCCAGCAGGCGCTCGACGACCCGCATATCCGCGCCGCCGGCCTCCTCGAGGAAGTGACCTTTCCCGGGCTCGACAATACCCTGCCATTGGCGCCGACCCCGATAGAGCTGTCGGAAACGCCGGGCGCCTACCGCCGCCCTGCCCCGCTGGTCGGCGAGCACACCAACGAGATCCTCGGCAGCCTCGGCTACACCGCCGCCGAGATCGCCGTGCTGCGCGAGGAGCGGGTGATTTAAGACTGTCATCGCGAGCCCAGCCGTAGGCCGGCCCGAGGAGAGGCTCCGCCAAGCGATCTCCGGCCGCAGGGCGTTCCTCCGGTCGAGATTGCTCCGTCGCGCCAAGCGTGTCTCGCGATGACCGAGCCCTTTAAAGGACGAGCTGCGTCTGCGTCACGAGCGCGACGAGGCGGCCCTCACTGGTCGAAACGCGTGTCTGCCAGATCATGGTGCGCCGGCCGCGGTGGATCGGTGTGGTCTCTCCAATTACCCGGGTGCCGACCGGCGCCGGCGCGACAAAATTGGTCTTGCTCTCTACCGTCGTCGTACCCGCCCCTTGCGGCAAATTGACGATCGTGCCCATCGCCCCGAGCGTGTCGGCGAGCGCCATGATCGCGCCGCCGTGAAGCACGGCCGGAACCGTGCAAAGGTCCTCCCGGACGGTCATCTCGGCGACGACTCTTTCCGGTGAGGCGCTGACGAACTCGATGCCCAAAAGCTCGGCAAAAGGCAGCTTGGTTTCATTCACCCGGTCGAGCAGATCCAATTGAGGGTTCCTCCCTAAGGTGCGGCCTTTCCGCGCGTACAGAAGCATTGTGCGCGGTTTTCTGGCAATATCGCCAGCAGGAAAGCGGTCCTTCACGTCACGGTTATGCCACGATTATCGGCTTAAGGGTCCGCCTGACCCCCCTGATCCCCTGGAGGACATTGGTGTATGCGTAAGTTGGCGATCATCGCGCTGGTGTCCGCGCTCTTCACAGCAGGCGCCGTCTTTGCTCAGCAAAAGGCCGGGAAGGACGGTGTCTACGAAGAGCTCAACTTCTTCGACGAAGCGTTCGAGCGGATCCGCCAGGATTCGGTCGATTCGGTCACCGACACAAAGCTGATCGATGCGGCAATCTCCGGCATGTTGACCGGGCTCGATCCGCGCTCGTCTTTTCTCGACGAGGCCGCATTCAAGGCCTTGCAAAACCCCGCGAACGATAATGTGGCCAGTGTCGGGCTGGTGATGACGATCGAGAACGGACAGCTGAAGGTGATCTCGCCACAGGACGGCTCCCCCGCGGCGCAGGCCGGCGTCACCCCCGGAGACGTGATCTTTTCGATCGACAAGGAGCCGACCTATGATCTGACCCTCCGCGAGGCGGAACAAAAGCTGCGGGGCCCCGCGGACAGCGAGGTCCAGCTGACGTTGCGCCGGGGCAATAGCGGCCCGATCGACGTACAGATCAGGCGGGAACCGTTCAAACTGCAAACTGTGGTGGGGCGCGTCGAAGGCGGCAATATCGGCTACCTGCGCGTCGCCGGGTTCGACGGGACGACCCAGAAGGCGCTCACCGACACGGTGCAGGATTTGCGGCAACGCACCGGCAACAAAGTGATCGGATTTATTCTCGACCTTCGCAACAACCCCGGCGGCAACTTCGACGCAGCGGTCGCCACCGCCGACGCGCTGATCGACAAGGGCGACATCGTCGTCGTCAAAGGCCGCAAGCCGGCTGACACAAAGCGCATCAGCGCCACCCCCGGCGACCTCGCAAAGGGTCTGCCGATCGTCGCGCTGATCAATGGCGGCACGGCGCGCGAGGCCGAACTCGTGGTCGGCGCCTTGCAAGACAATAAGCGAGCCGTGACGCTCGGGACCAAGAGCTTCGGCGAGAGCGCGATCGAAAGCCTGATCGCCCTCGGCAATGGCGGGGCGATCCGCCTGACGACGGCGCGGTTCACTACCCCAAATGGCCGCGAAATCCAGGGCAAAGGCCTGGAACCCGACCTCGGTGTGAGCACGCTCAAACTCGCAAAGCTTGGGCAGGGCGAAGGCCGGCACGAGGCGGATCTGCCGGGCGCGCTCAAAAATCCCGATCAGGCTGCCACGCCGCCCGCTAAGCCGCCGGCCGATGCTCCTCCCGGCGCGACCGCCACGCCGGCGCCGCAAGAGGCGCCCTCCGTCGCGACCGGCGATATGGGCTCGACCAGCGATGAGCAACTGACCCAGGCGATCGATGTCCTGCGCGGGCTTTCCTTGATCGGAAAGCGCGCGGCAGGTTGACTCCCGAGCCCCGTTAACTTTAATTTGCAAACCCGCCACATTGGTGCCGCATCCCTTGCGGCATCATGGCGGCGCATTTCAAAAAAATGGCGCTTCCAAAGCGTATGTCGTCGCCGGTGGCGACGATTGGCATCGTGCAATCCAGGAGGCCAGGATGAGCGAGGCGAAATCGAACGCAACCCCCGTTGGCTCGGCCTTTGTTAAACAGGCCGAGTTGTGGATGGGCGCACAAGGTGACGTCCTCACCGGTGTGGAAACGATGATCACCGGGTGGGCGCAACGGCAGCGCCGGGTCTTCGAAGCATCCTCCCGATCCGTGCAGAGGATCTGTGAAGCCCGGAACATGTTCGATCTGCTGCAGGCGCAGCACGAGTGGCTGTCGGATTGCCTCAATTGGACCGCCTCCGAAATCCGGGCGGTCGGCAGCGACATTCCCGCGATAACCCGGAAGGCGACCGAGCGGTTCGGCGATCGCGCCAACGGGCAGCAGCGCAATCCACCAACGCAAGTCGCGCCAAGCATTTCCGTGGAGCGAGCTGCCGCGGAGTAGCTCACTTTGCCAAAGTCCCCGAGGCGGTGATCCACAGAGGATCTGGGCACCGGACAGCGGTAAGCCTAAGGGCCCCTACTCCAGCCGCGCGCCGTAGCGGTGGACGTGGTAGGGCGTGCGGGCCAGACCCGGGCAAAAGCTGCCGACGACCGGTTCGAGGGCCTCGTAGAGCCTGCGGTGGTCGGCGTTGGCGGCGGCGAGACGCTCGCGCGCCGCCGCGACCCGGTCGCGCAGCCGGTCGAGATCGATGGTCGTGACGCGGCGGTTATCGACAATCAGGCGGCCGCCGATCATGACGCTGGTGACCGCGGTTCCGTCCTCGGTGTGGACCAGCTGGTTGACCGGGTCGTTGAACGGCAACCAGTTCGGGTGGCCGAGATCGAGCATTACGATGTCGGCCTTGTAGCCGGGGGCGAGCCGGCCGATCTGGTTGCCGAGCCCGAGGGCGCGGGCGCTGCCCTCGGTCGCCGCCAGCGCCGCCTCGCGGGTCGTTAGCCAGCGCCGCCAATCCGGCCCCTGTACCTTGGAAACGAAGGAGGCCAGCCGCATCGCTTCGTACATGTTCTGATTGTCGGCGCAATTCGCCCCATCGGTGCCGATCCCCAAATTGACCCGCCGTTCGAGCATCGCCCTGGTATCGGCGAGCCCGCTGCCGAGCCGCATGTTGCTGCCCGGATTGTGCGCAACCGAGGCGCCGTGGTCGCCGAGGCGGGCCATGTCGTCCTCATCGAGCCACACGCCATGGGCGACCGTGAAGTGCGGCCCGAGCACCCCGAGGCCGTCGAGATGCGCGGTCTGCGTCCGGCCGTAGACCCGGATCCCGGTTACCGCCTGGACTTTGGATTCGGCGACGTGGCTGTGGACTCCGAGGCCGAACTCGCGCGCCAGATCGGCGCAGCCGAGGATGAAGGCATCGGAGCAGTGGTGCGGGATCGTGGGCGCGACCGCGGGACGCACCAGGTTGCGGTCGAAAGACCAGCCGCTCAAAGCCTCGCGGATGGCCGCCAGGGTCTTTTCGGCCGGCGGGAGGCGCAGCTCCGCGACCCGGTCCTGTAGCGGCCGAGGCAGCGCCTCCATCAGACCGGGGATCGCTTCGTAGAAGCTGCGATCGGCGACCATCGGCGCGATGACCGCTCGCATGCCGACATCGGCGTAAGCCGTGCCCGCCAGCGCCAATCCTTCGGCGCTCGGCAATGGCCACTCGAAGGAGAGGTCATAGCAGGCGGTGCAGCCCTTCATGACCATTTCGACCGCGCCGAGCTGGGTCGAGAGATATTTATCCTCGGCCGTGCGGTTTCCGGTGATCCACGGCGCCGCGCTCAGCAGCAATTCGAGCGGCCAGCGGTCGCCCATCCCCTTGGCAAGGTTACCGTGGCCGTGGGTATGCGCGTTGACGAGACCCGGGTGCAGCAGCCGGCGCGCCGCGATGATTTCGACCGCATCGACCGGGGCCGGGCAGCCAGGCGGGCCGATCTCGCGGATCGTATCGTCCTGGACCAGGATGTCGGCAGGTTCTGCGGTTCCTGCGGCGATGTCGAGCACGCGGCCGCCGCGCAGAATCGAAAAGGCCATGGTATCGTCTCCCATAAAGCGCCCCGTATGATAGACCGGAGCACGGAAGGAGCCGAGGGATGCCTAGTGTTATCGTGCAGCGGCGCGGGGCCGTTCTTGAGATCGTCCTGAACCGGCCGGCGGTGCTCAACGCCGCCAACCGTGAAATGATCGGCGAACTCGCCGCGGCGGCGGCCGAAGCCGCAGAGGATGCCGCTTCTCGCGTCGTGCTGTTGCGCGGCGCGGGCTCGCATTTCTGCGCCGGCGGCGACGTCAATATGTTCGGCGAGCTGATTTCGCTCGAGCCTGCCGCCCGCGAACAGGCCCTTCATGCGATCGTCGATACGTTGCACCCGCTGCTGATCGCGTTGCGGCACATGCCCAAGCCGGTCGTCGTCGCGACGCACGGTGCGGCGGCCGGCTTCGGCCTCAGCCTCGTCCTGGCCGCCGATCTGGCGCTCGCTGCCGAGGATTGTGTTTTCGCGTCCGGCTATATCCATCTCGGGGCCAGTCCGGATGGCGGCATGACGATGACATTGCCCCGCATCGTCGGGCTGAAGCGGGCGGCGGAATTGATGTTGCTTGGCGACCGCTTTGATGCGCGGCGCGCCCTCGAACTCGGCCTCGTCAATCGGTTGGTTCCGCCGGCGGCGCTCGAGCGGGAGGCGATGGCGCTCGCGACACGGCTGGCGAACGGTCCGGCCCATGCTTACGGGCGCACCAAAGCGCTGATCGAGGCGTCGATTGGTCAAATGCTTAATGCGCAGTTGCAGCGCGAGACGGAAAGCTTTGCCGCCTGCGCCGCGTCTGAGGAGTTTGTCGAGGGTGTCCGCGCGTTTCTCGAAAAACGCCGGCCGGATTTCTCGGGAGGGAGACAGTGGTGACAAAACCACGTCGGATGCGATGGATCGGACTGACCGTCGTGGCAAGCGCCAGCCTGTTGTCCGGATGTTATTATCCGTACGGGTATTATAATCCTTGGGGTTATCCGTACCCGTATCCCTACACGGCGGGCTATCCTTCCGCCTCCGGCTACCCTTCCGCCTCCGGCTACCCTTCCGCCTCCGGCTACCCGTACGCGGCGGGTTATCCCTATCCGCCGTCACCGGGGGCGGTGCCGACAAACCCGGAGCAGCCCGCGGTGGGCGCACCGCAACCGCTGAACCCACCGGTTCAACGCGCGCCGCTGCCGCCCACGCCCCTGCCGCAATAGGCGCAGCCGACAGCGTGTCTCCGGGCTAAAGGGCTCGCATAAACGCCACCAGATCCTGCTTCTCCTGCGGCGCCAGCTTGGTGCCGAGGATAAGGTTGAAGAACTCGACCGTGTCCTCCAAGGTTAGAAGACGCTCATCGTGCAGGTAGGGCGGGTTGTCCTTGGCGCCGCGCAAGGCAAAGGTTTTGATCGGGCCGTCGCCGACCGCCATCATGTTGTTGATCATGATCGGCTTGAAGAAGCGCTCGGTGTGGAGGTCGTGCATCAGATTGTCGGTGTAGAAGGGCGGCTGATGGCAGGTCGCGCATTGGCCCTTGCCGAAGAAGATGTCCTGGCCGCGCATCTCGGCCTGTGTCGCCTTGGCCGGATCGAGCTTGCCGAAGACATCGAGCTTGGGCGCCGGCGCAAAATCCAGCATCTCCTGGAAATCGGCCATAAAATCGACTTGGCTGCCGCGTTCGAGCGGGTTCACGCCTTTCTTCGTGGCCTCCACGATATCGCCATCGAAATAGGCGGTGCGCTGCTCGAACTCGGTGAAATCCTCGACCGTCTTCAGGGCACGTTGCGAGCCGAAGAGCCGCTGAACGTTTAGGCCACGAAGCGATATCGTCTTGATGCGGTGGCGGAACCATTGCGGGCGGGCATCGGGGGCTTCGTGCGTCGCACCGTTTTGGTGGCCGTTCGAATGGCAATCAAAGCAGGCGGCACCCTGGCTTGGAAGCTCTGCGCGGCGATCTTCGGTCGCGTTGAATTGCTGCTGTGGAAAGGGCGTCAGCAACAGGCGCAGCCCTTCCAGCTGCCGGGGCGTCAGAATGCCGTTGAACAGCTGGTAGTAATTGGTCAGCGAGACCAGCTTGCCCTGCGAGACATCGCCCAGATCGGTGCGCGGGGTGAGGTAAATTGCCGGCGGAAACTCGGCCAGGAAGTGGTCTGGCAGATCGAAATCAATGTCAAACCGCTTTAGGTCGCGCCCGTCCTGCTGCTTGATCGCGTCGATCAAGAAGTGCGGAAAGACAAAGCCGCCCTCCTGGTGCTTGGGGTGCGGCAGGGGATAGAACCCCTTCGGATAGAGGTTCTGATCGCGGATCTGGTCCGGGCTCATCGCCGCGAGCCTCTCCCAGGTCACGCCGGCCGGCAATTTGACGCGGACGCCCTCCTGAATGGGTTTTGTCCGGTCCATCGTGACACCTTGGGCGGGGCGGTCGCTCAGATCGTAACGCTCGCTGAGCAGAGCGTTGTGTGCCTGTTCGACGGCGGGTTTTTCGCCCGATAAGCGCGCCATCAGCGACGCGAACGTCTCTGTTATGGCTACCGGCATGTAGCTCGTCAGCCCCCGCTGTCCCTGACCGAGACCCTCGGTCCCCATCGAATACGGGTTCGGGGCCGGGGTCTGAGACGCCTGCTGAGCGTGTGCGTGACCGAGGGCCAGCACTAAGGTGGCGCACGACAGACTGACCAGGCGCATCGCGGCGGGAAGCCGAGCGGTTGCGGACATTGGCGCCCTCCCATTCCGTTCAAAAGAGCTTCACGATGAACGCTCCGGGCGTTCACTTGTTGCATCGTAACCAAAAATTCGCGTGCGGTCGCTCGCGTTCGGATTTTGTTCGGATTTTGCCGGCCCTTAACCGTGGGTTAATCTAGTTAGTACAGGTTGGAAACCGGAGGTGCTAGCGCGGATGCTCGAATGGCACGAGCTCGCAATCATCGGCGGTGCCCTGGTGCTGATGGCGCTGGCGGTGATTCGGCCCTCGTCCGGAATGCGCATGATCATGTTCGGACTGTTGCTCGCGGCCGTGGCGCTGGTCGGGATGGGTCTGGGGGTGCGAAGTCTGCTGAGCGCGCTGACCGGATTGAGCTGATCCGCTGTCCGATCCGCGGCTGCAGCGTCCATCTCCGGCCCCGCAATCCTCGGCAAAACCGGTTGCGGGGGGCACGATTTGGGGTTAACCCGTAGCGTTTCAAATCGCCGCGGGCGAGTAGCGGATTTCGAATGGCGGGCAATCTCGTGCAGGGCGCAGTCTTCACCGTCATGGTGGTACGCGCCGAAATGCTGCGCGATCCCGCTTTCGAGGCCGAACTCGCCGTGCAGGTGCAGCGCAGCCCGCGCTTCTTCCACAACGCACCGGTCGTGCTCGACCTGAAAGGGGTTGGGGAGTTCGCCCGCGAGGCGGAGTTCGCCGAGGCCAAGGACATCCTGCGCCGGCACACCTTGACCCTGATCGGCATCCAGAATGCCGCGCCGGTTCAAGCAGATGCCGCCGCCGCCGCTGGTCTCGCGGGGTTCGCGCCCAACGCCACACAGCCCAGCCGGCCGCGCCCCGCAGAAGCCTCGCCAGGGGCCGGTCAAGCGCCGCAAAGCCACGCTTCCCCGTCCGCGGCCAAGTCGCGGCTGATAACGCAGCCGGTCCGCTCAGGCACCCAGATCTATGCGCGCGGCGCCGACCTCGTCATCACGGCGGCGGTCAGTGCCGGGGCCGAAATCATGGCCGACGGCAACATTCATGTTTACGCCGCACTGCGCGGCCGGGCCCTCGCCGGCGCCGGCGGCGACGGCGAGGCGCGAATCTTTTGCAGCCGGCTCGAGGCGGAGCTGATCAGCATCGCCGGACATTACCTCGTCAGCGATCAAATCCCGCCGGAACACCGGGGTTTACCGGTGCAGATCGCGCTCGTCGATGATCGGTTGACCATCGAGCGAAATTGACGCTCATCATTGTGGCGCGTCATTGTGGCGCGCCTTCACGGGCGGCGGGGGCCGCCGCGCATCGCTGTATGGGGCTTGCTGGAAAAGGGGGAGGTCTATTGGCAAAAGTAATCGTGCTCACTTCAGGCAAGGGGGGCGTCGGCAAGACCACCTCTGCAGCCGCGATCGCCTCCGGGCTGGCTCTGCGCGGCAAGCGCACCGTCGTTATCGACTTCGATGTCGGGTTGCGCAACCTCGATCTGATCATGGGGTGCGAACGCCGCGTCGTTTTCGATTTTATCAATGTCATAAACGGCGATGCCAAGCTCAACCAAGCGCTGATCAAAGATAAGCGGAACGACAACCTTTACGTCTTCCCGACTTCGCAGACGCGGGACAAGGAGGCCCTGAAGCGCGACGGGGTCGAGCGGGTGCTCGACGAGCTGAAGGAAAACTTCGACTATATCGTGTGCGACAGCCCGGCCGGGATCGAGCATGGTGCGATCACCGCGCTCTATTTCGCTGACAGCGCGATCATCGTCACCAACCCCGAGGTGTCCTCGGTCCGCGACAGCGACCGGATCATCGGCATCCTGGCGTCCAAGTCGCGCCGCGCCGAACACAATCTGGAGCCGGTCCAGGTCCATCTGCTGCTGACCCGATACTCACTGGAGCGTGTCAAGAAAGGCGAGATGCTGTCGGTCGAGGACGTCAAGGAGATCCTTTCGATCCCCCTGCTCGGCGTGATCCCGGAATCGGAAACGGTGCTGAAGGCCTCCAATACCGGGACCCCGGTTGTCTTCGACGAGGAAAGCCCGGCGGGGCGCTCCTATCTCGACGCGGTCGCGCGCTTTGTTGGCGAGCAACGCGAAATGCGGTTTCTCCAGCCTGAGCGCCGGAGCATCTTCCGCAGCTTGTTCGGGAGGGCTTGATGCGGCTGTTGGATTTGCTCTTCCCGGAGCGCCGCAACAGCGCGGTGATCGCCAAGGACCGGCTGAAGATCGTGCTCGCCCATGAGCGGGCCAGCCGCGACGCCCCGGAATTTCTGCCGGCGCTGCAGAAGGATCTCCTCGAGGTCGTCGGCCGCTATGTCGAGATCCGTGACGACACGCTCCGCGTCAATGTCGGGAAATCGGCCGACACCTCGCTCCTCGAAATCAACGTCGAGATCGACCGCTCCCTGTTCAAGCCTGTACACAACAGCGCCACTATGAGGCCCCGGCCGCTGCCGACGGTGCGGCTCGAGCCGGAGAGCCAGGCAGCGCCCTGGGTCAAGCCAGGCTGACCGCCCTGGCGCCCGCCGGTATGCCGCCCGACATTGTAGAGCGAGCGGACGTGGCGAAAAGGTAGACGCAGCAGACTTAAAATCTGCTCCGGGA
>Ga0070765_100003430_pt1 | contig 10168 bp, 7 predicted proteins | sample HubBroMetageWFT5_FD_71516 | JGI IMG/M metagenome (GOLD analysis project Ga0070765, IMG submission 71516) | Warmed and freeze-thawed soil microbial communities from the Hubbard Brook experimental Forest, New Hampshire - Hubbard Brook CCASE Soil... | ecosystem: Environmental > Terrestrial > Soil... | reverse complement strand
CCGGGCCGGGCACCTTCCGCCGAGCCCGCCAGCGGACCTCGGCCTCGCCCATCGGGGTGCACGGCGGAGCCTGGACGAACGGCCAGATCTCCTCGGCGATGCGGCGCCAGTCTGCGGTCGCTGACATGTCGCCGAGCAGCGCGAACAGGCCGAGGTTGATCCGCTGCAGGATCACGTACGAGCGGGGGATCCGCGCGTACGCGGCCAGCGGGCTGCGGAAGTCGAAGAAGCGCCGGGTGACCGCGGATGCGTACTCGCCCGTCATCGTCTTCGGGCCGGGCTCGCGAACGGTGTCGTAGAACACGGCCATGTGCTCGACGACCATCGGCGTGGACACCGGCGCGTCCGGGACCAGGAAGCCGGCCTGCTCCATGGCCTGGCGGAACGCCCCGGGGTCCTGATCCACGCACAGGTTCTTGGCCATCGCGGCCAGCGGCCGCATCTCCTCGTCGGTGAAGTGCTTGACCAGCCCGAAGTCCAGGAAAGTGACCCGGCCCCCGCCACCGAACAGGTAGTTGCCTGGATGCGGGTCGCCGTTGAACGCGTGCGCCTCGTACAGGCTGCGGAACACGAACCGGTAGATCGTCTCCGCGGCCAGGTCCCGTTCGGCCTGTGACCAGGTGGCCAGCTCGGCGAACCGGGCTCCGTCGGCCAGCTCGCTGGTCACCACCCGGCGGGTGGACAGCTCGGCCACGATGCCGGGGATACCGATCGTGGGGTGGCCCTCGTAGAAGCGGGCGAACATCTGCTGGTTGCGGGCCTCCCGGCGGTAGTCCAGCTCCTCGGTGACCCGTTCCCGCAGTTCGGCGAGCAGCGCGTCGACGTCCTGGCTGGGCGCGGTGATCTTGAGCATCCGGCGCAGCAGGGCCACGTTGCCCAGGTCGGCCTCGATGGTCTCGGCGATGCCCGGGTACTGCACCTTCACCGCGACGGCGCGGCCGTCGTGGGTGATCGCGCGGTGCACCTGCCCGATCGACGCGGCCGCGATGGGCTCGGGGTCCCAGGTCGCAAAGGCCCGCTCCGGCGGCAGGCCCAGCTCCTCGGTGACCACCTGCGCGGCCAGTTCCGCGCTCATCGGCGGCACGCTGTCCTGGAGCCGGCTCAGCGTCCGGCGGGCGGCTGGTGACAGGCCGTCGTCGATGTAGCTGGCCATCTGGCCCAGCTTCATCAGCACGCCTTTCATCGTGCCCAGGGTGGCCGCGACGTCCTCGGCGGTCTGCAGGGCCAGGTCGTTCCGCAGCTGCTCGCGGTGCTCGCCCGCGCTGGCGAACAGCCGCGGGGCGTTGCTCGCGTACCGGGCGCCGCCGCGCGCGGCCAGCCGCAGCGCCGCCATCCCGCGCTCCACCCGCAGCGCTCGCTTGGCGCGCCCCGCGCGCAGTCCTCGCTTGGCGCGCAGTGCTCGCTTGGCGCGCGGGTCGCCCCGGCGTCGTACAAGAGTCAGCGCCGCCACCGATACGCCGCCGAGCACCGCGATCGCGGCGAGCCTCCTGACCCTCAAACTATCCCCCTCCGCATCCTCAGGGTGAGCCGCTGCCGTGCCTCGAGCACGCCGGGCTCGGCCATGAACACCGTGTCGAACACGCCGAGTGTCTGGCGGATCTCGGTCCGGCGCTCCGGGGTCAGCGCCCGCGGCGCGGGGTAGCCGTACATGTCCCGCGCCCAGTCCGGCAGGGCCGTGACCGCGGCGTCCCTGATGTCCAGCCACAGCTCCGCGATCTCCTCGCCCATGCCCTCTGGGTCGAGCATGTAGCCCATCGACTCCGCCGCGGCGGGCGTGCACCGCAGCTCGGGCCGCACACCGGCGATGTACTCCCGCAGGGCGGCCACGCTGGCCGGGATGATCTGGCTCGGAACCCCGAGCAGCTCGGCCGCGATGCTCATCTCGCTGACGAACCGGTCCGCGTCCGCGTCCGAGGGCGGCGTGCCGAACAGGGCGCTGGCGGCGAGCACCGAGTCCACCAGGGCCGCGTGCACCCACAGCAGCAGGGCCGGGTCCGAGGCCGCGTAGGGGCGGCCGGTCACGGTGTCCGTGCCCCGGACGTGGGTGTGGATGGCCCGCACCCGCCGCGCGACCCGGTGAGCGCTGGCGCGGTCCCCGTAGGTGACGGTGGCGGTGTACGCGGCGGTGGCGGCCAGCCTGCCGACCGGATCGGTGCGCCAGTCGCTGTGCTGGTCGACGCCGGCCATCGCGAGCGGGTGCAGCGCCTGTATCAGCACCGAGCGCAGCCCCGCCACCGGCGCGGAAAGGTCCGCGGAAAGCCGCCAGGTCACGCTGCGCGGCCCGTAGAACCCGTCGTCCCCGGGGTCGTCGGGCACCGCGGACACCAGCGCGGCGGCGTACCGCTCCACCAGGTCAGTCGCGGCAGCCGTCGGCTCGGCCGTCATCGCCCGACACCCCCGAACCCCCCGACCTCCTCGAACCCCCGGGACCCTCGCAGCCCCGCGAACAGGTCGTCCTCAGGCAGCGGTGCGCCGGTCCTGTCGGCAGCCCGGATGAAGTGCTCGCGGCCGAAGGTGGCCTCGGCGATGTCCTGCGGCAGCTTGCTGAACCACGAGTCGTTGATCTGGCTGCCGTGGGCGAACAGCGCGTCCCGCTTGCGGGCCAGCACCGGCCGGATGTCGATGGTCGTGGTGATGCGCTGCTCGGACAGGGCGCCTCGTCGGATGAGCTCCGGGTCCGCGTCCCGGAAGTCGGGCACGTCCGCGCCGAGTTCGCGCAGGGCGTCCCATACCTTCTGCCAGTCGCTGCCGCGCATGGCGACCAGGTAGAGCTTGGCCGGGATCCCGCTATCGGCGAACGCGGCCTGCGCGCAGCGGCTGGCGTGCACGTGGTCGGGATGCTGGTAGGCGCCCTCGTCGTCGTAGGTGACCAGAACCTGCGGCCGGTACCGCTCGATCAGGCCGGAGATCCTCGCGGCCACGTCGGCCTGCGGGATGTTGCAGAACGCGTCCGGCCGGTCCTTGTAGTCCCAGTCCGGCATGCCGGAATCGTGGTAGCCGAGCATTTCCAGGTTCGTGACCCCCAGGATCGCGCAGGATTCGCGCAGCTCGGCCAGGCGCTGGCGGGCCACCTCCTTCTCGTCGTGCCCGTCCTGCCCCGGCTTGACCCCGCCCTCCGCGTCACCGAACTCCCCGTTCGTGCAGGTCACGACCACAGTCCGGATCCCCTGGGCGGAATAGGCGGCTAGCACGCCGCCGGTGCTCGACGCCTCGTCGTCGGGATGTGCGTGAACGGCCATCATTGTCAGCGTTTCTGCCATGATTCCAGCGTGCCTGACCGATGGCCCGATCGCCCAATCGGGGGTGGCGCCGCGCCGGCATACGCCTTACCTGGCGCTCAGCGCGGCCAGCATGGCCAGCAGGAACGTGGCCAGGGCAGCGAAGCCGTGACAGACCGGGATCAGCGGCAGCAACTGGAGCCTGCGCCGCCGCCGGACCGCGATCGGTTCGGCGAGCAGCTTGGCGATCATCTCGTCGGTCACCGCGAAGACGGCCGGATCGCCCGCCCGGCGGGGCGGGGCGACGTTCTCGGCGGGCGCCGGTTCGGGCCGGATCGGGTACGGGGTCCACAAGGTCACCACGCCGATGCCGAGGGTGATGGCGGCCGCGATCAGGACCACACCGATCCAGGCCAGCGGATCCCAGCCGCTGCTTACGAAGCTGATCCAGATCGTCAGCCCGGTCAGCGCCACGCTGGCGTGACCGAACACCACGGCGGGCGGCACCCCCACGCCGGTGGCGCGCTGGCGGCGCAGGCCGCCGCGCGCGATCCAGGTGCGCAGCATGTAGACGCCGATGCTCGCGGTGAGCAGCCAGGCGATCAGCGCCGCGATGCCCAGGGGCCGGCCTGTGGTCATGTTCACATCCGCAGGGCGCAGGTACCCGCAGCGTACCCGGCGGGCCCGGGCGGCGATATCCCCTAGTGCCCTGCTAATTCTCCGGCGTCGGTGCTGGGGTCCGCGTCGGACAGGGCGTCGGGGTGCATCCGGTGGTAGTGCTCGGTAAGCACGACACTGGCCTGCCCTGGCCGGTGAGCCAAGGTCCTCCCGCATATCTCGCAGCGTGTGACGGGAAGCCTGGTCACCGTCACCGGGAACCGCGGGGAATCTGACCTGCTCATCGGTATACATCATGCCATGCCCAACGTCACGGCGGTCACCGGCGTCTACACCAGTGATCCTGCGCTTACCCGGAGGCGGACGGCGGGCGCACCTGGACCCGCGCCTGACCGAAATCTGGGGCGACACGCGCCGGATGTCCCGGTCTTGCCGCTGGTCGGCGAACAGACTTGGACCATGCATCAGGGCGTGATTTCCTGGCCGGGCGACGGCGCGGTCAAACCGGACCTGCCGGCTCCTGACGAGCTCACCTCGAAGGGCCTGCCCCGCCTGGGCGGCGTCCGGGACCGGATCGGCCTCTGGCGCGTCCTGCTTGACCGTCCGCTGACCTCCTACTACCTCGTCTTCGGCATCACCACGCTGCTGCTCGGGCTGGGCCTGGTCATGGTGCAGTCCACGGCGTCGGTCGCCGACCTGAGCGCCGGGCTGTCGCCCTACTCCGACTTCAAGAAGCAGCTCCTCGGGGCGGCCATCGGCCTGCCGCTGATGTGGGTGGCCGCGCGCTCGAGGCCGCGGCTGTTCCGCGCCTTCGCCTACCCGCTGCTCGCGGTGGCCATCGTCGGGCTGGGGCTCACGCTGATCCACGGCGTGGGCGTCTCGCAGAACGGCGCGGCCCGCTGGATCGAGCTCGGCGGCCAGCAGATCCAGCCCTCCGAGATCGCCAAGCTCGCCCTGGCGGTATGGGGCGCCGACCTGCTGGCCCGCAAGGACAAACTGGGCCAGCTGACCGACTGGCGGCACATGCTCGTGCCGCTCATGCCGGGCACCGGCGTCATGTGCCTGCTGGTGATGACCGGCGACGACCTGGGCACCACGTTCATCCTGCTGGTCATCTTCCTCGCGCTGCTGTGGGTCATCGGCACGCCCGGGCGGGTGTTCTTCGGCCTGCTGATCCTGATGGCCCTGGCCATGCTGCTCATGATCATCTCGGCGAAGTACCGGTTCGAGCGGATGATCGGTTACCTGAACCAGCAGGGCAGCGTCACCGGCGCGAACTGGCAGGGCACCCAGGGCAAGTACGCCGTCAGCAGCGGCGGCATCTTCGGCGTGGGCCTGGGCGCCAGCCGGGAGAAGTGGGGCTACGTGCCCGAATCCACCAGCGACTTCATCTTCGCCATCATCGGCGAGGAACTGGGGCTGGTCGGCACGCTGTGCGTGACCGTCCTGTACGGCGGGCTGGCCTTCGCCGGCCTACGGATCGCCCGGCGGGTGCCCGATCTGTTCGCGCGCCTGGGGGCGACCGCCATCACGGCGTGGATCGTCATCCAGGCCGTAGTCAACGTCGGTGCCGTGATCGGCATCATGCCCATCACCGGCGTGCCGCTGCCGCTGGTCTCCGCCGGGCTGTCGTCGCTGCTGGTGACCTTGATCGCGCTCGGCATGCTGATGTCGTTCGCCCGGCTCGAGCCGGGCGCGCAGGAGGCTTTGGCCGCACGCGGCCCCGGCTGGTCCCTCCGCGTTCTAAGCTGGCTCGGTCTGGCAAAGCGCCGACGATGACAGGGACGACACATGAGGGTACTGCTTGCCGGTGGCGGGTCCGCCGGACACATCGAACCAGCTCTCGCGCTGGCAGACGCCCTGCGCCGGGTGGACCCCGGCGCCGAGGTAACCTGCCTGGGCACCGAACGCGGCCTGGAAACCCGGCTGATCCCGCTGCGCGGCTACCCGCTCGAGCTGATCCCCGCGGTGCCGATGCCCCGGACCGTGACGCCCGCGCTGCTCACGGTTCCCGGCCGGCTGGCCGGTGCCGTCAATGCGGTCGCCGCGGTGCTGGACCGGACCCGGGCCGAGGTCCTGGTCGGGTTCGGCGGGTACGTCGCCACCCCCGCGTACCTGGCGGCCCGGCGGCGCAAGGTCCCGATCGTCGTGCACGAGGCGAACCCGAGGCCGGGCCTGGCCAACCGGATCGGGGCCAGGTTCACCACGCACGTCTTCACCGGTCATCCGGACACCCAGATCAGGAACGGGAAGTACCTCGGCATCCCGATCAGGCGCGAGATCGCCGAACTGGACCGGCTGGCCATCGGCGACAAGGCCCGCGCCCACTTCGGCCTGCGCCCCGATCTGCCGGTGCTGCTGGTCACCGGCGGCTCGCAGGGCGCGCGCTCGCTGAATACCGCGGTCTTCGGCGCGGCCGGCTGGCTGAGGGAAGCCGGCGTCCAGGTGCTGCACATCATCGGGCCGCGCAACGGCTCCGAGGCGCCCGTGACCGAGAAGGGGGCCGGGGAGGCCGGCGGGGTGCCGTACGTGGCCACGCCCTACATCGACCGGATGGACCTGGCCTACGCCGCGGCGGACTTCGCGCTGTGCCGGGCGGGCGCGATGACCTGCGCCGAGCTCACCGCGGTCGGCCTGCCCGCCGCCTACGTGCCGCTGCCCATCGGGAACGGCGAGCAGCGCCTGAACGCGGTGCCGATCGTCAAGCACGGCGGCGGCATGCTGGTCGCCGACGCCGACCTGACCTCCGAGTGGATCCGGGACACCTTGCTGCCCGTGCTGGTCAACATCGACCAGGTGGCGGACATGTCCGAGGCCGCCGCGTCGCTGGGCCGCGGTGACGCCGACCGCTGGCTGGCCGAGGCTGTCGTCGAGATCGTGAAGGGTACGGGTGGGACCCCAGATGCTCAAGAGCCTGATCACGCCGGCTGAAACGGTACCCGCCGTCCGCCTGGGGCAGGTGCACTTCATCGGGATCGGTGGCGCGGGCATGTCCGGCATCGCGCGGATCATGCTGGCCCGCGGCATCCCCGTGTCCGGCAGCGATTCTGCCCCCTCCGCGATGCTCGACGACCTGCACGCCAAGGGCGCCCGGGTGCACGTGGGCCACGCGCCAGACAACCTTGCCGATCTCGGCGCGGGGGACACGCTCGTGGTGTCCAGCGCGATCCGCGCGGACAATCCGGAACTGGCCGAGGCGACCCGGCGCGGCATGCGGGTGCTGCACCGGGCGGCCGCCCTGGCTTCGGTCATGGCCGGGCGGCGGGTGATCGCGGTCGCGGGCACGCACGGGAAGACCACCACCACGTCCATGCTCACGACGGTGCTCCGCGAATGCGGCGCCGACCCCGGCTACGTGATCGGCGGCGTGCTCAACGAGACCGGGCTCGGCGCCGAGGACGGCGCGGGCATGGACTTCGTGGCCGAAGCGGACGAGAGCGACGGGTCGTTTCTCCTGCTGTCGCCCGACGTCGCGATCATCACCAACGTCGAAGCCGACCACCTGGACCACTACGAGGGCCTGGCCGAGATCGAGGCCGCGTTCACCACGTTCGGCGCGCGCGTCAGCGGCATGGTCCTGACCTGCGCGGACGACCCGGGCGCGGAATCTGTCGCGGCAAGCCTGAACCCCGCCCGCGTCCGGCGCTACGGCGAGTCATGGCAGGCCGACTACCGGCTCGGCGACGTCCGGGCCGAGGGGATGGCGGTCAGCTTCTCGGTCACCGCCGAGCACAGCCCGTTCGGTGAGCTCCTGTCGCAGATGACCGTGCACGTTCCAGGCCGCCACAACGCGCTGAACGCGACCGCCGCGTTCGCCGCCGCCGTCGAACTCGGGTTCGCGCCGCCGCGGGTGACCGCCGCCCTCGCCGGCTATCGCGGCGCGCGCCGCCGGATGGAGCTCAAGGGCGAGGCGGGCGGGGTCCGGGTGCTCGACAGCTACGCGCACCATCCCACGGAACTGGCCGCCGACCTGCGCGCCGCCCGCGACATCTCCAGCAATGGCCGGGTCATCGCCGTCTTCCAGCCGCACCTGTTCAGCAGGACGAGGATCTTCGCGGGCGAGTTCGGCGCCGCCCTCGGCCTGGCCGACGAGGTGGTCGTGCTGGACGTGTACGCCGCCCGCGAGGACCCCGAACCCGGCGTCACGGGCCGGCTGGTCGCCGACGCGGTCCCGGGGGGACGCGCGTGGTTCGTGCCGGATCGGGAGCGGATCGCCCCGGTGATCGCCGGGGTTGCCGCACCCGGCGACGTGGTGCTGACCATGGGCGCCGGCGACGTCACCCTGCTCGGGCCGCAACTGGTCGAGGCCCTGCGGAGGCGAAGCGGTTGACCGGGCCCGGTGGCACCCACCGGGACGGCGAAACGTCCGCGTACGAGACCGCCGGCGACAACGTGATTTCTGGCCCGGCCCGCCGCCGGTCCCGCTCCCGCCGCTCCTGGCGCGTGGCGTTCTTCGCCCTGGCCCTGGTCGGGGTCATGGGCGCCGCCGCCTGGGCCCTGCTCGGGCCCTGGCTGCTCGTGGTCCGCTCCGTCGTCGTCACCGGCACCCACCTGGTGCCCGCCTCCGAGGTGCTCGCCGTGGCCGGCATCCACGAGGGCACGCCGCTGATCCGGGTCAACACCGCCCGCGCCGCGGACCGGGTCGAGACCATCAGGCAGGTGGCCAGCGCGCAGGTCACGCGGTCCTGGCCGGACCGGGTGGTCATCGCCGTGCGGGAACGTACCCCGGCCGTCGCCGTCACCGCGCCGGGCGGCGGGTTCGACCTGGTGGACGGCGACGGCATCATCGTTCAGTGGGCCGTCCGCCGCCCCGCGGACCTGCCGCTGTACGTCACGACCGCGGCCGTCACCTCCCTGCCCGGCGACCCGGACCTCGCGGCGGCAGCCGCCGTGCTCGGCGGACTGCCGGGAAAACTGAGGGTCTCGGTGACGTCGGTCAGCGCGCCCGGCCCGGACCAGGTGACGCTGCGGCTGGCCGGCGGGGTGACCGTGCTGTGGGGCGGCGCCGACCACGCCCAGGCCAAGGCGGAGGAACTTGCCGTCCTCATGTCCAGCCACGCGAGCTACTACGACGTGAGCGCGCAGGGAACCGCGGTTACCAACTGATGTGCGGCGATGACCTGCAGACAGGTAATCGGCACCAATCCGCGACACGCTGACCGGTTCGCGCGTGGTTAGTTGACCCGGGTCCCGTCCGACCCTACTGTCCGTATCAATCGTGCGGACGGTAAAAACTTTAAATCTTAACCTGAAGGTGAAACCTGACGGTGACGGACGATGCCCTGGCGGTGAATTCCGCAGCGCCTCTAGGACAAAGGTTTCCCGAGCCCAGGGCCGTAATCGGCGGATCGCGACTAGGTATTTGAAAAGCAGCCTGTACCCGCCGGGATGGCAGAGGTAAAACGAGCGGAAAGGTACCCTCCTCGTGGCAGCACCGCAGAACTATCTGGCGGTAATCAAGGTCGTCGGAATCGGCGGCGGCGGCGTCAACGCCGTCAATCGCATGATCGAAGAGGGACTCAAGGGCGTCGAGTTCATCGCGATCAACACTGACGCCCAGGCGCTGCTCATGAGCGACGCCGACGTCAAGCTCGACGTCGGGCGCGAGCTCACCAGGGGGCTGGGCGCGGGCGCCAATCCCGATGTCGGGTGCAAGGCCGCCGAAGATCACCGCGAGGAGATCGAGGAGGTCCTCAAGGGCGCCGACATGGTGTTCGTCACGGCCGGCGAGGGCGGCGGCACCGGCACCGGCGGCGCGCCGGTGGTCGCGAACGTGGCCCGGTCGCTCGGCGCGCTGACCATCGGCGTGGTGACCAGGCCGTTCGGGTTCGAGGGCAAGCGCCGCGTGGTCCAGGCCGAATCCGGCATCGAGAAGCTGCGCAGCGAGGTCGACACGCTCATCGTCATCCCGAACGACCGCCTGCTGTCCATCTCCGACCGGCACGTGAGCGTGCTCGACGCGTTCAAGGCCGCGGACCAGGTGCTGCTCTCCGGCGTCCAGGGGATCACTGACCTGATCACCACGCCCGGGCTGATCAACCTCGACTTCGCCGACGTCAAATCGGTGATGTCGGGCGCGGGCTCGGCGCTGATGGGCACCGGCTCCTCGCGCGGCGATGACCGGGCGGTCGCCGCGGCCGAGATGGCGATCTCCAGCCCGCTGCTCGAGGCGAGCATCGACGGCGCCCGCGGCGTGCTGCTGTCCATCCAGGGCGGCTCGGACCTCGGGCTGTTCGAGATCAACGAGGCCGCCCAGCTCGTCTCCAACTCCGCCGCGGTCGACGCCAACATCATCTTCGGCGCGGTCATCGACGATGCCCTCGGCGACGAGG
>Ga0070765_100003429_pt1 | contig 10172 bp, 9 predicted proteins | sample HubBroMetageWFT5_FD_71516 | JGI IMG/M metagenome (GOLD analysis project Ga0070765, IMG submission 71516) | Warmed and freeze-thawed soil microbial communities from the Hubbard Brook experimental Forest, New Hampshire - Hubbard Brook CCASE Soil... | ecosystem: Environmental > Terrestrial > Soil... | reverse complement strand
CGGTAGCCACATGCGCTCCATCCCGTAGCACGGTTACCGTATCTGCTAATTGAAAGATTTCTTCCATCCGATGCGAGACGTAAATGAGCGTAGCGCCCTTTGCCTTCAGCCGCCGCATCAGACGAAACAACTGTTCACTCTCGTGAACGGATAGCGAACTAGTTGGTTCATCGAAGATAATAATTCGCGCGTTCACCCCCACCGCCGCCGCAATCTGGACCATCTGTTCCTGGCCGGTAGTGAGTTGCGCCACTGGAGTGCTGACATCCATATCGACCCCGATTTCGTGCATCAATTCTCGAGCGCGATCGCGTAGCCGGCTTCGTTCAACAAACCCCTGCCGGGTCGGCATACTTCCGAGTTGAAGATTTTCCGCAACGCTGAGGTTTGGGCAAAAAGCTAACTCCTGGTGAACAATGGCGACCCCGAGCTTTTGTGCAGCCAGCGGGTCCGTGGGTCTGACCTCTTCTCCTTCGATGCGGATAGTACCCTGATCCGCGGTATAAATCCCGGCAATGATTTTACCGAGCGTACTCTTGCCCGCACCATTTTCACCCATCAACGCATGGACTGTCCCTTTCTCGAAATCGACAGAGACATCATCCAATGCGCGTACACCGGGAAAGTATTTGGTAATATTGTGAACGGAAAGGAAAGGCATGGGGGGAGCGCGTGAAACCTCGGTGGAGATTGTTGAGTGATGGGGGTGGCGCAAAAAGTAATCAGTAATCAGTGTGACAGTAATCAGGGAAGACGATCGGTTAGCTGCTGTCTGGTCCGGTCGCTAACTAAAACTGATTACTGATTTACTGATTACTGATTACTGGTCGTTCCCCCGGCTCCCGGAATCACCTGACTCCGGGAGCAACTTTGAGGGGATCTACTGTTTAGCGCCTACTTCTTGGGCAGCCACTTGTCCCAGTTCTTAGCGAACTCGTCTACGTTCTCTTTGGTGACTGGAATCAAGTCAGCCTTAACGAAGCTGGCTGGTGGATTCTTGTTTTCGGCGGCTTTCGCATAAAGCAGGTCTACGGAAGTGGTGCCCCACTCGTAAACCTGTTGGGCTAAGAGCACTTGAACATGGCCGTCACGCAGATATCCGAGCTCAGCAGGAAGCGCATCGACCGCAACGACCTTGACCGTTCCGGGTGCAAACTTGAGCGCGTTGTCAGTGAAAAGCGGCCAACCGCCAACCATGGCCCAGCCCGTGACTTCGGGATGCGCCTGCATGACCGTCTCTACTTCAGCCGCTGCATCTTGAGGGGTTTCCTTGTGATAGAAGGTATCAAGGATTTTGATGTCAGGATAATTCTTGGCCACTTCTTTGACACCTTGCACTCGCTTCTGCAGATTGGGCGCATTTTGGTTGCCGGCTAGGATAGCCACCACACCTTTACTGCCCATCTCTTTGGCCAGTTGTTCCATCACTTTGTGACCGCAGTCGATATCGTCGGTGCCAAAGTCAGCCAACCGTTTGCTCTTGGGAGCATCCGAATCGAAGCAGACTACCGGAACACCTTTGGCAACCGCGCTATTGATAGCGTCGGTTAGCTTATTAGCGTCTGAACAGCTGACAGCAATTCCGGAGGCGCCTTCGTTAACTAACTGTTCGATGGCTTGTACTTGTTTTTGAGGATCTTCCTCGTTGGGAGTACGCCAATCGATTTTGATGTTAGCGCCGTGTTCTTGGCTTAGCTTCTTAGCTTCGTCTTCCGCCCCAGTCTTGGCTGCTTGAAAGACGGGGTTGTTGTTCGACTTGGCAACGACGCCAAAGACGTATGTTTTTTCGGCAGCAAAACTGGTTACTGCCAACAAGCCAACCAGGCTTGTAACCGTTAGTGTTACTTTTTTGATCATGGTGTTTTTGGGGGTTGTTAGAAAAAGCCTATTTGACTGAAACCGGAGTATCGCTGGCTTGCACAACCTCTTTTTTGATGTGCGCGGTCTGCGCCAGGAGCCGGCGATCGCTGATCCAACGATTGAATTGGTCGAGTAGTACGGCGGTAATTACGACAACGCCCGTTACGATTTGGCTGTAGCTTTGGGGAATTCCGATGATCACGATGCCAGTGGCAATCATCTGCAAAATAATCGCTCCTAATACCGCTCCCAGAGCGCTGCCTTTACCTCCGAATAACGAGGCGCCGCCCACCACGGCACCGGCAATGACAGTTAGTTCGTAACCTTGGCCGTCTCCGGAAGAAGCCGCCCCATAGTATCCCAACGCTAGGACGGCAGCGATGCCGGCGGTGACTCCGCTAATTACGTAGGCTAGCAATTTAACCCTGGCTACTCTGATCCCACTATAGCGGCTAGCAGTTTCGTTACCCCCGATGGCATAGACTTTGCGACCAATGGCCATTCTGGCCAGAAAGATCCCTCCCACGACACAGACCAAGATCATTACAATTAGCGGTACCAAGCTAAGGTCGCCAATTACGCCCTGTCGGACAAAATCGCGGAACTCTTGGGGAAAGCCGCCAATTGATTGGCCGTTGGTCAAAACAAAGGCGATGCCCCGATAAATGGCCATCGTGCCAAGGGTAATAATAAACGGGTGCACATTGAACCCAACAATCATGATGCCGTTGAGAGCTCCACAAATGAGAGCTACCAAAAGAGTGACCACGACCCCACCTACGGCACTCGCCGGGCCGCCGTCAGAACCAAACTGGTTCATGAACATGGCGCCACCTACCGCCGCCAAGGCGTAGACAGACCCGACTGAAAGATCAATCCCAGCGGTAATGATCACTATTGTCACACCAACCGCCATGATCGCGAAGAAGCTGGTGTCCTTGGCAATCTGGGTCAGGGTTTCGGCGTTAAAGAAGTTATTTACCTTTACAAAGGCCGGCGTCTCTTGACCGGACGCATCCTTTTCCATCGCCCTAGTGAGGTGGCCATCGGGCCCCATTACCATTTTTGGCCGCTGAACCTCACCTCCGAAGATCGACAGTAATATTCCCAAAACCACGATGACAACTATTAAACCGCCTTCTGGGAATTTGGAGAAATTGAGTCTGAGGGGAGATGACATCAATCCAACCCTATCAATTGGGGGACTAAGTCTGTCAATAGCCCGCATCGCAAAACCAATGCGCAGGCATTGGTTTTGCGATGCAGGCTTTGGCCGGAGAGCATTCCGGCTACGCCGGACCACTCTCCGGCATCCGTTGGCAAAACAAGAGTTACCTAACAGAACGTTATTCCGCACCTGTGCGTCGTAACGCGGAAACCGCAACAACTGGTCCGCGAACGCGGCTAGTTGTTGCCGTAGCCTGCGCCGCTCGGAAATGCGTACGCATTCACGAGCGGCGCAGGCTTAGTCGACTACCTTTACCGGCGTGCCGACCTTCACTTTGGCGTACAATGCCTCTGCAACATCGGCAGGAAGTCGGATACACCCATGAGAGGCAGCATAACCCGGTAGTATTCCTACATGCATCCCTACGCCTTCCCAAGTTAATCGCATAAACCATTTCATCGGCGCGCCCGCGAAGTGGGTACCGCTCGGCGCCGCATCGATCAACGCGCTTACTCCACCTCTCACTACTCGGCCGCTTGAATCGACGAAGTTGCCGTAAACACTCGAGTGATGGTTTGGGTCTTTCTCCAGGACAGTGAAGCTGCCGGAGGGGGTCCGGCGCGCAGCCTTACCCGAGGAGATTGGACTGTCAATGGCGACGTCTTCCCCGATCGACGCATAGAGGCGCTGGCGAGAAAGAGACACCAGGATGCTGATATTCTCGGCATTCATTCGGTCGTAGACCTCTCGATTGAACACCGCTGGTTGTTGCTTACCAAGCAACTGGCTGGGAGGGGCGACCTGGGCCTTCTGCTGCTGCTTAAACCATAGAAAGTCCGCCCGAGCCGGCGTCCAACCGAGCAATAAGAGGCTCAAAACGAGATAAAAATGCCGAGCGCTCAGGCCACGGAATAAGTAGTTCATCTGGTAGTACCGGCTATCGATAAAGGATTTACCCCTGTATACGCAAGCCTGCATCGCAGGCAAATGCACATGCATTTGTCTGCGATGCAGGCTATGGCAGGCGAATGGTTCGCGCCCGCGAGATCGCGGGCACCAACCATTCGCCTGCTATTTTTCTGTGGATTTACAACGAGATTCACCGGTATTTTGTCTCCAAGGCTACTGGAGTTCTCCGAGGGCCAAGTTTCAAAAAAACGCGATTTCAAAATTCTTTTCAGGTCAACGCGTTGTCCATCCAAGATCCAGCATTTGGGCGCTACCGGTGATAATCGCCCCGGGTTCGGAAGAAAGATATACGACAAAATCGGCCACCTCAGAGGGTTCGATGAGCCGTTTTATGGCTGCCGGCTCAAGCATGATCTTCTGGACCACCTCGTCCGTCGTTAGCCCATGTTCGCGGGCTTGATCCGCAATCTGTTTCTCGACCAAAGGCGTGCGGACGTAGGCAGGGCAGAGAGCATTGACCGTCACTCCGAAGGGGGCTGCTTCCAACGCCACACATCGAGTCAGGCCAAGTAGACCATGCTTGGCACTGATGTAGGCCGACTTAAAAGGGCTAGCCACCACCGCGTGTATGCTAGCTACGTTAATGATTCGGCCCCAACCGCTCTGTTTCATCGGAGGAAGCAGCGCTCGTATGAGCTGAAACGGTGCAACCAACATCACCTGAATCATTGTGATAAAAGTTTCCTCCGGGAACTCTTCGACCATGGCGATATGCTGGAAACCGGCATTGTTCACGAGGATATCAATTTTTCCCCCGCTCTTTTCGAGAGCGGTGGAAGCAAGGCGGCGCACTGCCTCGACATCAGCCAAGTCACCGGGCAGAAACTCTGCGCCAATCGCACTTGCTAGCTTTTCCGCGGCCGGATTGATGTCATGAAGAAAGACACGGGCCTTACAGCGAACAAATGTCTCAGCAATAGCCCGGCCAATCCCGCTTCCGGCTCCGGTCACCAGAACGGTCCTAGTGCTGAAATCCATGCCTGAGTCTTTGGTGGTCTGAGGCTCACCGCAAGTGGAAAGCATGACAGCGAGCGAGAACGAGCGGGAACGCCGTGAGCGCTGAACACCCATAAGTCCCATGAGTCCCATAGATCTCATGTGTTACCGGAGCCCGCATTTAGTTTCTCTATGCTGGCGATGACACCCCTGCTCTCTCGTTCCCGCTCGCTCACGCTCGTTCTCGCTCGTTGACATCCCGCCCCTCTTGGCGACGATGGCCCATGCTTCACCAGATTGACGCGCTCCATCTGAGCACACCCAACGTGATTTGTGTTGCCGTACTTCAAGCCGAAGACGGCACTCTCATCATGATTGATTGCGGTCCGGAAACGGTGTTTGAGAACGTGGTTCGCCAATTGGATCAGCGAGGCCTGGGCGCGAAGAATGTGAGGCACCTCCTGGCCACTCATATCCACCTCGATCACAATGGCGGGGCTTGGCGCTGGCAGCGGGAATTCGGGACAACGGTACACGTGCATCCGATTGGAGCGCCCCACATGGTGGATCCCGGGAAATTGGTCTCAAGCGCCACGCGGATTTACGGTGACCGAATGGGTTATCTGTGGGGAGAAATTCAGCCACTGCCACGGGACTCGGTTGTAGTTACGGCTGACCACGCAAAGATCCAGGTGTCAGGTCTAACCCTGGAGGTTATCGAGACACCAGGGCATGCTCAGCATCACAACGCTTTTTGGTGGGAACCGAATCGGATCTTGTTTTCCGGCGATGTCGCTGGTGTCGCCATCGGAAAAGGACCAATCTTTCCACCGTGTCCTCCGCCGGATGTAAACCTGGAACTGTGGCGAGCATCTTTGGAACGAATTCGTGCCCTCAATCCGAGGCAACTTTTCCTTACTCATTTTGGCTTGAGACAACAGCCTGAGCTCCATCTAAGGGAGCTGGAAGCCCGGCTTACGGATTGGGCAGCCTGGATGAAAGATCGAATGTCAGAAGGTAAATCCGAAGAGGAAATTCTTCCGGAATTTCGGCGTTTTACCGAAAACCAATTAGTAGCAGCCGGCGCTACTCCCGTTGATCTAGTAGCTTACGAACAAGCGGATCCCGCGGCGATGAGCGTTACCGGCCTCTGCCGCTACTGGCGAAAACATCATCCTGATCTGGTATTCAGTTGACCGGTATTGAGAGGGCTGTTAGACAGAGTGGCATAATCATAACATGAATAGGGTAATGTTATTTATTGCCTGGGGCCTAGTCGGAAGTTCAACCCTGGCTGATCCTTGCGATGACTACAGTCACGCCGTCGATAAATACATTCAGGCAATTCGCGAATCGAGCCAGAAACTCGATCAAGCAACTGAAGCCCGTCAGTTTGCGGACGCCCTAAACCTTTTCACCACGGCAACAGAAGAGTTAACCACAACGCTTCACCAGGTTGGTCCGCAAGTAACCACCCTTTATCAAAATCACGGGACCGGCTCTGTGCTAGCCTGCGATCGTGCGCAAGAGCGACTAGTGGCCTTTGCTCCCGAGCTAAATGCTATCGGCGCAAAGTTTGCCGAACAGGCTCAGAAATACATCTCGGATCCTGAGGTCCAACAAGCTTTCGATCGTTTGCGAAAACTGCGATTCGAATCATCTCGCCGCGGAACGGAGCGATCCGGCTTTCGCATCGCCTGAGGATCCGAAACGAGCTCCGATAAAGCCCTTCGGCATTGTGCTCCTGCCACGGAGGTTTGCGTGCACGGGATCCCGCTCCGGAGGAGCCGAATCTTTATAGCTACGCGTGCAAAAAAAGCGATCAGCTCCGTAGGAGCGACATAGAATCGCGAGCAGTGCGTTAGTGCGCAGGACGATCAACAATGGTGTTTCCGCACGTGGACCCCAATTAGATGTCGCTCCTAACGGAGTTGGTCACCATTCTTTGGCGCGGTGGCTATAAATATTAAGCTCCTACGGAGCGGGATACACAACCGTTTCGGGAATAGCCCATCAACACCGACAAGGACTATCACGAGGGCCTCTTCTAGCTCCCATATTCCAGATTCTAGCTCCTGCCCTTACGCCACCCCGGCCAGTTCTTCCGCCTGAACATTGAATTGCAAATCGTACAGCCGGCGGTACAGGGTTGAGCTTTCCAACAATTGCCGGTGAGTCCCCATCTCGCGAATCTCGCCGCGATCCATGACAACGATTTGATCGGCTTTCAGCACCGTGGAAAGCCGATGGGCAATGGCAATCACCGTGCGGCCTTCGCTCAGTCGCTCCAGTGCCGCCTGAATCTCACGTTCGGCCTCGGAATCAAGAGCAGACATCGCCTCGTCTAACAAAAGAACCGGAGCATTTTTTAAGAGCGCCCGGGCGATGGAAACCCGCTGCTGCTGGCCACCGGAAAGCAAACAACCTTTATCTCCAATAACAGTGTGATAACCATTTGGTTGCTGCATGATGAAGTCGTGAGCAAAGGCGCTCTGGGCTGCGACCATTACTTCTTCCTCGGTCGCGTTCAGCCGGCCATAACGGATATTATTCAAGATACTATCATGAAAAAGAAATGTATCTTGAGTCACGATACCGATCTGGTTGCGCAGGGATTCTTGCGTGACTATTCGAGTGTCTTTGCCATCAAGCAGGATGGCGCCGGAATCGGGTTCGTAGAACCGGAGCAGCAGGGATAGGATCGAGCTTTTTCCTGCTCCGCTGGCGCCGACCAACGCAAAGTACTTCCCGGGCTCAATGTGAAGACTGAGGTTATTGACCGCCGTCGGCAGTTCGGGTCGATAGCGAAATGTGACGTTCTCAAAGCGGATATCTCCTTTACTCTCCGCAATAGCAATGGAGCCGGTCCGATCCTGGATCGCGGGCTTCATCTGCATGATCTCAAACACGTTCGTGGTGGCTACGAAACATTGCTGCATCACCAGATGAATACGGCTCAATTTTTTCGCTGGATCATACAGGAAATACATTGCCATCAGCAAAGCAATCAGCTTGGCAGCGCTCAAATGAAAGTACCAAACGTAGAAAAGCGCCAGCCCCACACCAAGCGCGCCGACTGCTTCTACTAACGGACTCACAATCTCTATTGCTTTCCGCACTCTGGTGGCATTGCGAAAATTCTCCTCGCTCAATTGGCTGAACTGATTCGATTCCCGGTCTTCGCGGGCAAACGCCTTGATCACGCGAATCCCAGAAAACGTCTCCTGGAGCGCCGTCATCATGATCCCAACTTTTTGCTCTTCGAGCTGGCCTTGTTTCTTAACCCGCTTCCCGAACAACAGGATCGGAACTAGACAGACCGGAAATAACACCAGGCTGCCGATCGTAAATTTCCAATCGAGGTAGAGCAGCGCAAACATTGAACCTACGATCGTGATCGGCTGTTTAATTAGATCACTGCTAACGCCAGTGAGTGCGGTCTGCGCCTGCCGCGTATCATTTATCACCCGCGACATCAGGTTGCCAGCACGCTCTCGATTAAAGAACTCCAGTGATTGGGAGAGGATGTGCTGGTACAGTTTGGAGCGCATGTCAGTCAACACGCGCAAGGAAACCCACGCCATTAAATAGCTGTTGAGGAAATCGAATGTGCTGCGCAGGATGAAAATAAACGGGATTACCGAACAATAGAGCAGAGCGACATTCACGTCGGCTCCCGTGGAAGCATCCATTCCCGCCAAAATCGATGCCTTATCGTGCCCTTGCGGAAATACGTACTTATTCACTTGGTTCATCACCAAGGGAAAAAGACCGGTGGCCGCTCCGAATAGAGCGCCAAAGACCAGCGCCAGAGTAAATTGGACCCGGTAAGGCTTCAGAAACGGATAGAGGTCGCGGTACGGGCCTATCGCACTCCGGACCAGTTCGCGAAGAGAGAATTTCGGTTTACTCATCAGTTCGCAGAGGAAATTTCACCACAAAGGCACAGAGAACACAAAGAAAGTCATTTAAAATGTTTCCGTCTAAATCTTTGTTCGGCCTTTGTGTCCTCTGTGTCTTTGTGGTGAAATTTTCCGCTCTCTCATGGTTAACTCGGCACCCCTGGTCTCAAAACGCTTTCAATAGCATCAATTACGGTGCTGGTCGATAGTTGACTCATCGGCTCGCCTTTCTCTCGCGGGTTCCGTGGCTCGTAATCCGAGCCAAATCCGGCTCGCACTACTCGACTGCGCGGATGGGTAGGATGCCAATGATAAGGATTCGTCACTCCAAAAAGGACAACCTGCGGGCATTTAAATGCTGACGCAACGTGAGCGGCAGCGGTATCCACCCCGATAAAAAAAGCGGCCTCCCGAATCAAGGCAGCAGTCAACAAAAAATCCAACCGCCCGGCCACATTGGCGACGGGATAATCTGGGCCAAGAAAGCCTTTAATTGCTTCGATATGTCTCAATTCTTCCGGATCTGAACCTCCAGTGATGACGGCGGGAAGATGGAAACGCTCCTTGAGATGGCGAAGAACCTCCGCCCAACGTTCCGGCACCCAATATTTCTCTCGCCGCGCTGTCCCGGGATGGACCACAAAAAATGCGCCGATGACACCTAGTTTTGACTTCACCTCTTGGGCCGAGCTAATGGTCGCGTCCGGCAAAGCCAGTTCGAGACCTGGCTTGGGCGCTGCGGTTCCTGGCCGAACCAGGCTCAGGTAGAGATCGATGGTATGACAATTACGAACGGAGACATCCACTAACTCGGTGTAGACCCAGGAACGAAGGCGGTGCGTGGCTACCGATCGAAAAATGATGCGATGAGCGGCCTTCGACAAAAAAGAGATCAGAGCCGACCGATCGGTGCCGGTGCAATCAATACAGAGATCAAACTCCCGTCTTAGCAGTTGCAGCCAGATTGGAAATGAACGTTTCCGTTCGTAGACCAACACTTCGTCGACGTGCTGAAGAGCGGGTACCAGATCCCGGCTGTAGTGATCGATCAACAGCGTAACTTGCGACCCGGGGTGTTCCTCCCGCAAGGCCGCCAAAGCGGGCGTGGTGAGAATCAAATCACCTAACCTTTTGAGTTGTACGACCAGGATCGATTTCATCTCGAATTCACCACAGAGACACTGGGCTCACTAAAGAGAGAAAGGGACTAAAATGAAATGTTTGAATCTAAGTTCCTCTCTGTCTCTGTTGTGAATTCATTGAGCAGCCAAAACCCAGCCAGACTTCAAATGATCGGGCCGAAACGTCACCCGAGGGGGGAGTGGCGTCAACGGCGC
>Ga0070765_100003427_pt1 | contig 10176 bp, 10 predicted proteins | sample HubBroMetageWFT5_FD_71516 | JGI IMG/M metagenome (GOLD analysis project Ga0070765, IMG submission 71516) | Warmed and freeze-thawed soil microbial communities from the Hubbard Brook experimental Forest, New Hampshire - Hubbard Brook CCASE Soil... | ecosystem: Environmental > Terrestrial > Soil... | reverse complement strand
GGCTTCAGGATGAACTATTGGATACTGTCCTAACCCGGCGCTTTGGTTTAATGCCAGCTCAAGGAACCGCCGAGCGATCCTTTCGGCGCCAAGGGCTGCAAACATAGCCCGCCGTAGGCGGGAGATGCCGGATCACTCGTTCTTTGTTTCCTAAGGTCCTCAGGGCGGCATTTGATGTTTCGATTCATCGCTGTCCGATGGGAGAGCGGCGCCTCGGAATGCGAAGTGGTTCGGCAAACGCAGGCCGGCCAGCTTCTGTTTCCGGTAACGTGGGCTTGTTATGCTCGCGCTTCTCCTCGTAATAGTCCGGCTCGGAATTGATAGCCCACAGATCGTACTTCGCTCCCATGATGTTCTTAGCGGCACATAGCGCGGTCATCATGGAATGGTCCTGATTATTATACTTATGCATCCCGTTGCGTCCGACAAGCTGCAAGTTGGGTAAGCATTCCTCCAAGTACTGCCGGATCGTAGCTACCTGCTTCGCCCACCCGCTGTTGTACATCGGATACGCCTTGGGCATCCGGACCACCACGCCATCTTCGATTTCTTCCGGCTTGACTAGGCCCAACTTGGCGATCTCGCATTTCGCCATGTCGATCAGCTTATCGTCCGGACTTGCCCAGACGTCATCGTTCTCAAAGACAAAGTACTCCATGCCCAAACTCGTCTTGTTGGGATCGGGGACCATGTTTGGCGACCAGTTCTTAAAGTTCTGGATTCGCCCCACGCGCACACTCGGGTCGTGAATGTAAATCCAGTTGTCTGGCATCACCTCCTTGCGATTCACTACCAGGCTCACGATGAGAAAATCACGGTAACGCAGTAGCACGGCAGCCTGTTGAACTAACTTCGGAGCAGGTGGATCGAGAGCCCGCACCAGCTCGCGAATCGGCATGGAGCTGATGAAGTCTGTCCCGGCATGAGTCTCCAGCCCGTTAGGCGCCGTCGCCTCGAATGCCGTCACACCACTTCCATCGTGCAGGATCCGGGTAACCGGCCGCTGCAGCAGAATCGGATAGTCTCGCTTGCGCAAAAGCTCGGCCATGCTCTCCCACATCTGTCCCGGCCCGCGTCTGGGATAATGAAAGCTACTGATGAGAGTCTTGACTTTTGTCTTCTGTGGTTTATAGAGAGCGTTGCGGAGGGCTGTAGCCAGCGAAAGACTCTGAATGCGCTGGGCCGCCCACTCCGCAGAAATTTCCGTACAGCGCACGCCCCACACTTTTTCGGTATACGTCTTGAAGAAGATCTCGTACAGCCGCTTGCCGAATCGGTTCGAGACCCACTGCTCCAGGTTCTGCTCATTCTCGTAGTAGAACAGCCGTGACTTCAAATAACTGAACACAACTCGGGCGCTATCCACCACTCCCAGGCCGAACAGTGCGTTCTTGGCTCGCAGTGGGTAATAGAAAAACTTGTTGCGGTAGAAGATTCGCGAAAGCCTTGGTCGTTCGAGAAACTGCTCGCCCAGCACCTCTCGCCAGATTTGGTTGACCTCGTCCCACTTGGTGAAGAACCGGTGCCCTCCAATATCGAATAGATATTCCTTGTGGTTAACCGTTCGGGACAGTCCTCCCACCGTGTTATCGCGTTCGAGTACGACCGCCGGCACGCTATGCTTGCTCAATTCATAAGCAGCGGTCAGCCCGGCAGGACCGGCGCCAATGATCACAACTTTGCGGTCAACTATTGATTTGGCGAGCATCGAGTCCAGAAACTACTCTTAAAAGGCGAGCGCGCACTGTCTTCACATCATACAGCCAATCTCGTACTCCGCCAAAAACGTATTGTCAAAATCACTACCTCAGAGATGGTTGCCTAAACCTTTGAGACAATAAATGATAATCGATTAATGGCCTTAAGCATTACCACGCGACTGTTCAACAGTACGGACATCGGGTTTGGAAAGGCTGCAGTCCTGGAAGAGATTCAGGTTCGGGTCTGCCGGCAGTTTCGAGTTGGGAATAGCGTTGACAACCCTGATTGGACGCCAGCCTACGGTGTCCCGCTGGGCGGGGATAAAAGCCGCTGGCCTCCTGGAGGAGTGCGCACTGAAAACGACAATGAGCGGTAGGAGGTCACTCGGGCGTGTAAAATACAACTGGAAGCGAAGGTAGTACACATGCAGATCGACTTCGGAGGGCTGCGTCGAACTGAGCCAATCAGCCGACACTTCGGCTATGATCGCGGCTTGCCCGTCGATCGGCACTACATCAAGCAGTTTCTCGGGCGTTACCGAAAGGATATTACGGGCCGTGCGCTCGAGATCGGAGATGATTCGTACACGCGACAGTTCGGCGGAGACCTGGTGACCATGCGCGACATCCTGCACGTTCACGAAGGAAATCCGAAGGCGACCATTGTCTCTGACCTGTCCTCCAGTGAGGGCATTCCGTCGGACGCATTTGATTGCGCAATCGTCACACAAACGCTCCAATGCATCTTTGAGCCTTTTACCGCTTTACGAACATTGCACCGGATCTTGAAGCCGGGGGGCGTGCTCCTGGCGACCGTTCCTGGCATCACTCCGTTGAGCGTGGACGAATGGAGCACGACCTGGTATTGGTCGTTCACCAGAGCTTCCGTGCGCCGCATGTGCGCGTCCGTTTTTGGAGAGAAAGGGGTGCGAGTGGCGGCGTACGGGAACGTTTTCGCGGCGACGTGCTTCCTCGAAGGAATTGCTGTGGAGGACGTTACGACGGCCGAGCTGGACATACGCGACCCCGGTTATGATGTCCTGATCACCATCCATGCTCAAAAGTCCCGTAATACATAGCGCGATCCATTCTGCGGCTGCGGCAGTTCGCCGGGCGATCTCGCCCCTGCGGTGCGGAAATGTGATTCTGATGTATCACCGCATAACTCGCACGAATGTCGATCCATGGGCCCTCTGTGTCGATCCCAACAACTTCTCGCAGCAGATGGAAGCACTGAAGAGGATCGCAACCCCGATTCCTCTGACGGAACTGCCTGACGCTGACCCACAGCATCCGTCCGTCGCAATCACTTTCGATGACGGATACCTAGATAACCTCGAAATCGCTCACCCGATTCTTAGGCAGCACGGCATCCCGGCAACCATCTTTGTGAGCACCGGATACGTAGATAAGCCCCGCGGATATTGGTGGGACGAGTTGGAGGCCATTTTTCTCCATCCAGGCGTCCTCCCTCCGCATGGTCTGAAATTATCGCTCGCCGGGCAGAACTATAACTGGGAGATCGATCCTGCAGACCTGGAATACCAAGACGCGGACTGCGCAACTCATCGCGCTTGGATTGCATGGAAGCAATCGCCGCCTACCAGCCGCCACGCAGTTTTCTGCGCAGTCTGGAGCCTCTTGCGCGAGGCAGAGACGGCGCAACGTGAGGACGGCATTTGCCGGATTCGGCAATGGGCCGGAATGAGTGAACGGTACACTCCTGCGCGCTGCATGACGTCGGAGGAACTGCGCGAAGTGAGCCGGGGAGCTCTCCTCTCGGTAGGAGCGCACGCAATCAGCCACTCACGGCTCTCCCGGCTTTCGGAGTCAACTCAATGGACCGAAATCTCAGAGAGCAAGTCGATACTCGAACGGATACTCGGCCGGCCCGTGTACACCTTTGCCTATCCCTTCGGCGACCGGAGCGATTACACTGATCGAACAGTTGAAGCGGTGCGGGCGGCGGGGTACCGACTAGCCTGCTCGAACTTTGAAGGTACAGTCGGGCCGAAGAGCGACAGATTCCAGCTCCCCCGGTTACATGTGGAAAACCGGAACGCAAATGATTTCGCCACCTGGTTACGCTCGCATCTTATCCGGTGATGGCTTTGCTGTGTGTATCGGAAACGGAAGATAGCTTTCGCCGCGCGATCTCAATGACAACACGAGCGAGCCCGATTGTATTGCCTGCGAACCTATGGCGCTGAATCCAGAGCTCCCGTTTAAGTTTCCGGTGCAGGTTATCGTCCGGACTAGGTTGCGTTTCGACGTAGTCTGCCAGCCATTGCAGGTAGGCGAGACTTGAGAGACTCGGTCTCCACGGATGGTATGCTCCAGCGTTGACGGCTTGGCTCGAGCTAGAGCCCGGATGTTGCCTATAAAGATCATAGCAGCCGGAATCCACAAATACAGGCCCATACAGGCAGAGCTTCGCAATCAGCGTCTGGTCCTCGAACATCTGCTGAATCGACTCCTCGAACCCGCCGACCGCCACAACAGCTTTCCGTCGAGCCAAAATTGAGCAAATCCCCGGGACGATGCCCGTGCGAGCGAGATAGCGACTCAACAGGTACGATCCGCGATACAGAACTTCAGCCCGCACGCCCAGCACTCCTTGAAAATCGCGCTGTCGCGTTTCCCGTGCCCAACTGTGCCAATACTGTGTCGGGCCGTATAGCATGACTGCCTCGGGATGCCGGGACAGCGTGGCGGCCTGCCTTGCAAGCTTTGCAGGTAGCCAGACGTCGTCTGCATCGAGGAATGCTACATACTCTCCGCGGGCTCGCTGAAGGCCAAGATTCCGCGACGTACTCTTGCCCCGATTCATGTGGCCATGATGCTCGAGGTAAACAATGCGCTCGCCCTGCAGTTCGGCATACCGTCGAGCTATCGATGTGCTTCGATCAGTAGAGCCGTCGTCCACAAGCAGCAGTTCCCAGTCATTCCATGTTTGTGCCAGAACGCTCTCAATTGCCTCTTCGAGGAACGCTTCAGCGTTGAGGAAACATAAGACCCCGGAAACCAGCGGCCCTCGGGTCATCGGCCTGAACCCATGGCCCAAAATGCCATGATTTTTTCCGCGAATTCAGTGAATGGCTTTAACAGTGCATGGAGACACGGATGGCGATAAGGCCAGAGCTCCCGCTGCAAGGCGCGACGGGCGGGGGAATCAGGAGCAACCTGCAGCTTATCCATGTACTCTGCAAGCCATTCCAGAAAAGGTCTGCGCTGCGAAAGGTAACTGCCGGTGCGGGCTGATACTGCTGTACAACTGAGAGGGTGCTGGCGGTATTTCACCCAGCACGAGGCTGAGACATACACGGCGGTATGTATCTCGACCTTGGAAAAGAAGACCTGGTCTTCGTATATGGACGTGAATTCCTCTTCGAAGCCGCCCACACTTTGAATCACCGAACGACGCAGCATCGCATTGCTTGTCATCGGCGTCTGGGCTTTGTTCCGGAGAAGCTGAGGGAGCAAATTGGGAGGCGATACAAGACTGTCGGCCGGAACGCCGAGGGTGACCCTATGATCGGTGTCCTCCGGGCTGCCGGTCCAGCTACTCCAAATCAGAGCATGCCCGTAGGTCATGCCCACGTCGGGATGTGCTTCAAGGAGCGCGGCCTGTTCGGATAGTTTGTTCGGCAGCCAGACATCGTCCGCATCGAGGAAAGCGATGTACTCTCCTCGTGCGTGCTGAATTCCGAGGTTCCGCGATGCACTCATACCCCGATTGGCATGGGCGGAGTGCTCCAAATACCTAACCTGTTGGGGGGTATGGTGAACTAAGTCGAGTGCAATGCGAGTGCTGCCGTCGCTGGATCCGTCGTCTACCAGCAGGAGCTCCCAGTTTGGGTAATCCTGCTCGAGGACGCTATGGATGGCTTCGTTGAGAAATGGCTCCGCGTTGAAAAAGATGATGATGACGGATACGAGCGGCGACAGATCCATAGATTAAAACCGCAGGGAACTGCTCGCTTCAGCGCGCAGAGGGATGCGGTTCCTCCGTTAGTTTCCTTGCATATTTCTAACTCATGATTTACACTAGATACGTGATTGACACTCGATACAGAGTCAGTGCGGGTGCCGTTTACACGCTCAAGTACCACTTTGTTTGGTGCCCGAAGTATCGGAAGCCTGTACTCGTCGGCAAGGTTGACAAGCGATTGCGAGAACTCTTGTACCAAAAGGCTAAGGAACTGGAAGCCGAAATTCACGCGCTGGAAATTATGCCTGACCACGTTCACCTGTTGGTGGAGTCCGACCCTCGATTGGCTCCCGCGCATATCGCGGCGCAGTTCAAAGGATTCACATCGCACGAACTGCGAAGTGAATTCTCTTGGCTCAGGTCGCAACTGCCCAGCATGTGGAGTCGAAGCTATTACGTCGGCAGCATTGGCACCGTTTCGGAATCCACCGTAAGGCGATACCTCGCCAACCAGAAAACTCGTGCGCAAGACGTTTAAATATCGGCTATGCACAGCGCGCTCCCAGTCGGATGCTCTCGACGGACAACTGGGAGAAGCCTGCCGCTTGTACAATGCAGCGTTGCAGGAACGTCGCGATGCGTGGGAACAACGAGTTTCGGTCAACTACTACACGCAGGCGAATCAGTTGAAAGAAATCCGCGCAGCGGGTAACTTGAGTTTGGCAAACTTTAGTTGCTGCCAAGATATTCTTCGGCGCGTGAACAAAACTTTCGAGGCTTTCTTTCGCCGAGTGAAGCGCGGTGATAAGGCGGGCTATCCTCGCTTCAAATCTCGACGCCGTTTCGATAGCATCACTTTTCCGAGTTACGGCGATGGCATCAACCTCACAGGAAATATCCTTCGCGTTCAGGGTGTTGGAGAAATTGAAGTCAAGTTGCACCGCCCTATTGCGGGCAAGATTAAGACTGTGACCGTCAAACGCGAATGCGGCAAATGGTACATCTGCTTCTCGGTTGCATGCCAAGCCAAGCCACTGCCCCCGCTCGACAACGCGATTGGAATTGACCTGGGGCTCGAATACCTCGCTGCGCTCACCGATGGTCCACCTGTACCGAATCCACGATGGTATCGACAGGCTGAATCTCGCCTGCGACGCGCACAGCGCAAGATTGCACGGCGCAAGAAAGGCTCGAATCGCCGCCGCAAAGCAGCTGTATTGCTCCAGAAGGTTCACGCTCGAATCAGGAATCAACGGAACGAGTTCCAACATCGTCTCTCGTTCTGGCTGATAAAGAATTTCGGAACGATTGTTGTCGAAGATTTGAACTTCAAAGGCCTGGCAGGCGGCATGCTTGCCAAGTCGGTTCACGATGCCAGTTGGGCTGCTCTTGTCTCTAAGATTGCGTACAAAGCTGAAAATGCTGGGCGCACTCTGATCAAGGTAGACCCTCGCGGCACCAGTCAAACATGCGTCTGCGGCGCGACAGTGCGAAAGGCTCTCTCCGACAGAGAGCACGTTTGCACTGCGTGTGGTCTGATTGCTCCGCGTGATGTAGTTAGCGCTCAAATTATTCTCCAAAGGGCTCGGATAAGTCCTTCAAGACTCAACGTAGTGGCTGTCAGCGCATGCGTGTCTTGAGAAGCCGTCGCGTTTACGCGGCGGAGAAGTCACGATGAAGAACTGGGTAGCCGGCGAACCTGAGCCACTCGACAGATCGCCGGCAGCCCTCCGTGAAGGATACCTGGGGTGAATACCCAAGCATATGCTTCGCCTTGTCTGATGGTAATTTCCATGCGCAGGTCTGGAGCAGCGTCCGTTCGAGATCGGGAACCGGTGCCGGTTCCGCTTCCATCACGTAGGGCGACCCTCCAGGCTGATATTGCAGCCAGGCAGCCAATCCCGTATACATGGCGTGACGGAGACGCAAGGGGAACACTGGCAGCAGGGCCTGGCCGAGCTTTGAATCACGAAAACAGAGCATCCGCTCAAAGCTGGATTGCGCGGGCACCGAGCCCTTTATGGATGGAATTTCATTGAAAGGGATACCGAATGCCCTGGTGACCGGCTCGTACAGCTCGCGCCATGTTACCGTCTCCTCGTCGCCTACGAGGAAGGCATGTCCGTCCACGCCGGGAGCGGTGAGCGCCAATTGAATCACGCGCACAACATTGTCAACGTAAATGCTGTTACAAACGCCACGCGCCCCTTCCACGACGAAGGCGCGGCCCGTCAGCAGCTCATTTGCAAAACCACCAATCCACGGCGATCGGGGACCATAGACGATTCCCGGCCGCAGCATGACGGCCTCCACGCGGCCGTTCGCTCGCATGCGTAGAAACCTTCGCTCGGCCTTGACCTTTGCGTTGTTGTAAGCAATTGGCTGGTCCTCTCGTAATGGGGTGTTCTCATCGGTACCCAGCGCCGGAGATTGTCCGTGTACGGATGCGCTACTCACGTACACGATACGTCGAACACCGGCGTGCTCCGCCGCACGATATACCGGCTCGACTGTCCCCACGATGGTTGCGTTATCTCCGGCAATGGCATGGACCACGTACTCGCAACCGGCAAGAGCGGCGCGCAGTGCTTGAGCGTCGCAACCATCCGCAATCCGCGAATCGAGATTAAACCGGCGCGATCGCGCCAAACCTGAGATCCGACGCACGATCGGACGGACCTCGGCCCACCCTTGAAGATGGAACGATTCGACAACCCGGCTTCCGATGAATCCGCCTGCTCCGAGAACAGCAACTCGAGATGACGTCATGGGACCCGGCCGGCCTCGGCGCGAGCCGTGGCGCTCTCGATGTCTGTTAACCACGCCATGTTCATGAGTTTCCGGAGGCGGTAGCACTCGTGGGTTAAACGCAAGCTTTTTAGCGCGTCCGCTCCGGAAGCAACCAGGGAAGCACGACGGTGCATAGCGTCGACTACATTGCAGATCTGCAAGATGAATGCCTGCTGGAAGTTGATGCTCTTGCGGCCTGCGGCCGGACGGCCGAAGGACACCGTGCGATCGTGCAATTCGGCGCCGAGTGCAAAGGACGTATCATGGAAACCGATCTGGACCGATTCTGGTTCCGTGGGCATCCAGCTCATCCAACCCTTCGCACAATCGAAAAGGTAACGATTGGGTAGCTCCCAGTCGCGGCTCAAGCGTCCTGCGACTCGGATACCCGAGTCGTACTGCAAAACGAACCGGCAGTTCGCTTCGACACCACCCATGGCATCGTCTTCATAGTTTACGCCGTCCGGTACGCCGAGCCACCAGACGAGCAGATCGAGCATGTGCGCTCCGACATCGAGAAAAACGCCCCCCTGTGAGCGATCGAAAAAGGACGGCGATCGCGCGGGCCAGCGGAACGGACCGCCCTCGAAACAGGCGACGCTTCGAAGCTCGCCGAGCATGCGGTTAGCGAGAATCGACCGGACTGCCTGTGTCGCCGGAAGGAATCGCCGTACGAGAGCAATCGCGAGCAGTCCACGCGATTCGGCAGCCGCAGCGATCATTGCGTCGCCTTCCTTGACGGACGACGCCATCGGCTTTTCGCAGAGTACGGTTACTCCGGCACGAAGCGCATCAATGCTTTGTCGAGCATGAAAGGCCGGGGGGGAAGCCACGATAGCTAGGTCCATACCCGACAAGTCATCCGCCAAACTCATCCGCCGCGCTGACGGGAACCGCTCCGTCAGGCGGGCGACGGCCTCGCCGTCCGGATCGAAAATTCCGGCGACGCGTACGATTCCGGACTGCGCGAGCTGCTCCAGGGCGGGCGCGTGGTAGATGGAACAGACCGAGCCACAACCCAACAGTGCGACGTTGACGGGCTGACCGGGTGCCATATTCGCGTTCATGAGAGCAGCATCTTTGCCGACCGTTGCGCCGCATAAAGAAATACCCGGGGAGATCGGCTTAGGCGAAACGCTTCCTTGGCGACAGCCATTCCGCCCGTGAAGTCCCGTTGTTTCAGCAGGGCAAGAGCCGTGTCAAAAGCAGAGCGCGCGTAGGTCTGCTTGGCACGGCGAGACAGCGTCTCCGCAACAGAACCCGGCAGATGGGATGCCATGATGTCGATCGCCAGGTGAATATGACGTATGCCTTCCCCGGTACGAACGTGACGGCCCGAGTTCGAATCTCGGTGCATGCGATACACCGCCAGTGGTTGGGGCTCGAACCAGACCGGGTAGTGCGCGGCAATCCTGACCCACATTTCCCAATCCTCGGCGCACACGAGCCGTTCGTCAAAGGCGCCAAGATCTTCATATACGGCACGCCGCACAACAATGGACGGGGTCATGATGTGCTGCTCGGCCGCCAAATGGAGGAGTGCATCCTGCAGCAGACTGGAGTTGTCCTGGAGACACGATGTAAAGGAATGTTGATGACCCTGTTCGTCGACCAGGACTGACCGACAGAAGGCCGCGCCCGCCTCCGGGATTTCGGCAAAGGCTCTTTCCATGGCGCCGTAGAAACCCTTCAGTACGTAGTCGTCTCCGTGAAGGAGGTGAACCAGGCCGCCGCGTGCGCGCTGAAGGCAAGTCT
>Ga0070765_100003426_pt1 | contig 10178 bp, 10 predicted proteins | sample HubBroMetageWFT5_FD_71516 | JGI IMG/M metagenome (GOLD analysis project Ga0070765, IMG submission 71516) | Warmed and freeze-thawed soil microbial communities from the Hubbard Brook experimental Forest, New Hampshire - Hubbard Brook CCASE Soil... | ecosystem: Environmental > Terrestrial > Soil... | reverse complement strand
TTCAGCACGGTTTCAAGGATACCCAAGGGCTCGCGAACGACGGGGACTTCAAGAGTTTGCACGGTGACCCGCAATTTGAAGCACTGCTCAGTGACGGGGCGAAAACGCCGGTTACACCGGCAGGGAAAAAAGACTAGCGTCTGCGCTTAATCTGCCTCGTTTAAGAAAATCTGAGACAACGTTTCCCGGGTTTGGTCGGCAGGAACTACCTTGCCGATTCAACGGCGGCGGCGATGATCCAGGAGGCGCCGCACATGGCAAGCGCGACCAGAGTGCTGGCCCACTCGTCGGCGTTGTGCGGGCTTCGGTTAACGCGCGGCGCGTGCAGCAGGATTGTCCACAGAAAAAACATAATGCCGAGCCAGATGGCAGCAGTCCGAGCCAGGATGCGGAAGAGGATGGCGAGTCCGGCCGCGATAAAAGCGACGCCGGTAAAGCCAATCAAGAAGACGTGAGCAGGCATCCATGCGGGCACGAGGGTGGCGAGGTAGCGCAGGTATTCGAAGTGCTGGTAGCCGTAAATTGGCAGGGCGAGCGCGAAGACCACGATGCCGAAGCGTCGGAGAAAGGCATCGGAAACCGGCCCTTCAGCGCTGGCATGATCGGAGCGGAGAAGAGATGCGAGCGCGAAGGCGGCGGCGGCAAGCGAGAGCGGCTCGAGAGCGCGAGTACGCTCCTGACCGCTGAAGATGATGTCGCGAGTATGGGGCAGGTGGAGAAATACAATGCAGGCGAGGTAGACCGCGCCAACCACGAGGGCCGACCAGCGGCCAAATTGTGGAGTGACCAGACCAATGCCAGCCGCAACCATGAGGCCGCCGATCGCGTAGGTACCGGCAGCACCTCCGGGCGCCCAGGGCGGCACCGGCGGAGTGCCGCCGAGATAATGGCCATAAAAAAGGTATTGAAGGCCAAAAAAGGTAATGCCCACGGCAAAGAAGATGCGGCCGAGTTGAAACAAAGGATCGACCGGGCGAATGGCTGATGTGGGAAGGGGCGCGGTGGTTGTCATGAATGGTCTGGGTCTGGGATAGGGGTCTTTTTTGCGGTTGCGGGATCGTTTGGGTTGGCTTCGGCGGAGTCAGCCGCATTGCGTCGCGTGTGGAACCAGCTCATGTGCGGCAACTGGCGTTCTACGTGGCGGCGGACAGCGATCAACTCGGCGGTGATCGAGATAGCGATCTCTTCTGGAGTGACAGCGCCGATGTCGAGGCCAATGGGAGCGTGCACGTTGTCGAAGAGATGGGCGGCGAGACCCTCGTTCTGTAACTCGCGGAAGATGCCGATGATCTTGCGCTTGGAACCGATCATGCCGACGTAACGTGCGGGTGTTTGGACGGCCCAGCGCAGGACGCGCATGTCATCGCGATGGCCACGGGTGACGATGACGATGTAGGAGGAGTCGTTGATGGCGAGTTTCGCCATACTCTGATCGAAGTCTTCCGCGATGACTTCGCGGGCCTCGGGAAAGCGCGCGCGGTTGGCATAGAGTTCGCGATCGTCGATCACGGTACAGTCGAAGCCGGCGTTTTGCGCTGCGCGGTAGAGGCTGAATGCGATGTGACCGGCGCCGAAGATGTAAAGATCCGCGGTGGGAAGGATCGGTTCGAGAAAGATCTCGAGTGTGCCACCGCAGACCAGGCCGGTATCGAACTTCGGATCCTGATTGAGGTTGAAGGTAAGGGTGCGTGGTTTTTCCTGCTCCATGACTTCGCGAGCGGCTTGCCAGACGTCGGCCTCGACGCAGCCCCCGCCGATCGTGCCGACAATGGAGCCATCATCGCGGACGAGCATTTTTGCGGTCTTGTACGAGGGTATGGATCCGCGGACATTTACGATGGTCGCGACGGCGCCTTTGCGTCCCGCACGGCGAAGCTTCACGATTTCTTCGTAGATGTCCATGAGAGCTTATTGTAAAGCTGCAGATTACGCAGAAAGACGCAGATTTGTAAGAGAAAAATCTATCACGGAGAAGCGCAGGCATAGAGCAAGGCGTTGCATGGGTATTTTGTGCTAGGGTCATTGGTCGGTTTTGTCTTGTGGAGGTGTTTTTGTGAAGGCTGCGGTCATGCATGAGTTCGGCGGGCCGGAGGTTCTGACGTACGAGGAACTGGCGGATCCGCAGCCGCGCAAAGATCAGGTGCTGGTGGGGGTGCGGGCGTGCGCTTTGAACCATCTGGATCTTTGGGTGCGCAAGGGATTGCCGGGGGTGAATCTGCCGCACATCCTGGGAAGCGACATTTCGGGCGAGATTGTTGAGGTCGGGGAGTATGTGCACGGCCTGAAGGTGGGGCAGCGCGTGGTGCTGGCGCCGCTGCACTTCTGTGGGCAATGCGAGCAGTGTGCGGCCGGGCGGCAGAACCTGTGTCGTGAGTTTACGGTGATCGGGAACGGAGTCGACGGCGGGAATTGCGAGCTGATTGCGGCGCGTCCGATGAGCGTGTTTCCGATTCCGGATGCGCTTGATTTTGTGCAGGCGGCCAGTGTGCCGCTGGTTTTCTTGACGGCGTTTCACATGCTGACTGGGCGTGCGAGCGTGCGACCGGGGCAGACGGTGTTGGTTCTCGGCGCAAACTCGGGAGTGGGAATCGCAGCGATCCAGATGGCGAAGCTCTTTGGGGCGACGGTCATTGCGACGGCCGGGGACGAGCGGAAGGCTGAGCGCGCGAAGGAGTTGGGCGCGGATTTTGTAGTGAATCATTATCGGCAGAAGATTGGGGACGAAGTGCGGAAAATTACCAACAAGGCTGGAGTGGATATTGTGATCGAGCATGTCGGGCCAGCGACCTGGGGTGAGAGCGTGAAGTCGCTGAAGCCCGGTGGAGTGCTTGTAACGTGCGGCGCAACAACCGGCCCCAAGGTCGAGATTGATTTGCGATTCCTGTTTTCGAGGCAGCTGAGCTTTCTGGGGTCGTACATGGGAACATTGGGAGAGCTGCATGAAGTTTTGAAGCTAGTATTCTCCGGGAAGCTGATGCCAGTCGTGGATAAAGTGTTTCCTCTGTCCGAGGTTCGGGCCGCGCACGAGTATCTGGAAAAGAGCCAAATGTTCGGGAAGGTTGTTTTAGAGGTATAGGGAACGGCCATCGTCGGTCGTCGGCTATTTCTAACGAGAGGAAAATGTGCGATGGCGAGAAACGTGGAGGTCAAGGCGGAGCTTCTCGATCGAGTGGGGGCGGAAGCCTGGGCGACCGCACGCTGCCGGTCGGGGCCAGAGCTGTTGGAACAGGAAGATGTCTTCTTTCCATGTGAAGGGGCGCGGCTCAAGCTGCGGATTTCGGGACCGAAGCGTGGTGAACTGATTCGGTACCAGAGAAAGGACGCAGCCGAAGTACGAACGTCCGAGTACCTATTAGCGCGCACCAACGATCCGCAGGCGCTCCGGGAGATCCTAACCGCGACCCTGGGTACGGCGGGCGTTGTTCGAAAAACGCGATTGCTGTACCTGGTCGGACAGACGCGGGTGCACATCGATCAGGTGGAAGGCTTAGGTGACTTTCTCGAACTGGAGGTGGTGATGCGCCCCGAACAGAGCGACCAAGAAGGAAAGCAGATCGCCGAGGGATTGCTGTCGGAACTGGGAATTGGCAAGAGTGAGTTGCTGGCAATGGCGTATGTGGACATGTTGAAGACAACGACCTAAGGCTAATCTGGCGCCCGCATCGGGAGCGTGGTTTAGAATAGAACTATGGCGAACGAGCTGAATTTTGGAACGTACGTTACGACGGAAGATGGGAAGCGGGTGGTCAAGGACCTGACGTATGGGAATCCGGCACCTGAGGGCGTGGTGTTGACCACGCTCGATTCAGCGATCAACTGGATGCGGAAGAGTTCGATCTGGCCAATGACGTTTGGGTTGGCGTGTTGCGCAATTGAAATGATGTCGATGGGCGCGTCGCGGTTCGACATTGCGCGATTTGGAGCGGAAGTCTTCCGGCCGTCGCCGCGGCAGTCGGATTTGATCATTATTGCGGGTCGCGTATCGAACAAAATGGCGCCGGTGATCCGCCAGCTCTGGGAGCAAATGCCGGAGCCCAAGTGGGTAATTTCGATGGGTGCGTGCGCGACCTCGGGTGGCGTGTTCCAGAATTATGCGCTGGTGCAGAGCGTGAACCAGGTGATTCCGGTGGATGTGTATGTGCCGGGTTGCCCGCCGCGGCCCGAACAACTGATCTACGCCATCACGCTGTTGCAGGAGAAGATTCAGAAGTCGCGCGGGACGGTGAAGCAGGTGTTGAATCTGGATTGAGCTTCTGGCGCTCTCCGGCGAACAGCAGATTCCTCGCTCCGCTCGGAATGACAACACTCCGAGGGTCGCATCAAAACAAGGCTAAAAATTAGGCCGCCGTTTTCTGGTTTGGTTCTTCGCCCAGAGCGGCGGCTTGGTGTTTCTGGGGGAGTTTGATCGGGCGTGATACAAAAGCGGGCATGGAATCCTCACGAGTATTTGGCGGGTCAGGAACGATCATGGTACAGGCGCCCTGCCGGGCGGACCTGGCGGGTGGGACAATTGACTTGTGGCCGCTGTATTTGTTTCATCCGGGCGCGATGACCGTGAATTTCGCGCTCAACATTCTGACTACGTGCCGGATTACGCCCCTGAAGGGGAAGCGAATCCATCTGCGATCACTGGATACGCGCAGGGATGAAGAGTTCGCAAGCTTCGATGAGCTGCGCCATACGAAGAAGTTCAAGCTGCCGCTGGCGGCGCGGCTGCTGCAGTTTTTTGCGCCGAAGGAAGGTTTGCTGATCGAGACCGACTCGGAGTCTCCGGCCGGGGCCGGGATCTCGGGATCGTCAGCGTTGATGATTGCCACCACCGCTGCTCTGGCACGCTTCACCGATCGCAATATCTCACTCGAGCAGATGCGGGTCATCGCGCAGAACGTGGAGGCACAGATTATTAACGTGCCGACCGGATGCCAGGATTATTATCCGGCGCTCTATGGCGGAGTGAGTGCCATCCATCTGAATGCAGATGGCATTCATCGGGAGGTAGTGCCGGTCAGCCCTGAAGAGATCGAATCGAGGTTTGTGCTGGCGTATACCGGGGCGCCGCGGCAGTCGGGGATCAACAACTGGGAAGTGTTCAAGGCACACATTAATGGGGACAAGCGAGTTTTTAAGAACTTCGAACGGATCGCCGAGATCGCGCAGGCCATGTATCAGGCTTTGGTTCGGACCGATTGGGACGGCGTGGCCAAACTGTTGCGCGAGGAGTGGAAACTGCGGCGGACAAATGCGCCTGGAATTACGACCCCGCTGATTGACAAGCTGATTGGCGCGGCCGGGAAGCAGGGCGGCCTGGCGGCGAAGGTGTGCGGAGCGGGCGGCGGGGGCTGCGTGATTTTCCTGGTGGAGAAGGGCACCGCGAGCCGGGTGGCGACCGCGATCGGGGATGCGGGCGGACGGGTATTGCCGCTGCAGGTGGCGCGGGACGGGTTTCGATTCAGCTCTTGAGCCGGGATTTCACAGTATGGGAGGGCTTGCAAACAGGACTATAATGGGGCAGGGTTCTGGGGTGGTTATGAAGTTCCTTCGCAGCGCAGCCCCGTTTCTGCTTCTGCCTCTGTGCATCACTCTGGCCGCGGCCGGAGATCAAAACGATAAGTCGCTTTCGCAAGCCCCCAAAATCTCCAAACAGACTCAAATCGAGCTGATTCATCTGCTCAATGCTGAACTGGTGTATGCACGCTCCCCCTTTCCTATGGGAACGCAGGGGCTGAAGCTGAGAGATGGGGTCGTGACGCCCAGTGGGCCGGAATTGCAAGCATCGATGGCGGTGGATGGACCTGCGGTCAAGGTGGGTGACCCGGCGCGGATCAGCGACGTGAAATTTCATGACAACTTTGTGCGGGTCGAGATCAACGGAGGGCCGATTCGAAAGCAAAAGTGGTACCAGCACATCAGCATTGGGGGCGCGGATGGCCAGAACGCTCCGATTGCGCCTTCTGATCCGCAGGCCAATGCTCGCGGGTCTTTCGTGGACGTGTACTTTGACCATTACGTTCCGGAGATGACAGGCGAGCAGTTCAAGACGGTGCTGACTCCGGTACTGGATTTCCACGCAAAATCGAGGGAGGAAGCGTACCTGGATACGGTCCCTCCGAAGGTGCGGCAGGCCATTCAGGAGCACAAAATTCTGGTCGGCATGGACCACGAGATGGTCATGTTTGCGAAAGGGCGGCCTCCCCGAAAAGTGCGCGAGCGGGACGGAGAGGTTGAATACGAGGAATGGATTTATGGGACACCGCCGGAGGATGTAGATTTTGTGCGGTTCAACGGCGATGAGGTCGTGCGGCTCGAGATCATGAAGGTCGATGGCACCAAGCTGGTGCGGACCGATAAAGAAGTAGATGTTGAGACGAACACCAAAGTCGCGAAAGACGAGACCACCTCAAAACCAGCGCTGGCGCCGACGCTGCGCCGACCGGGCGAAGAACCCGACAATGCTGACCCGCGAAAAGATGTCGGCGCGATGCCGCTCCCGCCGAATCCTGGGCCAGACCCGTCGTCTGGGCCTGGTTCTGCGCCCAACGTGCTCTAAATCCAACCGGCTTTGAATCCAAAGCAGCAACGGCGATCGTGTTGACGACTTGGCGCGTTCGAAGGAAGAGCTTTAGACTAAAAGGGTGAAGATCGCCCTTGGACAGATCAATCCCACAGTCGGGGATTTTGCGGGCAACGCCAACAAGATGATCGACTTCGCGCGCCGCGCCCAGGCGGCCGGAGCAGGCCTGATCCTTTTCCCGGAGCTTTCAGTTTGCGGCTATCCGCCACGCGACCTGGTGGAGCGGCCTTCGTTCGTCGTCAAGAATTGGGAGACCGTGGAGAGGATCGCGGCCGAAACGCGCGGCATCGCGGTGATCTGCGGGCTGGTTACTCCGGCCGAAGCCGATACCGGCAAATCGGTAATGAATTCGGCGGCGCTGCTGCGCGATGGGAAAATCGACTTTCTGCAGTCGAAGATGTTGCTCCCAACCTACGACATTTTCGACGAGATGCGGAACTTTGCGCCCGCGCGCCAACAGGCGCTGTTCGATTTTTGCGGGAACCGGATGGCGCTGACGATCTGCGAAGACGCTTGGAACGACAAACACTTTTGGAGCAAGCGGCTGTACCGGCAGGATCCGGTGGAAGAGTTGGTGCGGGCCGGGGGGAATTTCGTACTGAATATCTCGGCGTCGCCATTCTGGCTGGGAAAGCGGGAATTGCGGCGAAACATGCTGGCCACTATCGCACGGACAGACAAAGTTCCAGTCGTGATGGTCAACCAGGTGGGCGGAAACGACAGCGTGCTGTTCGACGGATCGAGCATTGTGTTGAACCGCGACGGCGAGGTCATCGCGCAAGGCAAGTCGTTTGAAGAAGACTTGGTATTTTTCGACTCGGCGACGTTGACAGGCGAGATGCACGAGCAACTCGCAGGAGAAGAAGCGAGCGCGTATGCGGCCCTGGTTCTGGGCACGCGAGACTATGTGCGCAAGTGCGGATTTAAGCAGGTCATCATCGGACTGAGCGGCGGTATTGATTCGGCTCTGACCGCCGCGATTGCCGTGGATGCAGTGGGCGCCGAGAATGTGATTGGCGTCGGGATGCCTGGGCCCTATTCATCGCAAGGGTCGATCGATGACGCGCGGGAGCTGGCAGAAAATTTGAAGATTCGATTCGACCTGCTGTCGATTAACGACATCTACGTCAGCTATCGCAAGACGCTACAGCCCGTATTCGCCGGAATGAAGGAAGATGTGACGGAAGAGAACATCCAGTCGAGGGCGCGCGGATCGTTGCTGATGGCGTTGTCGAACAAGTTTGGGGCGATCGTGCTCTCGACCGGAAACAAGAGCGAATTGGCAGTGGGATATTGCACACTGTATGGAGACATGGTGGGAGGACTCGCGGTCATTTCGGATGTTCCGAAGACGCTCGTGTATCGCATCAGCCAGTATGTGAACTCAGTGCGGCCGGTGATACCGGAGAGCACGCTTGAGAAACCGCCGTCGGCGGAATTGCGGCCGGACCAAAAAGATAGCGATTCGCTTCCCCCGTACGAAGTACTGGATGCGATTCTCGAAGATTACGTGGAAGATTTGCGCAGTCCGGAGCAGATTGCCAAGCAACATCATTTCGACCCCGAGCTGGTGCGGCGGGTGATCCGCATGATCGATCGGGCGGAGTACAAGCGCCAGCAGGCCGCGCCGGGAATCAAGATTTCCGCCAAAGCGTTCGGCTACGGACGGCGGTTTCCGATCGCTGCAAAGTCGGAGGTTTAGGCAGTCCGCCGAGTGCCAGCATTTTCCATTTATCATCTTGAAGTCTGCTCATTCGAAAGGAAAGCATGCGTCGTCAACTTGTATCACTCGCTGTCGCTTTAACGATGGCGATTCCGTTGTGGGGCCAGCAGGCAGCGAGCGTCACTCTTCCGTCGGAGGAGACGGTCAACTCTTTCATGCGGCAAACGTTTGGCTATGATCCGTCGGTGACCTGGAAGATCTCTTCGATCAAGCCTTCGACGGCGAATGGGTTGGCCGAGGTGGTCGTGGTCGTGGGCAATCAGCAAGGACAGCAAGTGACGACGTTCTATGTGACGCCGGATGGAAAGCACGCGCTGGTCGGGGACCTGATTCCTTTTGGCGCGAAGCCATTTGCTCCAGCCCTGCAGGCTTTGGAGAAGGACGCAAATGGGCCGTCGCGCGGTCCGGCGGTTCCATCGGTGTTGCTGGTGGAATTCAGCGACCTGCAGTGTCCACACTGCAAAGAAGCGCAGCCGATTATCGCGAAACTTCTGGCGGATGAACCCGGGGCCAAGTTCGTTTTCGAGCAGTATCCGTTGCCGCAGCACAACTGGGCGGCGAAGGGTGCAGCCTATGCGGATTGCATCGGCCGATTGAATAAGGAATCGGTATGGAAGTTTATCCAGGGAACTTTTGACGAGCAGTCGAACATTACGGAGGCGAATGCCGACGAGAAGCTGAATACGATTGCGGACGCAAGCGGAGCCAAATCGTCGGAGATTGCGGCCTGCGCGGCGAAGCCGGAAACCAGGAAGCGCATCGACGATTCAATTGCGCTGGGTACGTCGGTGGGGGTGAATTCCACGCCTACCCTGTACGTGAACGGGCGGCGGATTTCGAACATGAATGCAATCCCTTATGACGTGCTGAAGGGGCTCGTGGAATACGGAGCGAACAACACCGCCAAGTAGGCAAAGTATGCCTTATGAGCCGGCGCGATTTGCCGGAACTCCAGGGTTGAGACAAAACGATCGCGGAATGTGCTCGGAAATTGGGCACGTTTCGCGATTTTGATTTTTGGACGCTGGCGGTTCAATTGCTGGAACAGGAGTGAGCTTTTCGACGAGATTCTTGATCTTTTAGCGGCGAAGAGCACTTTCGATTGCGAGGAGACGACTCATGTCGGTCACTGGCATCGCCAGCAATTTGGCTAGCTATCTAACTCAGACGCTGAATACGCAAAGTACCAGCAAGCAATTCCAGCAAGACTTCCAGAAGCTTGGACAGGACCTGCAGGCGGGGAATCTAACCGCCGCGCAGACGGATTTAAGTGCGCTCCAGAAACTGCAGACATCGGGGACGGCTGCGGGCACCAGCACCACGAACTCTATGGCGCAGACCTTGCAGGCGTTAGGCGCTGACCTGCAAGCGGGCGACCTGAAGGATGCGCAACAATTGTATTCGTCGGTGGCGCAGAAATTTCAGGCGCATCACGGGCACCACATGCACCATGAAGGCGGAGAATTTTCGCAAGACATGAACCAGCTGGGGCAAGCCCTGCAGTCGGGGAACCTCACCGCTGCGCAGGCTGCCTATGGCACGCTCCAGCAGGATTTCCAGCAGTTCGCTTTGAGTGGGGTATCAAATACAGCGTCGACCGCTGCGGATACCGTTTCGGTCCAGGCCTAGAGGAGCCAGGGCTAATTAGGGTTGCGGGAAAGCCAGACTTCGCGGCCGAGAGTTTGCGCTTCGCGCGAGATCTGGGGCGTGATCACGACGAGGAGTTCGTCCTCGTCGTTCTCCACGGTGTTGGAGGCCGCAACCTTGTTGAGACCGGGCACCTGCCCCAGGCCGGGGATGCCGCTGAGGGTTCGCATCTCGGTGGTATTGATGGAGCTGGCAATCACTGCTGGCTCGCCATTTTGGAGGTTGATACTGCCTTTG
>Ga0070765_100003425_pt1 | contig 10182 bp, 11 predicted proteins | sample HubBroMetageWFT5_FD_71516 | JGI IMG/M metagenome (GOLD analysis project Ga0070765, IMG submission 71516) | Warmed and freeze-thawed soil microbial communities from the Hubbard Brook experimental Forest, New Hampshire - Hubbard Brook CCASE Soil... | ecosystem: Environmental > Terrestrial > Soil... | reverse complement strand
CGACCACCGACAACATCCTGCATCAGAAGAGCACCCTGCTCGACCCGATCCCGAGCATGCTCACGTCCGATGTCGAGCCGATGCCCCAGGGTCGGTTTGTCGAGGTTGTCATCCCTCTCTACTACGAGGGCCACGTGTACCGCGCCGGTTCGCGGATCCGGCTCACCATCTCGGCGCCGAATGGCAGCCAACCGGTGTGGTCGTTCGGCCAGACCGATCCGACCGGCACGGCCAAGGTGTCGATCGAGTTCTCGAGGAAGACTCCGTCGAGCCTGATCGTTCCGGTGGTTCCGGGGGTCAGTGTGCCGACCGTCCTGCCGGCGTGCCCGAGCCTGCGTAACGAGCCGTGCCGGCCGTACGTGGCGCTTGCGAACCGCTAACGCCGAACCGTCGGCGTCGAATCGTTTAGGGGCCGGTCAGCGCGGTCGAGCACGAGGGCGACGCCGGTACAGACGTGAACAGCTTGAAAGAGTCCGCGGATGGCTTGGCGACGTAGAGTCTCCAGCTCAGCCGGAGACCTTTGATCTCTCTCTGAAGCTGCGGGAGGCATGCCGCGGAGGCGGCCACCTGGTCGCGGAGGCCGGCGAGCTCCGCCTGGCTCGGGAGGCTCTGGAGCTCCCAGCCGAAGCGTCTGATCGACCGCTGCGCGGCGTTCGCGCGCGCGAGGACACTGCCGGCATGTCGCTGCTCACCGGCTGCGGCTCGCTCATCGCCCGCGACTCGTTGCTGGAGCACCGCCACCTCCGTCTGCAGGTTGGCGACCCGGTTCTCGGATCGCGCGGCCCGCGAGTACGACGCGGCGCCAAACCCGGCAGCGACGAGCGCGACGATGACCACGATGCCGGTGGCAAAACGGAGCACGCCGCGTGGATATGAGCCGTTCCTGCGGCGCGTGTGTCGGCGGTTGCGCCTCGACCGCTCAGCGGCGGCGGCGTCGAAGCCGACGCGGTTGAGCTGCGTATTGGTCGCCATCCGTACCGTCCGTGGTACTGAAGCAACGCGCCCCCGTGCACCGATTTTGCGAAAGCATGCGTGGGGGCCCGAATCCGGGCCCCCACGTGCCAGCCCCCACCAGGTAGGTCGTTATAACGTGTGAGGCGGTTACCACTTGACGGTCACGAAGCGGTGCTCGCGCGCGCTGTAGAGGCGCGTCGACCCAACCCTGCAGGACGTTTGCGCGAAGCCCTTGGCCTCGAGCTGGCGAAGGCGGTACTGCAGCTGACCGGCTGAGAGATGACCTGAAGCTCCGGCCGAGGCGGTGGCCACCCCGGTACCGGTCACCGCGAGGCACAGTCCCGCGGCGAGGGCGGCGCCCCGCCGAATTCGAGACGTCGGAGTCCTGCCGGCCCGGCCAGTCGCGATGCTTAGTTCCTGAATGTGCTGCGCCTGTGCGCTGGCGGCAGCGATCTCGGTCTGGCGGATGCGGGCGACCTGTGCGGTGATGTGCGGTGACATGAGCGATGCTCCTCGGCTAGGCCGCTGTGGCGGCTGGTTCCCCGGCTGACCTTCGGCTTGGTCTCGCGGGCTCATGCCGGTACTGTCTCGCCGCGCCGCCTCCGCGCCCACGGCCCTTGACCCAGTGGTTCTGGGTCCTTTTACTCAGTCGAGAGGTCGGCCGTCGGGCTGGCGGTCAGGCTCGGGCTTCAGGCCTGTCCGTCGGCGTGGCGGCGGAGCGCCTCCACGTCGCGGATATGCAGGCTGCGCCGCCCGGTTGTGACACAACCAAGCGCGCGCAGCGACGCCAGCGCTTTCACGGTGGCTTCGCGCGAGGCGCCACACCAGCTTGCCAGCTGCTCCTGGGAGAGCGGGAGCTCGACGGCGATTCCGTCGTCCGTCGACTCGCCGAACTGATCGCCGAGCTCGAGCAGTCGCCAGGCGACTCGGCCGAGGGTGTCGAGCGCCGCGAACTCGAGCCGCTTTCGATCGGCGTCGCGCAGCCGGACTGCAAGGACCCGGATCAACTCGTTTGCGGTGTCGGCGTCCTGGAGCGCTCGGGCGAGCACTGACGCCGGCGCGACCGTGGCTTCCACCTCACCGACGGCCAGGGCGGTCGCCGAGCGTGGCTCGCCGTCGAGAGCCGAGAGCTCGCCGATTACGTCGCCGGGCCCACGAAGCCCGAGCACGATCTCACGCGCGCCCGGAGCGACGCTCGAGATCATCACCCAGCCGTGTTCGATCACGAACACCCGCTCGGCGCGGTCCCCCTGGGTGAACAGCGCCTGGCCTCGCCGGAACTGGACGCGGTGGCCCTCCTGGCGGAGCGCGTTAGTGAGCAGAGAGGTCACGGACCACATTCTCCAGCAATCGAGGAGCCCGGGTACTGCGGCGCGGACTAGGGCTCCTCTGACGCGAACACCGCCCTAGCCGACCGACACTGTCATCACATTTCGAGCACAGGCGAGGCAGACATGACTGCGGGAAACGGGCACGCCGAATGGCACGGCAGTGCGAGCAGCGGGACCGGAACGATCACCGTCGGCGATGGCGTGCGTGAGTGGTGGACTCTCCTCGCTGTCTGGTGATTTTCTCGACGGCTTCGCTGCTGTGCGGCGTGGTGCAGTCGCCGCTGATGCTCAACGTGTCGCGCAGACCGAGGGGCAGCGGGACGAGCGACCACGAGAAACGGCACCAAGAGAGGATCGAGACCATGATCAAGCACAGCATCGAAATCAACCGCCCGGCCGAGGAGGTGTTCGCCTACCTCGATCAGGTTGACCGACACAACGAGTGGCAGGCTCAACTCGTGAGCACAAGCGTCGAGACTGACGGGCCCATCCGCGTAGGTACGAGAGTGGTAGAGCGCCGCAACGTTCCCGGAGGAACGAGAGACTTCCCATACGAGATCACAGAGCACGACCGGGCGCGCAAGATCTCGTTCCGCGGTACTGCCGGTCTGATTCGTCCCGCCGGCACATACACGGTCGAGCCGACGGGTGAATCGAGGTCACGCCTGAGCTCAGAGCTCGACCTCGAGGGTCACGGCGTCGGCAAGCTGTTTGCAATCCTGGCGCGCCGGCAGGCCGCCAAGCAGGTGCCGGTCGACCAGGAGAAGCTCAAAGAGCTGCTCGAAAGCGGCGTCGCGTTATCAACTTCAAGCGGATCAGAAGCCGCGTGATGAGCGAGGGAACTCGAATGCCGGGGAGAGGACGATCCCGATGAAGACTCTTCAGCTTTCGCGCTTTGGGGCACCATCCGACGTCGTGGAGCTCGCCGAGGTTGAGCCGGCGGATCCTGGCCCCGGCCAGCTGGCGGTGTCGATCGAGGCGGCGCCGATCAACCCGTCGGATCTGAACCTGATCCGGGGCGTCTACGGCGTGCGCCCGGAGCTCCCCGCGGCGTTGGGCGCGGAAGGAGTCGGTCGCGTCGTCGCCGTCGGCAACGGCGTGGACCGATCGCGCGTCGGGACGCGGGTGCTGGTCGTCCCGACGCTCGAGCAAGCCACCTGGCGCGAGCAGACGGTCCTCGACGAACGTAACGCCGTGCCCGTCGATCCCGACGGCGACGCGCTCCAGCTGGCGATGCTCGGCATCAACCCGATCACGGCGTACTGCCTCCTGCACGCCTACGTGAACCTGGCACCCGGCGCGTGGATCGCGCAAACCGGTGCGAGCTCGGCGACAGCCGGGTACGTCCTGGCTCTCGCCAAGCACGCCGGCCTACGCACGCTCAACGTGGTCCGACGGGCAGAATCTGTTCAGCCGCTGCTGGACGCCGGCGCCGATGTCGTGCTCGTCGAGGGTGCCGATCTCACCGAGCGGGCCGCCGACGCGATCGGAGGGGCGTCACTCGAGTTGATTATTGATGCGGTCGCCGGAGAGCCTGTGGCGCACCTCGCGTCGCTTCTGAAAATCGGCGGCCAGATCGTCAGCTACACCGCCCGCGCCCGGCAGCCACTGAGCATCTCGGTCGTGGATCTCATCTTCCGGGGGCTGAACGTTCACGGCTACTGGCTCAACCTGTGGCTGCACGGGACGCCGCCGGACACGGTCGCGAAGACCTACCACGAGCTCGCGGCCCTGGTCGCCGACGGCATCCTCGTCGCACCCGTCGAGGCGACATACGCGCTCGCGGACTACGGCGATGCGATCGCCCACGCCTCTCGGAACGACCGCAACGGCAAGGTGCTCTTCGCTCTCCCGTGAGCGCCAGATGTGCGACCGCCTGGTGCTACGGAGCGGCGATGAGCGCCGGCAGCGCGGCGCGTGCCTCACGCAAGGGGTCGCCGTTGCCGCGGATCACTGAGTGAACGGCCGCGCCGTCCAGCAGCATCAGTACGACGTGCGCTCTTTGTTCGGCGTCGGGCACGCCAATCTCGGCGAGCAGTGAGGCCAGCTCGCGGAGCATTCCGTCCTTGTGCGCGACAACCACCGGTGCTGCCGGGTGATCATCGTCGGGCAGGCCGAGTCTGGCGCTCACGTACGGACAGCCGATGTAGCTACTCCCGAGGCGATCGACGCGACGCGCGACGCGGTCGAATAGGGCCGCCAGCCGTTCGCGAGGTGTCCCGTCCGCAGGGTCGCCGATCAGCCACGTGCGGATGTCGAGGTCGCGTTCCGCCAACGCTTCGGCGACGAGCTCATCCTTGCCCGAGAAGTGGCGATAGAGCGACATCTTGCCGGCGTCGGCGCGCTCGGCGATCGCGGCGGGCGTGGCGGCGTCGAGACCTCTGGACGTGACGAGGTCGGCTGTGGCCTCAAGGATGCGCTGGCGTGCGTCTCTTGTTCCTGGCATGCCCGACTTATGATACCTTGTGGTCTCGCTCGACGATACCTCGAGGTCTCATACCGATGGTTCAAGCAGTGGCAGCTCGACCGGATGCTCCGCGCGACGGGGTCAGCGCGCCGCCCGAAGATCACCCGCGGGGGCGCCTACGCGGCCGGAGTCGTGAGCGGGAGCGGCTCGAATGGCTCTTGAGCGGCGTTCGGTCGGGACGCAGCGGGGTCCTGGTGCTCCGAGGCGAGGCGGGGATCGGCAAGACAGCCTTGTTGGAGCAGTTCGTCGAGGCGGCTTCGGGGTGCGTCGTGACTCGGGCAACGGGCGTGCAGGCTGACATGGAGCTCCCGTTCGCTGGGCTGCAGCAGTTGTTCGGGTCGATGCTCGGCTCGCTCGAGCGCCTCCCGCATCCGCAGCGCGAGGCCGTCGAGGTCGCGTTTGGCCTTCGCTCCGGCCCGGCACCGGATCGGTTCGAGGTGGGGCTGGCGATGCTCGGGCTGCTGGCTGAGGTTGCCGAGCAAGAGCCGATCGTGTGCGTCGTAGACGATGCACAGTGGCTCGATCAGGCCTCCGCACGGACGCTCGCGTTCGTTGCGCGGCGGCTCATGGCCGAGTCGGTCGCCCTGGTGTTCGCTGTGCGCGACTCAGCTGACGAGCAGACCTTCGCCGGGCTACCGGAGCTCGTTATAGCGGGCCTCAATGACGAAGACGCGCGTGGTGTGCTCGGCTTGGCGATCGCCGGCCGCGTCGACGAGCGTGTGATCGAGCGGATCGTCGCCGAGACGCGCGGGAACCCGTTGGCGTTGCTCGAGCTCCCGCGGGGACTGTCGGCGGCCGAGCTCGCGGGCGGGTTCGGCGTGAGCTCGACGCACCCGCTCTCGGCTCGCCTCGAGCAGAGCTTCATCGGACGGGTCGGGTCAATGCCCGACCAGACCCAGCGCTTCCTGCTCCTGGCCGCGGCCGAGCCAGTGGGTGACCCGGCTCTCCTGATCCGCGCGGCGGAGCTCGTCGGGTTGGGCGTCGACGCGGCCGCGCCGGCGGAGGCGGTTGGCTTGATCGAACTCGCCGATCAGGTCCGGTTTCCTCATCCGCTCGTGCGCTCGGCGATCTATCGCGCCGCGCCGCTGGCCCACCGGCAGAGCGTTCATCGCGCGCTGGCCGATGCCACCGATGAGCAGACGGATCCCGATCGCCGGACGTGGCACCGCGCCCAAGCCGCGCTCGGCACCGACGATGATCTCGCAGTCGAGTTGGAGCGCTCGGCGCAGCGAGCGCAGGCGCGTGGAGGCCTGGCGGCAGCAGCGGCCTTCCTCGAGCGCGCGGCCGCGCTGACACTCGACCGCACCGAACGTGCTCACCGAGCGCTGGCGGCGGCACAAGCGAAATACCTCTCCGGGTCGCCTGAGGCAGCGCTGACGCTCCTCGACGGCGCAGCCGCCGCGCCGATGGGTCCGCTGGAGGTCGCTATGGCCCAGCGCCTTCGCGGACGGATCGCGTTGCATGTCAGTCGCAGCGCCGAGGCCGCCCCGCTTCTTCTTGATGCGGCGGGGCGGCTCGAAGCCCTCGATCCAAGGCTCGCGCGCGACACGCACCTGGAAGCTCTGTACGCGGCGTCCATCGCCGGTCGGCTTGGCGGCGGCATGGTCGAAGCGGCGATCGCCGCGCAACTTGCGCCCCCGGGACCGCCCCCGGCGCGAGCCGTGGATCTGCTCCTCGACGGTCTCGGCGTTCGGTACACGGACGGCAGTGGCGCAGCGGCACCGATTTTGAAGCGAGCACTGAGTGCGATGCTGGACGACGAGGGAGACTACGAGGAGGACATGCGCTGGCCCTGGCTCGCCGCGCGAGTCGCGGCGGATCTGTTCGACGACGAGACCTGGCAGTTGCTCGCCAGCCGGCACCTTCAGATCGCTCGCGACGCCGGGGCGCTCGGCGCGCTCCAGATCGCCCTCATTCATGTCTCCCAGCTGCGTGTGTTCGAAGGGAAGCTGGACGCAGCGGCGGCGCTGATCGAGGAGACCGATTCGATCATCGACGCGACCGGCAGCCGGCGGATCAACGTTCCGAAGCTGATGCTGGCCGCGTGTCGCGGCGACGAGCGCGCGACAACGGCGCTGATCGAGGACGCCGAGCGTGACGCCATCACGCGCGGCCAGGGTGTGGTGCTCACCTTCGGCGAGCACGCCCGCGCCGTTCTTCACAACGCCCTGGGTCACTACGACGTTGCGCTCGACAACGCGCGGCACGCGAGTGCCCAGGATGAGCTCCATGTCTCAGTGTGGTCGTTGCCGGAGTTGGTAGAGGCGGCCGCGCGGAGCGGCGAGCCCGAGCTGGCAGCTGACGCGTTGGAGCGACTGAGCGAGCGAACGCAGGCGGCCGGAACCGAATGGGCGCTCGGTGTTCACGCGCGCTCGCGCGCGCTGTTAAGCGATGGCCAGGTCGCCGAGGCCCTCTACCGCGAGGCGATCGACCGGCTGGGCCGCTGCCGCGTCGCCCTGGACCTCGCTCGCGCGCGCCTGCTGTACGGCGAATGGCTGCGTCGACGCGGGCGCCGCGTCGACGCGCGCCAGCAGCTCCGGAGCGCGCTGGCGAGCTTCGCGGAAATGGGTGCCGGAGCATTTGCCGCGCGGGCCGAACGCGAGCTTCTGGCCACGGGCGAGACGTCCCGCAAACGAACCATCGAGACGACCGACGACCTCACCCCGCACGAGGCGAGGATCGCGCGAATGGCGCGCGACGGCGCGTCCAACCAGGACATCGCGACCGAGCTGTTCGTCAGCCGCAAGACGGTCGAGTACCACCTCCACAAGGTCTTCACCAAGCTCGGGATCAGCACCCGCCAGCAGCTCGAGTACGTCCTCCCTGGGACTTGAGAGCGCCTCATCCGCCTGAGCCGGCGGCCATACGACTAGGGTTTCTTCGATGCGAATGCCGCCCTAGCCCGCCGACACTATCGTCCCGGTCACTCGGCCGCACAACCTCCGACGCCCGAGGAGTTCCGATGGCAGATCTGATCGAGGTCCCCGAGTACGAGGTTCAGGCGGAGGTCCGCGTCGACCCGGCACGGACGGCGCTGGTCGTAGTCGACATGCAGAATGACTTCGTCAGTGAGGGCGGTGGCCTGCTCGTCCCCGACGCCGAGGCGACCATCCCCGCGATCAGAGCGCTGCTCGAGCTAGCCCGGGCACACGGGATGCGCGTCGTCTACTGCCAGGACACTCACCGCGACCGTGACCCGGAGTGGCGGATTTGGCCCGAGCACGCCCGCGAGGGCAGCTGGGGGTGGGAGATCGTCGACGAGCTCGCGCCCGGGCGAGACGACGTCGTCCTGCGCAAACTTCGCTACGACGCGTTCTATGCCACGCCCCTCGATCACCTGCTGCGGCTGTGGGGCCTCGACACGCTCGTGATCTGCGGCACCGTCGCGAACATCGGCGTGCACTACACGGCCGCGAGCGCCGCGCTGCGCTGGTACAACGTCGTGATCCCACGCGACGCGATCTCCGCGCTGGACCCCTTCGACCTCGAGTCATCGCTGCGCCAGACCGCATTCCTCTTCGCCGGACGGATAACCACCGCCGCCGCTCTGATCGTCGGGCCGGGGGCCGAGTTCTGAACGGGCGGAGTCGGCTTGACGTCTGCGATGGCCACCAGTGAGAGTTCGTACTCGATCAGCGCGCCCCAACCGGGACGAGCTCGGAAGCCGGCCCGTCGCAGCACCGCGATCGCTTGGCCGTTCACAGCTAGGACGTAGGCGCGGAACGCCGAGTGTCCCTCATCGACGGCGCGCCGGGTGAGCCGGGCGAGCAGAGCGCTGCCTAGTCCGATTCCCTGCCAGTCGTCCGCGACCGTAGCGGCCAGCTCGACCACACCCGGCTCACCAGATACTTGGACGTAGCGAGCGACCGCGACCCCCCGGCCCGTGAGCGGATCGATCGCGAGCAATGCCTCGTGGTCGTGGTGATCGATGTCCACCAAGTAGTCGAGCTCACGCTCGGTCACGCGGTGTTTGGGAGTGGCGAACCGTAGGTAGCTGGAGCGATCGGAAAGCCGTCTGATCGCCGCCGCGAGCAATCGACGATCGCCCCGCTCGAGCGCGCGTATGTCGACAACGCGGCCGTCCCGGAGGTTCAGTCGTTCGGATGGCTCACCGGTCACGAGTGTCACGAGCGTGACTCGGCTAGGGAGTCGTTTGCATCCGGCGTTCCCTAGTCCTGGTGTATTCACGTCCTCGCGGTCCTGACAAGCCGGTCCTCTCTAAGTGCACACCTCGCAAGGGGCTGCAGCACCCGCGCTAATGCACTCGTGATTAGGGCAACTCGGATGCGAACACGGCCCTAGCTCGCCGACAGTGGATGGACGAGGCACTCACGAGCCACTACGCAACTAAAGGAGCTCTCCATGCATCGACTAGCGGAACGACGGGTGACATATGTCTGGTTGACGATCGCGCTCGGGCTGATCGCCGGCCTCGCCATCACCCTCAGCACATCACAGTCCCAGGCGAAGACGCGGACGAGAACGGCGCCCACGGCGCGGCCTACTGTGGTCTTAGTCAATGGGGCATGGGCGAACAGCGCCGCCTGGAGCGGGGTGATCGAGCGCCTTGAGACCAAGGGGTACACGGTCGACGCTCCGCCTAACACGCTGCAGAGCCTGAAGGGCGACGCCGCCACGATCGCCGACTTGCTAAGAACGATCAAAGGCCCAATCGTGCTCGTCGGGCACTCCTACGGCGGCGCCGTGATCACGAACGCCGCGAGGCGCAACCACAACGTCAAGGCGCTGGTATACGTCGACGCGTTCGCGCCGGCCCAGGGCGAGAGCGCGCTCGGGCTGGATTCAACCAAGCCCGGGTCGGCTCTGGGAGCAGGCCCGACCAAGGTCTTCAATTTCGTGCCGTTCCCTGGTGCCAACAAGGGTGACGCCGAGCTCTACGTCAAGCCTTCGGTCTTCGAGCAGGCATTCGCGAACGGGCTCCCGGCGAAGGAGGGCGCTGTTCTCGCCGCCACCCAGTCGCCCGTCGTATACAGCGCGGTCACGGCGCCGTCGGGGCCGCCCGCCTGGAAGACGATCCCGAGCTGGTACGTGCTCGGCACGATCGACAAGGCGATTCCGCCCACGATTCAGCTGTTCATGGCTCAGCGGATTCACGCCCACATCACCAGAGTCAGGGCCGGGCATCTCTCGATGGTGGCTGCCCCCGGAGTGGTCGCGAACGTGATCACAGCCGCGGCGAAGGCAACGAACTAACAAACAGAAGTAGACGCCCCTAGAAAGGAGCTCCTGATGTCAATGGATCGAAATGAAACGCACCCTCGGCCGAACATCGTTCTCATTCACGGTGCCTGGGCGGACGGTTCCAGTTGGAGCTCGGTCATCGAGCGCCTGCAGGCCGACGGCTACCACGTGAAGGCGCCCCAGTTTCCCCTCACCTCGCTGGCAGATGATGTCGCCAGGCTCCGCCAG
>Ga0070765_100003423_pt1 | contig 10187 bp, 10 predicted proteins | sample HubBroMetageWFT5_FD_71516 | JGI IMG/M metagenome (GOLD analysis project Ga0070765, IMG submission 71516) | Warmed and freeze-thawed soil microbial communities from the Hubbard Brook experimental Forest, New Hampshire - Hubbard Brook CCASE Soil... | ecosystem: Environmental > Terrestrial > Soil... | reverse complement strand
CGGAGAGGCCAGATCCGGCGGGCTCCTTGTTATTGATTGCGCAAGCTGCGGCAGGGATGGAGTAGTTGGGAGGTGAGATTAGCATAGTATGGTTCTAGTAGTTCTAGAACCTATCGATGCACCGCACCCGCATTTCCCACGCGATCGCCGGGCTTTTGGCCCTGGTACTTGCCCCTTCGTTACACGCTCGCGGACAGTTTTGGGATTTCCTAGGGTCGGCGCAAGTCGACGGCAGCCAGGACCACGGCAGAATCCAGATCGCCCGTCGTGACCAGGCTTTTCGCTCCATTCAGTTGCGGGTCAGCGGCGAGGCTATTTTTTTTGACCGCCTGGTGCTGCACTTCAGTGACGGCACCTCCCAAGAGAGCATCGTCAGCGGCCGCTTACTCGGAGGAAGTAACTACGTCATCGAACTCCCCGGCGGACGTACCCTCGAAAGCGTCGAACTCCGGTATTTCAAAGAGCCTTGGGCACACACTCCCAAAGTAAGTGTGTATGGTGTCCTTTCACCACACGCCGACGGCGAAGCCATCGCGCAAGCGCATTAACCCGGCTCAGACGGACACGACTTCCACAAAAGAAAGCTGAAGTTTCGACTGCGTCGGCCTGTCACTTTTCTCCGCGCTATAACTATCCGCGGGTTTTCTTGACCCTTTGCGCGGGTGGCAAGTACACTAAATTGTTAGGAATGTTGCCGGATTAGCGGCAGAGCGGCTCTACGAAGCGAACCCCAAAAGCCATGACGGCAGTTGGAGTGAGCTGGCAGCGTGAAGCTGCCCGGTGCAGTCGCGTGTACGGGCACCACGTACAGTGACAGAAACAAACAAAACCGGAACCTTTAACAGAGAGTTCGCAGAGGGAAGAACACAGAGGGCACGAAGAAGTTTGGAGTTGCAACAAAATCGCCTACACGTGAATAGAATCATTGAACAGAAATTAAGTAGAAAGAAACCAAGCAGGAAGAAACAAGGGGGATTGCTTTGCCAAAGCGTACATATCAACCGCGGAAACGACGCCGCGCCAAGACACACGGATTTCGCGTGCGCATGAAGACCAAGGGCGGCCGCAAGGTCCTTGCCGCGCGCCGCAAGAAGGGGCGTCATCGCCTTACGCCCACCGAGAAATAGGGAGCGCTGCCGGTGAATCCGGCGAGGCAGGGCTTTGGCTTTCCACGAGAAGCGCGGCTGCTGCGCAAGAGCGAATTCGACGCCGTCTACAGCACCGGCAAACGCCGCTCGAATTCGCACTTCACCGCGTTTTTTCGCGCTAATGAGCGGCCGCTGAGCCGCTTCGGTTTCAGCATCAAGAAAGGGCTGGGCGGCGCGGTGGTGCGCAATCGCATGCGGCGCCGTATGCGTGAAATCGTGCGCTGCCATCGCCAGGAGATACCCGCTGGATGGGACATCGTCATTCACCCGAAAAGCAAAGTCGAGAAAGCGGCATTTGTGCTGCTGACGCAGGAATTGCTGCAGTTGTTCAGGGGCCTGTGATGCGCCTGAACGACAGAACGTCGTGCGGATGCGAAGAACAGGCGCCCGCCTCCCCTCCTGCGTCGGGGCAAGCAGACGGCGGCCGCTACACAAGCGTGGCTCAGAGATCGCAGAAGAGTCCAGCAGTGCGTGCGGCGCTATTCCTGCTTGATTCCTACAAGACCTACATTTCGTTTTGGTTTGCGGGAAGCTGCAAGTTTGAACCGACTTGTTCGCGGTATATGTACGAGGCCATCGAGCGATTCGGGGTGCTGCGCGGAACGTGGCTTGGGACGAAGCGCCTGCTGCGGTGCCAGCCGTTTTCGCGAAAATTTGGTTATGATCCGGTTCCGGAGAAATGGGAAGAGATGCCAGCAAATGCAGCGATAGTTGGTGCTTCGAGTAACACAACAGACGTGATGGCTGACGGGCGCGAGGTGCGCTCTTGAGCACGCCTCCGATGAATCAGTTTCCGCCGCTGGGTCCGCAAAAAGGAAAATTTTCGCCGGAACTCCGGTTCATGCTGGCGTCACTGCTGTGTGTGCTGGTGATTCTCGGCTGGACGGCTTATTTCGGCCCGAAGCCACCTGCGAATGGACCAAAACCAAATACGCCGGCAACAACCACACCTTCCACAGGCGCGGGCACAGAGAATCAAAACGCAGTAACACCCGAGACGCCCGCCACCGTCTCCGCCGCGACGGCGGTGTCTGTTTCCGCCACAGCGGATTCACAAGAACGCACCATCGTGGTGGAAAACGAATTATACCGAGTGGAATTTTCCAATCGCGGCGCAGTGGTAAAAAGTTGGCAGCTGAAAAAGTACAAAGACGATTCCAAGCCACAGAAGCCTCTGGACGTAGTGCACGCACAGGCCGCGCAATATGAGGGTGGCTGGCCCTTCTCTTTGTCGATGAACGACTCCCAGATGGAAAAGGCTGCGAATACGGGGCTATACAAACCTTCAAGCGACGCAAACAGTCTGACGGCGCCGGCGGATCTGACCTTTACCTGGAGCGACGGGCATCTGGAAATCACGAAGACCTTTCATTTCGATCATTCCTATGTAGTGAACGTAGAGACCACCAGCAAATACAACGGCACGCCGGTACTGGCAGGCCTTGCGTGGCGCGGAGGTTTCGGCGATCCGACAGTAACGAATCCCGCGCCAGTAGAAACCGTAGACACGTTTTTCAGTGAGAGCGGAAAGATAAAAACCTTCACGTATAAGAAATTGGATAGCGCGGAAAAGTGGGGCACAACCTGGGAGGGTGGAAAGACGTTCGTCGGAATCGAGGATCGTTATTTCGTCGCAGCGTTTCTCCCTCCGGCCGGTGTGCTCTCAACGCCGCTGGAAACGCGCTACTGGAAAGCTTTCCATCCGATCCAGGTGGATGGTCAGGAGAAAGCGGAAGCGGTTCCGGAAGTGGCGGCGGCGACCGCGGCGCACCCGGCGGTGTTGCGCGCGTATGTAGGTCCGAAGGATTACGACGATCTAAAAGCCATGCGGCCGCCATTGAACGGGCTGGTGCAATTTGGATGGCTGGAATTTATTGCCGATCCGCTATTCCACGGATTGAAGTGGCTGCACAAATACATCCCGAACTGGGGATGGGACATCGTCGTTCTGACGCTGGTCATTAATATGTTGCTGTTTCCACTGCGCATTTCCAGCTACAAAACATCGCTTAAAATGCAGCGCGTGGCTCCGGAAATCAAGCAAATCCAGGAGCGCTACAAGAAATACAAGATGAACGATCCGCGCAAGGCAGAGATGAATAAAGAAGTGATGGCGGTTTATTCGCGCGAAGGAATTAATCCCGTGGGCGGATGTTTGCCGATGTTGCTGCAAATGCCCATCTGGTTCGGACTAAACACTGCGCTGCGATACGCGATTGAACTGCGGCACGCAAACTGGTTGTGGGTGCGCGATCTGGCATCCAAGGATCCGTATTATGTTTTGCCGATTGTTGTGGGTCTTTCAACTTATCTGGTTTCCAAGATGACGCCGATGACTTCGACGGACCCGCAGCAGGCGCAGATGATGAAGATCATGCCGATCACATTTTCGGCGATGTTCATCTTTTTCCCGTTTTCGAGCGGACTGGCGTTGTATATTTTGACCAGCAGCGCCGTAGGCATTTTGCAGCAGTGGTATCTGAATCGCACGCATCCTCTCCCCGCCCCAGTCAAACCGACACGCGCAAAGAAGTAACCGGATTGGCTTGAGAGGAAAGTCAGGCAGAACGGGAAGCCCATGAAACAATCCTTCGTCGTTGACGGGAAGCTGGATCGCGCGGCCGCAGCGGATGCGCTGCGGCAATTTCTGGAAAATATCGTACGGCTGAGCCGCTTTGATCTGGCTGTGAGGGTGAAGACCGTGCCGGAAGCGAGCGAGGGCGACGCAGAGATATTTGCCGATCTCGATGGAAAAGATAAAGAGATTCTGCTGGCGCGCACCGGCGAAGTACTTCGCGCTTTGGAACATCTGGCGTACCGTGCGTTGGGGCTAGAGCCGGCGTTTCACGAAAAAATTCATATCGATTGCGGCGGATTCCGGGCGCTGCGGTTTGAAGAATTAAAGATGACGGCGCGTGTGGCTGCAGAACGTGTGCAAAGTTCGGGGCAGGAGTTCCGGCTAAATCCGATGTCTTCGCGGGAGCGGCGAATCGTGCACCTGGCATTGAAGGAGTTGACGGGCGTGCGAACGGAAAGCGTGGGAGCCGGCGAAGAGAGGCAAGTGGTGATTCATCCTGCGAAGGGCGAGAAGAATGAGAAGCTTTAAGCTTTTTAGTAAGAGTTAAGAGTCAAAAGTCAAAAGTTGAAAGTTGAACGTAAGAAGCAGCCGCTTCCTCCATTCTTGGTTGCACCTCGAAGCCCACTGTCAGAACTTGCAAGAAAAATACTCAAGCCGTTTTCTTCTTCGGCTCTCGCTCGGCTCTGCATGAAAAGGCGACGCTAGGACAAGTTTGTGGATCAAGGTTTGCGCCAGCCTTGGAAGAGGACGCGGCCATCGGCGTCGAAACGTACTTGGTAGGTGAAGGATGGCGTGCGATCCGGCCGCAGCCTCGCGAAACGTAGATCGGTAATTTCCACTACAGCTTCAGAGCCCCCTCGGTGAAAGTACGTCACTGGAAAACGATCAAACCACAAAACTTTTTGGACGTCCGGAAGAGTGCGTGCTTCTTCGATGAAGCGATTTGGAGATGCGTCAGGGTAATAGGTGTGCTCGAGAACGTTGGGGTCCGAGTAGCTTGGATCGAACAGTCCGTGCTCGAGCAAGCCCTCGCTTAAATCCATCTTGTATTCGTAGACTCCGCGAGGGGCGCGGACCAACCCATCCCAGTGCCAGAGCGAGGGAGGCAAAGGAAGCGCGCCGATCGCCTGTGGTTGGACATTCAGGTTTTGGGCGAAGTTTTCGACGCGTTGCAGAGCAACGAAGTGCGCAGCCGCCGCTGCGAGCAAATAAACACACGAGAGCGCAAGGCCGGCGCGATTCCAAACAGGATACCGAACGCGAAGGCCCCAGCCCTGCACCGCGGGAAGCAAAAAAAGAACAGCGAAAAGGAGCGTGGCGACAAGAACGGTGACATTCGAGATCGGTGCACCGACGATGCGCGCGATGCGAGAGATTAGAAACGGCGCCGGAGTAAAAATCAGCCACATGAAGAACGCACGTCTGCGGTAGTGCTCGGGAACGCCGTACGCCCAGGCGAGTAGCTGCGGGATGAGGAGAAGTGCGGCAAAAGTGAAATCTACGATGAAGAGAATGTCCCACGCGGGGCGCGACCACTCGAGTGGCGACCAGATCATGGTGCCGAACGTGGTGACCAGGTCCAGAAAAATGTGGCTGAGGATGCCAACGGCGTAGAGCCCGCAAAGCGTGACGAAGGGTGGGGCTTGCCATTTGCGCCATCGGCAAATTGCAACTGTGATCCAAGCGAGCAGAGCAGACCACAACGGCAAGCAGAGTAGGGAATGCGTGATGCTGCGATGCCAGGTCAACATCAGCAGATCGTTTTTCGAGACGAATTGTCGGAAGACGTCGGAGTCTGGAAAAATTGCACCTAACATCAGCGCCCAGGTGATGACGCGGTCTTTTCCCATAGCTCGCGCGGGAAAAAGATCACGGCCGCCAAAAACTGCTTTGCCAATAAGCGCGCCGGCGATTCCGTGAGTGATGGTATCCATGGCGGATGCGAATTTCTTAGATTACCTGCAGGATTGGCGAGGTTTTCGGCAAGACGCGACCGATGTTGGTTGCAGTGACGCCGTGTCGAGCAAAAATGGGAAGGGCGGCGTTCAATTGAGATGGATCCAGAGATATAAGAAGGCCGCCGGAGGTTTGAGGATCGAACAGGAGCGCGCGAATATCGTCGGGGATATTGCTCGCGAATGAGACGCAATCGCCCAGAAATTCGCGGTTGTTCTTGAGGCCACCGGAAAGCATGCCCTCTTTAGCAGCCTCGCGAGCGCCGGGCAAGAAGAGTACAGAGTCCGCGTGAATTTCCAATGTAACGGGCGCGATTTCGCTGCTACTATCGCCGACCGCCATTTCCCGGGAATGGCCGAGCAGTCCGAACCCGGTGACATCGGTTACCGCGTGAATTGGTTGTTTTGTGGAGAGTGATTCGAGTTCGTGAAGTGCATCGGCGGCGGCGCGATTGAGTTGGCACATAGACGCAATAGCGGCGTCCAGCGAAATTTGTGAAACGCGATTATTTTTCAGCGCGGTGGAGAGCACGCCGGTGCCGATGGATTTGGTAAAGAGCAGAACGTCGCCAGGACGCGCGCCAACGTTTCGCCAAATTCTTCGGGGATCAATTTTCCCAGTGACCGCGCACCCGAAGAGAATGTCTTCATTGCGGATGGAGTGGCCGCCGATAACGCTGCACTTGGCTTCGTCCATTTTGTTTAGGCCGCCGCGAATGATTTGCTCGAGTATCGCGGGGTCACCTTTTTCAGGAAAACCAACCAGAGACAGCGCGGAAATCGGAGTGCCACCCATGGCGTAGACATCGCTGAGCGCATTTGTTGCGGCGATCTGGCCAAAGGTGAAGGGATCGTCGACGATCGGCGTGAAGAAGTCAACCGTTTGGACCAGCGCAAGATCTTCCGCGAGTCGATAAATTCCGGCGTCGTCGTTGGTGGAAAACCCTACGAGTACATTGGGATCCGACGGACGCGGCAGACCTCGTAAGACGGATTCGAGAATTCCGGGACTCAGTTTCGCAGCACAGCCTGCTGCCTTGACCATGGCTGTAAGCTTCACGGAATCGGACAAGCTACACCTCGCAGTACTGCGCTTTGATTATAACGACCACCGCGATTATAACGACGACAGCGATTATAGCGATGAAGGTGTGATCGTGGCCGAAACGCCCGAACATCGGTCTGGGCGGTGCTTGCACTGTTAGCGCGGAAAATGTTCTTATCGCTGAATGCCCTGGGATTTTTGGTTGGTCTTTCTTTTTCTCGGTGTGGTGGTTCCCTGGCGCGGGTCTATTCGCATGAAGAAATTGCTCGCGAAGCCAGGAACGACCTCGAAGGAGCGGATCTCGCTATACGGATCTACGATGCTCATGCAGTGGGCGATTACGTTATTTGCGTTTTGGCGTGCAACCGCAAGGGGATTGACGGCCAGAGATTTTGGACTGGGACGCGGCGAGTTTGTCGAAGTGCTTCTCGCGTGCGTGGTGGGTGGACTTGCATTAGGAGCGTTGCACTGGGGAAACTTGCGCCGGGTGGCCCGTGTGGGAGGAGCCGGTGCGGAGCGCATGCGTTCGATTGCAAAGCATATTCTTCCACAGAGCGGTGGGGAGTTGCTTCCCTACTGCGCCTTAGCGGTGACTGCTGGAATCTGCGAAGAGTTTCTCTATCGCGGCTTCGCGTACGCGGCACTAACCCGCGCAGGGGTGCCGCTCTGGTTTGGATTCCTCGCGACCTCAATCTTGTTTGGACTCGCGCATCTTTATCAAGGTCGCGGGGGTGTTTTGGGAACAACGATTCTGGGATTGATGTTCGCGGGCGGCCGGCTTGTTTTCGGAAGCCTGATACCTCCGATTGTGTGGCATAGTGTGATTGATCTGGTGGCTGGAATAGCGGGACCACGCTATCTGCTGCGTGCCTCAGAAGCAGTGGAAAGCCTTTAAATACATAGGGTTATGGGGTAGTTACTTTTATGCCAACAGAAGTGTCGAAGCCGCTGTCCGAAGAAGTCATACGGCGAGCGTTGAAGGAAGTCGGCGTAGAGGTTGACGCCGAGCAAGTGCAATTGATTCAACAATATATAAAGATCCTGCTGCATTGGAACGAAAAATTGAATCTAACCGCGATTCGCGAGCCGCTGGAGATACTACATCGCCATTTTTGTGAGTCCATGTTCGCTGCTGTCGCAGTTCCATTGCCTAAATGTCGGCTCGCCGACATTGGCGCGGGGGCCGGGTTTCCGGGGATCCCGCTGAAGATTCTACGGCCTCAAATCGATCTATTCTTGGTTGATTCGAATATCAAGAAGGGTACGTTTCTCGCGGAAGTGGTTCGAGAATTGGGACTTAGCGATTCACGTGTACTGATCAGCCGTTACGAGGAATTGGGTGAGGAACTGGCACCGCTTGATTTCGTGTGCTCGCGGGCGTTGGGGGAATTCGATATATTCCTGAAATGGGCGGGCTCGCGTGAAGTATCTGCCGATGGAGCTATCTTGTGGATCGGCGGACGGGATTTGGAGCAAGTCAAAAAGATCGATGGGTGGGACTGGCGCGACCCGATACCGGTGCCAAAATCCCTTCAGCGGTACCTGCTCGTGGGCAGAAAGAAGGCGCAAATGTCGGCGGTCTGACATTTGCACAGGGGAGCAAAGAAATCTGAGGAAAACGTGGCGCAGAGTGTTCCACGTGAAACAAAATGGAACAATGATTGCGCGGATGTGTTCCACGTGAAACAGTTTGCGGAGATGAATCGGTGATGAGGTGCACGGCTAGCTGGTTCCACGTGGAACAAATAGCTACTTCGGGTGAATGCAGAGAGACTCCGAGCTGGCGCTGTAGGTAGGCTGGGCGCCGAACGTACTGCTTAACGCACACGAAACGAGTGAAAGCGGCGACGAGCCGTCGCACTCGACGGCGGACTTAGACGGCTAGTCGTTCCACGTGGAACATTCCCTTGGCAGCAAGCCGACTTTCGAACATCGAGCTCCCTCTGGGCCTCACTCACTTCGAATGCTCGAACACATTTCAACAGAAAAAGACAATTTCAACAGCGAATTCTGCCAATTTGCGCCGAAAATCGCTTAAATGAACTTGCACCGAAATTAAAGCTCTGTTACGTTGACGACATTCGAGGGATTATTGGCGAGAATCATTGCAGTTGCGAATCAAAAAGGTGGCGTAGGCAAGACCACCACAGCAGTGAACTTGGCGGCGTGCCTGGCCGCAGCAGAACAATCAACCCTCCTGGTCGACTGTGATTCCCAAGGCAACGCAACATCGGCGATTGGATTTCCCAAAGATCCTTCGCGAAGGACGGTTTACCACACGCTAATTTTGAACGAGCCGTTCGAGAAAATCGTCCAGAAGTCCCAAGTAGAAGGTTTGGATGTGCTGCCGGCAGATAAAAACCTTGCGGGAGCAGCAGTGGAGCTAGTTGTTGCCGAAAATCGAGAATACAAGTTGCAGAATTTTCTGCAGCCTCTGCGCGAGAAGTACAAATTCATCGTGCTGGATTGCCCGCCTGCGCTGGATTTGCTTACTTTGAACGCCTTGGTTGCTGCGGATTCGGTATTGGTTCCGATTCAATGCGAATATTTGGCGCTGGAGGGAGTATCGGAATTGCTCGATACGCTCATGCGCATTCGCAGGACGCTGAATCCGAAGCTGGAAATTGAAGGAATCTTGCTGACGATGTATGACGAAAGGACATCTTTGTCGAAGCAGGTAGCCACGGATTTGCGCAGTTTTTTCGGGAATCAGGTGTTTCAGAGCATGATTCCGCGCAACGTACGTCTGGCAGAGGCGCCTAGTTTTGGTAAACCTATTATTTTCTATGACATCCATAGCAAGGGGGCTGAGGGGTATACGCAGCTAGCCCAGGAGGTAATCAACAATGCAGAGAAACGCGCTGGGGCGGGGGCTCGGAGCGCTCATTCGGGAGCCTGAGCCGCGGATTCCTGGACAGTTGCCAGGAACAACACCCACTTCGGTGTCACAAGCAACAGGCGGAGCTGCGGGTGCGGCCGCACCGGCGATGCAGCCGCAGATGGCGGGACCATTGCAGCTGGATATCGATCTAATCGATCCCAGCCCGTACCAGCCACGTACTCGTTTCCGCGAAGAGGCGCTGGACGAACTAGCGAGATCCATCCAGGCAAGCGGAATCATTCAACCGTTAGTGGTGCGTTCAAAGGGAACCCGGTACGAGTTAATCGCCGGCGAGCGCAGGTGGCGTGCGGCACAACGAGCTGGGCTGACCAAAGTTACGGCAATTATTCGACAGGTGCCGGATGAACTAGCGTTGGAAATGACGCTGGTTGAAAATATTCAACGCGAAGATCTGAACGCGATTGAAGCAGCTCGCGCGTTTGAGAGATTGATGGACGAGTTCGACATGACGCAGGAATCCGTGGCGGAACGTACCGGCAAGGACCGCACGACGGTTGCGAATGCAGTGCGGCTCTTGAAACTCGAGCCGATGATTCAAGATTGGATTGAAGAGGGGAAA
>Ga0070765_100003422_pt1 | contig 10188 bp, 10 predicted proteins | sample HubBroMetageWFT5_FD_71516 | JGI IMG/M metagenome (GOLD analysis project Ga0070765, IMG submission 71516) | Warmed and freeze-thawed soil microbial communities from the Hubbard Brook experimental Forest, New Hampshire - Hubbard Brook CCASE Soil... | ecosystem: Environmental > Terrestrial > Soil... | reverse complement strand
GCACGGCATCCCCTGGGTTGACAACTTCCGTTCGCGAGACGGGAGCCGGCGTACTTTGTCGACCGGCACTTATCGTGTTCATCCCCATTTACACCAGCTCTGCGCGCCTACGAAATGAAGCTCTGCCTAGACCGAGCAGTGGCAGTCGATTCGTTCGAGTTGATTTTCTCACTCGACGTCGCACGCGGGGAAAAAGCTCCAAATAATGTTAACTTTAATTTTTCCTGTTCCGGCAAATTGAGCAACCCGTCCGGAAGCCCTCCCGTATAACGCATTGTAGCTGCTCGGTACTTCAGGCAGGCCATTAACGGGCCGGCTCGGATGTGCTGGAAGTGAGCCGGCGTACAAAAATAAAAGGGCAGTTTTCACAACGCTACGGGTGTGCCGGCATGTGAACCGTTCACAACAACGGGAGCCATTTAGAAATGCAAATCAAACTAAGTCTGCTGGTCGCGGCCCTGGTGCTGCTTTCGTTACCCGCGTTGGCGCAGCAGGGCAATTCCGAAGTCTCGGTGAACTTCACCGGAAATTTCCAGACGCAAACGTCGGGTTTCGGGCTCACGGATTCGGCGTCCAGCGCCGGCGGTTTCCTGGTGAATTATCGCTACCACTTCAATCACTGGAGTGCGGTCGAAGTCAACTACGGGCATACGCGGTTTTCACAGTTTTATAGTTCCGGAAACGTCACGCAGGCCAATGTCAACGAAGCTACTTTCGCTTACCAGTTCACCTTCGGCATTTCCGAGCAAGCTCGCTTTCATCCATTCCTGGAAGCCGGAACCGGTGCTTTATTTTTCTCCGCTCCGATCCCTGCCGGATCAAGCGTGTCCGGCTTCTCGCAGAATCGCCCCACATTCCTGCACGGCGCGGGAGTCACTTATAAACTGGTCCACAATCTCTCGGTCTAGGCCGGCTACCGCGGCCTGGTTTACAAAGCGCCCGACTTCACGCTCGTGAGCCAATTCACCAACGCAACCACTCAAATGGCTGAGCCCTACGTGGGCGTCACGTTCCGATTCTAGCTGGCCCAGTTTCGCTGGTGTACGCGGAAGGCGGGTTTATCGCACGGTGTTCATGAATGCTGTTCCACAAATCGGTTGCAGCGATCGTTTGAGTGGTGACAGGCTATCGCTGCTTCCGTCCACCGCCTTGGTTTCATAGCGCCGGGGCAACCGTTATTTCGCTTCGGCGGGCGTAGCTGTGGCTGGCCCGTCACCAACAATTTCTAGCACTGCCTCCGAATCCTTCGCACCATCATAGTGAATTTGTTTTCCGAAATGCGTCACGAAGGTGCCGGCTGGCATGGGAACTGTCTTGTCCGAATCGAATTTCGCGCCGGTGCCTACCCACCACGTCCCTGAGATCACGGTGATGAAGCGGTCGTTCGGATGCCAGTGCGGACGGCTCATGTGATGCGGAGTCCATTTCACCAGCACGACGTACAGTCCCGGCTTCGACGGATCGCCCTGCAGCACCGCCATCTTCGCGCCGATCGGATCGTCCTTCCACGGAATCTGGTTCGGTAATTTGTAAGCCAGCACCTTCGGATCAAGTTCGTTGGCTCCGGGCGACGGTGCTTGCGCCGACCCGCGCGAAACCATCAACGCCATAAACATCGCCGTGACTACCGCTGCCGCACTGCATTGGCGCATGCGATTCATCGACATGATTCCCTCCGTGGAACTCTAAACAAGCTTGACGGCCCCCGGGCCGCAAACGCGAATTGTCCCACAACCATCAGCGCCGTTACTTGGCGGCAACAAACTTGAGCGGTTGCGTGGCCATCACAGGAAAAACGGGCAGCCAAATCTGGAGATTAGCGAAACCAGGCGTGTCTTGCTGATACTCCGCGTCGTAACTCTCCCGGACGGTGATTCCCATGTCTGCGGCGGAAGACTTCAGCTGCGCCGGCGGCAGATCCGCTCCGTCTTTCGCAACTACTTTCCATTGTACCGGCGCGTCTTTGCACGTCAGGCGCACACGCAGGCTTGAGGCGTTGGGCGTGATGTTGGTATACCGCAGCCGATTTTTGGCTCCGGCAGCCTCGTTGAGCGTCAGCCGCAATTCCAGGACGCCATTGGCGAGTTGTCCCGCGGGCGTCCGGTTGTCGTTCGCCATAACTTTCGGCAAATCTGATTTTTCGGCAGTTCGCGCGAAACTTGAATGGCAAAACAAGCACAAAAACACAATTCTGAGAAAACACCTGTGCCGCATCCGCCCCCCGTCGCTGTCAGCCATTCTTTCTACTGTCAAATGGTCGGATGAGAAGCTACTCGTTAAGCGAATGTGGGTCAACAATCACGTGTCGTGGCCATTCCAGTTTTGCGTACGCACCCGCCAGCTGGAGGGGCGCATTGGATCACGTTCGTCCCTAGCGTGGCGCCCGCCGGCGGAGTCCTGCTATTGCTTGGGTGGGTTTTTCTGGTCGGCTGGCGGTGTGACGATTATGCGCGGAACCGCCGAATGTACCGGGCCCCCCGAGCGCGCAAATTCATATACGCCGCGCGAATCAGACGCCACGATCAGCCGGTCCGGCTCGACGATAATCGCACTCGCGCGTATCAGTGCGCCTTCCGGAGTAGCGATAAAGTAGTCGCCGAGGTAGTTGCCGTTCTTGTCGAAATGCGCAAGCACTTTGCCGATACCCGCCCAAACGTCCAGCGTCACCGGATCCACGCCCAACGCGGTGATCGCCGGCTTGTCCGTGGAAGTGTCAACGAACTGATCGAGATTCACTTTCACCGTAGCGGTGAGATTGTAGATGCCCTCTCCAAAACGCCCATGCGGCCCGCCAAGGTGATCGCCTGGGCCTCGTTCAAAGCCCGCGTGCGGGATGCTCGCGCCGGGAGTTTCTCCAGGCTTTGCCGCCGAAAAAGGATGCACCTCCGAAGCGGAGTTCGCTGCTCCCAGCCCGCCAAAACTTCCGAAGCCCGGAAAAATTCCCGCGCCCACCCCGAATCCGCCAAAACCCCCGCCCCCGAAGCCGCCCAGCCCACGCGCGGTGGCAGCCGCTCCGGTATCCAATCCCAGGCCCGGGGCTTGCGTAGAGGTGAGGAAATCCTGAAAGCTGTTGTCAATGTTCGAACCAAAAATATCACTCGAAGTTGAACTCTGCGCGCTAAATTGCATTCCGGCCCCGCCCAGCGTCGGATGCGATTTGCCATCATCCGATTCATCCGAAGTGGAACTCTTCCCATTATTTTGGCGCTTGCCTCCCAAATGGAATTGCACGGAGTCTGGCTGAATCACGCCTTGCGCCGTCATCATTCCACCGCCGGCGCCTCCGCCGGAGCCGCCTCCAGGACCCGTCGCCATTCCCGTCGACAGAATATTCGCCGTCGCAGTTTGCGCCGTCTGCGGGCCCTCGCCGCTATGCGCTCCCAGTCCAGGCGACAGTCCTCCGCCGAAAAAGATGTCGCCTTTATTTCCGATCGCGGCCCAGGTGTTGTAAGAATCGGAAAAACTCGTCTGGCTGTAATTTACGCCGAACTGCACGCGGTCATCCGGTGTTGGCGTGGAAGCCGCCACATAAAGATTCGAATCAAACTTCACGTCGCTCGCGGCGTACCCGAAGCGGTCATACTTGCGCACCGTCGGGTCGGGCACCGCGGTGAACGCGTAATAAATATCACCCATTCCATTTCCGAATACTTTTCCCAGGCTTTGCATTTGCCGGGAGTCTGGATCCGCGCCGCCTTCGTCAGGATCGCCAAAGCTCCGAACCATTTCCCCATCTTCGCCGAAAATCTCCACCAATCGTTTCGAGCGCAGAGTGGAAACCGCGAACTGCTTATCGGGCAGCCCGACGACACCGGTAGGTGCGAACACGGGAATTTTTGTTACGAACGTTCCGTCCGGCGAGAAAATTTCCACCGCATTTACGGCGCGGTCGGCGACCAGCACGCGCCCGGCATCCACATCAAAGTCGGAAGCATACCCAATCTTCGTGGTTTCACCCGCGCGAGGTACCTGCCCTATTCGTTTCCCATCGGGATTGTAGATCCAGATTACGTTAGGCGGCGTCGCCAGAACGTAGTACCGCCCCGCGAAGTCGCGCTTCATGGCCGTGACCCCGGAGCTGATCTCCGGAAACACGCGGCCTCGCGACTGCACCGCATTCACAAACCCCTGAGCGTCAGTAGGATGTGGAACAGTAAAACCAGCAAGCAACAGAACCAAAAGGCGGGGTATCCAAGATTTCCACCCCAAACCGAGCATGCACAGTCCCTTGCTTCACAGAAAATTGCCGCGCCAGTCTATGACCTTATTTCCCGCTAGGGCATGCTGAAGTTCCACAAAATGTCCCAAAAGTGCTGGCAAAATTGGCGCCCCGCTCCAGATATTGACGCGCGAACGCACAGCTGACCCGGACGAATACCCGCTAGGATTCTAGTGTCCTGCGAAAGGATGCCCATAGGCGCACAGCTGCTCAAGTCGCCAAGCGACGATATGCGAGCGGCGAAGCACTTGGGAAAGCGGGTCAGTCGGGCGTAATGCCGAGAAATTCGTTGTGCCCTTCGAGCATCGATCCGAGATTGGACATCAGGAATAGATCGACAATTCTCTGATGCGCGTTGACGATTTTCAGCTTGCAGTCCGCTTTCTTCGCGCTTACCCAGAAGCCTACAAGCGTCCCCAGTCCTGAACTGTCCAAAAACGTTACGTTCGTTAGATCGATGACAAGATTCTTAGTTTCGGGAATCAGGGGACGGACGGTGCCCTTGAGCATTTCGGCCGTACCGGACGTGATTCGGCCCGAGCAACGAACGATTGTTTCCGTTGGGGTCTTTTCAACTTCTGTCTTTAGATCGGGAGAAGGAACAGCGCCGGTGAGAGACATAACGTACCTCCTGTTTCATATCGGATTCCCGGGAAGACTGCGATGGCCGCGAGTCTAGCACAAAACCTAACTTCATCCGAGGTTTTCGTTTTTCACTTTAGAGCGCTCGCTTCCCTCAATTACTGTTCTTTGCTTCGGTGTTTTCCTCGTCGCGGTCGTAATACCCAGTCCTTGCTCGTACCATGTAATTGTGTCCGGGCACTTTTACCCGGATGCGCCGAAAAGTCCCGTCGTGGCGAAGATTTGACGGAGAAAATACCAGCAGGTATTGCGAGCGAAGTTCGCGCGCGATTTGCTCGAACGCCTCTCCGATTTGCTCCACGGATTTCACCTGAATCGTGCGGCCTCCCGTTTCGCGAGCGAGTTTGCGAACGCTCGCGCTTCCCCGGTACGACGCGCCCAGCATGGAGTAAAACTCCGGATCACTCACCACAATCGAGTAAACGATTACATCGGACTTCTGCGTTGCTTCCAGCGATTTTTGCAAAGTGGACTTACTTCCTTGGTCTTCTCCGTCGGTCAGTAGCACGAGCACCTTGCGTCCAAGCCGCGCCTTCATCAATTCGTTGGAAGCCAGATAGACTGCATCGTAAAGATGCGTCCCCCCGGTGGGCTTCGCCGGATTTTCCTCCAGGATGCTTCTTCCCGTTGCGTTGATTTCCGCCGAATCGACGGCGCGCGCCAAATCCGTCGTCGCGCTCGTAAAGTCCTTGAGCAACTTGACGTCTACGTCGAAGCTCATCACGAACGCCTGATCGCCGCTCTGCAGCACGGAGTGCAAAAATCTTTTCGCCGCTTCCTGTTCGGTGGCCAGCAGGCGCCCCTGGCTGAGGCTGGTATCAATGGCCACGCCCAAACTGACTCCTGCGCTGGTCTCCTGTGAGAAGTAATCGATTTTCTGCGGAGTCGCTTCGTCGCTTAGTTCAAAGTCGTCCTTGTTCAGCCCGCCAATGAGCTCGCCATGGCGCCCTAGCGCGATTGCATATACATTTACCGCCACCGAAGTGGCTTTAATGGACTCGCCTGAACGTTTTGATTGCGTTTCTTGCCGGAGCGCGGCTGGCGACACCGAAAATACGAGGCAGAACACCACGGGAAGCTCCGCTCGCATCGCGCGCGAAACCGATATCAAATGCGCACCTGTATGGCGGGACCGGAGAAGTAGTTCATCGGCGCTTCCTGTACATCCTACGCAAGGCCTGGAGACCAAGTCGAACGAAATACAAAAGAAAGGCCGGACTTTCGGCGAACGCCCTTTCAGGCGATCTGCCGTTGTCCGGCCCGGATCCTTTCCACAACCTCAGCGGATCGTTTGAGCGGCGTTAGTCGCCGGTCACTTCCACCGCGACAACTTCAATCAGCTCAGGCTGCTGTGCCACCAGCGTCTTCAGCTCCTTCGGCAGCGAAAAATAGAATGTGCCGATGTTGGGCAAACGCAGCGCGCGGACTGAAACGTTTCCATCGTGGCGAATGCAAACCAGCACCGGGTTGGGGCTCTGGTTTTCGTTGTCCTTGAACATTTGCGCGCGCAACACTCCCACCGGCTGATTCCCGCGATATACGAATATGTTCCCGTTCAAAGACGCGTCTTTAACCGAAAACGTGTATTCGCCCGTTGGAAGCGACATCTGTTCCAGTTGCGCGTCAAACGGCAATTTGAACCTGCCCCGCGCCAGCGGCCCAGCCTGCAAACCTTGCGCGGTCATTCCGAACCCAATTAATGCAACTAGCGCTGTCCCCAAAACCCATCTGTATGAGCCTTTCATTGGTCTTCTCTCCCTTTTTCGGCCGTCCCAAGCTGTCAGGATACGTTTTCAACCATTTTGTTGGACGCCCGCGAGTTGCCGCACTGGTACTTAAGTCATGGAACGAACGGCTTGTCGCCAAAGCGTTATCCTGCTGGCGAAGGGGTTAAGCCCTGCGCTGTGAACGCTCAAGGTCAATGTCCAATGCAAGACAGCGCTATTTTCAAATCCGGTGTATTCATTACGGAAGGAATGAGCGGAAAAAAAACTTGGGACTTCTTCATTGCTCACGCGCTTGAAGACAAGCGCGATATCGCCCGCCCGTTGGCCGATGCACTGAACGTCAAGGGCCTGATATCCTGGCACGCCGATTACGGACTCAAGCTCGGCGACAATTTGCGTGAATCAATTGACTACGGTTTGAGCCGCTCTCGATTCGGCATCGTGATTCTCAGCAGGCATTTTTTTGACAAGCGCTTCACTCGGGACGAACTAAACGATCTGGCCATCCGCGAAGTAGACGGCAAATATGCGATTCTTCCTATCTGGCATAAAATAGGATTCCAGGACGTCCTCGAACATTGCCCCCTACTGGCTGAGCGAGTCGCCATCAGTACCGACAAAGGCCTCGCATATGTACTTCAAAGAATCGCCGAAGCCGCCAAATAATCCTTTTCAAAGTATAATAAACGGTGAACCTTGGGAGCACTTCATGGCCGAACTGAACAAAGATCGCTGCGGAAAATGCGGCGCCGATATTGACCCTACCCGTCGCGTCGATTTCACATTGAAGGACGGCACGCGCGTCTGTGATTCCTGTTTCGTGAAAGGAACCAAGCGCCCCAGCGAGCCGGCCGAGAAATCCTTCTAAGCTGCCAGCCCTCCGCACGCTCTGGTTTCCGAGCGCGGGGCTTCAGCCCGGCGTTCTGGTGTTGTATTTGTTTTTGACTTGTTTCTCCGTGTCGATGGCAACCGAAAAGCTCGGTTTGCCGAAGAAGTTCACAATGCAAAAGATGCTCGACTGAAGCCGGCGCTGCGAAGGCCCTCGCCGCGGGCCGATGCGGCTTCTAATTGCGAGGCACTCACTTTTTGCGGTGCTGCTGGACAAGCTGCTTGTAGCGCGGATCGTCTCGCAACGACGCGAAATACGGGCTGGCATCCAACGCCGCGAAATCTCCGTATCCGAACTTGAACGCTTCCTGCAACGACGCCAACGCTTTCTCTTTATCACCCTTGCCGGCATACGCCGCGCCAAGCCAGTAATAGTTCAACGCCGTCTTTTGTCGGTCCAGTGTTGCACTGTAGCTAAGAGCCTCGTCCCACTTCCCTTCCGCGAGCGCGAGTTGAACCATGCCCAGCTCTTCGTAGGTTTTGTCGCCGAGTTCTCCCGCTCTACGGAAAGTTACCTCCGCTTCTGCGTAGCGTTTCTGAAAAATAAATGCGCGTCCCAAATGGTATTGCGCCGCCGCCGAAGTCGGCTGAAGCCGAATCGCTTCTCGGGCTGCCTTTTCCACCTCGGCCGGGTCGGGAGGTTGCTCGTATCCCAGCGCCCAAGACAGCAAGTCCCAGGCCAGGTAATTGTCTGGCTCCAATCGTATGGCCTCGCGAAGTTCGGCCGCCGAAGCGGCATAGTTGTATCGCAAGCCGTACGTCTGGCCCAGCGCAACATGCGCTTCCGCTAGATTCGGATCGACCGCGATCGCCCGACGCGCGTATTCTTCCGCCAGCTTCAAGTGTTCCTGGTTGCTGTCGAGATCGCGATAGTACAGGCTCTCCACGTGAGAGAGTCCGGCCAGGGCGAGAGCGTAGTTGGGGTCGAATTTCAGTGCCTCTTGAAAGCTCTTGCGCGCGGCCTCAAATCGTTCCGCCGTTTCCACTTCCAGCAGCCCGCGCCCTACCAGGAAAGCCTGGTACGCTTCCGGATTTTGCGTGCCACGCCGCTGAATGGCCTTGGTTTCCTGCGGGCTCAGATTAAGGTTTAGCGCCTGCGCGATTTTCAGCGCGGTTTGCTCTTGCAGCGTAAAGACATCTTTCATCTCGCCAACAAAATCGTCCGCCCACACTTGAAATCCGGTCGTCGAATCGACCAGATGCACGTTGATGCGCACCTGTTCGCCGGACTTCCGCACCGTGCCTTCCAGCAAATAGCGCACTCCAAGCTGGCGTCCCAATTCCCCGGCGCTCTGATCCGCGCTTTTCACCGCGGCGGCAGAAGCGCGTGGCGCCACGTCGATTCCCTGAATCTTCGAAAGCTTGGTGGTGATTTCGTCCGTCATTCCATCGCTGAAATAAACGCTGTCCGCGTCCGTGCTCAAATTTTTCAACGGAAGCACCGCCACCGACGGTTTCGTCGCCACTCCAGCCGTATGTGGCGTGGAATGTTTCTCGTACCACACCGTGCCGATCGCCAGCAGCAAAACCAACGCAGCTACACCCGCCTGACTTCCCCAACGATTCGATTTCGCAGCCGAAGGTGTGGATGCTTCCGCGGCCACTTGCGATGGGACGCGCCCCGATCCCGGCGACGTAGCGCGCGAAGAAACCCGCCCAGAAGATTCCTGTCCGGTTGATTCGTGCTCTTCGCCAACTTCCCGCGCCACTCTCGACGAATCCGTTTCCCTCTTCAGCCTCCGCAAATCCGCGCCCAAATCCGCAGCCGACTGGTAACGCAACTTGCGATCTTTCTCGAGCGCCTTGTTCACCACGTGCTCGAACCCGCCCGGTAGCTCGGGGTTGAGCCGCAGCGGCGAAACCGGCGCACGATTCAGGATGCCGTCGAAAATCACTCCGGTAGTGGCTCCAGTAAACGCCATCGCTCCCGTGCCCATTTCGTACAGAACCGCGCCCAGCGAAAAAAGGTCGGTGCGCTTGTCCAGATCAATTCCCCGCACTTGCTCCGGCGACATATACGTCACCGTCCCCAGCGACGTTCCCGGACTTGTCAACAGCGCATCCGCCGGCGCCGCTGGCGCGGTGACCGTGACTCCCTCCGCAACTTTTTGCCCAACGGGCGAGAGCTTCGCCAACCCAAAATCCAGAATTTTCGCGTGCCCGCGCGCAGTGATAAAAAGATTGGCCGGCTTGATGTCGCGATGAATGATTCCCGCAGCGTGCGCAGCGTCCAGTCCCTCTGCAATCTGAATGCTCCACTCCAGCAGCGCTTCGATCTCCAGCGGGCGCCCATCTATCCTGTGCTTCAGCGTCTGCCCGTCCAGAAACTCCATGGCGATAAATCGCCGCCCGTCATATTCGTCAATTTCGTAAATCGTGCAAATGTTGGGATGGTTCAGCGCCGACGCAGCCTGCGCCTCGCGCTGAAAGCGCTCCAGCGCGAACTCGTCTTTGGCCAAATCTTCCGGCAGGAATTTTAGCGCCACAAAACGCCGTAGCTTGATGTCCTCGGCCTTATAAACCACACCCATTCCGCCGCCGCCCAGCTTTTCCACGATGCGGTAATGCGAAATGGTCTGCCCGATGAGCGAAGAAAGTTCCGCCATGTGCCGCACATCTTAGGTTGCGCGCCAACGCAAGTCAACGGACTGCCCACTGATGTAGCTGCAAAGTGAGAATGTCCGGATTGTGCAAAGTAGAAATGTCCGCTTT
>Ga0070765_100003420_pt1 | contig 10196 bp, 10 predicted proteins | sample HubBroMetageWFT5_FD_71516 | JGI IMG/M metagenome (GOLD analysis project Ga0070765, IMG submission 71516) | Warmed and freeze-thawed soil microbial communities from the Hubbard Brook experimental Forest, New Hampshire - Hubbard Brook CCASE Soil... | ecosystem: Environmental > Terrestrial > Soil... | reverse complement strand
ACATCGAATTGTTCGGTGAACTGCATTGGCATCAATGGCGCGGGCTCGAATTCTTTTCGAACCTCTCTATTTCATTCTTTCTCTCTTTGATTCTAGCAACTTGCCGCCATCTGTGATTCGTGTCACTTTCCCACTGCTCGCCCCGGGGTATATTAGTCTGTCCTAAATAAAGCCGTTGAGGCTACAGGGGGCTTCATGAATACCGCTGAGTTTGTTGAGCAACTGGATTCGCGCATCGCAAAATACGACCTGCTGTGTCATCCGTTTTACCAGGCGTGGTCCGCCGGCGAACTGACGCGCGAAGATCTGCGCGAATACGCCCGCGACTATTTTCATCATGTCGAGGCTTTCCCGCGCTATCTGGCGCAACTGGCCATGCGGCTCGATGATGGTGAACTTCGCCGCGCCGTGCTCGCCAATATGTGCGAGGAAAAAGGAGTGGGCGGCAGCGGCAGTGGAGCACGGCCGCACCACGAAGTCTGGCTCGATTTTGCCGAGGGCATGGGGGCTCATGGCGCGATGCACGCCTATCCGCCGGCGCAGGAGATTCGTAACCTGATGTCCCACTTTCACCACGTGGCCAGCGAAGGAACTCCCGAAGAAGCCGTCGCGGCCTTTTATGCCTATGAATCTCAGGTGCCGCGCATCGCCCAGGAAAAAGAGCGTGGTCTCCGCCAGAGTTACGGTGCCGACGACAAGACCTGCGGATACTTTTCGCTGCACGCTACCGTCGATGTCCATCACTCGCGCGTCTGGCGCAAGCAGCTGGAAAAGAGAATCGCAGCGAATCCAGAGACGGCCGACAAGGCCCTGGATGCGGCGGAAGCTGCAGCCCTCATGCTGTGGAACGTTCTCGACGGCATGGAAGCGCGGCGAACGGCGCTGACGGCCGCCTAAAACTGAAGAGGCAGTCGCTCATTTGGATGCCGTGTCATCCTGAGGGCCGGCTCTTGACTTCGTTCAGGATGACAAGGCACTGAAGCGACGAACGGAATCCCCTGGCAGAGGCTACGATCGTGGCGAAATCCATTCCCCTTGGCGCGCGCGGAGAAGCGGAAGAGACGGTCGAGTTCAAGCACACGCTGACCTCGCATCATCCGGAATTGCCGCCAGTGTATTCCACGCCGGACATGATCCGGCTGATGGAGACTGCGGCCTTTCGCGCGCTGCAGCCCTACTGCGAGGGCGACGAGATCACGGTGGGAACTTCGATTCACGTCGAACACCGCGCCGCGAGCGGCATCGGCGCCCGGATCAAAGCCGAGGCGGTTCTCGAATCTTTCGACGGACGTTTCTACACGATGCGCGTAACCGCCCGCGACGACGCGCAGGAGATCGGCCGGGGCACGGTAGGCCGCGCTGTAGTGAGCGTCGGCAAGTTCACCGAGAAAATGCTCGCCGAAAAGCGCTCGTCGAAAAGATGAAGAGCCGATGGCCCTGAGCGCATCCAAGCGAGGTATGGACATCGCCGACCAGAAAAGAAAAGCGGAGGCTTTTCGCGCCCTGCATGCAGCGCCCGAGCCGCTTCTGCTGGCCAACGTCTGGGACGTTGCCAGTGCCCGCATCATTGAAGATGCTGGGTTCCCGGCGATTGCGACAACCAGCGCCGGCATCGCCTTTGCGCGCGGCCTTCCCGATGGCCAGAGGATTCATCGCTTCCAGATGTTCGGGAATATAAAACTAATCGCGAGGGCCGTGAAGGTCCCGGTCACGGCGGACGTCGAGGCTGGATATGGAGACAAACCGGAGCGCGCAGCTGACACTGCAGGCAGCGTCATTCAGGCTGGTGCGGTCGGCGTCAATCTTGAAGATGCGACCGGAGATGCCGAACGGCCGCTTGCGGATTTGCCGCTACAACTGGAGAAAATCCGGGCGATCCGCGAAAAGGCCGAAGAACGCGGTGTTCCGCTGGTGGTCAACGCGCGGACAGATGTCTACCTGCTGCAAGTTGGCGATCCGGCGCGGCGCTACGACGAGACGGTGCGCCGCTTGAGAGCCTATCGCGATGCCGGTGCCGACTGCGTGTTCGTTCCGGGGCTGCGGGACGCGCCGACGATCGGCCGCCTGGTTGGTGATCTGGCTTGTCCGGTGAACATTCTCGCGGTGCCCGGTTCTCCTTCGGTCGCTGAATTGACAGCGCTTGGAGTGAAGCGAATCAGTTTGGGCTCGGGCCCCATGCGGGCTGCGATGGGCCTGCTGCGCCGTCTGGCACACGAATTGAAGACTGAGGGTACCTATTCCGCATTGGCAGAAGCACCTTCCTATGCCGAGATGAATGCCCTCATGAGTTCAAATCCCAAGGCTAAGCCCCGGAACTGAGAGCCCCATCCTCGAAATCGGCGTTATTTCGGACACGCACGGCCTGCTTCGGCCCGAAGCGCTGGACGCACTCCGAGGCTCGGAGCGAATTATTCACGCCGGCGACGTGGGCCGCGCAGGGATTCTCAAAGAAATGGCAGTCATTGCGCCAGTGACCGCAATCCGCGGCAACATCGACCGCGAAGCATGGGCGAGCACCTTGCCGGAGACCGAGGTCGTCGAGGCCGCTGGCATTTCTATCTATGTGCTGCACGATCTCAAACGCCTCGATCTGAAGCCCGAGGCCGCCGGATTCCACGTCGTGATCTCAGGCCACACCCACGTCCCGAAGCAGGAGACGCACAACGGCGTGTTGTATTTCAACCCTGGGAGCGCCGGCCCGCGAAGATTCAAACTGCCGGTGAGTATCGGCCGCTTGATTCTGCAGGATGGAAAAGTGCGCGGCGAGTTGGTGACACTGCACGTTTAATCCAGGCTCTCGCCCGTCAGCCGATGAGCTGCCAGCAAAAACCAGGTTCCTCGGTTCGCTCGGAATGACAAAGAGTGGGTGAAGCCTGAAGCCTGAGAGCTCCGTTCGCGCATTGCTACAATCCCAAACAGTGTCTCTCTCATTCCACATCGACAAAATCAGCGGTAAGGCGCGCCGTGGGCGCCTGCTCACTCCGCACGGGGAGATCGAAACTCCGGTCTTTATGCCGGTGGGTACGGTAGCTTCGGTCAAAGGAATTTCTCAGGACATTCTCGAAGAACTGGGTGCGCAGATTATTCTTGGCAACACTTATCACCTCTACCTGCGCCCTGGAGTCGAGACCGTTCGCAAGCTGGGCGGGTTGCACCGCTTCATGTCGTGGCCGCGCGCAATCTTGACCGACTCCGGAGGATTTCAGGTTTTCAGCCTGAACGAACTCCGCAAAGTGACGGAAGACGGCGTCACATTTCGTTCGCATCTCGATGGCTCCTCGCACTTCTTCAGCCCGGAGAGCGCCATGCAAGCGCAGATCGGGCTGGGCGCAGACATCATCATGGCGTTCGACGAGTGCACGGAATTTCCCGCGGAGCGCGAACGTATGCGGACTTCCATGGAACTGACGGCGCGCTGGGCGGCGCGCAGCAAGAAGTATTTTGAAGAGCATAAGCAGGAAGTTCCGTGGGGAGAAGTTTCCAGTTTCCGGTTTCCGGTTTCCAGTCCTGGCGCCACTGGAAACCGGAAACTGGAAACCAGAAACTGTACCCAATCCCTGTTCGGCATTGTGCAAGGCGGCATGGACCGCGAGCTGCGAAAAGAATCCGCCGAGCGCACGATCCAGATCGGCTTCCCTGGCTATGCGATCGGCGGGCTGAGCGTCGGCGAGCCGCGCGAACTGACGCGCGAGATGGTTGAATCGACTCTCGAGCATCTGCCTGCGGACAAGCCTCGTTACGTCATGGGCGTGGGCACGCCCGAAGAAATTGTCGAGTATGCAAAACTTGGCGTCGACATGATGGATTGTGTGCTGCCCACACGCGCCGCCCGCCACGGGCTGCTCTTCACCTCCGAGGGCAAAGTTTCGATCAAACAGGCGCGTTACGCCCAGGACGCGGGCCCGCTAGACCCCAACTGCGGTTGCCGGGTGTGCCAGCGCTACTCGCGCGCGTATTTGCGCCATCTTTATGCATCCAACGAAGTGCTGGCGCAGGTCTTGAACACCATCCACAACCTGAGCTTCTACCTTGACACTATGCGGCGGGTGCGGCATGCTATTTCACTTGGGGAAGAGCCCGGTTTTCTTTCTGGTCTCTGATCTCGACCGAAGCCGTAGACTCGATGGGAAGACCTCCCCGGATTCAAGCCTGAGGCCGAAGGAACCCGGCCGAAGTCGATCCAACCCCGTGGTGAAATGAGAGCTCCCGCGGCACGAGTGAGTGCGGGCGGTTTTTCGCGGGCGCAATCCGCGCATAATTTTCGAAAGCTATGCAATACTTACTGGCGTTACAGCTCGGCGGCGGGGGATTCGGCGGATGGCTTGGTATCGCCCCGATTATCTTCATTTTCGCCATCTTTTATTTTCTCTTGATTCTTCCCCAGCAGCGCCGCCAGAAAAAATGGCAGGGCATGCTGGATCAGCTGAAAACCGGCGACAAAGTCACGACGAGCGGCGGTCTGCGGGGCACGATTATTGCGCTGAAGGATGACGCGGTTCACCTCCGCGTCCCGCCCGACAACCTGCGCATGGAAGTGACCAAGGCGTCGGTGGTGCATGTGACTACGACCGAGGAAGATGTGAAAGTGAAATAACAGTTTCTGGTTTCTAGTTTCCTGTTTCCAGTTCAAGCCGTTGAGAACCGGAAACTAGAAACCGGAAACTAGAAACTCAGCAGCCGGAAACGAACCTGAGAGCTCTCGAAGTTCTTCATATATGAACAAGAATTTCCTACCGAAACTGGGCGCCATTATTGCCGTCTTGATCGTTTTTCTGTTCGGAATCTTTGGAATTCCGAAGAGCTTTTCCGGACAGGGCCTGCTTACGGCGATGACCGACCACATCCACCTGGGGCTTGATTTGAAGGGTGGTACGCACCTGATCCTGCAGGTGAAGGTCAACGACGCGATTAATGTCGACGCGCAGAACGCCATCGAAGTCCTGAAAGATCAGCTGCGCAGCCGCAAGATCGACTTCACCGAAATTTCGCAGCCCGACCAGCAGAACAATCCCGACCACATCGTGCTCAAGGGCATTCAGCCCAGCGCGCGGCAGGACTTGTTGAGCATCGTGTCGGACCGGCTGCCTGAATACGATGTTACCGGCGGCGCCAACAATACCTGGACCATGTCGATGAAGCCACAGATGCTCACGGAGCTGAAGAGCAGGGCCGTGACTCAGGCCATCGGGACCATTCGCAATCGCATTGATTCTCTCGGTGTGACCGACCCAACGATTCAGGAGCACGGTCTTGGCCAGTACCAGATTCTGGTGCAACTGCCGGGCATCGACGATCAGGGCCGCGTGAAAGACATCATGCAGAACACGGCCATGCTTGAGATCAAGCAGGTGCTGAGTGGGCCTTACCAAAACGAGCAGGCGGCGCTGCAGGCGCAGCCGACTCCGGGCATTCTGCCGGTCGATGCCATGCTGCTCCCGAGCAATCGGCTCGGCGGGAGCGGGGAGGGCGAGCAGTGGTACGTGGTTTCACGAGTGTCAGCCATCAGCGGCAAAGACTTGCGCCATGCGGCTGTGGGCTCGGACCAGAACGGCCAGCCCGACGTCGACTTCCAGTTGACCAACGAAGGCGGCCAGCGCTTCTACAGCTTTACTTCGGCCCACATCAAAGACAACCTGGGCGTCGTGCTCGACGGCAAAGTACGGGAAGTCGCGAGCATTAACGATGCGATTCGCGATCAGGTCCAGATCAGCGGCCACATGGACAGTCAGACCGCCAAAGATCTGGCCATGATTCTGAACTCGGGAGCGTTGCCGGCGGGCATCACCTACCTGAACGAAGAGGTGGTAGGCGCATCGCTCGGTGCGGACTCGATTCGCGCTGGTGTCCGCGCTGCCGCCTTTGGCATGCTCGCGGTGCTGGCGTTCATGCTGATCTATTACCGCGGAGCCGGCATCAATGCCGATATCGCGCTGATTCTGAACCTGATTATTCTGCTCGGGTTCATGGGCTACTTCGAGGCCGTCCTGACCCTGCCAGGCATTGCGGGCGTGATCTTGACCGTCGGCATGGGCGTCGATTCGAATGTGCTGATTTTCGAGCGCATCCGAGAGGAATTACGCAACGGCAAGACGCCGCCTTCGGCCGTGGATCAGGGTTTCAGCCACGCCTGGATCACGATCGTGGATACGCACGTCACCACCATCGTCTCAGCGGCGATTCTGTTTCTGTTCGGAACGGGCCCTGTGAAAGGGTTTGCTGTCACGCTCACCTTCGGCTTGCTGGCCAACCTGTTCACCGCGGTATTCGTCTCGCGCTTCATTTTCGACTGGATCCTGAGCCGCAAAGAGCGGGGGGAAGCGCTGAGCATTTAAATCATTGAGTCATTGAGTGATTGGGTCATTGGGTGATTGAAAAACTGAGTAACGGTGCACGGGTCGAGGTCTTTTAATGGCTCGATCACACAATCGCTCAATGACTCAATTCTTGCTAAGTCATAGATAGATAAAGAGCTAGGAGAGCCGGTGGAGTTCTTTCGTAACACCAACATAGATTTTCTCGGGAAGAAGTGGTATTTTCTCGCTTTTTCGCTGATCTTCAGCGTCGCGGGCGTGCTCTCCATGCTGTTCTGGCACGGGATTCCGTGGGGCGTGGATTTCCGCGGCGGAACGCTGGTCACGGTCCGGTTTGCGCATACCCCGGACGACAACGCCCTCCGCGCCGCAATGGATCACGCGGGCCTGCGCGATGCCAAGATTCAGCGCTATGGGGATGTTGCGAACAACGAGGTCCTGATTGACCTCGATGTCCGGGAAACCAGCGAGCAGGCGCTCGATCAGGGCAGGAATACGATCATCAAGGCGCTGGAGACCAATACTCCGGCCGGTAAGCAGGATCTGAACAACGCCAGCTCTTTGACAATCAAGAATTATTTGATGGACAAGGATCCCCTCCACCTGGGAACCGATGCCGATGTGAAGTATCAGGCGCAGGCCACGGCGGTGGCGAACTACCGCGACAAAGAGCAAAGCGGTGTGCTCAGCTCGCTCGACCAGCTAAAAGGGGCTCCCGGGGTGGACCCGGCGGCTGCGGCCTCGCTGAACGACGGCTTCTTCCTCTCCGATTTCGGGGTGCGCGACGTTTCCATCGTCGGCCCGCAGGTGGGGGCGCAGTTGCGCCAGCAGGCCGGACTGGCCACGCTTTATTCGCTGGCCGGGATGCTGGTTTACCTGGGCTTCCGCTTTGAGTGGATTTACGGGGTTGCGGCTGTGGTCACGGTGTTTCATGACACCCTCATCACTGTCGGCGCGTTCTCCCTGACCAAGACCGACATCTCCCTGACCGTGATCGCGGCCATTCTCACTTTGATTGGTTACTCTAATAACGACACGATCGTGGTATTTGACCGGATTCGGGAAAACATTAAACTCATGCGGCGGGAGAAACTGTCCGACATCGTTAATCGGAGCATCAATCAAACTCTGAGCAGAACGATCTTGACAGCGGGCCTGACCTTCCTTACTGTACTCGCACTTTTTTTATTCGGCGGCGAGGTGCTTCACGGCTTCAGCCTCGCGCTGGTCATTGGCATCTTGATCGGTACCTATTCGTCGATTGCCATCGCGGCGCCCATTCTGGTGGCTTACCAGGATTGGCGGATCTCGAAAGGCAAGCGGCCGGCGGCTATGCCGGTCCGAGGTAAGTAGTTTGCCTGATGGTGCGGCACTCAAGATTGCGATACGCCTTTCTAAGGAACGACTTAGGAGGAATTTGTCGCAGGTGCCATTTCGGGACTGGTTTCAAGACACAAGTCTCGACAGGAATCGCAGGAAGTCGGGAGCAAAGGGGAAGCAGTCGGTGTCTAAGTTTCCGTAAGGTCTGATGTAGGGGGAGACACATATGTTTGAAGACAGCCTAATTGAATCCGGCAATAAGCTGAAGACCAAGCGTGGCCGAACGTCGTTCGTGGCGTTCATTATCGAAGGAATCATCCTCGGAGTCATGATTCTGGTCCCGCTGATTTTCACCGAGGCCTTGCCTCGCACGCAGCTAATGACATTCCTGGTGGCCCCCCCGCCGCCGCCGCCACCTCCACCGCCGCCGGCCGCAGCCGTGCACGTCGTGAAAGTGGTCCAGACCGACATCGTCAACGGCGAGTTGCGCACTCCAACCAAGATTCCGAAAAAGATTGAAATGATCAAGGAAGACGAAGCGCCTCCGCCGTCGATGGCTTCCACAGGCGTGGTGGGCGGCGTTCCGGGCGGCGTTCCGGGCGGATCGATGGGTGGCGTGATCGGCAGCGTTCTCAGCTCCACGCCGGTCGCGGTCCCGAAGATCGCTACTCCGCAGCGCGTCCGGGTTTCGTCGGGCGTATTCGCCGGCCTGCTGATCAAGAAGGTGCAGCCGAATTATCCGCCCCTGGCGAAACAGGCGCGCATTCAGGGAACCGTGGTTCTGCAGGCGCAGATCAGCAAGACGGGCGACATCCAGAACCTGCAGTTAATCAGCGGGCATCCGATGCTCGCCCCGGCCGCGATCGAAGCCGTAAAGCAGTGGAAGTACAAGCCGTACCTGCTGAATGGCGAGCCAGTCGAGGTCGAAACGCAGGTGCAGGTGAACTTCACGCTCTCCGGGAGCTAACTCGACGGGGTTCGTGAATCGAGGCAATTTCGTGTAGAAGTGTGTTAGCCCTCCCCCTCCCACCAAAACGCGGTGGCCGGGAGCGGTTTTTCAGCTCGGGCAGGCCACCGTACCGCAGGAATCACGTTCTCCGGTCAGGCAGGGCAGCTCTGGGCGTGCGCGCCGCAGGCTTTGTTTTCTTTTGGAGCCAGCGGTTGGCACCAAAGAATGCATCGTAGTGTCTACAACTATTGTAGAAGTTGTGACTCGCGCTCTGGATCGGCTTTTCTGCGCGACCGGATTTCTGAACAGTTTCTGATTTAAGAAGTAGTAGAGAAGTTCCGAGGAGGGAAAGCAACTCATGTTAGCAGCTCACGCAGGAGCAATTCTCAGTCACATTCCGGCTGCAGCCACCTGGATCATCCAGGAAGGCGGCGGCATGCCCACGGACCCGCTCGGCCTATGGAAGCAGATGGGCTGGGTCGCCCGCACCGTAGTTGTCATTCTCTTCATCATGTCGGGCTGGTCGATCGGCGTGATGATCGATCGCTGGATGGCCTATAGCGCCGCCCGCAAGCAGTCGCGCGCCTTCGCCCCGGCAGTCGCCGGCGCGCTGCGCGACGGCCGCATCGACGAAGCCATCAAGGTCGCCGAGCGCAACAAGAAGAGCCATCTGGCCAAGGTCGTCACCGCCGGCCTGATGGAGTTCAAGGCCCACCAGGACAGCCCGGGCGCAATCCCAGGCGAGACCATTGAGGCCTCCAAGCGCGCTCTGGAGCGCACCGAAGCCATCGTCCACGCCGAATTGAAGCGCGGATTGGGCGGCCTCGCCACCATCGGATCGACCGCTCCCTTCGTGGGACTGTTCGGAACGGTGATGGGCATTCTGAACGCCTTCATCGGCATCAACAACTCGAAGGCCACCGGTCTGGCTGCAGTCGCCGGCGGTATCGCGGAAGCGCTGGTTACGACGGCCATCGGGCTGCTCGTCGCCATTCCGGCCGTCATGATGTTCAACTACCTGACCGGCCGCGTGGAAGCGTTCGACGTGGAGATGGACAACTCGTCGAGCGAACTGATCGACTACTTCCTGAAGAAACGCGGCGACGTTCGACGGTAAGACAATTCCCCACTTCTCGCGTATGCGCGAGAAATGGGGCACCCGCGGTCTCAGCTTGAGTTGCTTGTCCGGCGCTGGAGTATTCTGGCGCCGGACCTTCCCAACTTACAGGCGGAGCGCTCTTTAGCTTTCAGCTCTTGAGCCCCGGATTGCGGCGGAAGTACGGGAGATAGCTATGGCATTAGCGAAACGCAACGAAGGAGCGAAGATCAGCTCCGAGATCAACGTCACGCCCATGGTGGACGTGATGCTGGTTCTGCTGATCATCTTCATGGTGGTCACGCCCATGCTGCAAAAAGGCGTCAGCGTGGACTACGCCAAGGTCAACAACCCGGAGCAGATGCCGGACGCGGACAAGGAAGATGCATTGCTGGTCTCCATTACCCGCGACAACAAGGTCTATTTCGGTAGCGAGCAGATTCAGATCGACAACTTGACCCAGAAAGTGAAGGATCGCCTGGCCAACAAGCAGGACAAGCGCGTGTACGTGAAGGCGGAC
>Ga0070765_100003419_pt1 | contig 10199 bp, 10 predicted proteins | sample HubBroMetageWFT5_FD_71516 | JGI IMG/M metagenome (GOLD analysis project Ga0070765, IMG submission 71516) | Warmed and freeze-thawed soil microbial communities from the Hubbard Brook experimental Forest, New Hampshire - Hubbard Brook CCASE Soil... | ecosystem: Environmental > Terrestrial > Soil... | reverse complement strand
CGGCTCTATCCGATGCGACGAGGCGCGGCATGTTGACGCGACTCGTGGAAGGAGAGACATCTGTCAGCGATCTTGCCGCTCCTTACAGCATGTCCCTTCCCGCCGTAGCCAAACATCTTGGCGTCCTCGAAGCGGCGGGACTCATCGTTCGGCATAAAACAGGGCGCGTGTCGAGGTGCCGTCTCAGGGCGAAGCCCATGAAGGACGCCGCGGAATGGCTTGGACAGTATCGTCAGTTTTGGGAAGGCAGGCTCGATGCGCTCGCGTCGTTTCTGGCAGGTGGCGACGAAAAATGAGTATTATCAGCTCGCACGTCGATCCGACTTCGTTCGAACTAAGACGTATACTTCCTGCGTCCCGCGACAGGGTTTTCGCAGCCTGGATCAAGAAGGAACAGCTCGAACAGTGGATGTGCAAGGACAGTCCATCGCACCAGGCGGAGTACGTAGAGCTGAACGTTCGAGAGGGGGGGCGGTACGTCATAGAGATCAAGATGCCTGAGGGCTACCTGTACCGAGGCTCCGGTATTTTCCAGGAGGTTAGAGCGCCCGAGAAGCTGGTGTTCACCTGGTTTTGGGAACGCGTGCCTGCAAAAGAAAATGACCCACCCCTGCAGCAACGCGAGTCACTGGTGACCGTGCAATTGTTCGAGCGCGGCTCTTCGACGGAGATCGTACTCACCCATGAACTCCTCGCGAACGAGACCGCACGTCGCGATAGTGTGCGGGGGTGGGAGGGTTGCCTTGCAGTTTTGAAAACCGTTCTGGAGAGTCAACCATGAGATCTCTGTCACGATCAGGAGCAATAACATTTGTCCTTCTTACAGCGAGCCTCATTGCCCCGTTGCGTGTGGCGCGGCCGGATGTTCCCCATCAAGCCGCGCCTGACATGGGCGCCCTCTGGGGAGCCGAGTGGAGCGCACACCATTTGGATCGCGTAATGACGCTGTACACCTCAGATGCCGTCTTCTTTACCTTGGACAGCCGTTTCAAGGGACTGACATCTATTCGCACATTATGTCGCGACGCGCTTGCTACATATCAGCCCACAATCCACATGCATCGGACAGCCTTCGGACAATCCGTAGATCTGGCACATGAAAGCGGGGAATACGATGAAATATTGCGATCTTCCGGAAAAGAACGGACAACCCACGGCTATTACCTGATGGTCCTGCGTAAGGAGAGGGGACAATGGCTTATTGCTGAGCAGATGTGGACGGAATCCAAACCCTGAACGCTTCTGGCAAAACGATTCATTACTCGTCGGCGCTCACCGGTCCGACCTTTGATCCGGGCATTCGGAAGATGAATCTATAAAAGTTGACTAAACCGCCCGGCTCGATATGTTCTTCGAAGAGTCCGCCAAGATGTTTTTCGATGAGTCTGGTGTTGCCCGCGAGTACTCGGCACACTCAACTTCTACAAACAAAGAGGAAACTTGATATGACAACTCAGAAAAAATCAGCGCCTGCCGTGGCCTTTCAGTCCAACCATGACGTGGCCATTCACGTCCCTGATCTCAAAATCGCCGAAAGCTTTTATGCGGGTGTTCTCGGCTTTCACTTGGTTTCCAAGAGCGAAGAGCAGCTTCACTTTGATACCGGCACATTTCACTTGTGGATTAATCGGGATGAGACGCCGAAGCCCTTCATTCCCTCCTTCAGTGTGCCGGATTTTGATTCGGCAGAACGCCACCTGAAGGCTGCCGGGTGCAAGACGGTGACTACCGGTTCGGCGACCTATTTCAAAGATCCCTTTGGATTTATCTTCGATGTAATCGAGGCCTAATGGCCGGTGGAGACAGCCCGCCGACGTCACATGTTTACTCCGGATGAACGCCATCAACGGCGCTCCGACCAGCTTCTACTGAATATCCCCATGGTCTCTTCCAAACTTCAACGGCTGCTATCCACGAGGGCGGGCCGGGAGGCCTGCCCTACGGCGCGAGTGTGCCGAGCATGTTCGATAGCTCGAAGGTGAAAGTCCTTTTCACAACCTGATGGAGGTGAAGTGATAGCGAAGCGCAAGGGCGTCGTCGCGAGGCGGGGTCTGAAAGAAGCGTGGAGCAAACGTACGGGCCGATGAACAAGAACCGGATGAGAGGCATACGGGGCCGGACGAGTTGGCTCGTAACAACGAAGTCCATATCCATCAAAGGCACCGGTTGTAGATCCGGCGGTCGCGTGCGGAAGGCGGTCGAACTTACCTCGGGAGATCTGCCGTTTGTTCTGGAATCAGGACTGAGGGTCGAGCGATCGATCCTGACCGGGCGGCAGAAGTCAGCAGAGGGCGTATTAGGCACGCAAGTGCTGAAGGCCCGAACGGTCCCCGCAAGGGGCTAATGGGAAAGGCAAGTAAGCAGCGCAACTCATGAGCGATACGCGGCAGAAGAACCAGCTAATGTTGGCCTTCACGGACGAGAGTAGGAGTGAAGCTCCGATGGTGTCCGCGGAAGGGACCGAAACGGTTGTGGCGAAGCGCGGGACAGAAAGCCTGGCTATGGGCGAACAGTTGATGGAGGAAGTCTGCGAGCGGGAAAACTGCAAGCAGGCATTAGCACGAGTCAAGGCCAATAAAGGAAGCGCTGGTGTGGACGGGATGACCGTCCACGAGTTGCCAGAGTTTCTGAAACAGCACTGGCCAGCCATACGGGAACAGTTGTTGCGCGGTACTTATAAGCCGGAACCGGTGAAACGGGTGGAAATCCCGAAGCCGGATGGAGGGGTGCGCAAGCTGGGCATCCCGACGGTGCTGGATCGGTTCATCCAGCAAGCGGTGATGCAGGTGCTGCAACACAAGTGGGACCGGACGTTTTCCGATCACAGCTACGGGTTTCGGCCTGGACGTTCGGCGCATCAGGCGGTGGCGGCAGCGCAGCAGTATATCGCTGCAGGCTATCGCTGGGTGGTGGATCTGGATCTGGAGAAGTTCTTCGACCGGGTCCATCACGACAGACTGATGGCAAAGATTGCAGAACGGGTGAGCGACAAGAGGTTATTGAAGCTGATCCGGGTTTTTCTGCAAGCTGGAGTGATGGAGGGCGGGCTGGTGAATCCGGTGGACGAAGGGACCCCGCAAGGCGGGCCTTTGTCGCCCTTGTTGTCGAACATCGTGCTCGACGAGTTCGACCGGGAGTTGGAACGGCGCGGCCTCCGGTTTGCGCGGTATGCGGACGATAGCAATATCTATGTTCGAAGCCGGCGAGCGGGGGAACGAGTGATGGAAAGCCTGACGCGATTCATCATGAGCAAGCTTAAACTCCAGGTGAACCAGCAGAAGAGTGCGGTGGCACGGCCCTGGGCAAGGAAGTTTCTAGGATTCAGCTTCACGAGTGCAGGCATACCGAAACGGCGGATCGCGCCGAAAGCGGTGGACCGGTTCAAGGAGCGGATACGGGAACTGACGAGCCGGAACCGAGGTGTGAGCATCGAAAGAATGGCCGAGGAGTTATCCCGCTATCTACGGGGATGGATCGGTTATTTCGGGAAGTGTGAAACGCCATCGGTGTTGGCAGGTCTTGAGCAGTGGCTCCGGCGCAGACTCCGGTCTGCGATCTGGAAACAGTGGAGGCGGGGCCCGGCGCGGTTCGCCGAGCTACGCCGTCGGGGTGTGAACGCCGCCCTGGCCGCTCAAACGGCTGGCAGCGATCATGGTCCTTGGCGGCTGGCGGACTCACCCGCGCTCAGCATCGCATTGCCCAATGCTTACTTCGACTCGCTCGGGATTCCGCGATTGACCGTGAAACCCATCGCTTAACCCGCCGAACCGCCGGATGCGGACCCGCATGTCCGGTGGTGTGGGAGGGGCGGAGCTGTGAGGCTTCCCCCTATCCCGATCGCAGATACCGGCGCCGTCAAACGAGACTAGCCCGGCTACGCTTACTGTCAGGTTGGATAGCACCGTGCCGGAGCAGGCCTGGGTGCCCACGGGAGCCGGCGGCACGATTAGGTTGATCTGGTACAGGCCGGCGTACCACGGCACAAGGCCGGTATACAGCGGTATCGGAGGCGTCGGTCCAAACCCGGCAGGCAGTATCGGTTTGGTCGCCAGCGAGTTTGGCCGGAAACTGAAATCGAGGTAGAAAGTTTCGTTCGTCGGAGTGGCGACCGTGGCTGCCTGGCCGGTCTTAACGGCAGGAGTGGTCAAGCCGAGCCCTACCGCATAGGCGACCACCTCCTCGCCGCCTTGCGCCGGACTCCCCTGCGTAACCATCGATCCATCGGCGTGCGTCACGAGAGGCGCACAAGGCAAGCCGCTTGGCGCAGTTCCGCTCCCGCCGGAAACCGCCGTGTCGCAAGCAGTCAGAATATGAACGCGATCAGCCTGCGGCGCCAGCTCGATGGGGTCACCGGCGACACCGTTCACGGTGACAACCAACGGCGTGGCAACTGCCAGCGTACACGCCGGACTCGTGAAAGCGCACGCCGGCTGCAACTCGTAAGGGATCTGGATGGTGATGGCCGTCAGGTTGGAGCAGATGGTCCCGGACGGGCAAGCGGACGCCGGTCGCACTTCCAATACCGGCGCGGTCAGGCCTTGTACCGTGGCGCCGATGCTACCTTGGCCATCCCCTGTTATAAAGACGGTAATCAATTGCCCCGGAGCCACGGTGACCGGCGGATAGTAGTATCCGAGGCCGGAGATTGTAGGGCTCTGGCCGAATGCGGCGCAGGACAACGCCGCACACGATGCGATCAATATCGATAAGCTTTTCATAACCTTAAGACCTCGGTGAAGTTGACTTCAATGCCGCTGGCTTGTTCCTCACCTGTGGGTTCGCTGCTTAGGATCGAAGGGCGACGACGGGCTGAATGCGAACCGCACGCCGCGCGGGAATCCAGCATGCGAGCAAGGCGACCAGGGCCAATGAAACGGACACGGCCAGAAATGTTATGGGGTCCGCAGGAGAGACGCCGAACAACAGGCTGGCCATTAAGCGGGTTGCGCCCAGCGCGGCCGCGAGACCCAGCGCAACTCCAGCTAGCGTGAGGACGACGCCGGGGCGCAAGGCGAGCAGCAGAATGTCGCGGGCATCGGCCCCGAGAGCCATTCGAATGCTGAATTCCTGGGCTCGCTGGCTGACGGCGTAGGCCATGACGCCATAGATTCCGATGGAGGCCAGGAACAATGCCAGCGCGCCGAACACGGCCATCAAGAAGAGCGAGAACCTGCGGCGGGCGAGCGAGGCGGCCATCATTTCGGGCATGGTGCGAACCCCGTAAACGGGCAGTTCGGGATCAACGGCATGGACGATTCTTGTGACCGCCTGCTTGAGCCCGGAATCGGAAGCGCTGCGCAGAAAGACCGCCAATTCGTTGGAATCTGCGTCTTGATAGAGCGCGCGATAAATGCGTGGCGCCACGGGAGTATCCAGCCCATCGTCGCGCACATCGCCCACCACACCCACGATCTCCCAGTCTTTGCGGTCGTAGTTCATGCGCATTCCGATATCGTGACCTGACAAATACCGTTTCGCGAAGGATTCGTTTACCAGAATCACGGGCTTGGTTGTATCCGTGTCCGCTTCCGTAAAGACCCGGCCGCGCAGCAAAGGCGTTCGCACGGCCCGGAAGAAATCCGGGTTAACCGAGGCAACCTCGGCCGAGCGCTGTTTCTGGTTGGAATCGGGATCGTCGGGTAGTGAGAAAGGGCGAAGAGCCAATGTGTTACGCACGAAGGGAACGCTATTGTCGCCTCCCATCGCGGCATCCTGGATGCCAGGCAGCATCCGTACCTGCCGCAGCACTTCCCGGCTGAAAGCGGCGAGTGGAGGAGCCGTCAGATACCGGTTCGCTTTTGGATTATTGGGAGACGGAATCCAGATGCGAGTGACAAGAAGGCCGTTGGGATCGAAACCTGGATTGACGCGGAGGGTATTCCAAAAGCTGTGCAGCAGAATTCCGGCGCCGCTCAGCAATACCACCGACAAGGCAACTTCCGTGGCCACCAGCGCGCCTCGAAAACGATTCTGGCGTAGGCTGGCCGTGCCACCACGCGTGCCTTCCTTCAAATCCTGATTGGGATCGGTGCGGGACGCATGCAGCGCCGGAGTCAATCCGAAGAGAATTCCGGTGAGGAGGGAGAGAGCGCAGGCAAGGCCGATCACGCGCGCATCGAATTGCACTTCGGCGAGCCGCGGCAGATCGGCCGGCATCAGAGCGAGCAGCGATGTTTTGGTCAGCGTCAAAACCAGAATCGCGGCCAGGCCGCCGGCTAGCGATAGCATTGCGCTCTCGGTCAGCAACTGCCGGATCAAGCGGGCCCGCGAGGCGCCCAGAGCCTGACGAATGGCCAACTCGCGCATACGGACCGATGAGCGCGCAACAAGTAGGTTAGCCATATTGACGGCAACCATCAGCAACACGAATCCGACTGCGGCAAAGAGCACGATCAGCGTGGGCCGCACGCTGCCGGTCAAGCTTTCCTGCACTGGCTCCAGCCGCAGCGACCATTTGGTGGCGGCCGGATATTCCTTCGGATAGATCTTAGTGAGCTGCGCCACCAGCGCATTCAGCCGTAGTTGGGCCTGTTGAATGGTCAGGCCTGGCTTCAAGCGGGCGATAGCGCCGGGAACAAGACGTCTATCCCGCACGATCGGCATAGGCATGGGATCGGCGGCCATGCCGGCGGCGAGCCAAACTTCCACATCGCCAGCCAAGGTCTTGCCGGGATGCCGGAAATCCGGCGGCACGACGCCGACAATGGTGTAGCCATCTTCGTCCAACCGAATCCGGCGGCCTATGACATTGCGATCGCCACCGAATTGGCGCTTCCAGAGTCCATCGCTGATCACTGCGGCTTCGCTGAAACCGGGGACCGCATCCTGGGGTCCGTACACTCGCCCCAGGGCCGCATTGACGCCAAGGATTTGGAAGTAATCGAAGCCGGTGCCGAGCATCTCGATGCGGTCAGAATGATCGCCCCCGCTCAAGGCGTTGCTGACCGTCCAGACGGCGCTGATGCGCTCGAAAGCGCCGGAGCGATCGCGCAGATCCTGCAATTCCGGCACAGACATGCCGACGTCCTGGGCGCCGGCGCCGCGCAGGTCGTCAAAGACGCGTACCAACTGCTCCGGATGCTGAAACGGAAGCGGCCGCAGGAGCACGGCGTTCACCACGGTGAAGATTGCGATGTTCGCCCCGATGCCGAGCGCCAAGGTGAGCATCGCGATGGCTGCGAATCCGGGAGTCTTTAAAAGGCTGCGGAATGCATAACGCAGGTCCTGCAGGGCCTGTTCAAGCCAAAGGACGGAGCGTTCCTCGCGGTGGAGTTCTTTGGCCTGCTCAACACCGCCGAAAGCGCGCCGCGCCTCAAGCCGCGCGTCTTCGATACTCATGCCGCGGTGCTGAAACTCATCTGCCAGCAGCGTCAAATGCGCGGACAATTCGCGCGCCAGCTCGCGGTCAGCGCGGCCGGGACCAAAGAGATTCTTCAGCCTTGCAAACAGGCGCCTGGCGTGCCGCATGGCTCAAAACTCCTCACTTAAGAGTTTCTCCACAAGGCTAGACAGTTGGCGCCAGCGCTGTGTTTCCTCTCCGAGTGCTTTCAGTCCTGCTTTGGTGATGGCGTAGTATTTTGCTTCCCGGCCGTTCTCTGTCTTATCCCATTTACCCTTGATCCAGCCCTGCTGTTCCAGACGAACCAGGGCCGGATAGAGCGTGCCCTGGTTGAGCTTCAACAAGTCCTCTGAGACTTGTTCCAGGCGGGCCGCGATACCGTAAGCGTGCTGGGGCCCCATGCTGCAAAGGGTACGCAGGACAATGAGGTCAAGAGTGCCCTGGAGGACCTGAATACGCGACTTTCCTTCAGTTGACAATCGAGTGGAGCCTCCAAAAAAGCAGTCTCGCGCATTTGCACTTGCTTGTCAAGTGGAGATGCGCTTACACTATTTCATGCTCAGAAAATTCTTCCTCCTGTCCGCTTTGCTGGCCGCCTGCACGTGGGCGCAGTCCCGCGTCTATGAACTCCGGACTTACACCTGCTATGAGGGCAAGCTTGAAGCACTCAAGGCCAATTTCCGCGACCACCACATCGAAACGTTCAAGCGCCACGGCATCGAGAGCATCGGGTATTGGGTTCCGCAGGACCCGGAACTCGCCAAGAATACGCTGATCTACCTACTCGCTCATCCTAGCCGCGCCGCGGCCGAAAAGAATTGGGCCGAATTTCGCAAAGATCCCGAATTCTTAAAAGTCGCGGCTGACCCGAAGAATGGCAACATCGTGAAGAAGATGGAGTCGGTGTATCTCGATCCGACGGATTTTTCGCTTTTGAAATAGTGGTTCCAATCCCGCCCACTTCTACTGTCCCTTTGCCGGTTCCTCTCCGGGCTTCAAGGAGGTCACCCTTCGAGCAGCCGGCGGCCATTTGCCATCGAGAAGGGTCCCGATCGACACGCCCACGTGCGATTTCGAATTACCTCAGACATCAGTGAGTGCTAGCGGGCGCGGAACCTTGCCGTCAATGTCTTTGAAGCCGTACTCAATCGCCAAGCGAGCCGCCACCAGAACTCTTCCGGTGTGTCGCAGGACATCCGAATCTGCCGCGAGAGCAGCGACTGCACGTCCGATGAATTCAGGAGACTCAGAATTGCTTAGGTCGAGCCACGCCGCAGATTGCATGACCTTCTCTGTCCTTACCAGTCCTGGGTACAAGGACACAACCGCGACGCCATGGGGCCGAAGTTCGGCCGCCATGTCCGCAGTCATTTTGTCGGTCGCTGCTTTGGACACACCATAAGCGACGTTGCCGATGTGCTTCTGCGCCGCCCAGAACGAAATATTCACGATCAGTCCGCGCCGATGGCCGACCATGGATCGGGCTGCCAATTGGCTCGCGTAATAGTGGGCGCGCACACCGGCTTCAAACATCGCATCCCAACGCCAGAGCGGCTGTTCCCAAAATGGCTTGCTCCACGTGAAGACGCCGTCTTCCATCATCCGCTCGTAGCCACCCCAAACGTTGTTGACGAGAATGTCGATCGCGCCCGCCTCCTGCTCCACGCGCGCGAATGCAGCCACGACCTGTTCATCTTCTCGGTGGTCACAACGAATTTCAGCGATCCGCGAGTCATCGCGCTCGCCCTCTTGGACTGAGCGGCCAGTTACAAATACTCGTGCCCCACCATGCGCAAGCTCGCTTGCGATCCCACGACCCACGCCCGCTGTCCCACCGGTGACGAGGGCGATGCTGCCTTCAAGAGTTCTCATTCTTCTGAAGATTATGACGCGTTTCTGTTCACCTGAATACTGCAAATCCTCTCGCCTCAAGATCGTTGATCCAGACCGGCAACTTCAAAGTGCTGGTCAAACGCAGATCGAGCTTTTCAAGCTTTGGAAGGTCGACGAGGGTCTGCGGCAACGATATGAGGGATTGCCTCGGAGACCAATCTGCCGAAACGCTGAAAGGCGCCGAATAGAGTCGGGCAGCGTCGCGAACTGGTTGTTCCTGAAATTAGCTAGCATTGTGCCGCTAAGCCGAACATGCTCAGATGCTTTAGTAGATCGCCAATCTTGGCTGGTATGGCAGTCAAGTCATTTTCGGCCGATACGAGGGCTTCGATTTCGGATCGCGTCAGGCGCGTGGCCGAGGCGCTTCTTCCAGAGGTTCAAATCCATGCTCGGCTCTTGAGACATAGCGATATCCTAATTCCGCCGAAATGGACCCGCTTACTTAAGCTACGATCGCCGTGAGATCGAGAACCTTCTCTCCCAGCCCTTGATCTCCGTCGATCTGAATCTGGGCCCGAGCTGAATCATGACCAATGCCCTTTGTAAACAAACGCCACGCCAATGCCTGCGGTATCGATACTCGAGTCGCGACGCCTCCCGTGAACTCTTTTAGCAGCCGCCAAAACGAGGGTCCTCTGGACAGGAACCATTCGCCGCCGCACTCGCCGGAGATTTCCACCAGAAGTGTCGTTCCGCTTTGCGTGTTGACATTCCGAAAAGCATGCGGAAGTCCTCGCAGGAAACAATCAAGGACCGGGTGGTACAGATCCGGTGTCATAATTCCAGGCCGGTGGGTGGCCAGTCGAATCTGCTGTTGGTGATGCCAGCGTTCGGTCAGTTCGCGAGCGGTGTCAAACCAGTTCAGCGATTTATCTTCTCCCGCCCAACTGACAGCGAAGGCAGCGGGAGCAAATGGGTCGAGAGACTCATGAAAATCGGCGCTCTGTTGGCACGCCACCTTCATCAG
>Ga0070765_100003418_pt1 | contig 10200 bp, 8 predicted proteins | sample HubBroMetageWFT5_FD_71516 | JGI IMG/M metagenome (GOLD analysis project Ga0070765, IMG submission 71516) | Warmed and freeze-thawed soil microbial communities from the Hubbard Brook experimental Forest, New Hampshire - Hubbard Brook CCASE Soil... | ecosystem: Environmental > Terrestrial > Soil... | reverse complement strand
CGAACGGTCAGCTGGTCGATTCGATCGCGCCTGACGGTGTAGCCGAGGCCGGCAGTCTTCGGCACATGAATCGTGCCCTTCGACGTGACCTCAACTTCGGGCTCGATGATATCTTCATTCCAGTATCGCTTGCTTGCGGAAACATCTCCTGGAAGCGTGAAACCCACGAGCGTCGACATCGCGATGTTGTGCGCCCTCCCAATACCGGTCTCCAGCATTCCGCCGCACCAGACCGGAATGGAGTGCGTGCGGCAGACTTGCTCAACACGCCGCGCTTCGCTGTGCCCCCCGACGCGCCCGAGCTTAATATTAATGATCCGGCAGGCTTTCAGTTCGATGGCGGTGAGAGCGTGCCTCGCATTATTAATGCATTCATCCAGGCAAATCGCGGTTTGAATTTGCGCCTGTAACTTCGAATGCGCGTAGATGTCGTCCCAGTTCAGCGGCTGTTCCATCATCAGCAGCTTATGCTGATCTAACTGTCGCAAATGCGCCGCGTCTTCGAGCCGATAAGCCGAATTGGCGTCCACCGAAAGCAGAATGTCTGGAAATTCCTTGCGAACCGTTGCGACGTACTCGAGATCCTTCCCCGGCTTGATCTTCAGCTTGATCCGCTGATAGCCGCTGCGCAATTCTTCTTCCACCCTTCGCACCAAAGCCTGCGGACTCTCGCGAATGCCAAGCGAGACACCGCTGGCAATCTCGTCCAGCGTGCCGCCTAGCAGCTTTGAAAGGGAAACTCCTTTGAGCTGTGCTTCCACATCCCAAAGAGCATTTTCCACACCGCTCTTCGCCATCTCGTGCCCGCGTATGGCAGCCAGCAACGCGGGACACTCGGAAGCGGCGGAAAGCGTCTTTCCAATTAGCGATGGCGCAACAAAATCGGAGATCACGTGCCATGCGGTATCCGTGGTCTCGGAGTTGTACCCCGGCGTCTCACTGGCGGTGACTTCTCCCCAGCCGCTGACGCCGTCCGCGACGACTTCGACAAGAATAATTCTGCGGTGGTGCGAAACGCCAAAGCTGGTTTCAAACGGCGCCTTCAGCCGCATTTGCACTTCGCGCAAAGTGATGGATTCAATCTTCATAAGGCTCCAGAAGGTAGGTCCCTAGTTCTTCGTTGAACTCGAATCCAACGGCCGCGTGGCCGTCAGCGATGCGTGCCACGAATTCCTCGCGAACTCTTGTTTGGATTTTTTCTGCCTTCGGCGGTTCATCGCGGCAGATCTGCCGGATGCCGGCGGGAATCGAAATGCGTTGGCAATCTGGAGTCGATGGCCGCGGTCTGCCTGCGAGCACATTTTCGACACGCATCGAGCGCACCCACCACTCCGCGACAAGACGATCTGTCGGCAACCCGGCGTGCAGCGGACTGGACGTCCGCCCATAGAGATTCGGTAGGTAGTGACGTACGATCGCGCCGAGCCTTTCCACATTGAAATGCGCGTTCTTCAGCTGGAGAGGATCGAACGTCCATTCAATCAGGTTAATATCGCGCTGCAGCGCATCCTCGCGCTGCGCCAGCTTCAGCAAACGTCCCACGCCGCGGTTCTGATACTCCTCGACGACCCCGACCATATGCGAGTGCAAGTAACCAAGCCCATCGCGCGTGGCCGCGAAGGCCAAAGCAAAGCCCACCGGGGTCTCCGCGTCGTACGCCACCATTACCTGGCCACCGGTTTTCTTCGCCACGATAAAAATCTGGTCCGGTACGGTATCGATTGGCGCATATCCCCAAATGCGCTGCTGTAATGCGACGCAAACGCTCATCTCCTCCGCATCTTCCATGGGCCGAATCTGGATGCCGCGCTTCACCATAGATGTCGTAACATCACCCATTCACTTTCCCTCATCCACAAAACTCAGTGTCCGCACTTTCCGCCGAAGGTCCGCAAAGCACGTGTGTGAGTGCTCTGCCGCAATTACAACGTATGTTGCATTCTGTCAAGCGGCGCACTTGCCGCTTCGCTGCGTTCGTCCCGCCGTCAGACTCACTGTATCACCAGCGCAACATACGTTGCGAGATGCATATAACTTGGCAGTTTGCTGAAAGTGCAAGTAGCCTGACTCCCGCCCAAGACCTGAGATCCGCGTCTTGTGCCTCTTTATTTTACTGCAACATTTGTTGCGTTGCGGTGAATTGTGCGGATTGTAGGCTTATTCTCCGCCGCCGCGCCCGGCCTCAAGGATTGTAAAGAAGGTCTATGGGTAACCACGGAGCGCGACCAGCCAACTGATGTTCAGGTGACTGGACGGTTTGGAAACATTCGATGATTCCTTCCATAGCGTCGCCATTCCACCGCGTTTGCATAGGCTGGCTCGCGTTGCAGGGTCAGCGTTTCATTTGCGCGCCGGCATTTGGGGCAGTCCAGCTAGCAACAGATAGTTTTTACATGCGCTTGAAGCTCGCTCATAAAATCGATTTAATAGTGCGATCCTAAACGCCCAGGGTTAGAATTCGCGGCGATGGGGAGGGACAGGAGATGATTCTTCGTGGAGCTCTGGTACTCGTTGTTTTGGCCGCAGCGATTGCGTCACTCGGAGCTTGCGCTGCTCGGGCGCAGGGGAAGGTTTCGCCAAAGTGGGAAGAATTGACGGCCGCTGATTTTCGTCTTGGCATTGAGCAATCGAAGGGAACTTGTTTGTTGCCCTTTGGTATTTTGGAAAAGCACGGACCGCACTTGCCGCTAGGAACGGACTTGCTTAACGTGCGTTACGCGTCGCTACAGGCGGTGGCGCAGGAGTATGCGGTCGTCTTTCCGGAATACTATTTCGGGCAAATTTTTGAAGCCAAACACGAACCCGGAACCGTTGCGTATAGCCTCGAGTTGCAGCTGAAATTGCTGCAGGAAACTACAGATGAGATGGCCCGCAATGGATGCAAAAAAGTATTGATCGTGAATGGACATGGAGGGAACGAGCACCTGCTGCCTCTGTTCGCGCAAGCGCAAATGGATAAGCCGCACGACTATGTGGTCTACGTTCTGGACGGTGAACGCAGCAAGCCCGGCGGCCCCGCGAAGAAGTCCACCGGGATTGACTACCACGCCGGGGAAAACGAAACCTCGAACACGATGGTGTCGCGCCCAGATTTGGTGCACCTTGACCGCGCCGCGAGCGAGTCTGGCGCCGACCAGAAGCGCGTGAATTTGCCGGAAGACGTGTACACCGGAATCTGGTGGTACGCGCGATTCCCGAATCATTATTCTGGTGACGGCTCCATTGCCACAAAAGAGCTGGGCGCATGGAACATGAAGAATTGGATCGATGCGATTGTCGAAGCCATCCGCTCGGCGAAGGCCGATGACCAGAGCCTGAAAATCCAGAATGAGTTTTACGAGAAGAGCAAACATCCACTCGATACGCGTCCTTAGTTCCGGCGAAGGCCTTTCATGACGGACACAATGAGAAGGATTCCCGGCGATCGCTCGATTGGTATGCATGCTTCCATAACACGGCGCGATTTTCTGGGCTCGACTCTGCTTGCCTCCGGCGCGAGCCTGCTTGACGGATGGAACCCGAGGCAACTTCTCGCGATAGGAAGAGGTTCCGCGGCCGCCGACGCACAGGACGATTGGACTGGGTATGGAGGCGTCGGCGAATACAGCCGTTCGAACGGCAATACCTATGCGGTGATGGAGGCCGGGCACAGAATGCGCGACGGCGCGTATGACCCGTTGCCGCCGGACACTATCGACACGGGAGAAACGTACGACTGCGTGGTCGTAGGAGGAGGGATCAGCGGTCTGGCGGCTGCGCTTTTCTTTCAACGGCAAAGCGGGCCGGACAAGACGTGCCTCATTCTGGAGAATCATCCGATTTTTGGAGGTGAGGCAAAACAGAACGAGTTCGAGGTGGACGGAAAGCGCCTTGTGGCGCATCAAGGCTCGGCGATTTACTTGGTCCCCTACCCCCACAGTTTCATCGCACGCTTCTACGATTCCATTGGATTGTGCACGCCGAAGCTGACTTACCAAAAGTGGTCCGGCTCCGGAACGGAAATGGTGCTGAGCCGCACGCCGTATGACTCGGCGGGATTGGGCCGTGGGGAGTACGGCTTCTGGTTTGGAGCAAAGTTTGGCCAGAAGCCGGGGATGTGGCTGATCGATCCGGTGGGGAAAAAGATGGAAGGAGCGCCGGTTTCCGGGGCGGCGAGGCGCGAACTGTATCGGTGGTTTTCCGGAGCGGCTGCCGACCAATCGAAATTCGATCCGCCGAAATACGAAGGCGATGAAATCTCAAGGAAGCTGGACGCCGTCTCGCTCGAGCAGCACATGATGGAACGATATGGGTTGAGCCGCGAGACGATCCGGACATTTCTTTCGCCGGTCGAGGGCGGCGGTTCGGGGCTGGGGCCGGATGCGCTCTCCGCTTTCTGCGAGTACGCGGCGGATTTGCTGCATCCGTGGGACGACGGGTCTGGCGAAGTGGTACAAATGTTCCCCGGCGGAAATACGACTATCGCACGGCTCATGACCAAGGCGCTGCTTCCGCCTTCGATCGATGGACCAGCAACCGTTGAGGGAGTGACCCGGGGGACGTTGAATTTTGCGGCTCTGGATGTACCCAACGCGCGAGCACGGCTGCGCCTCTCCTCCACAGCAGTCTCCGTGCACCACGATGGCGATCCAGCGAAGGCGAGTTCCCTCTCGATCGCTTATGCGAAAGACGGGAAAATCTTTCGAGTGAAGGCGCGATCGGCGGTGATGGCGGGAGGAAGTTGGACGACGAAACACATCATCAAAGATTTGCCGGAAGCACAGCGGAACGCATACGCGCAGTTCTACCGCTCGCCTTGCATGATGGCGAATGTCGCGGTGAGGAATTGGCGTTTTCTGCAAAAAATGGGAATAACCGGATGCAGGTGGTTTGAGGGTGTTGGAAATTATTTTGACGTGCGACGCCAGGCTGTTTGCGGTGACGTTCCGCCGACGATTAGCCCAGACAACCCAATTGTGCTGACGCTGAAGGTGCTTTACGCGTATCCCGGCGATTCGACGGAAAACCAGGGCCATCGAGGGCGTGGGGAGATGATCACGACTTCCTTTCGTGACTATGAGCGGAGAATCCGGGCGCAGTTCACGGAGATGTTTTTAGGAGCAGGCTTCGATGCTGGGCGCGACATCGCGGGCATCGTTTTGAATCGGTGGGGACATGCGTACTTGAATCCACAGCCTGGTTTTTTCTTCGGAAAGGACGGCAAGCCAGCGCCGCGAGATGTTTTGCGGGCAGGGCCGTTCGGACGCATCACGTTCGCGAATACGGATTTGGCGGGAGCGATGGATCATCGCTATTCAATTCTGGAAGCAGACCGGGCGGTGCGGCAATTGCTGGACCAAGTACTCAGCTGAGAAATCTGCTTCGGTTCATCCGATAATTCATAAATTGTTCACTTGACTTAGACTAATCTCTCATCTATATAGGACTCACAACGACGCCTTACGCCCGCCCAAGCTGCATCGGAGGAACTTCCAAAATGAAAAAGAGTATGGTGCATTTGTGTCTGTTTTTCGGGCCTATGCTAGTTGCCACGCTTTGCGCGGGCGTTTCAGCGTCCGCGCAAGCTACCACCACTGCAAGCAGTACGCCCGCTGCAGTTCAACCTGTTCCGAATCCGTGCCCGCGCTTCGCTCCGGGCTCTGTCGTACACCAGCCAGCGGCGCTGTTCAGTCAGAACGGCGTGCTGTCCGTGCAGTTCTCTTATCAAACCACAACCGACGCCGCGGGCAGAACGCTGTATTGCTTCATGACCCCGAGCGGCTTCGAGAATCCGACGCTACACGTGAAGCCAGGCGACCACCTGATCATCACGGTGACCAACAATACTACGAACCAACCAGTGATGATGACGATTGATCCGCCAAACTGCGGGCCGGGTGGATCGCAGATGACGGGGTCCTCGGTGAACATTCACTACCACGGGACGAACACATCGCCGACGTGCCACTCCGATGAGGTGATCAAAACGCTGATCAATTACGGGCAGACTTTCCAGTACGACGTGGCGTTTCCGGCGAATGAGCCACCAGGGCTTTACTGGTATCACCCCCACGTGCACGGGCTTGCCGAACACGCGGTTTATGGCGGCGCTGCCGGTGCACTGGTGGTCGACGGAATAGAAGATGTACAGCCGGCGGTCTCGGAACTGCGCGAGCGAATCCTCGTGCTGCGAGACCAACCCACAGTTCAGAGCTTGCTGACTCCTCCCGTCACGGAAAGCCCCGGAGGAACGCCGAACGGAGTCCCCTTTCAAGATCTCACGGTGAACAACATCACGGCGAACACTCTCACCGACCCGAACGGCAACACCAGCTACACACCCGCTATTTTGCAGATGGAACCGGGAGGGAAAGAGTTCTGGCGTGTTTCCAACTCGACGTCTGACACGATTCTCGACCTGCAACTGCAATATGACGGAGTTCCGCAGACGTTTCAGGTCGTGGCCATTGACGGCGTGACGGTGAACTCTCAGGACGGTACTCAGCCTGGCGGGCTGATCCGGTTGAACCACTTCCGGCTGCCACCGGCATCCAGAGTGGAGTTCATTGTCAACGCGCCAGCGGCGAGCGTAAGCCTGGCGCAGTTGGTAACACTGAATATCTTAACGGGAACGAATGGCGATGATGACCCCAACCGGCCCATCTTTAACGTCCGGCTGCAATCCGAGGAAGCCGCTCAAACGATGGCCGGTGGGCGAATCGGCCCGTTCACAGCTTTTAATCCCAATCAGAGGCGCTTCGCGGGGCTGGCAAGCGCACCCATCGCAGCGAAACGCGTGGTGTTCTTCAACGAAATACAACCGACAAGCTTCTTCATGGATGTGCAAGGGCAGCCGGAGAAGATCTTCGATCCGAATGCTGCCCCTGCCATCACAGCGACGCAGGGAACGGTGGAAGAGTGGGTAGTGGAGAATCATACGCTGGAGAATCACGAATTCCACTTCCACCAAGTTCACTTCCTCGTTGAATCACAGAACAACTTTAAGATCAATGGAGACCAGGAGGCGCCCGGAATCCAGGGACAGTACCTGGACATGATCGAAGTGCCTAACTGGGATGGCAACCCTGCCCATCCATTTCCGAGCGTCACGCTGCGGATTGACTTCCGCGGTCCTGACATTGGCACATTCGTCTTCCACTGCCACATTTTGAATCATGAGGATCTCGGTATGATGAACATCGTCCAGGTAGTTGCTGCAGACGCTGCCAACCGGAGTATTTCACACAAGGCACCGTCTTCAGCCGACGCTGGTTCAGCCCAGACTGGGGGGCCTGCAAAAGCGTCGAAGGCGGCGAAGGCGGCTCCGGCGACGGAGAAAATGAAAATGAACTAGGCCGAGCAGAGAGCGGTCGTCATTTGGATGACTGCTAATTTTTGAGCACAAAGAGCGGTTCCGGAGAAATCTGGAACCGTTTTTTCTTTGGCGTGCGATCCACCATTCATTTGGCGGCGGCTTGTTTTAGCGGCCGTGGCGGAGTTGCGCGAGCCAGCGGGCGAGGATGGAATTGGAGTTGGATTCGATGTCGATGAATTCGAGGCCCATGCCGATGCGGGGTTTTACGATGCGTACCATGGCGAGGGCTTCGACACTCTCGCCTTTGCGTTTCAGGGTGACGCGGGCGCGGGATTTTACGGCCAGGGGCTTGCTGGTGCAGACGAAACAGCCGCCGAGAGAAAGGTCAGAAGTAATGCCCTCGGAGCGACTGCCGGATTCCAGGTCGAGGACTTCCGCGTCGGCGGCAAAAGGATAACGAATAGCGTAGCGGCGGTCGCGCAGGCTAACTTTGTGCGACACCCCATCGGCAGTTCGGTCGTTCATGGTTATAACGTTGCCCACTGTCAGTTAAACCGGGGAAGAGAGGGTCAGGAGTGACCGTCGGAGCGTTCCCCTCCACCTAATAAGGGTGCCAGAAAAGCGCAAAAATAGGTGAATCGCGGGGAGAAGGAGAGCCAAAAAGACAACAGAAGCTGGAGTGTTTTAGGACGAGGAATTGCGGAGCCAAGGGCTATTAGTTGGTACGACAAAGGGAATGATGCGGGAAAGATACTGCAGAGCGAGGGTGTTAATCTGGAGTTGTATTCTTATGACCAGCGAGACAATGCGAAGCGACGGACTTCGGCAGAGCGACCGCGTGAGTTTTCGGATGCCCGTGGAGGCGTCGTGGACCACTGTGGAAGGAACGTCCGCGAAGCATATTGCGGAGACGCTGCTGGTCAGCCGCAACGGCGGAGTGTTGCGCCTGGACGAAAAACTGACGGCGGGACAAGAGATTACGCTGCGTCGGATGGAAGGCGATCTGGTGAAGACCACGCGTGCGCGGGTGATGGCGGAGATCGATCAGGAGCCGGACGGATTTTTGTATGCGATTCAGATTACCGAGCCGAGGGCGGATTTCTGGGATATCGAGTTCCCTGCTCCGTATAAGGCGGACGAAGCGCTGGCGCGATTGTTGATGGAATGCGGCTTTTGCCAGCGGCGCGAAGTGGTTTATTTGAATGAGTTGGAGTTGAAGTCGTTTGAAGTGCGGAAATGCGTGGCACGGCTCTGCAAGCATTGCGACACGCCTTCGATCTGGATTGAGGCGCAAGCGGAAATCAAGACACAGGAAAAGGGAGGGCATCCTCTAACTGTGGAAGAACGCGTGATTCCGCGGCGAAACCGGACGCGGGTGAAGGCGCGGGTTTTGGCTTGCATACGGAGGCGCGGGTTTCAAGAGGAAGTGGCGGTTTGCGAGGATTTGTCGAAGGGTGGGTTGAGTTTCCGGAGCCGGAATGAGTATCCGGAGGGATCACGGGTCGAAGTGGCGGTCCCGTTTACACCCGGAAGCGGGGCGATTTTTGTGCCGATACGGATTGTGTTTTCGCAGGCGATTCCCGCGGCGGGCTTGTATAGGCATGGGGCAGCGTACATTAGGCCGCCTAGCGATTCTGCGGATTGATGCATCCCACTCCCAGTGGCTTGGCCCAATCAAATAAGGGACGAATATAGCCGAGGGCCCCGACGGAGAGCGAGGCTATAGCCACCTTCTTACCAGTGTTCATGCTTCCACCAAGACTGCTGGGAGGCCTCAGTCTACACTGATCGCGGTGGAGTCGCGCTCGTGACGGCGACGATGGAGATAGTGCATGGAGATGTTTAGGTAGGCTTGGCCGCATGGCGTTTCGATGGCGATTACCATGGCTTCGGTGTCAGCGCTGCCGGACAGGCCCTCTTCGTTCATGTGAATTTCGGGCGGAAACACTTTGAAGCGGAAGCCCTGGTCGTTAAGAAGGGTGACGGAGTTGCCGATCACCATGTTGGCGAGTTCGCAGACGGTTTCGCGAACGACTTGCTCGCTGCTGGGAACATCTTCGCCCGCGAGATGGCTGGCAACTTTCATGGCGACTTCCGGTGAAAGATCGAGAATGACGCGGCCTTCTATGTCGCCTTTGATGGCGATCAAGGCGGCCACGCCTTTGCGGCGATAGGTTTCCTCGTCCATCGTGAGGTCGAGAATCTTGGTCGGCGCCTGGAGCGATTCGGCGAAGACGGCGTCGGCAGCGTTGATGAACGGCTGGATGAGTTCCATTCTCATGCGCGGCTCTCTCCTGCGAAGGCGACGGGCGCGCCAGCGGCGTTGGGATCGTCACTAAGAACGTAACGGAGAATTTCGTAAAGGACTTCGGGCTTGACGGGTTTTTGCACGAAGTGTTTCGCGCCCTTCTGGAGCGCAGCCAAAATGTTTTCCTGGTAGCCCACCGAAGAGACCATCACGATGCGCGCATCAGCGTGCTGGCGAACGATACGCTCGACGGCCTCGATGCCTTCCATCTGCGGCATGGTGATATCCATGAGCACGATGTCGGGCTTGGTACGATTGAACTCCGCGATGGCGGTTAGGCCGTCGCCGGCTTCTCCGGCGACCTCGCCGCCGAACATCTCAATCATCTTGATGATGTTCTTGCGCGCGAAGACGGAGTCGTCCACTACGAGGTAGCGAACGGGTTGATTGTCTTTCCGTAACAGAGCGGCGAATTGTTGCATGGCCTTCTCCTTCTCCCGGCACGATGTTAGGTGCGATGGGAAGAAACGGGTGTCCTTTCCGATTTCTCGTTCTTATCGTTTTTATCGTTCTTGTCGAATTTCTCTGAGCTGGAGCGGTCGTTGCCGTAATTTTGAATCAGAAACGCGGCGATACCTTCCAGCGGAATCACTTTGTC
>Ga0070765_100003417_pt1 | contig 10206 bp, 8 predicted proteins | sample HubBroMetageWFT5_FD_71516 | JGI IMG/M metagenome (GOLD analysis project Ga0070765, IMG submission 71516) | Warmed and freeze-thawed soil microbial communities from the Hubbard Brook experimental Forest, New Hampshire - Hubbard Brook CCASE Soil... | ecosystem: Environmental > Terrestrial > Soil... | reverse complement strand
ACTTAACTTGCGGGATCGCGTGCGCTGGATCGAATACACCTCGACCGGTTCAGACTTTGAATCTGGCTTTTTGCTGTATCGGCTTCTGCGCTCCACGTTCCCGAAGACTTACGGCAACCGCCTGCGACTACGCTTTACGCCTCTGGTCAAGCTGCACCTGGAAAATGAATTTCCGCGTGCTTCTATCACTACCCGTCTCGGACGCCTTAACGGGCGCAACATTTACTATGGGCCGTTTCCCTCGCGCATCGCGGCGGAAAAGTTCGCGAGCGACTCCCTCGATTTTTTCAAGATGCGCCGCTGCGTCGACGATCTGCATCCCGATCCGAAGTTTCCGGGCTGCATCTACTCAGAGATGAAGATGTGTCTCGCGCCCTGTTTCAAGGGCTGCAGCGACGAGGAATACCGGGCTGAACTGTCTCGCGTGCAGGCGTATTTCGACAGCGGCGGTGAATCGCTGGTGCGCGAAATCTCCACACAGCGCGATGCCGCCTCAACCAATCTGGAATTTGAAAACGCCGCGGCGCTGCATGCCCGCCTCGACAAGCTCAAGCCCGTGCTCAGCCAACTCCCAGAGATCGTCCGCCGAATCGATCGTCTTGCAGGCGTAATGGTGCAGCGAAGTGCCAGCCCGGAATCGGTGAACTTTTTCCGCATCCACGCTGGGTGCATTTCGGGTCCGGTAACGTTTTCCATTCAGTCCGCGGAACACACCAAATCGCATTCGATGGAATCGCGAGTGCAGGAAGCATTGGCCTCGTTTCCACTGGCAACAACTACAAGCACCGCGCTTGAAACCATGGAACACTTGGTTCTGTTGAAGCGCTGGTACTACCGCAGCAGCCGCGTGGGCGAAATCTTTTTTGAAAATGAAAAAGGCGCGCTGCCAATGCGCCGCGTGGTGCGCGGGACAGCGCGAGTTTATCGGGGAGAGAAGTCAGAGACAGCCCCGCTGACCATCACCAGTTCTTCGCCCGGCTCGGGAGCACAATCAACTGTGGAGGAGAGTCATAAACTATGAAAGAAGACAGTAAGGACAAGGAATTGCGCGAGCATGTTTTATTTCTGCTCGATGGGGGCGGCGCTCATGCCAAATTCGACGAGGTCATCGCTGGCATTCCGCCGAAACTGCTGGGACAAAAGCCCGCCGGTTTGCCGCACTCACTCTGGATGCTGCTGGAACACTTGCGCATCGCGCAATGGGACATTCTGGAGTTCAGCCGCAACGCAAAGCATGCTTCTCCCAAGTGGCCAGAAGGATATTGGCCGCCAATCGAAGCTCCACCCAGTGCCGCCGATTGGAATGCAAGTGTCAAGAAATTCCGCCAGGATCTGAAGGCGATGCAGGATCTAGTGAAGGATCCCAAGACCGATCTGTTCGCCAAGGTCTCATGGGGCGATGGCCAGACCGTCCTGCGCGAGGCCCTGCTGCTGGCCGATCACAACGCATATCATCTGGGGCAGATGTTAGACGTGCGCCGTTTGTTGGGAGCCTGGAAGTAAAGCTCAAGTCGCCACGGATTCTCGCGATCAAAAGCGGAGCTGCAACCTTTGAGACACCGCCGGATCAGCTTGCTTTGACGCTCAGCAGATTTCGAACTGGCCGCTTGCGGAATACAACCCGCACACCGTTGCGCCATCTCTCGTCAATGCCCAGCACCACCCAATCAATCTCGGGCGAGAGGTAATGCAGAAGCGTGTCGGTCGAAGGGTGCACGTGCAGGGCCGGAGCGACCAGGAAGAGCAGCGGCTTGTCGGCGCGCAGTTCTCGTCCCGGAAAGTATCCGAATCGCTGGAACTCGCCGCGGGCGTGGTGCCAGGCGACTCTCGCCCAGTAATCCAGACCTTGTAAAGGCAAGTGAATATCCTCGTCGGCTTTGAGTTCGACTATCGCGAGACGTCCGTCCATGGTGACGGTGAGCACGTCGATCATGGCGCGATCGGAAGCGGAAAACGCCGGCACCTGGGAATACAAGCAGGCTGGATCCAGGCGCTCGTCCACCGCCGCAACATCGCGCACCACCAGCGATTCCAGCCAGCGTTCCGGATGCATCCGCCACAGAGGATGATCGCGCGGGCCTTCGGGATGACGCACTTCGCCGATGCTTCGCACCAGCTGCGTAAATGCCGCGATATTCGTCTCGCCGAGAATTCTTTCCTGTGCGCCCAGCCCGAAAACAATCTCCGCTGTGCTGTGAAACGATCCTGGCTGATGAGCCAGCCGGGCTCGAGCGAACTCCAGCCCGTGACAACGAAAGGCGATTTCCGCTGGCGACAAAGTCGCGACTTCGACTTCGGACATCAACTCGCGACCTGCGAGACCGCGGCCGCAAACCTGGCTTGTACCGCCGCTTCGTCGGTCGAGTGCACCAGCCGAGTCGCCACATTGCCGCAATCGGAGATGTCCAACTCCTTCAAATTATCGTCGCGCTCCTCCAGTTCGTAGAGTTGCCACTTGGCCGCTTCCGGATTCAAATGCGCCATGCGCTCCCGGGTGAGGGCCGACGCAGCTCCGGGCAAGAACAACTTGAGTCCTTCAACTGCGAACTTCCCGGCCTTCGCAATCCGGCAAGCATCGAGCCACAGAATGCCAAACGTGAGCGCTGCATCGACGGAAGCCTGCGTCTCCTGTGCGTTTACCCCCAACACGGCAAAGGCGGATTGTCCGCGATGCAGCAACCCTCGCGCATAGACAGGGCCAAAAGATCGTTCCAGATCCATGGAGGTGCAGAGTCGGTCTACGGTGAAGCCGGAGAAATGGCGCTGCAGCACGCGTTGCAAAACCCGCTGATATGCGACACGCGCTGCCCGCTTCGCAGTGGGAGTGCGGCGGTCGCGTTCGCGGCAGATCTCGAGCTTCGTAGGTTTTGCCTGCCCCATACGCTGCACTGCGAGGCGAAGGATTTCGTTCTTAACCTCGGCTTCCAACACGCGCCGCACGAAATTCCGTTCCGCCGACCACAGATGCAGCAGGCATTTGTTGCGTTCCCCGGAGATGGAATACTTAGATTGCGCGAGATCAAAGACCACTGCGCCGTCTTCGATGATTACGGCATCGCGCGCGGAAACGAGAAAATCCTCGACCGTGCGTACAAGGGATTCTGGGGTCACGCGGAATTGTTGCAGGTGGCCGCTATCTCGTCTGTGACGAGTGAACATGACCACGACACCCGTATTGCATGCGCAAAACGCGGGTGAGGGCGCCCGCGCCACGCCATCCCCTGTGGGATAATGCTACAGGGAGCTTTTTGGACCTCAAGGGCATCTAATCAACGTGGATAAAAATAGGTTCTTTTTTCAACACTACGGCCTGACGGAACACGATCTCGAACAGTATTTGGCAGCCGCGCTTTCGGCGGGCGGCGGATACGCCGACCTTTATTTTGAGTATCTTTCTTCTACCTCGCTGATGGTCGACGAGTCGATGGTGAAGTCGGCTTCGCAGGGAATTTCCGCAGGATGCGGGGTGCGTGTCATCGCCGGCGAGCGCACCGGATACGCGTACACTGACGATCTCTCAGCGGAGCGTATTCAGCATGCGGCCCGTACTGCTGCTCTGATTGCAAGCGGACCCGCCCAGACGCGCGTGGTTGGCTTCCAGGAAAAGCCAGCTCGCAGTTTGTACCCTGTAACCCTTCCCTCCGTGGACGCGGAAATTTCCGCCAAGGTCGAGCTCGTGATGCGCGCGGATCAGGCCGCCCGTGCTTACGATCCTCGCATTAAAGAAGTGCGTGCCAGTTATGGCGATGAACTTCGAAACATTCTGGTGGTTGGATCAGATGGTACTTTTGCAGAGGACTCCCAGCCGCTGGCGCGGATCAACGTTTCTTGCATCGCGAAGACCGATGGGAATTCCGCGCGCGGCAGCGCCGGCGGCGGGGGACGCGTCGCGCTCGACTTTTTCTTCGGGGAAAAGACTCCAGAGTATTTTGCCAAGGAGGCTTCGCGGCAGGCGATCTTGCAGCTCGACGCCCGCGAAGCGCCAGCCGGCGAGATGGAAGTTGTGCTCGGCCCGGGCTGGCCTGGGGTGCTTTTGCACGAAGCCGTGGGACATGGCCTGGAGGCTGATTTCAATCGCAAGCAAACTTCCGCATTTGCCGGATTGATTGGAAAGCGGGTAGCCAGCGAAAAGTGTACAGTCGTGGATAACGGCACCATGCCGTGGCGCCGCGGCTCCCTCAACGTGGACGATGAAGGCGAGCCCACGCAGAACACCGTGCTCATCGAAAAGGGAATTCTCAAGGGATACCTCAGCGACAAGCTGTCCGCGAGATTGATGGGAGTGGCTGATACCGGCAATGGACGCCGCGAAAGCTACGAACACATTCCCATGCCGCGCATGACCAACACCTATATGCTGGCAGGTGAAGATGACCCTCAGGACATTATTCGTTCTGTCCGGCGCGGCTTGTATGCAGTGAACTTCGGCGGCGGGCAGGTCGACATTACTAATGGGAAGTTTGTGTTTTCGGCATCGGAAGCATATTTGATCGAAGACGGCCAAATCACGGCTCCGATCAAAGGTGCCACTTTGATCGGAAATGGTCCCGACGTGCTCACTCGGGTTTCGATGGTGGGCAATGACCTGAAACTCGACGAAGGGGTTGGTACCTGCGGCAAGGACGGCCAAGCGGTTCCCGTCGGCGTCGGCATTCCGACAATTAAGATCGATCGCCTGACCGTGGGCGGAACCGCCAGGAAAGATGCCGGCGGCTTCATGCAGTAAGTTGGTGTCTCCTTCGGTCCGGAGATATTTTCCCTTCGTGCACCTTCGTGTCCTTTGTGATTGAAGCATTTCAAAGGCGTCAACCACAAAGAACGCGAAGGTACACGAAGGAATGCTTTGATTGTGAAGAATTCTATGTCTCCAACCCAACTTGAAACTCGAAACCAGAAACTTGAAACCGACCTGCGCGAACTGGCGCAGGACATCGTCCGCCGCGCTGTGTCCGGTGGAGCTACCGCCGCGGAATGTGTCATTCGGGAAGGCGACGAGTTTTCTACCGTCGTCCGTTTAGGGCAAGTCGAAACTCTGAAAGAGTCCGGCTCAAAGGCAATCGGCATGCGGGTTTTTTATGGCAAGCGCGCGGCCAGCACCTACTCCAGCGACTTTTCCCGCGCCGGCCTCGATCGTATGGTGAAATCGGCCCTGGAGCTTGCGAAGATTACTTCGGAAGATCCGCACAGCGGAATACCGGAAGCCTCGGCACTGGGCTCGATCGAGGGCGACCTCGATCTGTACTCCGCCGACGTGTATTCGCTACCCGGAGAAGAACGCATCAGCTATGCGCGCCGTGCGGAGAAGGCTGCGCTCGACTACGATCCTCGCATCAAGAACTCCGAAGGCGGTTCATTCGAAGCCGCGACCGGACACAAGATTCTCGCGAACTCGCACGGCTTCGTCGGTGAATACCAGCGCTCCTATTGTTCCCTTGCGGCCGTCCCCATTGCGCAATCAGAAGACGGCGCCAAACAACGCGACTACTGGTTTTCGGTTGCCCGCAGTCTGAGCCGGCTGGAACCTCCCGAGCACGTTGGAAAAACCGCCGCCCAGCGGACGTTGCGGCGTCTCGGCGCGCGAAAGTCGAAGACTGCGAAAGTCCCGGTGGTTCTCGATCCCATGGTATCCAGCTCGATCCTCGAGCATATTTTCGAGGGCGTGAACGGAGATTCCGTTTACCGTGGGGCATCGTTTCTAGCGGGCAAGCTAGGCCAAAAGATGGCGGGCGATCGCGTCAACGTGATCGACGACGGTACCATCCCGGGTGGATTTGGGACCAGCCCGTTTGACGGTGAGGGCGTTCCATCGAGGCGCACGATCGTGATTGAAAACGGTGTGCTGAAGTCTTATCTGCTGAACACGTACTCGGTAAAAAAGCTTGGGCTCACGACTACCGGCAATGCTTCTCGCGGATTGGCGGGAACGCCGGGAATTGGTCCGGGAAATTATTTTCTGCAGGCGGGAACAAAGACGCCGCAGCAGATCATTTCGGAGATAAAAGACGGCCTCTACGTAACCGAATTTCTCGGGCATGGAGCCAATCTGGTGACGGGCGACTATTCCCGGGGCGCGTCGGGACTCTGGATTTCTGGCGGCGAACTGGCCTATCCGGTGGAGGAAATCACTGTGGCCGGTAACTTGAAGGAAATGTTTTTCAATATTTCTGAGATTGGAAACGATCTCGAGTTCCGAGGTGCGGTGGCTTCCCCGACGATAAGAATCGACGGCCTGACCGTAGGAGGCGAATAGCACGCAAAGGGTAAGGCCAAAGCAAAAGCCGGGTCCGTTGGCAGTAACTTCCACAACGTGCCAACCGCTCCCGGCTGCTGCCCGATGAACCATTAGCTACTTCGTTCTGGGATGAGCAGCTGCCTCTCTTGCCAGCAGCGCCCTAGCCTGCAAGTCACCCGTACCGGCTTCCTTGACGGTCTGAGCCTGAGTCTCAGTTGCTTCCTGCAGAATTTTAGCGGCATTGCTGATCTGAACCGTATCCGTGACAGCAGCCTTTGGAGCCGATGCACTCGCTGGCTGCCGCGCCTGCGATGGCTGCGCTGCAGCCTGGGGTTGCACTTGCGTTTCGCTGTGTACTGGACTGATCATTTGTGAGAACCTCCTAGGGTCTCCTTCGGCATCGTAGCCAATAACTTTAGTTTGGCAAACGTCGGCTTCCAAGTTGGTGGCGGCGAAGATTTGCCTTTCAGAGCGAGTAGTACAATCGACGCATGGGCGGTCTCATCGAGCCATCTCCGTTGTCTGAACAGCAACGTGACTCGAACTTGCGCCCGATTCTGCTGGGTGTAGCGCTAGTCGTGATTGTAGTGGGCTTGATTGCGGTTCTCACTCGCGGCGGCCCTAGAAGTACGGCCACTCCGCATCCCTACGCTGCCAATCTAAAGCTTTCCGACCTGAAAATGAGCGCGGCCGAGAATTTTGTGGGTGCCAGCGTGAGCTACGTTGACGGAACCGTCACCAACAGCGGCGACAAGACGGTTACGCACGCGATTGTGCATGTAGCGTTCAAGAATTCCCTCGGAGAAGTTGCCCAGGCCGAGGATGTTCCGCTGCACGTCCTGCAAACCAGCGGCCCCTACCCTGATACCGTCGACCTTGGCATGTCGGCGCTGGCTCCTGGCCAGGGCAAACCGTTTCGTCTCACCTTCGAACATATCAGTAGCGACTGGAATCAAGCCTATCCCGATCTGCAAGTCACGGACGTCACGGTGAGGTAGAAACCAAAATCAAGTGCGCCACTGATTTTCAGGGATTACACGAATCAAGATCCAAGACAAGCGGGGGAGATCCGTGCCAATCTGTGTAATCCGTGCCGAGTTAAAATGCCTTTATGGCGGATACGAAGCCAATTCGTTTGACGGAGTCGGTGAAAGCTGCAGGTTGAGCGTCCAAGCTGAGTCCAGCGGCGCTGGACACGGTGCTTGGGAAATTAGCCCGGCAGCATGACCCAAATGTTCTGGTCGGCTTCGATCATGCCGACGACGCTGGAGTGTATCGCATCGGGCCGGACACGGCGTTGGTGCAAACCGTGGACTTCTTCACGCCGATGGTGGACGATCCCTACACTTTCGGCCAGATCGCCGCCACCAATGCGCTCAGTGACGTCTATGCCATGGGCGGGCAGCCACGCACTTCACTCGCGCTGGTATGTTTTCCGGAAAAAGCCGATCTGGCAATCCTCGAACGCATTCTCGCTGGCGGACTTTCTAAAATGATCGAAGCCGCGTGTTCGGTGATTGGTGGGCACAGCGTTCGCGACGAAGAGATGAAGTTTGGATACTCGGTCACGGGCCTGATTGATCCCGCCAGAGTACTGACGAATGGCGGCGCGAAACCGGGGGATCGTCTGGTTTTCACTAAAGCGCTGGGGACGGGCGTGATCTCAACAGCGATCAAGAAAAAGGCGGCAAAGCAATCATGGGTCGACGCCGCAATCGCCTCAATGACCACGTTGAACAAGAGGGCCGCAGAGGTCATCACAGGTCGTATTGGATCCGGTCCAGCGGAGCGAAGCTCCGCCGCGAACGACCAACGACCGACGACCAACGACCAGTTCGCTGTCCACGCCATGACTGACGTCACCGGCTTCGGCCTTGTCGGACACGCCCGCGAAATCGCACTCGCGTCCGACGTCTCACTCCGCGTCTATGCCAATCGAATTCCGCTGCTCGAAGGCGCGCTGGAATGCGTTCGCGCCGGCCACATCCCCGGAGGTCTAAAAGCTAATCGCGACTTCGCCGAGTGCTTGGTTAGTTACGAAGATGGAATCCGCGAGGAAGTGAAGACGATTTTGTTCGATCCGCAGACTGCGGGAGGTTTGCTGATTTCGGTTGCGTCCGAGGACGCAGTTGAACTCACCCGAGCTCTCGCCGCAGCCGGAGTTCCCGCCGTAGAAATCGGCGAAGTGCTGCCGGCGGCTAAACCCTTGATAGTGGTTGTGCCCTGACACCTGGCGTCACTAGCTTGGATAGCCATGCCTGTGCCGCACGCGGGGACGCCCGCGCCTACATTTCGGATCCGCCGCTTACACTTTCAAGAGCTCCCAAATCCGGGCTAGGTGGTGATCATCGTGCTCCGCCACGAAGTACAAATGGTCCACCAGCCGCATGGGGGTTTTGAGCCGTGGATGCGGGATAGGCCGGACAAAAATTGCAGGGTCCAGACCTTCAACCCGATCCAGGAGCCTCGATCTTACCTTGCGGAATTCGGCTAGAATCTCCTCGACGCGACCATCGTTGTGTCCCGCTTCGTGAGTCTTCCGATTGCTCAAGTCAGCGACGGTGAGTTCAGCCGCCCCAGCCCGGTAGTCGTCAACCCGCGCCAGCCACAGAGGTTCGAGGTCAAGCAGATGTCCGGCGTGCTCTTGCGCCGACCACTTTGCCTCCGGCTGCTGCACTAATTGTTTCTGGGCATGAGCGCGGACAACCTCCTCCAGACGTGCAGGCGTGCCTCGCAATCGAGTGCAGAGGTTGGGATACAACTCCACTGGGAAGGAGAATTCGAACTTGCGCTCAAACCAGTTGGGGATTTGACTCATCGATGCACCGAAAGCGAAAACACCTGGCCAAGGATTTGCACGGATCAAAAGAAATTGGAAAAACTCGGGGCGGCTGTTAAAGCCGCCCTAAACTGACGATTAGCAAATAATCACGGAGCTCATGCCCGCGCGGGACTCTCCCCACCTTTGGCAATCCCTGGCCGACCCGGTTCCGGCTTCAGCACCTGCTGCACGCCGTCATCGGACTTCGGCGGAGGCGTCATCTTGGGCAGTTCCTTACCTTCGATGATCATCTTTATTTCGTTGGCGTCGAGCACTTCTCGCTCCAGCAGCGCAAGGGCGATTCTTACCAGCGCGCCATTGTCTGCCGCTAGAACGCCTTTCGCGGTGTTATACCCTTGGCCGACGATGCGGCGGACTTCGTCGTCGATCTTAACGGCCGTGGCCTCGCTGTAGTCACGGTGCTGGGCAATCTCGCGGCCTAGGAAAATCTGTTCTTCCTTCTTGCCGAAAGTCAGTGGACCTAGATCGCTCATGCCAAACTCGCAGACCATTTTGCGTGCCAGTTCCGTGGCTCGCTCAATGTCGTTGCCCGCGCCGGTGCTCATCTGGCTGAGGAACATCTCTTCGGCGATTCGGCCACCCATCATGATGGCGATTTCCGTCTCGAGATATTCCTTGGTGTAATTGTGCTTGTCGTCGATCGGCAACTGCATGGTGACGCCGAGAGCCATACCGCGCGGGATGATCGTGACTTTATGCAGTGGATCGGAATTCGGCAGCTTGGACGCAACCAAGGCGTGACCTGCCTCGTGATACGCCGTCACCTTCTTTTCTTCTTCCGTGAGAATGAGCGACTTACGTTCCACTCCCATCAGGACCTTGTCCTTGGCCAGTTCGAAGTCGTACATGAGGACGGCTTTGCGGTTCTGCCGCGCCGCGCTCAGTGCAGCTTCGTTCACCATGTTGGCCAAGTCGGCACCGGAGAAGCCGGGTGTGCCTCGTGCCAGAACGGAAAGATCAACATCGTCGGCCAAGGGAATCTTGCGGGTGTGGACTCGAAGGATCTCCTCACGTCCGCGCACATCCGGGCGATGCACAACCACGCGGCGGTCGAAACGGCCAGGCCGCAGGAGTGCAGGATCAAGCACGTCGGGACGGTTGGTAGCTGCCATCAGGATGACGCCTTCGTTCG
>Ga0070765_100003415_pt1 | contig 10209 bp, 6 predicted proteins | sample HubBroMetageWFT5_FD_71516 | JGI IMG/M metagenome (GOLD analysis project Ga0070765, IMG submission 71516) | Warmed and freeze-thawed soil microbial communities from the Hubbard Brook experimental Forest, New Hampshire - Hubbard Brook CCASE Soil... | ecosystem: Environmental > Terrestrial > Soil... | reverse complement strand
TGCGCTTCCGCCAGGTCCGGTTTCAGCGCGATCGCCGTCCGCAAGTGTTGTTTTGCCGCTTCTGCATCGCCCTGCGCAAGAAGAATCCAGCCGAGCACGCTATGAGCCTGCGCATCGTTCGGATTGCTCTTCAAGATTCCCTCGAAGAACTTGCGTGCTCCCGCGAGGTCGCCCGCTTTCAATGCCGTAACACCGTCCGAGTAGGATTGCTCGGGCGGTGAGGCAGGCATCGCATTTGCCTCTTGCGCGGATGCATCCGCTGGCAGGACTACAAGCAGCGCGAGCAGTGCAAATCCCGCAAAAAGTCGTGGCGATCGACACTGGGAACCCTTGAGCAGAACATTCCTCGCAAGCAATTGCCAAATTCTCCCGGAATTCAAGTTAGAAAACTCATGCTAACACTCTCGTTTGCCTGCGGGCCGGCCTGTAGGGGATTGTCTCACCGCTCATTCCAGCCGCCTGCTTGCGAGTTCATCGCGACAAGCGCAGACTACGGTTCACGCACAAACTGATTATGCGATGGAACCCACTTCTCCAGCGATTCTGGCTTTTTTCTTTTCTGCTCATTCTTCCTTTTCTTTTTTCTGCGACTCGTGACACCCAGGCTCAGAGCACCCAACCTGTTGCAACAAAGTCCGAGGCGAACCCTGCGCCTCCAACCCTTGGACAAGATTGCGGCCCGTGTCACGCGGAAATTGTTCGAAACTACTCCAAAACCTCGATGGCCAACGCCAGTGGCACCGCGATTCAAGCGCTGATTCCCGGGGAATTTACCCACGCTCCGTCCGGAGTGCGTTACGGCATTTACGAGGGAAACGGCAAAGCCTGGCTGGAGTTCGATCGTGACACTTCCGACGCCGTCCACGGCAAAAGGGAATTGTCCTATTTCATCGGCTCCGGGCAACGCGGTCGCACGTATCTTTTTTCGGAAGACGGCTTCGTTTTTGAATCTCCGGTCAATTGGTATGCGCAAAGCAGAACCTGGGACATGACGCCCGCGTACAAGTCCGCAACACACATTCCGCTGAATTTGCCGGCCGCAGTTTCCTGTTTCCACTGCCACACCAGCGGATTCCACCCACCCGCGCCCGGGACGGAAAATAAATATCCGGAGCCTCTTTTCTCGCAGCACGGCATCGCTTGCGAACGATGCCACGGAAATGCCGATGCCCACGCCAAGGGCTCCGGCCCGGTCCTGAATCCGTCGAAGTCGCCGCCGGCTCGGCGCGACGCAATCTGCATGCAATGTCATCTGGAGGGAAGCGCCGCAATCGAACAATCCGGCAAACACATCTACGATTTCAGACCGGGCGAAGACCTAACCGAATTTGTGCACTACCTGGTCCTGTCGACCGAGAAGCAAGCCAATCCGCGGGCCGTCAGTCAGTTTGAAGCCCTTGCCGAAAGCACGTGCAAGCGTAAATCGGGTGACGCGTTGCATTGCGTGACCTGCCATGATCCGCATAGCTCTCCAGCGCCAGCGGAACGCGTGAATTTCTATCGCGCCAAATGCCTGCAATGCCATGGCGAGCGTTTCGCAACCAAACATAACCCCAAAAATCCGGATTGCGTTTCGTGCCACATGCCAAGAATCTCCAGCAGCGACGTAGCGCACACGCAGGCCACCGATCACCGCATTTTGCGGCAGCCATCTGTCTCAACTCCTCAAGTCACGGCTGAAATCGCCACCTCCAGGCCGAAGCTGGAAATGTTCCCTGCTCAGGCGGGTCCGCCCACTAACAGGGATTTGGCGCTCGGTTGGCTCGCTCTCGCTGAATCCGGACGAAATCTTGCGGAGGTCGAGGAAGAAAATGTTTTACTTGTCGCCGCCAAGGAATTCCCGCACGATGCCGCGGTTCTGAGCGCATACGCATACCGCGAACTGATCCACAAACGCACGCAACACGCAAAAGAGTTGTACGAGGAAGCTCTGCGGATCGATCCGCTGAATCTCGACGCAGCCGTAAATCTCGGCGTCATCGAAGCCCAGTCAGGTTCTACCGACCACGCGCTGGCACTATGGAGAGATACGTTTCACCGCGCGCCGTGGCGCAGCTCAATCGGCATGAATCTCGCAAGGCTCTCCTGCAACCTCGGCAACCGCGAGGAAGCTGAAGAATCCCTGCGCAGAGTTTTGCAATTCAATCCCGATTTTCCGGAGGCGCGTCAATTTCTGCGCGGACTGGAAAGTCAAACAGTGGCCTGCGGCGCACGCTAGCGATCCGTCGGAACAATTCTGACCGGCTCGCGTAACTCACTACTACTTCTTGTCGGCCAAACGGCTCTCCACTTCTCGGAGGTTATCCTTCGCCAGCGTGTTCTGCCCGTTCAGTTGAATCGCTTTTTCTAAATGTTCCTTCGCGGCAGAGAGTTCACCCGTCTCCGCAAGAGCCGCGCCCAAATTCGCCTCCGCCATGGAGTCTGAAGGGTTCAACCGGACCGCCGCCTTGAACTCCTCGATGGATTCCGGAAATCGTCCTTCAGACGCGAGCGCATTCCCTAAATTGTAGCGAGCCGGAAAATAGTCGGGCTGTGCTGCCACCGCAATCTTTAGCGCCGCAACTGCATCCGCGGTTTTCCCGGCAGCCAGCAGCGCGCCACCCAGCGAATTGTTCGCGATCGCGTCCTGCGGCCGTACACGCACGGCTGCCTGGTAATGCTCCAGCGCCTCGCCAATCTCCCCCCGCGCTTGCAACATCGCCGCAAGGTTGTACTGTGCCGCAAAATCATTGGGATCGCGCTCGACGTCATGCCGCGAAAGCGCTTCCTGAATCAGCCGCCGTGCGTCTTCCTGCTCCACCGGCGTCCCGCGCGGAAGCACCTGCAGCCACAAATGTGCCATTTCGTCGGTCGTCCGGTTTCCACCGTGAACGCGTTGCGGCGGATGAAACGGATTCGATGGGTTGGCCTCGCTGTTGTCATAAACATATTCCATCGAAACCACCGAGGCCTTCGGCAGAAATACCGGCTCTGCGTAATAGAAAACCGCCTGCCAATTCAGATTCCAGCTCGGAATGAAAATCAAATCGTGCGATGTTCCATCAGGCAGCTTTGCTGTAGCGCGCAGTTGCTTCCCCAAGTAATGCGCGTGCGGATAAATCGCCAGCAGATCCACGTCTGCAGGCACAGTAAACGAATCGCTTACCCGAAAATCGGTCGCGCCCGCCGGAATATCCAGTGCGGCGTCATTTTGCAATTCCAGCAGCATTGGGAATTTCGTTGCCGGCTGGTTCGTGAAGTAAATCCCTATGCTCGGCTCTATCAGTTCAGCCTTTCCCGAGGGCTGTAGATGCGTGTTCAGCACGAAATCATCGCCCGGTTCCAGCCGCAGCGCCATGCCCGGCGGTTCTTCGTGCGGCGAGGAGCCCGGCTTCCAGAAAAACAGATGACTGTCCGGATCGAACGATTCCGATTCGATTCGTAACTCCATCCCCGGGAATCCGTCTCCAGGGTGTTTTTCTTGAGCCCGCGAAGAGTGCTGCCGGTCCACAAGAATATTGGCGTGATGCACGACGCGCTTCTCGCCCGGGCGAATCTCAATCGCCTTGATCCAGCGTGTCCCATCCACTCGCGTCGGGAAAATAAAATTCCAGTAGTTGTCGGTACCGCCGGCCGGAAGTGCATACGCCTTGCGTGCGCGCAGAACTAGATCCGGCTTTCCCAGCTCCCACCCGCTGGCGAATTGCGGCGTTGAAAAAAGCTCCGCAGCGTCTCCTCTTGGCGCGCCCTGTTCCGCCCACTTTTGAAACAGTGCTATTTGCGCGTCCGAAAGCCGCATTTCGCCCTGAAACCGGAACTCCCCCAGCGCCGGCAGCCAGGGCGGCATGATACGGCGTTGCGTTACAACCGCAATCTGCCTGGCGAATTTCGCGGTGTCTTCGTAGCTGAGCAACGGGAACGGTCCCGCCTCGCCAGCCCGGTGGCACGGCGAGCAATATTGAAAAACAACTGGTGCAATGTCGCGGTTAAAGGTGACTTGCTGTTTTTCTTCCGCGGAATTCTTCGATGGTGAGGATTCAACGCGCGCCGCTATGCAAACGGAAAGCGCGACAAGGATCATCCCACCACAATACCAACCAAGTCCCTTCATGGAGCGCCCGGAAGAAAGCATCCAATGGCCGGTGCCGTCGCCAGCGCAACTGGCTTTCCCAAGGCCGCGGCTTCGACAGCGGAAAACAGTTCGCGCGTGGTCGGCGCGGGTCGCGAACGGCCGAACTCCGTATACCAATCGTCAATCCGCCCGTGATAAAAAAGCTGCCCACTCGCCGAAAACACCGCGGACTCCGGAGTGACGGTCGCATTCGCAGCTCGGATCAACGTCCGCTGCGGATCGCGCAACGCCGTTAATGTGTAGCCGTACTCTTTCAGATGTTTGCGTATCAGATCGGAAGTCTCGGATCCGATGGGATACACCAGGAAAAACTCAGCGCTCTTCTGGAAACGCGCACTCATCTCTTGAATCGACGGCGCATAGCGGTTCGAAACAGGGCAATCCGTCCGAACAAACAGCAGAACAACAATTTTCCCGCGAGCGCGTTGAAACGGGTCCACGGCATGTCCGTCCAAATCCACTACGCCGTCCGTCCGTATCTGCGCTCCACTCGCACCAGCGGTAACGCCAGCGAGTATCAGCAACAGCACAAATCGCAAGCAAATCCGGTCGCATTGCGCGCGTGATTCGAACATTTGGCGAGTATAGCACCGCCAGATTTGTGACGAATCCCTCCGACGTCTGCTTGACAGATGGGTTAGACTTCCGCGCAACAGAGTCACCGCGGAGGAAGAGTGCGAAGTTCGAGGCGTGATTTTCTGCAAGGAGTCGGCAGTTGTGGTGCCGCACTCGTTGCTGCGCCCCGCTCGTTTCATCCGCTGATTGCCAGTGATGACGGTGGTTCTCTCGCGTCTAGGCTTGCAAACGATCCGTTGCGTCCTCAATTTCATCTTCTTCCCGCCCGCAACTGGATGAACGATCCCAACGGACCAATCTACTGGGACGGTCGATACCACATGTTCTTCCAATACAATCCGGGCGCCGCCGTCTGGGGAGATATGCATTGGGCGCACGCCGTAAGTCCAGACATGCTGCACTGGAAACATTTGCCCGTCGCGCTCACGCCCACACCCGACGGCCCCGACCAGCAGGGCTGCTTCTCCGGTAGCGCCGTGAAGGACGGCGGCACCGCCACAATTTTGTACACCGCAGTGAAAACCGTTTCCGGCGAGCAGGCGACTCTTCGCGACGGCACGCACAATTTTCTCGAAACGCAATGTATCGCCACCAGTGTCGATCCACTGCTGAAGACCTGGAGAAAACTTCCCACGCCTGTTCTTCTACCTCCGCGCGACCCCAAGATCACGGGCTTCCGCGATCCCTGCCTGTGGCGCGACGCCGGCACCTGGTATATGGGCATTGGCTCCGGCCAGCGTGGCGAAGGTGGACAGGTTTTGCTCTATCGTTCGACCGATCTGCGCAAATGGGACTACCTGCACCCGCTCGCCAATGGAAAAGGGAATGGCAAGCGAACCGAAGACTTTGTGGATTCCGGCGAAATGTGGGAGTGTCCCGATTTTTTCGCGCTCGGCAAGAAATACGTCTTGCTCTATTCCACTGAACGAAAAGTGTATTGGGAAGTCGGCGATTTCGATCGCAGGGATCCGCTCTTTCATTCCGAAAAGCGCGGCTCTCTGGATTCCGGATCGTTCTACGCCCCGAAAAGCCAGTTGGACGCAGCGGACCGCCGTATCCTCTGGGGTTGGATTCCGGAAACGCGGCCGCAAGCGGAATTCAGCGCCGCCGGGTGGGCCGGCTGCATGTCCCTCCCTCGAGTTCTCTCCGTAAACAGCGAAAACAAGCTGGCGATGAACTTTCTGCCCGCACTTTCGGAATTGCGCCAGGAAGGAATCACGCTAAACGCGAAAACACAGACGAACGCGCAACGCAGCGAAGCCTTGCGGAAATTCACATTGACCGATGCTTCCGCTGAGTGCGAAATCGAATTCCACCGGAAGAAATTCGACCTCACGTTCGCGGCCGACAACGATCCCTGGCTTACTATCTCGTTCGATCCATCCAGACCCGGCAAGGAGCTGCAGCTCGGCGCACAGACGGTCAGCGTTCCGGCCACAGAAAACGCTAGACACCGCCTCCACTTGTTCCTCGATGCCTCCGTGGTGGAGTGCATCGTGGATGAATCCATCGCGTTTACTGCGCGCATCTACACTATCCCGAATGGTATTCTCCGCATTGCCGTGCGCGACGCGGACCCAGGCGGAGCAATATTGTCCTTGCAAATCTGGAACGTGAAACCAATTTCCAGAGATCGGCTCACCTCTTGAAGTCCCACACAAAAACGAATTGTTTGCGCCCTGACAAGAAAACATTTCCCGTGGGCCCGGCCATCATGTTTCACTCGTACGAAGGAAGGAAGCCATGCCGAAATTAAGATTGCTTTTTTGGATGGTGCTGGCCCTGCTCATGTCCTTCGATTCTCCAATCCTCGCTTCGCCACAAAAACTGGCTCCCACGCCTGCACTACATCCCGGCCCCGCGGTGCAAGACGGGCTGAAGCCGATTCTCAATTACATTTCGGCGGGCTGGACCACCTTAACCAGATCCATGGACGACTGTTCCACGATCGTGGACTCCAAGCTGGCTACGAAATCCATTCTTTACGTTCCCGCCGATTTCCCTATCTCCGACAAACTGCGCGCCCTGGAACAGCGCTGCAACATCGACGTCAAACCGTTGCCGAAAGTCATCCATAAGCTCGGCGAAATCGATCCAAACACCTTTAGTCCGCACGGATTGCTCTATCTAGAACATCCCTACGTCGTTCCCGGCGGGCGGTTCAACGAAATGTACGGATGGGACAGTTATTTCATCATTCGTGGATTGCTGCGTGCCGGCAAAGTCGAACTCGCAAAAGGCATGGTCGAAAATTTCTTTTTCGAGATCGAACACTACGGCGCAGTGCTGAATGCCAACCGCACCTACTATCTCAGCCGTTCGCAGCCGCCGTTTCTCACTTCCATGATTCTTGGGGTCTACGAAGCGGAGAAAGCGCAGGGTCACGAAGACCGCGCGTGGTTGGAGCGCGCCTACGCCTACGCCGTCCGCGATCACGCCCTCTGGATTAACGAGCCGCATCTCGCGGGAGACACTGGGCTCTCCCGTTATTTTGATTTCGGCACCGGGCCCGCGCCCGAAAGCCTCAAGGACGAAACCGATCACTACCAGAAAGTCGCGGAGTATTTTCTGCAGCATCCGGAACTCGGCGACCACCTTCTGGTGGACACCAATTCACCGCAGGCGCACGAATCGGCTGTTGGGCCGCGTTTTTCAATGCAACTCTGCAACGTGCCGTCGACCATGCAGAAGGTGAACTGTGATTCGGTGAAGGATCTGTCGCTGAGCCGAGAATATTTCAAGGGCGATCGTTCGATGCGCGAATCGGGTTTTGATATTTCCTTTCGCTTCTCCGCGTTCGGCGCGGATACCCATCATTTTGCCCCCGCCTGCCTGAATAGCTTGCTCTACAAAGCGGAAAAAGATTTGGAAGCGATGAGCACCCTGTCGGGCCGCCCGCAGGAGGCCGAAGACTGGAAAAAGCAAGCAGCCGCGCGCCAAAGAGCGATTGTGGATTGGATGTGGGATGCGCAACTCGGTGAATTCTTCGATTACAACTTCATTTCCCAAAAACACTCCGTTTACGAATACGCGTCCACCTTCTACCCGCTCTGGGCCGGGTTGGCGAGCAAAAAGCAAGCCGAAGCCGTCGTAAAAAATCTTCCGCACTTTGAAAGGCCCGGTGGTTTTCTGACCAGCCCGTACGAAACCGGTGCGCAATGGGATGCGCCTTACGCATGGGCTCCCGTGCAGTTTATGGTCGTGGACGGGCTCCGCCGCTACGGCTACAACCAACAAGCCGACCGGCTCTCCTACGAATTCCTAAGCACTGTTGCGGAAAACTTCCGTCGCGATGGCACCATCCGCGAAAAATATAACGCCGTGAATCGCACCACCGAATCCGCCACTACCAGCGGCTATACCATCAATGTCGTCGGCTTTGGCTGGACCAACGCTGCTTTTCTGGAATTTCTCCATCAATTGCCAAAGGAGGACGTGGAGCGTCTCGGCGCCGAACAGCCCGCCACTAAATAATCTCGAGCGCATCCGTTGCTTTACTGTGGTTTAGCGGAATCGCGCATCTGCAGTTGTTCCGCCTGCTTCAATTCCCGCTCCGCATCTTCCGTCCGTCCCAGTTCCCGGTACGCTTGCCCCAGCAGGTGATGCGGCATGGCGTTGTTCGGATCCATGCTGATGGCTTTTTGCAACGCGCGCACTGCAAGCTCCGTCTCGCCCTTTTTCTCGAGCACTTTCCCCATCAGGATGAACGGTCCGGTAGACGTTGCGTCGAGCCAAATCGAGCGTTGCAGCAGCCGCTCGGCGTCATCGAATTTCTCCGTCCGCAAATAAGCGTCCGCCAGTTTGTAATACACCGCCGCATAGCCGGGATTAATCGCTAGTTCCTTTTCCAGTTCGGCAGTCGCCTCGGGAATCTTCGATTGGTACAAATACAATTCGCCCAGAAGAAAATGCGCCATCGGCAGTTTCGGATCCAGAGCGCTGGCTTTCCGCGCGTATTCCTCCGCGATGGGACCAAAATCAAGCCGCAGGAGCATGCGCGCGCAAAACAAGTAGGCAGCCGCCGAATCCGCCGGCACTTGGAACATCTTCGCGAACGCACCACGCGCCTCCGGATATTTTTTCGTCTGGATATACGCCACGCCAAGAATGTAGGAGGCATCCACATTCGCTTCCGGATACCAGCCCTGCACTCTTACGAGGTACGGAATCGCTTCGCCCGGCTTGCCCGCCAAATACAGCGAAAGGCCGGTGAGCTGAACCGCTTCCTGATCCTTTGGATCTTCTCTCTGCGCCTCTTGAAGATTCTTCACCGCGTTCGGGTAATCGCCTCGCTTGTAATACGCGACACCCAATTCATGCGCGAGACCCGCGGGCGGCGGATTTGCTTGCCGCAAACTTTCCAATTCCGCGATCGCTTCGTTGTACTTGCCGAGCTGCAGTAGTTTGCGCGCGTTGGAGAAGCTCGCAGCCGTGGGATTCGAACTGCTTTCCGCAGGCGCGCCCCCTCCTTGCGTTTGCGCGGAGGCCAAAGGCGTCGTCAGCGAACCACCTAACCAAGCGCCCAGCAAGAAAACTGTTGGCATCATGCGGCCAATTTTCATCACAGCCTTCCTTCCATCAACTCTTGCGATTTAAGCACAGTTTTTCGGCGGATGTGCGAGACACAGTTTGGGGTTGACCTCTGCGAATTGCGCAACGGAAGCGCACTCGCGGTAAACTCGCGAGGTGCGCTTCGGAAACACTCCAAAACCAAAAACTATATCTACCGCCGGCTCTCCGGACACTTGCAATCATTCCGCGTTTCGTTTCCTTATCCACTTTCTTTCGCTATCTGTCCTAGTCGTTTACGAATTTGCAGGAGTTCAGCTTCTCGCCCAAAACAACCCTTCTGCGGCGCCCCCAAAATCCATCGCCTATTTCACCGATGAAGCACAAAAAGCCGGTCTCGCTGCGAAAATCGTCTTCGGCGGAGTTGACACTAAAAAATACATCATCGAAACCACCGGCACCGGCGTCGCCATCTTCGACTACGACAACGATGGCTGGCCAGACATTTTCATCGTGAATGGAACCACCCTCGATCCGTTGAATCCGTCCAGCGCGCCGACCAGCCATCTGTACCACAACAATCACGATGGCACCTTCACCGACGTGACCGAAAAGGCCGGTCTGCTCCACTCCGGTTGGGGCCAGGGCGTGTGCGTCGGCGACTACGACAACGATGGCTTCGACGATCTGTACGTCACTTACTACGGAAAAAATATCCTGTACCACAACAATGGCAACGGTACGTTCAGCGACGTCAGCGCGAAATCTGGCGTAGCCGGCACCGGCAAGGCGTGGGGCACCGGCTGCGCGTTTGTCGATTACGATCGCGACGGCAAGCTCGATCTATTCGTCGCAACCTACGTGGACTTCGATCTCAGCAACGCACCCAAACCCGGCGAACGCGCCGATTGTCTCTGGAAAGGTGTGCCGGTGATGTGCGGCCCGCGGGGTTTGCCTTGGGGAACGAATCTCCTTTACCACAATCGCGGCGACGGCACGTTTGAAGACGTCAC
>Ga0070765_100003413_pt1 | contig 10210 bp, 10 predicted proteins | sample HubBroMetageWFT5_FD_71516 | JGI IMG/M metagenome (GOLD analysis project Ga0070765, IMG submission 71516) | Warmed and freeze-thawed soil microbial communities from the Hubbard Brook experimental Forest, New Hampshire - Hubbard Brook CCASE Soil... | ecosystem: Environmental > Terrestrial > Soil... | reverse complement strand
GATGATTACGGGGCTTGATGACGCCGCGGCGGTTGAGGGAGTTAAAGTTTTTCACGCGGGGACTTCGAAACGCGATGGAGCGTTTTATACGGCTGGCGGGCGGGTGCTCGGGGTTTCGGCGCGGGGTGCGGATTTGGAGACTGCCGTATCACGGGCTTATCAGGCTTGCGAGAAGATTCGGTTTGATGGGGCTCATTACCGGAAGGACATTGCGGGGCGGGCGATGAAGAAGTAATTCAGATGTAAGCAATAGCCGCAGTCGGTGATGGAAATTCCCATTGAAGCCGAGAGTAGCGAGGAGTGAAAGGGATCCTTCGACTGCGGTTGCGCTTCGTTTCACGAAGCGCAACCTTCGCTCAGGATGACAAGATAAGGAGATAAATGAGTAAGACTCTGGTTTCGATTGTGATGGGGAGTGATTCTGACCTTGAGATTATGCGCGAGGCCGGGAAAGCTTTGGAGGAGTTTGGGATCGGTTATGAGATTGATGTTACTTCGGCGCACCGATCGCCGGACCGGACGGCCGACTTTGCGCGGAAGGCTGCTGGGCGCGGGATTTGCGTGATCATCGCAGGAGCTGGCGGGGCGGCACATCTGGCTGGGGTGATTGCGGCTCATACGACTCTTCCTGTGATTGGCGTGCCGATTCCTTCGACGGCGCTGCAGGGGATGGATTCTTTGCTGGCGACCGTGCAGATGCCGGCGGGAATTCCGGTGGCGACGGTTGCTATTGGCAAGCCTGGGGCTACTAATGCGGGGATTCTTGCGGCACAGATGATTGCGCTCAAGGATGCTTCGGTTGGTGAGAAGCTTGTGGCTCATAAGGAGAAGCTGGCTCGCGGGGTGGAGGAGAAGTCTAGGAAGTTGCGAGAGAAGTGAAGTCAAATTCCCCACCCCTTCGGCTTCGCTCAGGGCAGGCTCTGTCGCAAAGAACGCGACAAGGGTGGGGCACCCGCCGAGGTGCTGCCTGCGCTTCGCTGCGCTTGGCTGGACGGCCGAAGGCGGCCGTCCCCACATTCAGTGATCCGAACTGCTAGAGCTTTAATCCCTTTAGGTATTCGCGGAATGGGGCGCCTAGGTCGTCGCGTTTCAGGGCGAATTCTACTGTGGCTTTCAGGAAGCCTAGTTTGTCTCCGGCGTCGTGGCGGCGGCCTTCGTAGACGTAGGCGTACATTTTTTCTTTCTGGAGCAGGAGGCGCATGCCGTCCGTTAGCTGGAGTTCACCGCCGGCGCCTGCCTTGGTGTTGGCGAGGCAATCGAAGATTGCCGGGGTAAGAATGTAGCGGCCGATGATGGCGAGGTTTGAAGGGGCGTCTTCGGGCTTGGGTTTCTCCACCATATTCTTGATTTCGTAGAGACGGCCTCCGAAGCGGCTGTCGGCGGGCTTTACGTCGAGCACGCCATAGGACGAAATCATTTTTCCTTCGATGATCTGCGTGGCCAGCACTGAACACTGAGTCTGGTCAAAAACTTCTACCATTTGTTTCAGGCACGGGACTTCGGCGTCGATTACGTCGTCGGCGAGGAGGACGGCGAAAGGCTCGTTGCCTACCAGTTCGCGCGCCATGAGGACGGCGTGGCCCAGGCCCAACGCTTCTTTCTGCCGGACGTAGGCTACGTGAATCACGTCGGAGATGGAGCGGACGATCTTCAGCAGGTCGAGCTTCTTGCGATCTTCGAGCATTCGCTCGAGTTCGTAGCTGACGTCGAAGTGATCTTCGATGGACTGCTTGCCGCGGCCGGTGATGATGAGGATCTGATCGCAGCCCGAGGCCATAGCCTCTTCGACTCCGTATTGAATGATGGGCTTATCGACCAGCGGGAGCATTTCTTTGGGCTGGGCTTTGGTGGCGGGCAGGAAGCGGGTCCCGAGGCCGGCTGCGGGGAAAACGGCTTTGCGGACTTTCATGGGCATGGGGCGGTCGATGGTCGTGATCGTTGGCCGTTAGTCTTTGGCGGTGCGATTTTGGTTGCCAAGCAATTGTACCTGCTGCGGTTTCGGGTTGGCGACTCATCGGGCGTGGGGTAGAATTCCCGCGTCTAGTGAACTCCAACGGGAGGATTTCCATGGATCTGACTCAGATCGCACCACGCTCTCCACACTTCTACAAGACCGTTAGCGGCATTGGCGTGACGGCGGTTGGAGCCATGTTGCTGATGATTGTAGCGCTCCAATTCCTGGACTCCTCTGCGGAACTGGATCGCCTGGTTCTGGGCGTGATCACGCTGGGTATTGCAGCGATCGGGCTCGCATATTTTAAGCAGCGCGGCGCACTCAATCAGATGGAGGGAAAGATCGGCGACGAAGTCGTGCTCCGCCTGCGCCACACGGCCAACGCGATGGCTTGTTCCGGATACATGATATGCATCTTCGCTTTGGGCCTGATCCACCATCACTAGGGCTCATCACTGAGGCATCTTTGCGCTTGCGCTGGAGGGCACGCCAGATCCGGTTTCTGCGCTGGCCAGTTGCTCTAATACGGAGCGAAGGGCACGCAGGACTTCTTCTGCGGCGGTGGCCTTCAAAGCGAATTTCAACATGCCATCCGGGGTGAACTGCGCGCCGCGCTGGGTGGAGACGAAGCGGGCTAGCTGGTCGGGGTCCACCGTCGCGTCCTGGCGGAACTTTAACGTTACGAAGTCGCGTTTGCGCTCGATGGCGTTCACGCCTACTTTCATGCACAACAACTTTAGCGAGGCGTAGTCGAGCAGGTTGCGGACTGCCGGCGGAGGTGGGCCGTAGCGGTCTTGCAACTCGGCCGATACGTCGGTCAGTTGCGATTCGGTTTCTACTCTCGCTACTCGCTTGTACATTTGCAGGCGCTGATTTTCCTCCGGGACGTAGTCCGCGGGGATGCGAATGTTCAGGCCCAGATTGAGCTGGGTTTCGGCTTCGTCGGGACTGGCTTCGCCTTTCATTTCGCGGACGGCGCGCTCGAGCATCTGGGTGTAGAGCTCGAAGCCGATGGCCTCGATGTGGCCGCTCTGCTCGCCGCCCAGCATGTTGCCGGCACCGCGGAGTTCGAGATCGAGAGCGGCGATTTTGAATCCGGCGCCTAGATCTGAAAATTCTTTGAGTGCTGCGAGGCGGCGGCGTGCGATCGGCGTCAATTCTATTTCCGGCGGGAGCATCAGGTAGGCGTAGGCGCGGCGGCTGGAACGGCCTACTCTGCCGCGTAGTTGATACAGCTCTGACAGGCCGAGGCGGTCGGCGCGGTTGATGAGGATTGTGTTGCAGAGCGGGATGTCGAGACCGTTTTCGATAATCGTGGTCGAGACCAGGATGTCGGCTTCGTGATGCATGAACTTCAGCATCACTTTTTCGAGTTCGCCTTCTAACATTTGTCCGTGGCCTACGATGATTTTCGCCGAGGGAACCAGCGCCTGAAGTTTCGCGGCGATTTCCCAGATGGTGTCGACGCGGTTGTGGACGAAGTAGACCTGGCCGCCGCGTTCCAATTCCTGTTCAACCGCGGACTGAATTAGTTTTTCATCCCAGCTGGCGACTACCGTCTGGATTGCCATGCGATCTTTGGGCGGAGTTTCGATCACGCTCATATCGCGCAGGCCTACCAGCGACATGTGCAGGGTGCGGGGGATGGGCGTGGCTGACATGGTTAACACGTCCACTTGCTTGCGCATTTGCTTGATGCGCTCTTTGTGGCGGACGCCAAAGCGCTGTTCTTCGTCGACGATCAGGAGGCCGAGGTCGGAGAACTTGATGTCTTTCGAGAGTATGCGGTGGGTGCCGATCAGGATGTCGATTTTGCCGGTTTCGGTTTTTTGCAGGATTTCTTTTTGCTGCTTGGGGGTGCGGAAGCGGCTGATCATTTCTACGGTGACGGGGAATGGAGCGAAGCGCTGCTTGAAAGTTTCGAAGTGCTGGAAGGCTAGCACCGTCGTCGGGGCCAGCACTGCTACTTGTTTGTTGTCGCTGATGGCTTTAAAGGCGGCGCGCATGGCTACTTCGGTTTTGCCGTAACCGACGTCGCCGCAGAGCAGGCGGTCCATGGGCTGCGGGGATTCCATGTCGCGGATTACGTCTTTGATGGCCTGGCCCTGGTCTTCGGTCTCGTTGAATTCGAAAGCGTCTTCGAACTCGCGGAACCATTCGTTGCCGGGCGGGAAGGCGTGTCCGACGGCGGTTTTGCGCTCGGCGTAGAGTTTGAGGAGTTCGTCGGCCATGTCTTTCATGGCCTTGCGCACGCGAGACTTTGTCTTCGACCAGGCGGCGGTGCCAAGATGACTCAGGACTGGTTTGGCGCCTTCGGAGGAGCGATATTTCTGCACCAGATCTAAGCGCGTTAGAGGAACGTAGAGGCGCGCGGCTTCGGCGAACTCGAGCAGCATGAATTCAGCGGGGCCATCGCCGTGGTTGATTTCCTTCAGGCCTTGGTACTGGCCGATGCCGTGCTCGACGTGGACGACGTAATCGCCGACCTGGAGATCGCGGAAGTCGGAGAGGAAAGCGGAGACTTTGGATTTTGAACGCTGCGGACGCGAAGCCACCGCGTCGGATTCGTCGAAGAGATCGCGCGCGCCGAATACGGCTAGGTTGGCTTCGGGAAGGAGAACTCCGTCGGGGATGTAGGCGGTGGCCAGCGTGGTGGTGAGGACCTCGCCGGCGAAGTAACTGGTTTCGTCGGCGTAGCTTTCGCCGCTGCGGGTGCGGCTTCCTAAACGAAAAGAGACGTTGTATTCGGTGAAGACGTCGGCCAGGCGCTCGACTTCGCCGGTGTTGGGCACGGCGAAGAGAACTCGCTTGCCGTCGGAGTTTAGCTTTTGGACTTCCGCGAGCATGGCAGGAACTGCGCCGTGGAAGCGCGGGGAGGGTTGCGTGAGGAAAGTTACTGCATCTTCTTCGAGGCTGCGGGTAATGCCAAGGTGCTCGATGTCGGCGCCGGGAAGAGTCGCGGTTTTTTGCCACCACGCGTCGGGCGGGAGATAGAGATCATTGGGGCGAACTAGATTCCCTACTCCGCTGCGCTCGTGGGCTTCCTGAACGCGGGTCCAGAAGCGGTCGAATTCCTGCTGGAGTTGGTCGGTTTCATCTAACAGAACTGCGGCTTGGGGAATCAGATCGAAGATGGTGCTCTCGGCTCCGGCTACCGGGGAGTAAAACTCCCAGCCGGGGAAGACGTTGACTCCGCCGGCGCGGACGGCGGCTTCTACGATTTGTTCGTTGCCTACAATGCGCTTGCCGCTCAGGCGAGTGTGAATTGCGCCCAGGAGATGCTCGCTGACCGGGGTTTCGGTTAGCGGTAGGAGCAGGGCTTCGTCTACCGGGTTTGAGGAACGCTGCGAGGCGGGATCGAATTTGCGGATGGAATCGGCTTCGTCGCCGAAGAATTCGATGCGCAGGGGGCGGTCGGCTTCGGGCGAATAAACGTCGAGGATGCCGCCGCGCACCGCATATTGGCCCGGCATCTCGACCACGTCGGTTGAGGTGTAGCCGACGGTGTTGAGGTGAGCGAGCAGGGCCTCGAGGTCGAAAGATTCTCCGCGGCGGATGGTGCGGGCCAGATCGGCATAGTAGTCGCTCGAGCGCAGGCGGATGGCGGTGGCCGCTACCGGCGAGACAACGATGGAAGCGGCGCCGGTTGCGATCTTCCATAGAGCTGTGGCGCGTTCTTCCTGGAGTTCGGGATGCGGCGAGAGATTCTGGAACGGGAGCACGTCGCGTGCCGGGAGAGAGATGACCGAATCGGGATCGGCGGCGCCGGTGAGTTCACAGAAGCTGCGGAGGACTGGAATAAGGTCTTCTACGGCGCGGTTGTCGTTGACCACAAAGATCAGCGGGCGGGCGGCGGTGCGTTGGAAGAGCACGAGCAGTAAGGCTTTTGCGGTGGGGGTGAGGCCGGAGACACGAAGACGCCCCGTGCCCTCCTTTAGGTGGGAGGCTACACGCGTGAAGGCGGGAAGCTTTTCTACGTCCGTGAAGAGTTCGCGGACGAAGGGAAGAAGCATGCAGGATTATTTTAGCAGGAGCAGAGCTTGGGGACGGCGGCTGATTCCAGCGAGTTCGTGGTGGTGGCCGCCTCGCTGCGCTCGGCGGAACGGGCGAAGGCGCCCGTTCCCACACAATCCCCTCCACACGATCCTATCCCACACGATCCTTGCTAGCCGCGCAATAGGGGGCGGGTTAGGCAGGTGGGGCCACCGCTGCCGTTGATGCAGAGTTCTGTGGCGGGGAAGGTGCGGACGTCGAAGCCGGCCTGGCGGAAGCGGGCGTTGGTGCTGCGATTTTCTTCGATCGCCAGCAGGCGGTTGTTTCCGAGTGCGAGGACGTTGCAGGCTAGAGTGTCGCGCTCGGAGGCGTCGATTTCGATGAATTTGAATGTGCGGGACTTGAGGAGTTCGACGGTTTCGACTGCGAGCCAGGGCAGATCTACGAGCGCGGTTTTTTCCTCGAGCAGACTGATCAGCGACATGAGGTGCAGGCAGGCGGACGGGCCCGGACCGTAGGGCAGGGGCGCGGAAAGAACTTCGACGCCTTTGGGAGCTAGCAAAGCGCGCATCTGCTGAAAGCCGGCGGCATTGGTGCGGTAGCCGTGGCCGATTAGCAGAGTCTTCGCGTCGAGCCAGACCATGTCTCCGGCCTCGGTGGTGCCGGGAGGCGCGATTGTGCCGAGTTTCGGGACGTCGAGAGTTTCGCAAAACGACGCGTGGTGCGGGCCTTCGGATAAGCGGTTGGGCTTGCCGGGACGCATTACGATCAGACCGTGGTCGGTGGGCAGGGACGAGTCGTGAGTATAGACAGCATCGAGGGAAAGATCCGGCGCGGGCGGCATCTCCACAACTTCGGCCCCGGCGGCGTTCAATTCGTGGCAGAGCGCTTCGTGCTGGGACTGTGCGGTTGCGAAGTCGGGTGCATGGTGGAAGCCTAGTTCTTGCCAGCGGGCCGCGCGATCCGGCTGGTTCCAGCCGGCAGTGCGGGGAGAACAGACGAGGACGCGCTCCAGGGTGCCCGTCATGGAATGGCCGTTGAAACGGGTTCTTGTGGCTGCCTCCGGCATTCTTATCTCCAGAACGTTTCTGAAACTGTTGAACCTGCTAGGAATCTATATGGGCATTATGGCAAAAGCAACCTGGGAAGGCGCGGTACTGGCCGAAAGCGATGCTACGGTCGAGGTGGAGGGGAATCAGTATTTTCCTCCTGATGCGGTCCGCAAGGAATATTTCAAGCCTAGCGACGCGCACTCGGTGTGTCCGTGGAAGGGCACGGCGAGCTACTACGATATCGAGGTCAAGGGCAAGCGGAATGCTGGGGCGGCCTGGTTTTATCCGGAGCCGAAGGCGGCGGCGAAGCAGATCACGGGGTATGTTGCGTTCTGGAAGGGCGTGGAGGTAGAGAAGTAGAAGAGGTTTGCGTCGGGGGAGACGCTTTACTTTGTGCTAAAATGTAAAGTATGGCGCAAGCAACAGTTTCTTCCAAGAATCAAATCGTCATTCCGCGCGAGGCTCGTGAGGCGTTGGGCTTAAGAGCCGGCGATAAGGTGCTGGTGGTGGTCCGCGGCAAGAGGGTGCTGGTGCTGCAAAAGCCGGCGTCTCACCGGGCCGCAATTCGAGGCTTGGCGGGCACGGGCTATCCATCCAAACATCTTCAGAAGGAACGCGAGACTTGGGAGTAGAGCGCCTGCGGCTGCTTCTGCGGCGTCACCGCCGCATCGCGATCGACACCAGCGTCTTTATTTACCAACTGGAAGCAAATGCCCGGTATCTGGCGCTGACAGATTCTGTCTTTTCGTGGGTGGAACGAACCGGCCATGAGGCGGTGACTTCGACTATCACAATGACGGAACTCCTGGTCCCACCGTATCGCGACAACGGCGAGCACAGAGTCGACGCGTTCTACGGTTTGCTTTCTACCTATCCCAACTTGCGGTGGATTGCGCCTGACCTGGAAGCGGCGGACCTCGCAGCACGATTGCGCGCCCTGTATCGCCTGCGGACGCCGGATGCTCTGCAAGCGGCTACTGCGCTCCGAGCGCATGCGACGGGCTTGATCACAAACGATCCGATCTTCGCGAGAATCGCAGAGTTGGAGACGGCGATCCTCGATCAGTTCCTCTGATGCAGGCGCTTAAAGTCTAGAACTCGATGTGAGCGCGGAACGACGGCACGAGGACCGGACCGCGGTCGCGGTTGTAGCCAGGGTCGACGACATGCTGCAGGCCAGGCGCGAGATAGATGCCGCGCCACACGTGGACTGTATAGTAAGACTCCAGAATATTTTCTCGACCGTAGTTCAGGTTGCCGTCGCCGAGCAGGAAGCCGAGGCCGCCATCGGCGAGGTAGGTCTGATGATCTTTGCAGATTGCGTTGCTGACGAAGGCAATGCCGGCGCGATCCTGTTTGCGGTGCCACCGGGCTCCGTTGGCGCCGAGTCCCTCGGCGAAAGTCTGATCGACTTCGGTATAGGCGAAGGATTCGGTCTTGCCGTTATCCCATCCGAAGCGGGCGAAGGCCGTGAGGTTAGGCAGAAGATTCTGCTCGATATTGATGCCAAAGCCGTACTTGCGCGTGATGTGCCAGGGATGGTCGGTGATCTCCGGGGCGGGTGTGAGACCTGCTTCGAAGTTGGAAATCGCGTCGCGATAGATGCCCATGTTAGCGTAGTTGGTGTAGGCCAGTAGACGGACCACGCCAGACTTTTTCGGGATCAAACCGTGACGCAACTCGTATTCGAAGTTCTCTGCGTGGGCTTGCCACGGTTTCCAGACCAGGTCAATTCCGTTGGCGACTTTCGGCATTAGGACTTCGGCGAAACGGAATCCCCAATTGCGGTCTTCGAAGTCGGCGGTGGCTCCGACGGTGTAGCCGCGAGTGTCTGCGGCGTAGTCGTAGGCGCCGTTGTTGTCGGTGGTCCAGTTGATGAATTGGAGATGCGTATCGGAGCCGACGGAATTTACATCGAAGAAATCCGGCATACTGAATTTGCCGAAGCGGATTTCCAGGCGGCGACGGGGTAGTTCCGCAAAAAGCGAAAGGAAATTGCGCTGGTTATCCACCTTATCTTTGCTGAGCGCAAACACTTTGTGAATCATGCCGCGGCCCAGATAGGGTTCTTTACTCAATAGCGGATTGCGCACGATATCGAGATCGGTGTTGCCGGCGAGCCCAAAGCCGGAGCTGAGGGCGGTTCCGCCGGCTTCTTCGATGTCGACGAGAAGTTCGGTGGTATCGTTGAGGCGCACGCCGGTGTAGAGCGTCATTACGCGGGACGTGGCCTTTTCGTAGTTGGGGCCGAGACTGTGCACGCCACTGTATGCGGCAGGGAACGGAGGATGAGTCTGGAAGATGAAGTTTGCCTGTCCGGAGACCCAGAAGCGCGTGTCCTTGAAGTGAGGGAGGGTGGTTTCGGGACTATCATCGGCAGACGGGTCAGCCGGACTGGCGGCGGAAGGTGCGTCCGGCTGTTGAGCCTGTGCTGGGAGCGCTAGACCGAGAGTAGCGGCAGCCCAGAGCACCAGCACGAAGCAGCGTACGGCGAGATTTGCGAGTTGGGTATGCCCTTTCATGGTTACTGGTCTCGCGCGGCTTGTTTCATTGTCATGGCTTAACGTTAATATACTACAGAAGATTAACTACGGTTAACCAACTTACGAATCTGGCATCCAGCGCCTGGCGCAACGGGCGGACGAACCAAGGTGGGCAATCCGCGAACCAAATCGAGCCTACGCACGGTCGATTAAATGAATGTTAACAAGCCGGGGTGAGATGTTCTTGAACGCCCCCGTTTCTTGTGGCATACCCCGGCATAGTATGGTCAAGGGTGAAGTTATACTTGGGATCTGGTATGTCTCATACACCACGAGAAAAAGAGAAACTAAAGCTACGGGCGAGGCGCATTCGCGGACAGATTTGACGCCATGGAGAGCGCGCTCGATGAAGGCAAGGACTGCGGAAACATCCTGCAACTGATCATGGCCGCACGGGGCGCGATGAACGGGCCGATGCCGGAACTGCTGGAAGATCCCGTCAGATTTCACGTACTCGATCCATCGCGCAAGACGACCTCTGAGCAGGCGGCTTGCCGCAGATGAATTGATGGGGATCGTGCGGTCGTCCCTTAAGTAAAACTGGCTTTAAGTGAGACTGGCGGAACGTTTGCGCAAATCAATAAGGACAGCCCGGAGCCCCCGAAGCTGTCCTTGAAACCCTCCCGGTTAGAAGGGCAACGTGATGAAGCCAAGGTATCCGCGCGATG
>Ga0070765_100003408_pt1 | contig 10221 bp, 6 predicted proteins | sample HubBroMetageWFT5_FD_71516 | JGI IMG/M metagenome (GOLD analysis project Ga0070765, IMG submission 71516) | Warmed and freeze-thawed soil microbial communities from the Hubbard Brook experimental Forest, New Hampshire - Hubbard Brook CCASE Soil... | ecosystem: Environmental > Terrestrial > Soil... | reverse complement strand
TCGTGCATCGAGGCTTTTCGGTGCTGCGCTTTAACTTCCGTGGGGTCGGCCGCAGTCAGGGATCCTTCGATCATGGCACCGGCGAATTGTCGGATGCCGCCTCCGCACTTGACTGGGCGCAGACGATCAATCCCGAGGCCCGCGGATGCTGGATCGCGGGGTTTTCTTTCGGTGCCTGGATCGGCATGCAGCTCTTGATGCGGCGGCCGGAGATCGAGGGATTTATCTCGATTGCGCCGCCTGCAAATCTCTACGATTTCTCCTTCCTCGCACCCTGCCCTTCCTCAGGCCTGATCATCCACGGCGAAAAAGATGCGGTGGTGCCGCACAAGGACGTCACGGGTCTGGTCGAGAAGCTGAAGACGCAAAAGGGCATCGTGATCGAGCAGAAAGTCATTCCCGGCGCCAATCATTTCTTCGACGGCAAGATCGAGCCGCTGATGACCTCGATCGGCGGCTATCTCGACAAGCGTCTGGGCGGCGGCGCCGAAGTCCGCCCGGAACCGCGCGGACGACGCAGCAGCGCGGGCTGATTCACGGCTGCGCGAGGAGCCCGCCCGCCATCGCGCGCGGCACCCCTGTCGTCGACGGAAAAGTATTGGGTAGCCCCTTCAGCGTACGCACCGCGAGAAACGCGAAAGCTTGCGCTTCAAGCGCATCGGCCGACCAACCGACCACATCGGCGGTCTCAACCGTCGCGGGCGCAAGCTGTTCGGCCAGCATGCGGACCAGGACTCGATTGCGCGCACCGCCCCCGGCGACAATCCAATGCACCGGCACGCTCGGCAGATGTGCCGCCGCACGCGCGATGCTGGCAGCGGTTAATGCGGTCAGCGTGGCCGCACCGTCCGGCGTTGAGGCATCAGCGAGTTCGAGATCAGCGAATTCGTCGCGGTCGAGCGACTTTGGCGGGGGGCGATCGAAAAATGCGCGCGTCAGCACGCGATCGATCAACGCGGTGTCGGGTCGCCCCTGCGCTGCAAGCGCGCCGTCGCGATCATAGGGTTGGCCGGTCCGCAAGCGTACAAAATCATCGATCAAAGCGTTCCCGGGCCCGGTATCGAATGCAATCGGATCGGTCTCACCGTCGATAAACGTGATGTTGGCCACACCGCCGACATTGAGCACAACGACCGGGTGCGCCCGGTCCAAGGCGCGGACGAGCGCGCGATGGAACACTGGTACGAGCGGCGCACCCTCCCCTCCTTGAGCGACATCCTCGGCGCGGAAGTCATAGGCGACCGGAATGTCGAGCTGGCCGGCAAGCGCGCGCCCATCGCCAATCTGTACGGTCAAGTGTTGCTCGGGCCGGTGCAGGATAGTCTGGCCATGGAATCCCACGACCGCGATACTGCCGCGGTCGATACCGTGGGCTGCAAGCAAAGCTTCGACGACTTCGGCGTGGACCTTCGTAACCATGGCCTCGGCGTCGGCGATCGGACGCGGTCGAGCGTCGCGGTCGGTGAGGCTGCGGGCAGCTGCAAGCGCGCCGATCAGAATGCGGCGCTCATGGTCCGTGTAAGGCCGGTAGGCCGTCGGCCCAAGGCGACCGATGCTCTCGCCATCGGTATTGATCACCGCAGCATCCACCCCGTCGAGTGATGTACCGCTCATGAGCCCAACAGCCGACAGCCACGTCATTGTTCGGTCCTTGGTTGAATCCAACGCTGGACCTGTTACACCACCGAGCCTGCCAAGGCGAGTTCAAGACGAATTCATGGATCGGGCCACCCGATGAGCACATACAAGTCCGATTTTCTGCGCGTGCTCGAGGACCGTGGTTTCATCCATCAAGTCTCGGAACCCTCGGCACTCGATCAGCTCGCACAATCCTCCCGCATCACCGGATATATCGGATTCGACTGCACCGCGGATTCGCTCCACGTCGGTTCGCTGTTGCCGATCATGATGCTGTACTGGATGCAACAGACAGGTCATCGGCCGATTGCTCTCATGGGCGGTGGCACAACCCGCGTCGGCGACCCTTCCGGCAAGGACGAGAGCCGCCGCCTTCTCACCGACGAGATCATCGATGAAAACCTCACGGCCATCCGGGCGATTTTTACAAAGTTTCTGGAATTTGGCGATAGCAGCGGCACCGACTTTGCCGATCCACACGCTGCTGGCGGCAATCATGCCATCATGGCCAACAACGCCGCCTGGCTGAACTCTCTCAATTACATCGACTTCCTACGCGACGTCGGTCGGCATTTCTCGGTCAATCGCATGCTCGCGTTCGATTCGGTCAAGCTACGGCTCGACCGCCAACAGGAATTGTCGTTTCTCGAATTCAACTACATGATCCTGCAAGCGTATGATTTCGTCGAACTGCACAAGCGCTACGGCTGCGTACTGCAGATGGGCGGCTCAGACCAATGGGGAAATATAATCAGTGGCATCGATCTCGGTCGCCGCATGATGAATGCGCAACTGTTTGCGCTGACCTCGCCGCTCATCACCTCATCATCTGGCGCCAAGATGGGCAAGACCGCTGCCGGTGCGGTGTGGCTCAACGCCGACAAGCTCAGCCCATATGATTATTGGCAATATTGGCGCAACACCGAGGACGCGGATGTTCCGCGTTTTCTCAAGCTGTTCACGATATTGCCGCTCAATGAAATCGCTCGGCTCGCGGCTCTCAGGGGGCAGGACATCAACGAGGCAAAGAAAGTGTTGGCGACCGAAGCAACGACGCTCGTGCATGGCCGGACCGCCGCCGCCGAGGCCGAGCAAACGGCGCGGAAGACGTTCGAGGAAGGCACGATCGCGCAAACGCTGCCGACGATCACCGTATCCAACACGGAGCTGGAAGCGGGTATTGGCGTGCTAAGCGCCTTCGCCGAAAAATCCGGCCTCGTCACGTCGAACGGCGAAGCACGGCGTCAAATTAAGGCCGGGGGCCTCAGAGTGAACGACGCGGTCGTGACTGACGAGAAGATGGTTCTCACGATACGCGAGTTGACGCCTGAAGGCGTCATAAAGCTGTCGCTCGGTAAGAAGCGTCACGTGCTGCTGAAACCCGGCGCGTGATCCCGAATGCTTCGCACCCTTTAACGCGTCATCTCCGGTGAGGGAAAGCGCTCCGAGCTCACATTCGGAAATTGGAAGATATTTCGCAGCACCCCCGGTGCCACCGCTGAAATCGGATTCACGCGCAAAATCGATTTTCCTGGCGTCCCGACCACCTCATAGGTGATTCCGAACAGGCCTTCGTTGCTGCCGTTGCCGAGTAATAGCCCGGCGATCGGAATCTGACCAAAGAGATTGTTGAGGCCATACAGCGGCACCAACGTTCCGCGCAAATGCACATCACTGCCAGCGTAATCAATCTGGCCATCGATGGTTGCGCCAATCACCGGGCCCCGAACGACGCCGTCGCGGATTGCCAGCTTGCCCGGCGACCGGGTGAATTCCACTCGCAAGCGGGTGAACTCGGCGCCGCCTTGCGGCGAACCGGGGACGCCCGCCGCCGACGCGCCGATCACGCGGTCGAGCTGAGGCTCACCCCGCACCGAAAAATCACGAATATTGAGGATTCCGTCCTGCGGCGTCTGTTCCACGGAGGGCGGATCCATCGCTGCCCACATCTCACCGCCGTGCATATGCGCATAGGTGTCGGTGAAACGGAATAACGCACCAGCGTCCTTGGTTTCGAAGTAGATCACCTGGCGTCCGGTATTCTTGCCGCGCATGTCGCCGATCAACGGTGTTTCGCCCAGCTTACCGTTCAAATTGAAAGCGCGAACATGGCCGCCGCGACGCGAATAGCGCAGGTCCATGCCCCGCACGGCTTCGTTGTTGAAGCCGATCACGGCGCCAAGCTTGACTTCAAGGTCGAGATCGTTTTCCGGCTGGCGGGACTTTTGCTCTCCCGTACCCCCACCCAAGATCGATCTGACAAAATTGCGTCCATCGTACACGTCGCCGCGCAGGATCGCCTTGAGAGCCCCATCGGTCCCGCGCTCGACCTTGAGCGTTGCCTTGTCGGTGTCGGAGAACCCGAAGACCGGAAAGTTGGCGGTCTGGACGTCCCCATTGGCATCGATATCGATGCTGCCCTTGACGGAAACGCCAGAACCCTCGAGCGCAAGATCCTCGATCCGATTGGCCTTGCCTTTGGTGATCAACGTGAAGTTCGCACGCGATGCTTTGCCGACGGGCTTCACCCACCCCGGCAATAGATTATCGACTTTCGCTTGCGTTAGGTCGGTCTCGACCGCGAACCGATTCTCCCGATCGGGCGAAGACGCAATACGTCCGTTGAACTTGACCGGAACGGGCCCGGCAACGGTCCCGTAGAGATCAAACCCCATGCGGGCGCGCGCGGCATCGTCGAAAACCGCCTGCATTCGAATTTCAGCGTCCTCGTCCCCTTTCGGCTTGCGATATTCCACGGAAGCCGGCGTTCCGCCAATGCGAACGTCGCCTTTTGCCTGATATCCTTGATTGTTGGCGGTGATACGAAGCGTCGGCGCCTCGATGCGCTGGGGCGCCATCGTTCGGTCCGCAGAAAAATTGGCGGCGAAATTGGCAACGTCGGCGGTGATCGCATAGGTAGAGCTGCCCGGCGGCAGGTTGAGATCGATCGGAAAAGCCAGCATGGCCTGAGCCGTGACGGTACCGCGACTGGTGGCCGGATCGAGCGGGGCTCCGGAACTCTCACGCAACCGATCGGAGGCCAGAAGCTCGGCCGCCACCGGCACCGGTCCCTCGATGCGCATGCGCACACGGGCCTGCGGAGGATGGGCCTGGGAATCCGAAACTTCGAAAACGCCGTTCGACAGGGTCAACTTGTGGCCGGGCGACACCTCGGCCGTTCCCTTGCCGAGCTCGATGTTGACACCGCGCCCAACAATACGGGTGACTAGGTCAGCGTCCTTGATGGCGGGAAGCTCCACCAGCGGCTGCAGGGTGGCTCCCTTCGCGACGACTTCAATCGAAATACCATCATCGGGCATCGGCGGTCCGCCCGCGCGCAATGCTGATAGCGGCGCGTTGGTGGCGACTTCCACGCGTTCGACCGTCCCCGCAAAAAAATGCTCGAGCACCCACATGCGCACCGGCGGATTGATGAAGCTCGGCCACAGCTGTTTGAAGGCAGCGAAGCTCAGATTCCGCGTGGCAAATCCGATGGCAACCCTTGGATCGGGAGTCGAGAAGTCGATATTGCCGGACCCCGCTAGGCCGACATCCTTTCCCCCGATGTCGACTTGGTCGAGATCGAGCCGCCGCTTCGCCCGGTCGATATGAGCTCGCACCAAGATACGATTAAGCAGCAATGATGGGTCATCCGCCGCCGCGACGGGGGCCAAAAGCACGGTGCCGCCGGTGACCGTCAGGCCCCAATTCCCAGCCGGATCGTGGGGCGCTTCGGCCTGGGCGACCAAGGTGAATCGATTGCCGCCGGAGACGAGTTGGAATGGCATCACCAGCGTGCGCCGCACTGCATCCCAGTCGATGCTGAATTCGGCGCGCTCGATCAGGACCCGAGCGAGCGGATCAACCGCATCCCCGATTATTCCGGGACCAACGAGCAGGCGTCCGGTCGCTATATCGAGCACACCGTCCTGGCCCATTTCCCCATGCAGACTTGCAGAGACCGGTAACTCCGCCTCGAGCTGATCATCGCCCTGTCGCAAGCACAATAGGATGTCGCGCAAAAGAATCTTGCGCGCTTCGATGCTCAAGGCACGCCGGCCCTGGCCAATCGGTTTAACTCCGGCGAGCAGCGTCCACGGTCGCTCGGCGCTGTCCGATCCTATGTTGAAAACCATCTCGCCCGCGTGCGGTCGGGTAACGCTCAAATTAATCTTCTGGAAATTCGTCTGCTTCCCGTTGCGCCGGTCATCGACAACAAGGTTGCCGCTCTTCAAGCCAATCTCGGTCAGATCGTAGCCGTCAAGTCCGAGTTCACTGAGGCTGTCGATCCACGATAAAAAGGCCGCAACGTTATCCGACCCGCTCTGCGTCCCGGAAGAAGCGTTCGTTCTCTCCTCGAGCTGGCGTGCGGAGGATGCAATCGCTTGAGCAGCGACAGCCGGCGCAGTCGCGATCGGTCGATTGTCCGCGCCTGCAAAGACTGTAACCTGACCATCCGTCTCGATGCGCACCGATAGCTCAGCGCCAACAAGATTGAGACTCTCGGCGCGCAGATGGCCGGTCAACAGACTGGCGCCGGATAACCCGACTTCGGCACGCGGAGCGCTGGCTACAATAGTTCCGTCCGCGTCGCGTACGACAATGTCACGGATGCGCAACGCAGTGCGCCCGCCTTCGTCTCGTTCGATCACGGTACCACCGACCTCGACGGTATGGCGGGCGCCGAAATTCTGCTCGATTGCCGAAGTCAACCAGGGGGTCATGAGGTCGAGCGAGATTGGACCGCTCGCCAATCGCCACCAAAGCAATGATGCCCCGATGCCAAAGAGGCCGGCCAACGCCACCATGCCGAATCCGATGCGACGCAGCGCCGGCCTACGCAGGGTCTTGACTATTCGCGATCGCCAACGGCCAAGGCGGCTAGGCTGCTGCTTCACAGCAGGCCCCGCACCTACGCTGGATTGCTGTCGGCCCCTCTCCGCACGCTTGTGGAGCGTGAGATCTGCCTCGAGGCCGCGCAACGCAGCGAGTTTCGGACTGGTTCCCTTTCCGCCATACACGATGGCGCGTCCCCTTCCCCGCCGTTTCGACGCTAGGATCTAGCATCAATGATTCGCTCGGTCGAACAGGGCCTTGATAGCATGGTCCCCGCTTCCACCAGCGCCCCGCCGCTGTATCCCTGAGCAGCATGAGCGCGTGAAAGCGACGAAAGGAAGGCATATATTGGCAAATCTTGCGTCCGGCGCCGAAGCCCCAAGTTTCCGACTCCCGCGCGACGGCGGAAACACAATTTCGCTTGCAGACTTCAAGGGCAAGAAGCTTGTTCTCTACTTCTACCCAAAAGCAGATACCCCCGGCTGTACCGCCGAGGCGATTGCGTTCTCAGCGCTCAATCATGCATTCGCAAGCGTCGATACCACGGTCATCGGCGTATCAGCGGACCCAGTCCGGGCGCAGGATGCTTTCAAGAACAAGCACAATCTGACCACCCCGCTGATCTCCGATGAGACCCACGGCATGCTGGAGGCCTATGGAGTCTGGGGAAAAAAATCCATGTATGGCAGGACCTACCTGGGCATCACGCGCACCACGGTCCTGATCGGACCCGATGGCCGCATCGCACGCATATGGTCGAAGGTTAAGGTCCGAGGTCACGCCGAGGAAGTGCTCGCGGCTGCCAAAGCACTCTAGTCAAAGACACCAATGGGGTGGATTTGACGGCGCTTACCCGGTACCCCAAGGCCTAGCCTGCATTTTGGAATCGGGACTCGAGCAACAACCGTCGCCTCGGGGCCGTGGCTTTGGCCCGCCAAACCGATTGCAACTGAAAATCGCAACAATTTAAGGAAAATTAACTGCATCTTGATCCAATCGACGCGGGGAAAATACGCCGGCACAGCAGAGGCTGAGCTGGTGCGGGAGCGTCGATGTCCCACCAGTATCAACCGCATCACGGATTGCGTGATGCGCAGAGCCGCGTTCACAGCGGTCAGCACTCCCGTACTGCTGATCCTGCGCCGCACCCCAACGGATACCGCCAACATTTTGGTCCCGATGATCGTCGGGGCCGACATCAAGACGTTGCGCCACAGTCTCCACACACGTCTCGCCATCGCCGCATGCAGCGGACCGAATTTACCCTCGCTCACGCCGGAAGGCACGTTCGCGTCGGCCCGGTTGTCTTTTGGACTATCGTCGGAACGCTCGTGATCATGGCGGGGTGGTCGATCGTGACGGCGACCTACTTCGCATTTCACGACGAAGTCCTGGCACGACTGATCGCTCGCGAAACCGCTATGCAATTTGCATACGAAGATCGCATCGCCGAAATGCGCGTGCAAGTCGACCGTGTCACCAGCCGGCAACTGCTCGACCAGGAGCAATTCGAGCAAAAACTCGATCAGTTACTGCGTCGGCAATCGATGCTTGAATCGCGCGCTGCAGCGCTCGCAAGCGTGATCGACCCAGTCGCGACCGGTTCGATCAAACCACCGACCCGTGGCAGCATTCCAATTGAACCCGCAGCGGGACAGCCGTCGAGGCCTTCTCCGATCAACGACACCACGATCTACGCCAAACCTCCGGATCGTGACGCCCGCCTTGAATCCGGCGGATTGGCCGGATCATCACCGCGCGCACAAATGATGAGCGGTGGTGTCGACGGGATGCTCACGCGCTTGCAGGACTCGCTCAACCGAATTGAGACCCGGCAAACCAACACACTGAACGGCCTCGAAGAAGGCTACGGCGCACGGGCCCGTCGCGTGCGCAGCGTGCTGGCCGACCTCGGACTTGACTTCAGCGGCACCGGCACGCAGCCGGCGGTTGGCGGCCCATTCGTGCCGGTAAAGCTTCCCGCTGAAGGCCACGGATTCGAACGCCAGATTTATCGGATCAATCTTGCACGCGCACAGGTCGACCGCCTCAATCGCATGCTTTCGGCGGTACCCCTCCGCAAACCGGTGACCGGCGAGATCGACACGACCTCAAATTTCGGCGTGCGTATCGATCCCTTTCTCGGCCGACCGGCGATGCACACTGGACTGGACTTCCGCGGCAACACCGGCGATCCCATTCGCGCCACGGCCGGTGGTACCGTAACTCACGCCGGATGGACCGGAGGCTACGGCAACATGGTTGAAATCGATCACGGCAATGGTCTATCGACCCGCTATGGCCACCTGTCTGAGATCGAGGCAAGCGTCGGACAATCCGTCAAAGTCGGCCAGGTCATCGGTCGTCTCGGTTCGTCCGGACGCTCGACCGGGCCGCATCTGCACTATGAGACCCGGATGGATGGCGAAGCCGTCGATCCCGAACGATTTCTCAGGGCGGGCCTTCGCCTGGGCAACGCGTTCTGAGACATTGCCGCGAAGAGCTCCGGCGCATCACCCGTGTGCCAGGTGCGCGGCGTCGCGTTTGACTTCGTCGATGAGCCAGGCACCAAATTCTCGTACGTGCGACTTGGCAGCACCGAGCGTCGACTCGATGATGAAATAGGCTCGGCTTCCGACGACTGCTTCCTGGAACGGTGCAGCGAGCGCGCCCGACTGAATGAGTTCGTTGACCAAAGGTTGCCGGCCGAGCGCAACCCCTTGCCCGCTGATTGCCGCTTGAATCATTTGTTCGTACTGACTGAAGTGCAGCGATCCCGCTGACTTGATGTCGCCAATGCCAAGCGCCGTAAGCCATGTTCCCCAGTCCATGACCATTTTGTCCGCGCCGGGAAAATCGAAGTGCAACAGCACCTGATGCGCAAGGTCCTGTGGCACCCCCAACGGCCGAGACGCATCGCGCAACAGCGAAGGGCTACACACGGGCAGCACTTCCTCACCAAACAGTCGGATCGCCCCTTCGGGTACGGTCTCAGGCTTGCAATAGCGGATCGCGAGATCGACGAGACTACGTTCCAAATTCAGCATGTCGGTGGTGGCCGAAATGAGCACGTCAATGTCGGGGTAGAGACGCGTGAACCGCTGCAATCGCGGGATCAGCCACAATGATGCAAATCCCGTGGTTGTCGTGATGGATATCTGTCGCGTCCTGCTTTGCGCCTTGATGTGATCGGTCGCCGCCTGCAGCCGCTCGAGCACATCGGTCGCGATGCGATAAAGCTCCTCCCCTTTTTCTGTCAGCGTCAGCGTTCTCGGCCGCCGATCGAACAGCGCGACGCCAAGATGGTCTTCCAGCGTCCTGATCTGCCGGCTCACGGCGGACTGAGTGATGAACAGCTCGCCCGCGGCTTTCGTGAAGCTCAGGTTGCGCGCTGCAGCCTCAAAGCCTTGAAAAGTACCGAGCGGCGGCAGGTGGTAACGCTTTCCTGGCATTCCTTTATCTCATGAATGCAGTGAGAACTAGTCGTTTGCGCTCCCTGCGAAGGCTAGCAAAATGAAGCGCTTAGCGGACGATTGCGGGTGCTTTTCGTGAATCGCCATGCGCTCGTATCATATAGGAGGATGCCACAATGTCACACTCGGAACTGCTGGTTCATCTCAACCACCGGGAATTGCTCGACATTAATAATGGCCAAGGCCTTGCGGTTGTCTGTATCGCGGGAACTGTGTGGATCACTCAGTCTCATGATGCCCGCGACATCGTCATCAATGCAGGCGAAACGTTTGT
>Ga0070765_100003406_pt1 | contig 10221 bp, 11 predicted proteins | sample HubBroMetageWFT5_FD_71516 | JGI IMG/M metagenome (GOLD analysis project Ga0070765, IMG submission 71516) | Warmed and freeze-thawed soil microbial communities from the Hubbard Brook experimental Forest, New Hampshire - Hubbard Brook CCASE Soil... | ecosystem: Environmental > Terrestrial > Soil... | reverse complement strand
ACATGGCCGCCGCCGCCGGGCTCACCCGCATGCACTTCGCTGCCCAGTTCCGCGCATCCACCGGCATGCGGCCACACGACTTCGTCCTGCAACGACGAATCGAGCGCGCCCAGGAGCTGCTGCGCAATCCGGAACGGGCACTGGTCGATGTCGCGCTGAGCGTCGGCTTTCAGACCCAGGCTCATTTCACCACGGTCTTCAAGCGCTTTGCCGGCGGGACGCCGCACCGTTGGCGCCGTCTGGCGCTAGAGCAGCATGCGCCGGACTTCTCGAGCGTGCCTGACCCAGGCGTGGAAGGGAACGGCGCCGAAATGCATCAGGTGTAGGCCGCCGCATCAGCGCGCGAGCAGCGCTGGATCGAAGCCAACGGCGGAGGCACATGAGCGCTGCCGGCCAAGGAGATGGTATATCCGCCCGCCGACAGCATCGTTCACCCGATCAGCAGTAGCGACATCCGCGCATAGAGCAAGGGATGCGAGCCAGGAGACGCGGGCCATGGTCGGAGGTGATACGATTCATGGGCCGGAGCTGCCAAGCGCGGCGTCGAGGCAACAGATAATCATTTGGCTGTCGACGGGTTTGCTGAAGAACCCCGCAGCGCCCGCCGCCTCGGCGCGCTGGCGGAGGTTGTCCGCGGGAAAGGCAGTGATGAAGATGATCGGTAACACCCTTTCCCCGGCAAGAAGCACGTCCTGCAAGTCCAGCCCGCTCATTCCCGGCATATGGACGTCGGCGATCAGGCACGCCGTGTCGTGCCGGTGGGGTGAAGCGAGAAAAGCTTCGGCCGAGTCGAATTCGCGGGCTTCGTAGCCCAGCGAACGGATGAGGCTGCTCATCGCTGCGCGGACCGACTCGTCGTCGTCGACAATGGAGATGATGGCAGCTCTTGGCACTGGGCGTCCTCCGGCGGCGGTCGCGATTACGGGCCGACGCGCACGACAAAATTGGGCGAAGAGCATAACCGATCGACGTCGCCCGCGACCATACGAACGTCTAGGATGGCTGCGCCATGGGGTGCAGCCCGAGGCTTTCGGCCATCCTTACAAGGTCGGCCAAGGATCTTGCTCCCATCTTCCGCATGACCTGCCCGCGATGGACCTTCACCGTGATCTCGCTGAGGCCGAGCTGGGCGGCCACTAGCTTGTTGATCAACCCGGAGGTGACCAGCACCATCACTTCGCGCTCGCGCACGGTTAGCAAATCGTAGGCCACGCGCAGCGCCGACGCGGCATCGTCCGCTTGCCGGGCTTGCTGGTCGCGCTGGATGGCGGCGGCCACGGCATCCAGCATGTCCTGGTCGCGGAACGGCTTGGCCAGGAAATCGACGGCGCCGGCTTTCATGGCCCGCACCGACATCGGGATGTCGCCATGGCCGGTCATGAAGATGATCGGCGTGCGGATATTCGCCCTCAATAGCTGGCCCTGGAAGTCGAGGCCGTTCACGCCGGGCAGCCTTATGTCGAGCACCAGGCAGCTCGCCCTGTCTGGCTGCTTGCGTTGCTGGAATTCCGCAGCCGAGCCGAAAAGCTCGACCTGCAGGCCGACCGACCGAAACAAGCCGCTCAACGCCTGGCGCACTGACGGTTCGTCGTCGACGACGATGACGATCGGCGCGGCGGCCTTGGCCGTGCTCGGGGCATGTGACTCCTGGTTCATGACGTGTCCCCGAGCCTGAGAGGCAGGGCGAACTGGGAGGTCATTCCCGAGCCTGTGTTGTTCGACGCCCATATGCGTCCTCCATGAGCTCCGATGATTGAGCGGCAGATCGACAGCCCCATGCCCATGCCGTCGGCTTTGGTCGTGAAAAAAGCATTGAATAGGTGCTTCATGTGCAATGGATCGATGCCAATCCTGGCATCCCGCACGGAAACGACGATCTCGTCTGCTCGAGCGAGAGATCGGACCACGAGATGGCGCGGCCGGTCACGCCGCCAAGCAAACATCCAACAACCAGCGCTGCCGTCACTGACAGTGTCGCAACAGCATAGGCGACAATCGTTGTGGATTGAGGTCGCCATGCAGGACTGAAAGTCGTCATCGTCTTGCTTCCAAGAGTAGTGACGTTGGAGCGTGCCCGGAAAGCTATACCTTGGTATGTGAGCCGCCCGTGTCGTGAAGCGGACGTGCATCGATGCGAATCGCCGGGCGACTTGTGTGGGGCAGCGGGGGAAGTCGCCCGGCGAGCAGGCGTGGAGGATCGGGGGGACGCCCACGCCTGCGGGGAGTGATGAACGGCTCGTTTCCGCGGATGATCATCCTTGAAGCCGGAGCCGAGGTCTTTTCAAAGCGGCAATCCGCTTTCGAGTTCGCACGCCGGCGGCAGGCTCGACCTTTCACACTCTTGGACGCCTCCGAGAGCCAACGCTGTGGCTTTCGCTACCGGCAGCCGACAGATGATGGCCCGGTGACGAAGACCTCGATCGGCAGAGGGTGGTCGATCACGTAGCTGGCGAAGTTCGAATTATGGCCGTCTGGTTGGGAGCTGTCATCTGCACCCTTGGCGCGCGCCAAAAGCGTATAGCGGCCGGGTTGCGTCGGCGTGATCCAGTCAAGTTTCCAGCGCCGCCACGCGTTTCGGTTTATCGGATCGAGGAAGTGACCTTGTACCCATAATGAGCCGCCATCGAAGCTGACCCAGATCTCGGTTACATCGGTCTCCCCCGCCCACGCGGCACCAAAGATCGTGTAGGGGCGACCGGGCACCAGCGATTCATACACGCGAGGGCGTGAGATTTGGGCTTTCAGCTTCATCTCGGCAAGTGGCCGGCGAACGGGTGTCCCGGAGGAATCGTCCCAATAGCCATAATCGGACGTCTGCCAGTAGCCGTGGAAGGGTTGTGTTGCCGCAACGACGTTGGTCAACCACTTCACCGACGCCATGCCATAATGGCCCGGCACGACAGCGCGCAATGGATAGCCATGATCGGGCGTCAGGTCCTGTCCGTTCATCGAGTAGGCAATCAGCACGTCGGGCTCCAGCGCCCGCTTCCTCGGGATGCTGCGGACATAGGAGATCTCTCCTGGCGGCTTAGGCTCCTCCTTCGGCACGCCGCGATCGGCGCCTTCGAGCACGAGTTCGCAGACCTCATCGGCCAGCCCGGCGTGGTTGAGCAGCGCGGAGAGCGGAACACCGGTCCATTCGGCGTTGCCGACCGCGCCCAGTTCCCACTGTGCGCCTGGCGCCGGTGGCACCAAGAATACACGGCTGTTACCGGCGCATTCCAGTGTGGCTACGACGGTGTGTGAAGGCAAAGCGCGGACATCCGCATAGCTCAGGCTCAATTCCCTGCGGACGGCGCCTCGAATCGAAAGCCGGTACGAATTAACATTCAGTTCAGGGACGGAGAAGTGACTCCGTACGTAGAAAAGCTCAGTGGGCGTTATGAAATCGTCCAGCAGCTCGAACGGCATTTCAAGATTGTTCGGGTCCTTCTGCCGGATGATCAGACCGACAGGGCGGAGGGCCGTCCCGGACAGCGTCAGGGTTTGGGTATCCATGACAAAACCTTCCCGTCATAGTTGGCGATCATTGAAGTTCTTTCCGACAGCCCGATTCGTGTGCCGGCGCCATAGCCCCACACGTCACGAGGTGCAGGCGGCAACCGCTGCCTCGGCCACCGCCTGGTCCTGCTCGCCATTGCCGCCGCTGATGCCAACGGCGCCCACGATCTGGCCGTTCACCTTGATCGGGACGCCGCCTGCGAAGATCATGACCCGGCCATGGTTCGATGCGTGGATGCCGAAGAACGGGGCGCCGGGTTGGCTGTTGCGGCCGAGCTCGAGCGTCGTGATATCGAAGGCCCTCGCGGTGAAGGCCTTGTTGATGGCGATGTCGATGCTGCCAAGCCACGCCCCATCCATGCGCATGAAAGCCATGAGATTGGCGCCGGCATCGACAATGGCGATATTCATCGGCTGGCCGATCTTCTTCGCCTGCTCGATCGCCGCTTCAACGACCAGCAGAACTTTATCCATTGTCAGCATGACAGTCGAACTCCTGATTGAGGATGGTCAGGCCGCCTTCGCCAACAAGCCGTGCGGGTCGAGCACGAATTTGGCAGCGATGCCCTTGTCGAATTCGGCGTAGCCCTTAGGCGCGTCCTCAAGGCTGAGGGCTTTGGCATTGACGATCTTCGCAATCGGCAGACGGTCAGCCAGCAGCGCCATCATGAGCTGCCGATTGTAGCGCAGGACAGGCGTCTGGCCGGTGTGGAAGGAGTTCGACTTGGACCAGCCAAGGCCCAGGCGAAGACTGAGGCTGCCAGTCTTGGCGGCCTGGTCGTGCGCACCGGGATCCTCCGTGACATACAATCCCGGTATGCCGATGGCGCCCGCCGGTCGGATGATCTCCATCGCCTGGTTCAGCACGATGGCAGGCTGATCGCCGCCGCCATGGCCCTTGGCTTCGAAGCCCACCGCATCGATGACCGAATCCACTGTGGGTTCACCGACCACCGCGGCGACCTGCTCGCCGAGGCGATCGTGCCTCGTGAGATCGATCGGGACAAAGCCGACCTTTCTGGCATGGCTCAGCCGCGCCTCGTTCATGTCGCCGATCATGATCATGGCCGCGCCAAGGAGCTGGGCGGAAGCAGCCGCGGCGAGGCCTACGGGACCGGCGCCGGCGACGTAGACCGTCGAGCCCGGCTTGACGCCCGCAGTCAAGGCGCCGTGGAAGCCGGTCGGCAGAATGTCCGTAAGCATGGTGAGGTCCATGATCTTGGCAAAGGCCTTGTCCTTGTCCGGGAACTTGAGCAGGTTGAAGTCGGCATAGGGGACCATGACGTAGCGGGCCTGGCCGCCGATCCACCCGCCCATATCGACATAGCCGTAAGCCCCGCCTGCGCGACCGGGGTTGACCGTCAGGCATACGCCGGTATTCGTCTCGCGGCAGGCACGACAGCGTCCGCAGGCGACGTTGAACGGCACCGAGACGAGATCGCCGACCTCGATCATCTCGACATCCGAGCCCTTCTCGATCACCTCGCCCGTGATCTCGTGGCCGAGCACCATGCCAGCCGGCGCGCTCGTCCGACCGCGGACCATGTGCTGGTCGGATCCGCAGATATTGGTCGAGACGACCTTCAGGATCACACCATGCTCGATCTTCCGGCCTTGCGGATTCTCCAATTTCGGGTCGGCAATATCCTGAACCTGGACTTCTCCTGGCCTGGTGTAGACGACACCGCGATTTCTGCTCATGGACAGACCTTTCTTGCAGGGGACAGAAGGATCACTAGCCGAGCACCTCGAAGAAGTTTGGATGCATCCGGAACGGTTGCTTGTGCCGGATTGCCAGCTCTTGCTCGTTGTTGTCGTGAAGGTCGCCCGTCGACGCGTCTTGATCGTTGGTCGAACTGGACAATGTCTCAAGGCTTCGCCGGTCCGAAGTCCTGATCCGGATACGGCGACGCCTTTGGCGCCTGTATGACAACGGCGCTGTGGTCGGTGGCTTGATGGCAGGCGTTGCAGGTCGCCGTAAGCTGCGCGTAGGTCTCGGCAAACCTTGCGGCATTGCCAGCTTTGATTGCCGCCGCCACGTCTTGCATCGGCGCCTTGATTGTCCCACTGATGAGATCGGCCGTGTTCATCGACCTGTATGTCGGTACCGCGTGTGCGACCCTGTCAAAAGCGCTCTGCAGCTCGCGAAATTCGTAGGCAGCGTAGGTCCAATTTTTCTCCTGCCCGGCTAATCCCAGCTTTATGTGGCGTGGTTGAATGACAATGGTCATCAGGTCGCCGAAGCTTGGGCGATAAGCCTCCGGTTGGGCGGCGTTCGAGCTGGCCGACGTTTGCGCATTGCCCAGGTCGACTAGTGCGAGCGTCACCGCGCCGGCAAGAAGCGCGAGTGGCAGGCCAATTCGCAACAACGCTGTGCTCCTCTCTATGCCGCGAGGCTGCGCGTCCGTGGCGCCATGAACTCTGGGCCAATTGGATCGGCGATCGTCTCGTCCAGGATGCGGTCGATTTCCGTCCGGCTGGCGGCATCGAGCCGCCAGCCCGCGATCTGGTCGACCGGCTGCAGCTGTTCGGGATGGCGTGCGCCCCAGAGCGCCGTCGTGACACCTTGGTCGAGCATCCAGCGAACCGCCAGATGAATGACGCGCTTGTCGAAGCATCCGCGGGCAAGACGGTCGAGCCGTCGCACGGCGGTCAGATATTCGGTGAATCGAGGCGCGCGAAACTTCGGGTCGCTGCGGCGCAGATCATCGCCGACGAATGTAGTGTCTGGCCGCATCCGTCCTGACAGAAGCCCGCGGCACAACGCGCCGTAGCCAAATGTCGCTATGTTGTTTTTACGGCAATAGGGCAGCAGATCGGCTTCGATGCCGCGTTCGAACAAGTTGTAGGGCGCCTGCAACACATGCAGGGGCGCGACACGACGAAATCGCTCCATTTGATTGACCGAGAAATTGCTCACTCCGATCGCCCCGATCTTTCCCTGAATGAACAGCGTGTGCATCGCCTCAGCGGTTTCCTCCATCGTCACCAGGGGATCGGGCCAGTGAACCTGGTAGATGTCGATGTGATCAGTTCGCAGCCGGCGCAACGAATCGTCTGCCTCGCGCAAGATGCGCGCGCGGCTGGCATTGCGGAAAACTCGGCCTTGCTGCCATTCGAGGCCGGCTTTGGTGGCGATGACGACGCGGGACCGCAGGCCGCCTTCGGCGACTGCCTTTCCGACAATTTCCTCGGAGCGGCCGAAGCCGTAGACTGGCGCGGTATCGATGACGTTGATGCCGTGCTCGAGCGCCGTCCGGATGGTTGAAATGGATTGGGCTTCATCGGTTCCACCCCACATCCATCCGCCGATGGCCCAGGTGCCGAGCGCGACCGGTGACACTTTGAGCGCGGTACCGGGAATGGTGGCCCGTTCCGCGGCGATTTCGGATATGTCGGCTTGGCTAGCCATGGTCTTACTCCTTGTTGTGAGAGCGAGGTCGCGAAATCCTACATTCACGAGAGTGCGGCCTTGATGCCCGCTTCCTCGGCGGCGATCAGGCTAAGGGCTGTCCAGTCGAGGTCGGCATAGCCGCGGGCGATTCCGGTGATAAGGCGATCGCGCACGACGCTCACGGATGGCATCGGGGCTCTGGCGTCCTCTGCTTCGGCAAGCGCGAGGCGGACATCCTTGAGCGCCAAGGGTAGAGCGAAGCCGGGTACGTAGCTTTGGGCGACGATCTTGTTGCCATAGATCTTGTGGGCGCGCCCCCCAAACATCGTGTTGGTGAGGACGTCGACGAACAGCTTCGGGTCGAGCCCGCGCTTGCGGAGTAGAGCGACGGTTTCGCCGAGCATCTCAAGCGTCGTGGCCATCATCATGTTCCCGAGCAGCTTGATGAGATTGGCCTGCGCTGGGTCGACGCCGACGACGAAGTACTGTTTGCCGAGAGTTTCGATGAGGGGCCGGCAGTGTTCGACGTCTGCCGGAATTCCGGCCACGGCGATAAAAAGCTGACGCGCCTTGGCTGCATCCGGATTTCCGAACACCGGCGCAGCGACATAACCTTGCCCGTGCCGCGCGTGCTCCTTCGCGAGATAGGACGCAGCGCCCGTGCCGATCGTGCTCATCGAAAGATGAATTGCGCCACGCCTCAATCCGACGGCGAAACCTTCAATGCCGGAGCCAGCGCGCCCAAACGCAGCGTCGATGACAGCGTCGTCGTCCGGCAGCATGCTGACGACGATCTCGCAGTCGAATAGATCGGTGATATCGGTTGTGGGCTTGAGACCGAGTTCTGCGAGTTTGTTCATGCGGTCCTGATGACGGACATAGGCGATTACCTGACGGCCAGCGGCGGCTAGGTTTGCCGCCATGGCCGTTCCCATGCGGCCCATGCCGACAAAGCCGGTCTTGCCCTGCATCGGCATCTCGGGCGTGGGCGCGTCGTGATCGCTGACGAAGACGCGAGACTTGTCGGTCAAGGATGCCTCCTGATTGGATGACGGTGCCAAATTCGAGCGTTCGGATCTGTCGATCCGCATCAGCGCATCATGTCGTGAGGCGAGTACACGGCGCTTCCGGGAGCTTGCCGCTTTTGAGGCGATCTTGCGCAGAACTGCACGCGCACGGCGCAGATTTGCGGCCGCAGCGTCAGTGGCGGAGACGATCCCGGCGATCAGCGCAAATCGGCGCCAGTTTCAGCAATATGGCCAAAGCCGTCTTCCAGCTCTGTCTCTACGCTGAGGGCATGTCATCAAATAAGTCCCTCGTGAGCCCAGGTGTGGAAATGCTTTCCGGCGATGCCGTGAAGCGTACACCGGACTGCGCCGCGGATGGCGCCGTCGGGCTCGCGCGTCGAGACATGCTGGTCGTTCCATTCCTTGCCACTTTGCCGCTCGCACTGCTCCACGCGGCGGCGCGTGCTGGCCAGATCGACCCCGCCGAGACGGCGATCACCCCTGCGGACGCCATCAAGTGGGGTGCCTGGAGCGACGGCCCGCCTCATAGCGGGGAGGCAGCGAGCCTATATGGCGGCCTGGACGGAGAGGGCCCCTACCTTGCGTTGATGAAGTGGAATCCCGGCTACATGAGTGCGCCGCATTCCTACGCCACCGACCGTCTCTCTCTCGTTCTGTCAGGCACATGGTGGGTGAACAGTGGCGCGGACTTCGATCCGGACAATGCTGTTCCGGTTTCCGCTGGCGGCTTCGTCCGACGCGTTGCCCGCACGCCGCACTATGACGGCGTGAAGCGCGGGGCGAAGGAGCCGGCGGTGATCGCCCTGTTTGGGATCGCGCCGGTGAAGTTTGAGCTCGTCGATCCAGGAAAGCCGGCGTGGCGGCAGATCTGAGCCACCGCATCAGGAGACAAACATGAGCAGATTTAAACTTGCCCGATCCGTCATGTCACTTTGCGTCGTGCTGGCAGCCGGTTCCGCTTGGGCCGAGAGCGGTGGCTTCGTTGGTCGGTGGCACTTGAATCGCGCCCAATCCATCCTGCCTCCCGGCGAGCCCGTGCCGACCGATATCATCGCCGAGATTTTGCGTGCGGATAGCAAGCACTTGAGATGGTCGCTCACCGTCATCGGCGCCCAGGGCGAGAACAGCGTCGAGACCTTCGACGCCGTGGCCAACGGCGAGTTCTATCCCATCAACAGCGACACGACAGCGGCATTCCACCTGAACGGGAACCTTCTTCAGTCGACGTTCAAGGGCCCGAGCGGGGAGACGGACACCCTGACCTGCGCGCTGTCGGCCGACCAAAACAAGATGACCTGCAGGGGAGCGTTGAGCGACGAAGACGGTCGCACGACAAACTACGTCGACATCTACGACAGGATGTAGCCGACGATGGCGAGACGAGCGCGGAAAATCGACGAACTCGAGCACCGGTGATTGCGATGAATCGCGGCAGACGGGCGACGGCGCTGCCCCTCCTGATCGGTATCGGTCTCCTGCTGTCCGCTTGCGTAGAGAGCGTCGGCTACGGCGCTCCCGTGTCCGGTTACGCCTACTCTGCATATGACGCGCCCTATCGGGGCTGGGGCGGATGGCACCACGGTTGGGATCATGGTCACTGGGATGGTCATGCCGAAATGGCCCACGCGGATGAAGGGTGGGGGCATGGTCTGGCGGGGCATGGCGGCTTCGGCGGACATGGTGGTGGCGGACGTGGAGGCGGTGGTGGCGGTCATCGCTGACCGTACCAACCGGGATCGGCTTCGTTGCCTGCCGAAATGCAGGTACGCCCGCCTGTTCTGGGCTTTACCGCCCCGCCGACGGTTTTCTCGTCGCCCGATATCTTGAAGACCCCTCGAGGAAGGAGAGCCCTATGACAGACCGCGCGCCCCGCATGACCCACGCCACTGGAATGCCAGTGGTGGACAACACGAACATCCAGACGGCGGGCCCACGCGGCCCGGCACTGCTGCAGGACATCTGGCTGATCGAGAAGCTCGCGCATTTCGACCGCGAGGTGATCCCCGAGCGCCGCATGCACGCCAAGGGCTGGGGTGCCCATGGCACTTTCACCGTCACCAACGACATCACCCGCTACACCAAGGCGAAGATCTTCGCCCAGGTCGGCAAGCAGACTCCTCTGCTCGCCCGCATCTCGACGGTCGCGGGCGAACGCGGTGCGGCCGATGCCGAGCGCGACATTCGCGGCTTTGCCGTGAAGTTCTATACCGAGGAAGGCAACTGGGATGTCGTTGGCAACAACACGCCGGTCTTCTTCTTCCGCGACCCGCTGCGCTTCTCGGACCTCAACCACGCGAT
>Ga0070765_100003405_pt1 | contig 10222 bp, 5 predicted proteins | sample HubBroMetageWFT5_FD_71516 | JGI IMG/M metagenome (GOLD analysis project Ga0070765, IMG submission 71516) | Warmed and freeze-thawed soil microbial communities from the Hubbard Brook experimental Forest, New Hampshire - Hubbard Brook CCASE Soil... | ecosystem: Environmental > Terrestrial > Soil... | reverse complement strand
TCTATCAAGGTAACTTTACTTTTCCAGCCAAATCAAACTCCAACAACAAATGGATCTACGTCGTCGGCTCCGCGCTGTCGAGTCTGCCCAAGCCGGGCACGCGCGTCAATCCTTTCACCTACGCCGTCAAGATGCCCAAAATCGTTACGCACAACGCTGGCCAGGCTCTTACGCTATCGCCAGGGGCGAACCACTATCGGCTGGTAGGTTTGGAGGTGTACTCCACCTCAACTCAAGGCTGCAACGTGAACAGTTCGCCTCCGATGAACTGCTATAGCGGTGAGTTGATCTACGCCGCCTCTGTCCCCGGTAGGCCGCTGGTCGATTCCATCACCGTGGATCGCTGCTACGTTCATGGGTCACCCACCCAGGACGTGCGAGAAGCGATAACCGCCAACGGCAGTAATTTCGCCGTCATCGACAGCTACATCTCTGATATTCATCAGAGCACGAACGATTCCCAGGCCGTCCTCGCTTATTACTCGCCAGGCCCCATTAAAATCGTTAACAACTTCCTTTCGGCGACCGGAGAAGATGTGATGTTTGGCGGCGCTGGTGGCCTCAGTAACCCTTGGGTTCCGTCCGACGTCGAGATCCGCGGTAATCATTTCTTCAAAGACCCGGCATGGGCTGCACCGGGCGTGACTCTGCCGCCCAACAATAAATGGGCAGTGAAGAACAATCTGGAGTTCAAGAGTGCCCGCCGAGTGCTGGTCGACAGTAACCTGATCGAAAATGTATGGCCGAGCGCACAGATGGGGTTCTCTCTAATGTTTACCCCGCGAACCAACGCCAGCGGTCTTCTGGCGGTGGTGGACGACATCACCATCAGCAACAATGTCCTGAAGAACGTGAGTTCAGGCTTCGACACCCTCGAGTCTGATGACAATTGCCTCCAGGCCAACGGATGCACCAATCCAGGCGAGATGAAGCGTGTCCTCCTCTACAACAATCTGATTCTGTTGGGCGACACGACCCAGCCTGGCTACGGCTCGGGCTACGGCTATGGCGGACTAATCATGCACGACCTGGTGGACTTTGTGGTGCAGCACAACACCATCGTCCCTCCACCCAACCTTGGCTATTGTAAAGGCTCGCTGTACTTCAACAGCACTGCACCCTACACGCCGCCACGTTCGAGTACCCACAATATTTGGATCCTTGACAATGTACTCTGCCGTCAGATCAGCGGACCTAGAGGAATGATAGGGCAAACTTCCAATGCTCTCTCCGACTACATGGGCGACCCATCTCCAGTGGCTCCGCGCTTCGTCGGCAATGTCTTCTACGCTCCACGGCCTGATTCGGTATATCCACTTCCGCTGCACAACTATACTTCGACGTTGCCATTTGTATACGTAAGTCAAAGTGCAGGCAATTACCAGATCTCTGTTCCAGCTTGGACTGATACGAGCGACGGGAAAATCTCTGGAGCCAATAGCTCCGCTCTCGCTACGCCGATCCTTCCGCTTCCTAAGAATGCCTCGACAGCGTCTGTGACGTTTGTAAATACTGGCGTAACGACGAACACGGGCAACGGGAACGTCTCGGGAGCCAACAGCTCCGCTGCAAGTGGAACAGTGCTAACGGGAGCAAATAAGCCTCTGCACTAAATTCTCGGCTCCGCGGCCTCGATGCGCGCGGAGCCGGGTTGGCTCTTCCCACGCCCGCTGATTGTTATGGAACTGATCGAGGTGGCTTCACGTCACAGTTGAGATTTCTTGCTGGAATTACATTTCGTGAGTGCGGCGGTTAGTACTGAGACCGAGGCGCACCAACAGACCACCCACTCCGCTGATCCAGGCGTCAAATGAATCCTGCGTTTGGACCTCAGTATCGACATAACGCGGCAAGAGCAGCGGATTCGAAGTTCTCGTTGCTAAGTCAGGATCGCAAGTCGTTGCCGTTGCAATTCCCAGTTGGCGTAACGCTGGGAGGCACTGAGCGTTGTATCTCCCGCTCGGATAACAAAAATGTACCGGATTGTGTCCCGTTAACTGCAGAATTCGCTTTCGGTTCTCCTCAATTTCCTCCCGCAGTTCCTGTCCCTGCCCGAGAGTTGGTATCAGCCTGTGACGATGAGTGTGAAGTTGGATATCAACGCCCTCTTGCGCGATCGCGCTTACCTCCTCCGGACTCATGATTTGCAGTATCCGGCCCTCGAGAAACGCCTCATAGTCGAGACCGACGTGGCGCGCCAGTTCAAGCAGCAAAGCATCACGCCCCTCGTCAGAAAGGTTTCCGGCTTCCTCAAAGCGCCGAAGATTGGACCAAGCGCGTCCGCGACCTTCCTGGGTCCGAAGGTCCTGTGCCTCCAGCCAGCCTAGCTTGGGATTGGCAGCGACGATGGTGTGACGCTGTTTCCATAAAATGAAAGGGCAAACCGGATGAAAAACCGGACGCTGATAGTAACAATAATCAGTCCTTAAGTAGACAGTTGCTGGATAGCCATACTTACGCAATATGGGTAAGGCGACCGTCCTGAAGTTAGCCATCCCATCATCGAATGTGAGGACTACGCTCTTAGGCGGCAAGCTGGATTTAGCTAGTCGGTCAATAGCTTCCGACAGAGCAAGCACGCTGTAGCTATTTTCTTTCAGGATCTCCAGCCTGCATTCGAAGGTCTGCGGCGACATGAAGAGCGTTGGGCTCCATTCATGCTCGTCATCTTGCGAGATGCCGTGGTAGCAGAGTATTAGAAGCTTGCTCTGACGCCACTTCGAATTCGACAGGCTCCGATTGAAGCCTCTGGCGCACGTGGCGCGGAGGAACTGCGATTTCAGTGCGCTCAGCATGTCAGTTTTACTTGACAGATTATATCGGGTATCCGGCCGGGCTATTCGCTGAAGTGGGGGTTTCGCCGCGGCTTACTGAGTAGGCTCATATCACCCGAGCATCCGCAAAACAAACCCTGGCGGACGGCTGAAAACAAATAAAAGCAGGCGGGGAGCACGCCTTCGTCGCGAGGACGGTCGGTCTTGGGACGGGCTTGATTGACAGTCAAGTAACGAGTCTCAAGGTTGCTGCCAATCGGTAATTCCTGCAAACCAGAACCGGCGACTCAATGTTCGCACTCACGCTGGCTCCAGGGAGGGTTCCGGCGACAAAGCAAGTGCAGGAGTTCCTTGGGGAGGAGTCGCAGTCAACAGTGCACGCTGCCGCTGCGCTATGAGAGACAGCGCGCAGGCCAATCCTGCAAGTATAGGAATGTTCGTGTCGTACGCATAACTGTCGAAAAATGCGATGGTCAGAACGACAACAAAGGACGCTCGCAGGGACATCGCCAAGGCACGCAGGTCCTGCCAGTCCTTTCCCGGATATCTGCTGCGAGCGATGGAATTTAATGACTCAAAGCACCGGTACAAAAACACCAGGTAAATGACCAGTCCCGGGATACCCATCTCGCTCGATATTTGGGTATACGAGTTATGGGTAACTCGCCATGCTCCTCTGCTTTCACCACGCGCAACGGCGAGATCTGCCTGCGCAACCTGGAAGTCACCAGGGCCGACTCCAAACAGGGGATGCCGCAAGGTCAGGTAGATACCGTCCTTGAGAAGCCCCCAGCGTTCCTCAGCCGAGCCAGTTGCGGTAGCCATCACACGCTCCTCGCCCTCGACAAGCCTCCCTGTGTAATCCTCCCCGGACCCGAAAAGGGTTGTATAGCGTAAGCGGATTCCAGCGGGAGCTAGCGCATAAAGCACGACAAGCATGACCGGGATGACGAAGGCCAACCTGATTCTCAGGGCACGAGATGACTGAAAAAAACCAAAAAACGCAAGCATGCAAAAGCCGATCATGCCGGCCCTTGACCCGGTCTTCGCCAACGCAAGCAAGATCGCGGAACTGAATACCAGCGCGATGAATTTCTGCGTGCGGCTGCGCTGGAATATCAGATAAATTAAAAACGACAATCCTACGATCAAGGTCCACGCGAAATCGTTTGCGTTCTCGTACCGTGTGCCCAGCAATCCTAGACGGCCGGTCTTGTCGACATCTCGCAAGAACAGCGTGACAATCGCGAGCGCTCCGACCGAATAGCCCATGGTTTTAAAAATCGTTTTGGTTTGCTTGATCGTTTGAATGCATCCTGCTACCAGGACAAAAGACAGAGCAGCCGTAAGCCAGACATTTTTCAGCAGGGCTGCGCTTCCACCCGGCCAAACTCCCAGGGGAATGCAAACGATGAACCACGCAGTGAAGAGACCCAAGGACCTGGCAATGGGATTATTTACGATGACCGCGAGGCGGCCGCTGAGTGCGATAACGATTAGGGCCAATCCCCCAACTATCGTCAAGATGTGAAGAGAGCCCAGGAGTGGCATCTTTTCGGCGATGCCGCTGAAAATCCAAGCCAGAAAAAACACCAGAACAGGAAAGACACTGCGAACCATTGGATTCGTCGGTGCGCTTACACTTCGCACAAAGTCACTCCGTAAGCTGGCGCAGAGCGTGCGCCAAACAAAAGTCGCTTCGACATAACCCCCGCACTCGGCCGCGATTACCCCGGCAGTTTATCACGAGTTCTACCCTCCGCGCGTCGGCTCTTGTCGTGTTCCGTGAGCAGCCAGTCGCGATTGTTTGGTTCCACCTGTGACACGTGATCGCAAATTTAGCCCGCCGAATTTCTCGACCAGTGTAGAATTTCGTTCATTCGGGCCACCATATGTCCCGTCGCTATTCCGGAGGCACGAACTAATGCGGGTCCTCGACCTAGGGTGTGGATCAGGGCAAGATTTGATTTCCTGGGGTGTTACAGCGTCGGATCAAGTCACAGGACTTGATATCGACGAGAGTCGACTGGTGGTCGCTAGAGAACGATTTCCAGAGCGAACGTATCTGCATGGTGTAGGCGAATCTCTGCCGTTTTCCAATGATTGCTTCGACCGCGTCATCTCGTCCGTCGCTCTTCCCTACATGAACATCCAGAAAGCGCTCGCGGAAATTCACCGCGTCCTGGTTCCCGGCGGCAGCCTCTCACTAAGCTTGCATCTCCCCGGCTTTACGCTCGCAGAGCTTCGCCATCATGCGATTCCGAATGCGAAGGCCACACTTTTTCGGCTGTATGTCGTGGCGAACGGAGTATGGTTTCACTGCTCAGGCCGAACCCTCGGCTTTCTAGGAAAGGCGGAATCGTTTCAAACTGAGCGAGGGATGAAGATCGCACTCCTGCGCGCGGGATTCGAACATTTCTGCTTCACCCGGGTATCTGAAACAACAGGCGAGAAGTTTTTGGTGGAAGCAAGGAAGCCCACGTCTGAGTGTCAACTTTAGCGTTTGTTGTCCCTGGTCAAAATAGTCGGAGTTTTCCTACATGCTTTCAGATCACGCCCGCAGCGCTGCCTCCAATCATAGGGTAGGCCGATCTGGGTGGCACGCGCGCCATTATGCCAAGTGGCGCTGTTTCTCAGTACAGCACCGAATCTACGGCAGGGGATCGGGTTGTACTCTCGTTGTAGGTTTCCCGGTTCGAGCACAGCCTGGTAGCATCAATCGCTGCGGGCGTTGCATCGTGGGTAGACCCATCTAACGCGCCGGTTGCTAATGCTGGAGTTGTGTTTTAGGACCATCCGGGGAGAGTATCGAGTTGGCTGGATGTTGGTTGCGAACATCGGCTATTGATACACTCCTCGGAGCGGTTTAGCAACCGATTGATATGGTATCGAAGCGTGAATCTGCCGCATGCTTTACGAGTTGCGTTGTGGAATATGCTCCTCTTCGAATCGCTGAAAGCTACACCGTAGTTCCGATTCGGGCTGGCACCGAGTCGCCTTTCATATAAGGCGGCTTCGGAATTCCGAGCAATTCCAGTACCGTGGGTGCTACCGTCCGAAGCGGGACCTTTTCCTCCATCTCCAGATGCTGCCGCTGGGGCGTACGGATCCAGAAGATTCCATCCTGATGGTGCATGCCGCTCTTCAGCCCCTCAATTTGGTAGAAGAAATCGAAAAATCTGGCCTTCTTGCCGGTGCCCGCAATCTCAATCGGCGTGTCGCTATTCGGCTGCCCAAACAACCGGGCCGCAGTCAGCACCCGCTTACCTTCGCGGATTGCGCTCATGACCGACTGGTCTAACGCACGCACCAGACCCAACTGCTGCTGCGCGGCCTTGGCATCTTCCTCGGTTTCGAAGAAAATGTGGAACTGATTCGACATCACTGGACTAACCGTGTATGGCCGCTTGATTCCAATAAAGTCGAGCGCCAAGTCGAAATCACGCGGACGGAAAATCTTCTTCCCGCCTTCCTCTTCATAAACGACGCAGGCCTGCTGGCTTAGCGCCGTAGCCAACACGATCGTGGCATCGGATCCGGCCAGCTCGATGAATCGCTCAACTAGTCGATCCATTTCCTGGTAGCCAAATAGGATCGCGTCGCCATATTGCGTGTTTTCCTGCTCCGAGGGTTTGATCTTAAATTGCTCCGGCTCCATGTTGCGCCAGTAGAAGTGCTGGTAGTGGGCCGTGCTGTTCAGGAAAAAAGTGGAGAATGCCGGCTTGATTTTGCGGTAAATGTTTGCAAACAAGTCCGCCTGCAACTTGTCCAAGATTACGGCCCGCTTCCACCGCTCACCTTTAGACTTCTCGCGCACCAATTGCTGCACAGTCGCCGTCGCTGTCGCAAGCGATAGACCATGGCTCGCCAGAAACGCGGCGACTGAAGCGTAATCGGCTGCACTGAGCGGAATGCGGTCGTTTGTGTATTCCTGTACGTTCCGCTGGACGAAGTTGAAGAACCCGGCAATTTCATCGGGATACGGCTGAACATGAGTTGTCCATGGATCTGGCAACAAGTACCCGTTTAGCGGCTTTCGGTAGGCTGTACTCATACTCCCACACACCCACACTGGCTTCCCACTAGCCGAAACCAAATCCCATACACGGTCTTGCTTCAGAAGATGTCCTTCATCGAGCTGCGTCACGCCGTGCTCGCTCATGTCAAGACCCGTGTGGACCGTCACCCACTGGATCCAGGGATCGAGGTCTGGCGCACGCTCTTCCGCTTCGGAAACCATCACCATCGATTCGTCGCGGAGTTTCTTGAAGAAGGGTAACTTACCCTCGGCGATGAACTTGTCCATCAGTGGCGGCGAAAGCTCGTTGAATTCCAATTGAATTACTTTCGGATACGATGTGCCCATACAAATCCCCCACTCTGAACAATTCGGTAAACAGAAAAATCATCGCGCAATCGTGGTTCACAAACATCGGGATTTCATCCGGGTCTCTGCTCAAGCCAACTCAAACACGAAACCTCTTTGATCCGCTTTTTGGCGAATCGACGTAGGCCAGAAACGAGAGTCACCGTCCGCCTATGGGACGACATCACGGCGTTGAGAACACGGCTTGCTTGGAGCAGCTAGAAGGTGAAACCCCCATCTCTCTGGCAGCCTAGCGATAGGGAATCATACTATCTCTCAAACGAACTTCAAAATGAAATGCGGAGGTGAAATCAGCCGCGAGTGCAAGATGTTTCGCGTGCCGAGTCTTGATCGTCGACCCGCGGACGCCGAACCCGGGCGTGGTCAAACCGCAGGGAGTTTTCGCTTTTTGCCACGCGAGGCAAGCAGGTGGTCATAGATTTCGGTCATGTGCTGAACCGACGCAGTTCGAGAAAATCTTGCGTGCACGAAGTCATGGGCGGCAGCGGACAGGCGGGACCGTAGTTCCGCGTTCAAGATTACCTCGCGGAGCCTTCGCGCCAAATCCGCGCTGTCACCGGACTCAAATAACAGTCCGCGGACTCCGTCGTCAATCAACTCGGGATTACCTCCAACCCGGGACGCGATGGAGCAGCAACCGCATGCCATTGCCTCCATCAACGCGTTGGAAAGCGCCTCGCTTAAAGAAGGCAAAACGAAGATGTCGATATTCTGCAGCCATTCATCGACCCGATCCGTGGATGGTTCGAAAATGCAGGACTCGAATATGCCATGATTCCGCGCATGCTCTTTGAGTTCTGCCAGCATCGGACCGCTCCCAAGAATGAGGAGTCGGAGATCCGGGACGTCCGTTCGCACTTCGGCGAATGCGGCCAGCAACGTGGTCAGGCCCTTCTCTGGCCGGAGTACGCCGACCACCCCGATCACTAGAGATCCGGCAGGCAGGGAACTGGGTCTCTTAGCGGGTGCCCGGCGAAATCTGTCGAGGTCTAACCCGTTGTAGCAAAGGTGGATTCGCTGGGGCATAATGCGGGCATCTTCGATCAGGTGGTGCCTCAGAAATTGGCAATTCACCACCACGCCATGGGCCCGACGCTCGGCGAACAGCACGAATTTTCGCTGGTAAGGGCTTGCCAGTGAGAGATGGCAGCGCTGACTGGCGAGGGCAATGGCTGAGGTCATCAAGCGAGTGATTGGGATCGCGTAAGACGTCAGAGGCATGTCAAAAGTCTGGACCAGCCGAATGTCGTTCGCTCTAATATATCGGGCCAGCTTCCATGCTGAGGCGACCGTTGAAGGGGACTTAAACGAATGAACGGGAAGGTGCAGGATGGGAATGCCTGCCGCACGTAACTCATCCGCCCGAATACCTTCTGTTCGGAACGCACCCACATGGGGCTGGAATCGCGTATGATTCAGTCCCAGCGCAACCTCGGTCAACTGCCGCTCACTGCCTCCGTGGTGCAACTCACGAACCATTAGCAGGATCCCAGGTTTCATTTGCAGGTCACGGCGATGCGCGCTCAGGATAGCAGTAAGCTTCTTGGATTCGCAAAGCTAGCTGTTTGACCGGTGCGTAAACCGAAGTTTAGAATCAGGTACCTTTATGGAAGGCACAGAGTCTAGTTAAATGTGCGGAATTTCTGGACTTGCAGGCAGCTCAGACCGTATTTACGCCAGGGATTGCGTGCGAAAAATGAACGCCGCCCTGGCCCGTCGGGGTCCCGATTCCGAAGGCATTGAATCCTGGGACGTTGCCACGCTAGGCCACAGACGCCTTTCCATTTTCGATCTCAGCGACGCCGGACACCAACCCATGGTGTCCGAGGATGGTCGAGTAGGGCTCGTCTTCAACGGAGCAATCTACAATTTCTGGGAACTGCGCGGCGAATTGGAAACTCGCGGCTGCGTCTTCCACAGCCGGACCGACACTGAGGTTCTCCTGCATGGTTACCGCGAATGGGGACTGGATGCATTGGTGCCACGGTTGCGAGGCATGTACGCCATCGGTTTGTGGGACGACCGCGAGCGCAAGCTGTTTCTGGTTCGTGACCGGCTTGGGATCAAGCCGCTCTGCTATGCGGTGAAGAATGGCGCACTGGCCTTCGCGTCGACTCCGCGAGCTCTGAGAAGCGGCGGTTTTGCTTCCGAGATTGATCCCACGGCAATGGCTGAATACCTGGAATTCGGATATGTAACCGATGATCTTTCCATCTATCAGGGCATAGCGAAGCTGCCGGCAGCGACCATTCTGGAGTGGGACGATGGACGCATCTCGACGCGTAGCTATTGGCAACCTCCCAAGCAGGCCGATTTCCGTGGGTCGTTTGATGACGCGGTAAATGAAGCGCGAGGGCTGTTTCTGCAGGCAGTCGAGCGACGTCTGCAAGCCGACGTTCCAGTGGGTGCGCTGCTCAGCGGAGGTATCGATTCCAGCCTGGTCTGCTGGGCAATTCAGGAACTTGGCGGCGACATTACCGCCTTCACTGCGGCCGCACCCGGCGACCCGTTGGATGAATCGGAAGATGCTCAGCTCACGGCAAGAGAATTAGGACTGCGGCATCGCATGCTAGACCTTTCCCAGGAGGAGTTTCCGGAAGCGGAAGAGCTGGTGGCTGCGTACGCTGAGCCCTTTGCATGTAGCTCGGGGCTCGGCATGTTGCGTCTCTCCAAGGCCGTAAAATCGTCGGCCACCGTTCTGCTCGTCGGCGACGGAGGCGACGATGTATTTCTTGGCTATCCCGAGTATGCCAATTTCCTTAAGGCTGAGCGCGTTGCGAGACTTACTCCCACTTCGGTCGCCCACATCTGGCCAAGTGTGCGCAACTTGTTGCCGAATACGGGCTCTCTCGGGCGCGCACGGCACTTCGTGGACTACGCCACCGGAGGATTAGGCTCGGTGGTACGAGTGAAGCCCGGATTCCCTTCGCTGGAGCGACAAGGCGTTTCCGGCGAACGTCTGGAAGGCGCGAGCGTGAGTCGCCGGCTCATTCCGGAATCCACTGAATCTGCCCACCACCTGCTGGAAGAATTTCTTGAATATGATCGCTGCGGACGTTTT
>Ga0070765_100003403_pt1 | contig 10224 bp, 3 predicted proteins | sample HubBroMetageWFT5_FD_71516 | JGI IMG/M metagenome (GOLD analysis project Ga0070765, IMG submission 71516) | Warmed and freeze-thawed soil microbial communities from the Hubbard Brook experimental Forest, New Hampshire - Hubbard Brook CCASE Soil... | ecosystem: Environmental > Terrestrial > Soil... | reverse complement strand
GCGTCTCCGCGTCTCCGCGTCGTCTCCGCGTCTCCGCGTCTCCGGTCTCCGGTCGGTCTCCGGTCTCCGTGCGTCTCCGCGTCTCCGCGTCTCCGCGTCTCCGTTGACTCGCCGAGATTCAGCCCCTAAGATAGGCGCCACAATGGCGGATTCGCTCGTCGGGCAAACCGTATCGCATTACCGCATTCTGGAAAAACTTGGCGGCGGAGGCATGGGCGTGGTGTATGAGGCGGAAGACACCAGCCTGGGCCGACGTGTGGCGTTAAAATTCCTGCCGGAAGATCTAGCACGCGATCCTTACGCGCTGGAACGGTTTCAGCGCGAAGCTCGCGCGGCTTCGGCGCTGAATCATCCGAACATCTGCACGATTCATGAGATTGGGCAGCAGGACGGTCGATTCTTCATCGTGATGGAGCTGTTGCAGGGGCAGACGCTGAAGCATCGCATCGGCGGCAAGCCTCTTCCGATCGATTTGCTGTTGGAACTTGGCGTGGAGGTGGCGGACGCGTTGGATGCGGCGCACGAAAAAGGTATCGTGCATCGCGACATAAAGCCGGCAAATTTATTCGTGACGCAACGCGGGCATGCCAAGGTTCTGGATTTTGGTTTGGCGAAGCAATCGCTGCGCGTTGACGGCGCGACAAGAACGTTCGCTGCCAGAGACGCGGATGTGACGGTGGACCAGGAACATCTCACCAGCCCGGGAATGACTTTGGGAACGGTGGCGTATATGTCACCGGAGCAGGCGCGCGGCGAAGAACTGGATGCGCGCAGCGACCTTTTTAGTTTTGGCGCGGTGCTGTACGAAATGGCGACGGGCGCGCTTCCTTTTCGCGGCGACACGACCGCAGTGATTTTCAACTCCATTCTGGAAAAGGCTCCGGTACCAGCGGTGCGTTTGAATCCGGATATTCCGCCGCGACTGGAAGAAGTGATTTCGAAGGCGCTGGAGAAAGACCGGCGGATGCGTTATCAGCACGCGGCGGAGTTGCGTACTGATTTGGCGCGGCTGAAGCGGGATACGGATTCGAACCGGATTTCGGCAGCGGTGATGCCGACGTCGTCATCGGGCGCGGCTCGCGAGGCGGCTGTATATCAACAAATGCCGATGAGCGGGACGCCGTCGGTGGCGGTGGCGACTCCGCCGAGCGGGATCAGCGCCGCGGCAATTCCGGCGATGGGCGCGAGCGGTGCGGTGTTGGCAGACACCACGAGAGTGGCGGCAATTGCGGTGCCCCGCCGGCCATGGCCGATTTTGGCAGGGACCGTTATTTTGATTGCGGCTCTGGCTATTGGCGGGTATTTGCTTCTACATCGTGCGCCGAAATTGACGGGGAAAGGTTCTATTGTTCTCTCGGACTTCACCAACACGACCGGCGATCCTGTATTTGACGACGCGCTTCGGCAGGGGCTGGCAGCGCAACTCGCGCAATCGCCCTTCCTGAACATACTTTCCGACCAGCAGGTTCGGCAGCAGCTCAAGTTCATGGGACAGCAGCCGACCGCGCGTTTGACGAATGATTTGGCAAGACAAGTTTGCCAGCGAACGCAGAGCGCCGCGGTGCTGGATGGATCGATCGCGCAGATTGGCAACACCTACAACTTAATACTGAATGCGGTGAATTGCGCTTCCGGGGAGACACTGGCTACGGCGCAAACCGAAGCGACGGACAAAAATCAGGTACTGGGCGCGCTGGGCAAGGTAGCTGAACAGATGCGCGGAAAGCTCGGCGAATCTCTGGCCTCGATTCAGAAATACAACACGCCGATTGCGGAAGCGACCACACCTTCGCTAGAGGCGCTGAAGGCCTTCAGCCTGGGACTACAAGCACGTGCGAATAAAGGGGAAGATGTGGCGGCTCCCTTCTTCAAACAGGCGGTCGCTCTGGATCCCAATTTCGCCATGGCCAATGCCGTGCTGGGGCAAGTGGAGACGAATCTGGGCGAACGAGAAGTCGGAAACGCATACACCAAGAAGGCTTACGATTTACGCGAGCGCGCCAGCGAGGTTGAAAGGTTTTATATCGATTCGCACTACTACAACAACGTAACTGGGGATCTTGAAAAAACCATACAGGTTTACCAGCTCTGGACGCAGACCTATCCGCGGGATTCAATATCGCACGGCAATTTATCAGTGGCTTACGCCGCCTTGGGTCAATGGGAAAAGGCGTTGCCGGAAGCGCTCGAGGGGCAGCGGCTCTCTCATGGCGAGAGCATCAACTGGTATCAAGTTGCTTTCGTTTACCTGGGACTCGGCCGCTTGGACGAGGCCAAGGCGACCGCCAACGAGGCGATTGCGCAGAAGGTGGACGTCCCAAACCTGCATATCGCTTTATACCAGGTCGCGTACCTGCAGAACGACGCCCCCAAGATGTCACACGAAGTGTCCTTGGTCGAGAACTCTTCGCCGGAGATAGCTCCGACCGGGTTCGCTATTGAAGCGACTACGGAGGCTTCCTACGGCCGTATGGAAAGAGCCCAAGCGTTATTTCAACGCTCCGTCACGGCGTCTCAGAGCGTAGGCAAGAAAGAATCCGCGGCTTCTACCATGGCCTTGCGGGCGATGCTGGAAGCTTTTGTAGGCGATACGGCTGGAGCCCGGAAGAACGCCGCCGCGGCGTTGGGCATCGACTCGTCAATGGGTGTGAAAGTTCCAGCAGCGGCCGCGTTGGCGCTGGCGGGAGATGCAGCTCGCGCCGAGTCACTTGCGGGCGAGGTGGCCAAAGAGCGGCCTTCGGGTGGCATGGAGAATTTCTACGACCTTCCAACCATTCGGGCGGCTATTGAGTTGGATCGCAATAATGCGGGCAAAGCCGTGGAAATCCTGCAACCGGTTCTTCCTTACGATCTTGCCAATGGAAAAAGGCTGAACGCGGTTTATGTACGTGGCGACGCTTATCTGCTGCTGCGTAAAGGCAATGAAGCAGCGGGAGAATTTCAGAAAATCTTGGACCATCGGGGAATTGTGCAAAATTCCGTGGTTGCATCGCTGGCACACTTGGGTTTGGGGCGCGCGTATGCAATGGCGGGCGATACAGGAAAAGCGCGCGCTGCGTATCAGGACTTTTTTGCGGTGTGGAAAGACGCGGACCCGGACGTGCCTATTTTGAAGCAAGCCAAAGCTGAATACGCCAAACTGCAATAGCCGGGCGGTTATGCGGAGCGGAGAGCGTCAGTAGGATTAATGCGCATCGCGCGCCGCGCCGGTAAGTAGCTGGCCAGTGCCGCTACAGCGGCGAACGCGATGGCGCTTCCGGCGAAAGTGATCGGATCGGTTGCGCTAGTTTGGAATAAGAGGCTAGCCATCAGTCGTGTGAGAGCGAATGAAGCCGCAAGGCCTATGACGATTCCCGCGGCGGCTAGTCTGAGACCGTTTCCAATTACGAGCTTGAAAATATCAGCACTGGATGCGCCGAGAGCAATGCGGATGCCCAACTCCTGCGTCCGCTGTGCCACGGAATAAGCGATCACACCGTAGATTCCTACTACAGCAAGAATCATAGCGGTCACTGAAAATATTCCGATCAGCCACATCATCGAACGCGTTAGTGCGCTGGCTGCTTCCAGGCGTTCCTGCATTGTTTGAACGTCAGTGATCGGTTGGCTGCGATTCACGGCAACGATTTGGGCGCGCAAAGCGGAGGCCACACTATGGGGATCCATTGTGGTGCGCAGAGTGATGTAGAGAGTGGACGATGCAAGCTGCGGATAGGGAAGAAATATCTCCGGCTGAGAAGCCGTAGCGAGACTATCGTTCTTAATATCCCCGAGCACACCTACAACCTGGCTGGCAGGCATTCGGCCCACCCAAACTTGCTTGCCAATGGGGTTCTGATTAGGCCAGAAGCGCCTAACTGCGGCCTGGTTCACCATTACCACCGGCGCTGAGGTTGCGCCATCGCTTGCGACGAAAGTGCGGCCTGCGGTCAGCGGCACGCCCATCGCTTTAGGATAGTCGGGACTGATCGATTCGATCAGAACAACTGTGCGACGGCCGAGTTCAACTTCGGGCTCTCCTTCAAACCGAACAGGAGTTCCGTGTGTCGGAAGGACAGGTAGCGCGGTGGAGATGGCGGCCGCTTGCACTCCTGGAATCGATTGCAGACGTTGGAGAGCGTCTTGATAGAAAGCGATGCGCTTGGGTTGGTCGGGATAGCTGGCTGGCGACAAGAATGTCTGCGCGGTGAGCGTGTTCTTCGCCTCGAATCCCGGATCTACGGTTCGAAGATGCACGAAACTGCGTATCAACAGGCCGCAACCGATCAGCAGCACCATGGAGAGCGCAACTTGCGTGGCGACGAGTATGCTTCGCGCGCGATTTCGCTGACGGTTTCCAGCGGAACCGCGGCCTTCGTCGGATAACATCCCCGCGAGGTTAGGGCGAGATAGCTGAAGCGCCGGCGTAAGTCCGAACAAGATTCCGCTGATTACCGAGATTGCGAGAGTGAAAGCAAGCACACGCAAATCCATCGGTACATCGGCCGCTTGTGGCAGGTTCGTTTGCGTGAAGGTGGCCAGAAACTTCGTGCCCAGGAGTCCGAGCAAAACTCCAAAGCCCCCGCTCAAAATGGCCATTAGCACGCTCTCGGTTAGAAGCTGGCGAACCATTGCACCGCGAGGCGCTCCCAGAGCACAGCGAACAGCAAACTCCCTTCTTCGGACGATGGCCCGAAAAAGCAGAAGGCTGGCCACGTTAGCGCATGCGATCAAAAGCACGAAGCCGACCGCGGCCGAAAGAATCAGAAGTGTGGGACGGACGTTCGCGACGAGATTGGCCTGGAGGTCGCCGACGGTCATGGTGACATCCGAGGTGCAATCAAAATTGTTAGGCTTATCGTGTTTGTACTGTTGGAAGATGACCTCGGTTTCGGCTTGAGCTTGCGAGGGTGTCACGCCGGGACGCAGGCGGCCGAGAGCTTCGTAATACATGCCTCCAATATTGACGCGAGCGGGCGTGGTCATGCTGAAGTCGATGAGGTGAGTGATCCAAATTTCTGGCTGGCGGCCGAGCAAGCGCACGCCGAATTTTGGAGGGAGCACGCCGACGATCGTATAGTCTTTGGAATCGAGCGCGAGGTGTTGGCCGGCTGCGCTTGATGCGTTGCCGAAAAGGCGTGCGGCCAATTCGTATCCGATCATTACAACTTGATTGCCGCCGGGCTGATCTTCTTCGACCGTGAAGGCACGGCCAGCAAGCGGTTTCACGCCGAGAACTTCAAAGAAGTTTCCAGTAACGCGCTCGGCGTCGATCTGCTCGGCGCTGTCGCGGCCATCTAGATTTACCGTTTCGAATTGATACGCCGTTACACTGGAAAAAGAATGGTTCGTATCCGATAGAAGCGTAAAATACGGGAGCGAAACACAGCAAGTACCGTCGCGTTTGGTGCTGATGCGAACTAATTGCGCAGGATCCTTGTACGCGAGTGGCCGGAGCAAGACAGAATTGGCCACTGTGAAGATCGCCGTATTCGCCCCGATTCCAAGCGCAAGCGTGGCAATCGCGAGAACCGTGAAACCTGGAGTCCTTGCTAACATCCGAAAGCTGTAGCGCAAGTCTCGTACAAGAGTATTCAAGCATTCCCCTTTGTATTGAGCGCAGTTCAATCCTACCGCAAAAAGCGTGAGAGATTCCAACTCGTACTGACAGTTAGAAGCGCGGCGTCGGAATCGCGTGAAATAAAACCGGTGGGTTTTTTGCAAATGCGGAACATGTTGACGCGCCAGGCATTCGACTACTGCGCGAAATCAACGAAGAGGGCGACCCAGTCGTTCGAGCCCAGGACGCGGAAAGTATGGCCTTTGCCGGTGAGGTCTTCGGCGAGACACATTCGTCCGGGCTCCACCGAAATCTTTTCGCCGCCAGCGATCTCCAATTCGGCACGGCCGCTGATGGTGACTACGTAGCGGCGCACGTCTGCGTTGTGCCAGTCCTCGAAAAAGCCGGGAGCCGCGCGCACCACATACGATTTGCTGGTCTTTACGTGCTCGGATTCCTCTATGGTTAGCGGCGCTCCGGCTACCGGGAAAAATTTCACATCCACCTGTTCGACGTGACTGAGCCCGTCTGCTCCTGTGTACAGGCGAGTGGCTTTAACAGCAGCATGTTCCTGGGCCGCAACAGCTTGGCTTCGATATGCATACCACCCAGAGAGAGAGAGGGCCAAGGCCATCAAGACCACGCGGCTCGCTATGTTTTTCATGAGCGTTTCCTCCCAAAGTAATGCGGGCATTATATACATTGGCCATCGCCACGCTGTCTAGGCCTGCTATTACTCCGGTCAAAACCATCATCGCCGGCGGGTGAAGCCAAGGGTGTTCAGAAACAAAGGTCTCGCGTTTTTCGCTTGACATGAGCAGGCTATGAATATTTAATTCGTTTTAATAAATTTAATAAAAGGCGTGGGTGGGGTGCCCAGGCACATTTTCAGGACTCTTCCAGCAAGTTTTGGAGGTATCTTCTCTTTTCAAAGGCGTCCGAAATCGCGCGTTGCGAGCGGACGGATTGCAGACGTACACCTTCATGATCCTGGTCCAACGGAGACGGCAATGAAACTGATCCGCATCGCTTTCTGCATAACCGCTTTCGTCTTGTGCGCAGCGAGCGCAGTGTTCGCGCAGGACACCGGTACGTTTACCGGAACGGTCCACGACAGCACCGGAGCGATTGTGGCGGGTGCGGATGTGACCGTCAGCAATCAGACCGTCGGCGTGAATAAGACCGTGACGACAAACGCGGACGGAAGCTGGGTCACTCCGTATCTGACCGCCGGACCTTATGACATCACCGTCAGCGCAAAAGGGTTCAAAAAGTACGAGGCCAAGGGCGTGGTTTTGCGCGTAGGCCAGACGGCAAAAGTGGACACAACACTCGAGATTGGGACGGTTACAAGCGAAGTCACTGTCGTGGGTACCGGTCTGGCTCAGGTGGAGACGGAATCGGCGCAGGTCGGGGGAGTAGTCACCGGCACTGAGATCACGCAACTACAGCTAAATGGCCGGGATTTCGCGCAACTGATTACGTTGACGCCAGGAGTGAACAATCAGACGGGACAGGATGAAGGAACGGTTGGAATCGCCGGCAACACAATCTTCTCGGTAAACGGCGGGCGGGGAGAAAACAATAACTGGGAAGTGGACGGCGGCGACGATATGGATAATGGGAGCAACAACTCGCTGAACGTTTTCCCGAGTATTGATTCCATCGCTGAAGTGCGCGTGCTGACTTCCAATTATGGCGCGGAATACGGACGCAATGCGTCGGGAACAGTGGAGACGGAGCTGAAGTCCGGAACTAACGCCTTCCACGGCGACGTGTATGAGTTTAACCGCAACAATATCTTTAACGCACGAAACTATTTTGATCCCCCGGGTCCGGTTCCGGAATACAAGAAGAACGATTTTGGTTATACGATCGGCGGACCGGTTTTCATTCCGGGGCACTACAACACGGACAAGAGCAAAACTTTCTTTTTCTGGTCGCAGGAATGGCGGCTGGAACGCATTCCCAATACGTTTAATATCCCGGTTCCTTCCAATCAGGAACGCATGGGCAATTTTAGTGATGTTTGCCCTGGACCTGACTGCCCCAATTTGCCTGGTGGTGGAACGCAAATTCCACAGCCGCTGGATCCTAACGGAACGGCCATTCTCGCGGAAATCCCCGCTCCGAATAGCACAACCGGATGCCCTTCGACAATTAATGCCTGCTACAACGCCGACATCATACAGCCTACCTACTGGCGCGAAGAACTCCTTCGCGTGGACCAGAACTTCACACCGAAGTTCCGCGGGATGTTTCATTACATTCATGACTCCTGGAATACGGTTACCCCGACGACCTTATGGTCAAACGCAACACTGCCCGGGATTTCAACAAAGTTTGTGGGGCCGACGACTAGTGCGGTTGCACGGTTGGTCTATACCGCATCGCCGACGCTGGTGAACGAATTTGTGTTCAGCTATACCGCTGACCACATTTTCCTGACCAATGAAGGTCCGTTCCAGCGTCCGCCAACCATGACGATGACCGGGATTTTTCCTGAGTTTGGCGGAAAGCTGCCGACCGTTAGTGTGAGTGGCAATCAAGCCTACGGGCAGGGATTCACAGCCGATCCGTCAGATGAGCCGTGGGACAATGCAAATCCGACGTACACGATTCGGGACAATGTGACCAAGATACTGGGGAAACACACTCTGAAATTTGGAGCGTATGCCGTAATTGCGCAAAAGAACGAGTTCTCCGGTATAGGACTTCAGGGATCGCTTAGCTTCGATGCCACAAACACGAACGTCACCACCGGAAACGCGTTCGCAGACTTGTTGCTGGGAAGGATTTCAACATTTTCGCAAGTAAATCTGGAACCCAAATATTACAGCCGTTACCAATTCGTGGAGCCCTACATTCAGGACGACTTTCGCGTTACACCTCGGCTGACTTTGAACATCGGGTTGCGCTTGAGCCTATTTGGCACCTACTACGAAAAAGAAAAGAATACGTACAACTTTGAACCGTCCGCATTCAATCCAGCCAATGCGCCGGCGCTTGATCCAGCAGGATCGGGGGCCTTGGTGAACCCCAACACGGGAGTTTTCCTTTCTCCTACAAACCCCGCCGACGCTCAGTTCTTGTACAACGGACTCGTACAGTGCGGCGGTCCCGGCATACCGCGCGGATGCATGAAGGGACATTTATTTAATCCAGCTCCGAGAGTTGGTTTCGCCTGGGATATTTTTGGAGATGGAAAGACATCGCTGCGTGGAGGCTACGGAATTTTCTTCGATCATGGAAACGGTAACGAGGGCAACAGTGAGTCTTTGGAAGGAAGTCCACCATTCGTGCTGAATCCTCAACAGCCCAATATCGCACCTGGAATTAACGGTTGCACGCAACCAACTGGGTATACCTGTATCGGCGGGAGCGGAGCATTAGCTTACCCCCTCAGTTTGGTTGCGATTCCAAACCATGCAGTATGGCCGTACATGCAGCAGTGGAATTTAAGCATTGAACGAGAAGTGCTGAAAAACACGGTGCTACAGGTGGGATACGTGGGAAGCAAAGGAACGCATCTGGCGCTGAACGTGGACCAGAACCAATTGTTCCCGACACCCTTAGGTGCAAATCCTTACAACCCTGGCGAGCCGATTGTGATACAGGATCAAGCCACGCCCGCTAACCCGGCATTGGATAGTACCGGGCAGGTGGTCAATACAAATTGCAACACTCTCAGTGTTAATGGCCGGGGTCTGACGGGACAGGCCGCAATTAATCTCGGCACTGCTTGCGGAAACGATCCGTCGCCCTTCCGGCCTTTTGTCGGCTATGGGACGATTACTCGAAAGTATTACGGTGCCGATTCGAATTACAACTCTCTGCAAGTTTCCATCCGTCGGACGATTGCGCCGTTGGTGGTTTCTTTGTCGTACACCTACAGCCATTCAATTGACGACGCTTCGGATTTGGCGGATCAGAACTTTGTAAATTCCTATGACCTGGCCGCAAACCGGGCGAGTTCAAACTTTGATGAACGCCACATCCTGACATTCAGCTACATTTACAGTCTGCCTTCACCGTGGAAGAGCGGATGGAAACAGCAGGTACTCAGCGGATGGGAGTATTCCGGCATCACGTCTTTCAATACTGGACAGCCGTTCAGCGTCCTCAACGGGATATTCGGTGACAATGCCGGGGTAGCGAACGGCGTGGGGACGAACGGCTCTTACGCTGACCTGGTACCCGGAGTGAGTCCGTATAGCAAGCCGTCGGCGGCTGCAATTGCCGCATTAGCTCCCGGCTCAGGGCCGCTGCTTTACAATCCTGCTGCGTTCGAAGCCCCGATGGGCTTGACGTTCGGCGACTCCGGCAGAAACTTCCTGAACAATCCCAGCCGATTGAATTTTGACATGGCATTGTTCAAGAACTTCCCGATCCATGAGTCCATTTCGATGCAGTTCCGCGCGGAAGCGTTTAACATTTTCAATCACACACAATGGGCGAGCAACAACGGAACGGCAAGTACGACCGGGAGCGGCGGCGTGGCGAACAATTCGATCTCCTGTTATGGAGGAACGAACAATTCCGCTGCGGATCCTGCGTGTTTGGGGAATGGATTCTTACAGCCGGAGGCCGCGCACAATCCGCGAATTTTGCAGTTTGGATTGAAGCTGTTGTTCTAGCTGACGGTTTGAGCCTAGCCCTTAAGAGGGCCTCCTCCTCTTGGAAGA
>Ga0070765_100003399_pt1 | contig 10230 bp, 6 predicted proteins | sample HubBroMetageWFT5_FD_71516 | JGI IMG/M metagenome (GOLD analysis project Ga0070765, IMG submission 71516) | Warmed and freeze-thawed soil microbial communities from the Hubbard Brook experimental Forest, New Hampshire - Hubbard Brook CCASE Soil... | ecosystem: Environmental > Terrestrial > Soil... | reverse complement strand
TCTTCCCCTTGTTTGTAAGCCTCGCTGGATATTTCGTGCTTCTGATACATTTCTTCCAATCGAGCTCTTTTGCGCTCAGCCTCCCGCCGGTCTCTCTCTAGGTTTTTGCGCATAGCCCCTGAGAGCTGTCTATCGGGATTTTTGGGCTCAGCGTTTGGCTCTTTGCTCTCGAGGAATTCGCGGTCATTCACGGACGCTTTTCGCTCGTTTTGCACGACTGGCATAGAAGCGGGGGTCGGAGATAGAGTAGGCGTCGACTTTTGATCAATCGTCGAACGATTTGCAGCAACCGCTTCGTTATGAGCCTGATTCGTGGACGGTTGCGGTATTACCATGCCATTGTCTTTGTCGACAGGAATAGCAGGTGACGCCTTCACGGCGGGAAGGCTAGCAACACCCGCCGATCCTTTTGGTGCGGAAATTCTAGCCTTAATTGCACTAAACGCGATCAAACAAATCCCAACTATCCCGCACAGTGCAAACAGAGTGCCTAAAGTTAAAACTTTCGTTGAATTCCGAATACGACGAGAGTCTTTTGGTTGGGCTTTCATGAGTATGGTAGACGGCCGAAGATCAAGCTTATTCATGGAGGTTCGCCGAAGATACACTACATCTTGTGGAGGTCAATAGACATAATCCCAAGATTATGTGGTTCTCTTTGATGGCTTTTCGACACCGCCCTCTATTCGATTTTGTTCCTGATCCTTCGTCGGTGTGCTCTCCCCGAAATAGGATATTAAGTAAAATATGAGGACTTGCTGTGCATCATGAAATCTCATTGATTTCGACCATTGCGGTCGGCTTGGTTTATGCCCTGATCGGCGGCTACTTTGCCAGCCGGCTGCGCCTGCCGCCCCTTGTCGGCTATCTTCTGGCTGGCGTAGCGCTTGGACCGTTTACGCCGGGTTTTGTGGCTGACGCCAAGCTGGCGCCACAACTGGCTGAGATCGGCGTCATACTGCTCATGTTCGGTGTCGGCATGCATTTTTCCATCCGTGACCTTTTGGCTGTCCGCAATGTCGCGGTGCCGGGTGCACTCGCGCAGATCGCCTCGGCTGTGGCGCTGACCTACGGCGTGGCGAGTTTTTGGGGCTGGAGTCTCGGCCCTAGCCTGGTCCTTGGACTAGCTCTATCAGTGGCAAGCACGGTGGTACTGCTTCGCGCCTTGGAAGAGCAAGGAGTCCTGAAGTCAGTGAGTGGCCAGATTGCCATTGGCTGGCTAATTGTCGAGGATCTCGTGACAGTGATAATTTTGGTGCTTCTGCCGGTCTTGGCCTCCGCACTGGGCGGGGTCGGTAGTGACTCCGCAGGGCAGGACAACGGCGGCGGGCAGTTGCTGCTAACGCTCGGAATCGTCCTCGGTAAATTCGTAGGATTCGTTTTGTTCATGCTGCTCGTCGGAGCGCGTCTGTTACCGTGGTTGCTGGAACGCGTCGTCGCCACAAATTCGCGGGAGCTGTTCACTCTTGCCGTTGTAGCCGCAGCGATTGGTATCGGTTTCGAAGCGGCCGAGCTATTCGGCCTCTCCTTTGCCCTTGGCGCATTTTTTGCCGGTGTTGTTGTGGGCGAGTCCGACCACAGTCATCAAGCCGCGGTAGAGTTGCAGCCTCTCCAAGATGCTTTCACAGCTCTCTTTTTTGTGGCAATGGGCATGCTTTTTGATCCTAGTATTGTCGTGCGGCAACCGCTCCATTTGCTGGCGGTGGTTGCGGTTATTGTTTTGGGCAAGTCTGCCGCGGCGTTTCTGATCGTTCGGGTGTTCCGATACCCGCTCGGAACGACTCTGATCGTCGCCGCCAGCCTGGCTCAAATCGGGGAGTTCTCCTTTATTCTCGCCGAACTCGGCATCGAACTTCGCTTACTTCCAGCCGAGGGCCAGAGCCTGATCGTCGCCGGCGCTCTGCTCTCGATCACACTGAACTCCTTTCTACTTCGCGCGGCCTTGGCAATTCAGCAACGACACGAAGGAAAACATTCTTGAAATCGCGCCACTCAACCGAAATTCCGAATTTGAAACCGCAGATTCCGCAGCCGACTTGCGCTTGCTGGGTTCCTCGGCGATCAAGGGAGGCGCAACCCTAAATCAATGGAACCGTTTTACGGCATTCTGCGACAGTACCCTGAACTTGCGGTCTTTTTGACTTTAGCGATCGGGTTTTACATCGGCCGGTTGAAGATTGCCGGATGTAGCATCGGCTCGGTGACAGGTGTGTTGTTGACGGGCTTACTCATCGGGCAAGCCGACATACCGATCTCGCCAGCGATCAAGTCGGTCTTTTTTCTATTCTTCCTTTTTGCGGTCGGGTACGGAGTGGGACCGCAGTTTTTCCGCGGTCTGAAAAGCGAAGGACTCGGACAGGCGCTTTTTGCCACGCTCGTCAGCCTTGTATGCCTGGTGACCGCATTTCTTACCGCTCGCCTTTTTGGTTTGGGAGTTGGTTACGGCGCGGGAGTATTCGGCGGCGCTTGCACGGTTTCCTCAGTACTCGGTGTCGCGACGGACGCGATCCACCAGTTGGGCGGATCACCGTCCATACGCCAAGAGGAGGTCAATGCCATGTCGATCGCGTTTGCCATCACCTACATTTTTGGCACTGCGGGAGTTTCGGCTTTCCTGGCATTGCTTGGACCAAAGATTCTCGGTGTGGACCTCGCAGCCGAATGCCGGGCTTTGGAAACGGCGATGGGCGGTAACGAACCGGATCCTTCCGTGCATTCTGCTTATCGTGCGATCAGCGTGCGCGCCTATCGAGTGACGAATCCGGCGTTTACGGATATCACGGTGGCGGAGTTCGAATCGCGGTTTCCGAACGAGCGACTCTTCATCGAACGGTTACGGCAAAATAATAAGATCGTAGAGAGTACTCCGAAGACTAAGATCCGGCAGAACGACATTCTGGCGATCGCCTCACGCACCGAGAATTTGATCGCTGATGCGAGTCAGTTTGGGGTTGAAGTGTCAGATCCGGCTCTGCTCGATTATCCCAGCGAGACCCTTGATGTAATGGTCAACCGGAAGGAAGTTGTCGGGAACACGCTGGGCGAGTTTGCAGAAATGCGTCATGAACAGCGGTCACGCGGTGTGTTCGCGCGGGCATTAATACGCGGCGGCCATGAACTGCCGTTCAACACAGGGACAAGAATTTCCAGAGGAGATGTTTTGCGTGTAAGCGGTTCGCAACGGGACGTGGAACGCGTCGCTAAGTTTATCGGTTATCCAATCCGTCCGAGCAACGCGAGTGATGTGACTCTCATTGGAGTTGGGATTTTTTTCGGGGCAATCGTCGGATTGCTGAGCATACGGGTGGGCGGAATTCCGGTAAGTTTGAGCACTAGTGGAGGAACACTTTTGGCCGGCCTGATATTTGGCTGGCTGCGATCTGTGCACCCGAATTTTGGAAACATTCCCGAGGCCGGTCTCTGGGTGTTCAACAATGTGGGCCTGAGCATGTTTGCGGCGGTGGTAGCTATTCAGGCCGGTCCGCAGTTCGTTCAGGGGCTCCGCGATGCCGGAGTCATCCTCTTCGTGGCGGGCGTGATTGTAACGATTGTGCCGATGTTGTTTGCGCTGCTGATGGGCAAGTATCTCTTTAGGATGCATCCGGGTATTTTGCTAGGCGCTTGCGCCGGGGCGCGTGCTTCAACCGTCGCGTTGTCGGTCATTCAGGATGCGGCCGGTAGTCGCGTGCCAGCGCTCGGCTTCACCGTTTGTTTCGCTGTCTCCAATTCGCTTCTGACGATTTGCGGCGCGCTGATCGTGTTGTTGTTGCAGTAAGGCTCCGCGCCCCGGTCCAAAATAAACGTTAACTAGACGGAGCAGTCTTGGATTGGGGTCGCTACGCGGGCCTATAGACTGCATCTCGGCGAAGAAGCCTGCAGAAACAGCAAAAAGAAGCGTCGAGACATACAGCGCCGGACGCGCGGGAGCGCATTCCTACCGGCGCCGGCGAAATCGTCGCGCCATAAGACAGACCTTTTTCATTCCGAAAGACGCGCGCCGCGACCATACAATAAGAGCATGCTGAGAAGGACTCCTCCGTAAATGATCTGTCGTCCGGCTTCCGGCATTTGGAGCACTGACAACATACTCTGCAGCAGCACGATGAGAAGGACGCCGACGACTGTTCCCAGGTAACTCCCTCTGCCTCCCAATACACTTGTTCCGCCCAAGACGATTGCAGCGATGGATGGCAACAGATAGGCGTCGCCCATCCCCTGGTAGGCTTTGCTCGAATACCCGGTGAGCATGATCCCTCCCAACGCGGCCGTAAGACCGCTTACCACAAAACAGGCGACGATCACCAAGCGCGTCGGAACCCCGGAGAGATAAGCTGCGCGTTCGCGATTGCCGACGGCGTAGATATAGCGACCGAATTGGGTCGCTCGCAGAAGAAAAGCGATGAGCAACGAAACAGAGCCCCAGACGAACAAGGAATTAGGAATGCCAAACGTCCTCTCAACGGCCATGATCGACATGAGTTTTGTTGCGTGACTCGCCGGTGCGGAACCGCCGGTGTAAAGGACAACCAAGCCCTGAAGCACGGCGTTCATACCCAAAGTAAAAATCATCGACGGTACCCGCAACCAGGCGACGCCAACCCCGTTAATCAGGCCTACGAGCACTCCGCATCCAAGTCCGACCGGCAAAGTAAGTAACCCCGCGGTCTGCGGTGTGTGGGCGACGGCTGTCGACATCATGCCGCCCAGAGTGATCGTCCAGGGAATCGAAAGGTCGATGTGCCCGAGCAAGATTACCAACATTGCTCCGGCGGCCACGATTCCCAGGAACGACGCCACCTCGAGTTGAAGCAGGAGGTAATTAGCCGAGAGGAAGTTGGGGTTAATCGCCGCGCCAATGATCAAAATCACGATGATACAGGCACACGCTATGAAGATCGGCTGACTCGTCTTGGAGAGGATTCGCTTCATAAAAAGACGTCCATCTGATTCTTCCCGCGAAGAACGCGTAATCCACCCAAACAGACCGCGCCGAGCAAGATGAACCCTTGAAAGAGAGGTTGCCACAGCGCCGGAGCGTTAAAGACAAATAATAGGTCGCTAATCGTCCGAAGTATGAACGCGCCGAGAATAGACCCGATCATTCCTCCAGAGCCGCCAAATAGTGAAGTGCCGCCGATCGCAACCGCAGCAATGGAGTTGAGTGTATAGAATCCGCCTTGGCTGGCACTCGCTTCTCCCGACAACGAGATAAGCGAAAGTGCCAAACCACCGGCAGCCGCCAGCAATCCGCTTAGAGAGTATGCGGCAAATCTGGAGCGACCGATCGCCAAACCCGACATATAGGCAGCACCTTCGGCTGATCCCACTGCGTAACAATTTCGACCTACCACGGAATTGCGAAACGGCCACCAGACAAAAACCAAGATGCCGACCAGGGCCAAGAAGGTGGTGGGTATCCCGCCCAGATCGTAAGTTAGAGCGTTGCTAAGATCTTCGCTCACCTCGCCGCCCGGACTTGGGCGTAGCAAGAGGGCAATCCCGAAATAAATCGCACCGGTCGCCAACGTGGCTATGATCGGTTGGATGCGACCGAAGACAACGATCGCCGCGTTGATTGCCCCGGCCGCCAATCCGCTCGCCAACACCGCTACCACGCCCAAAGCGATCTGACCAGGAGGACCATTAACCAATACCGAAGCTAAGCAGGACGCCATTGTCAAAATCATGCCTGCAGAAAGGTCAAAACCACCCGTCAAAACCACTAAGGTCTGGGCCATCGCGACCAGGGCAAGAACAACACCCTTGTTCGATAACGAGGTCAAAACGTTGACCGAAAGTCCATTTTGTTGCTTAGCGGAAAATAGGAGGAACATAATCGCGAACACCAGGAAGGCGGTGAACGGGCCGACGTTCCATCGCCACAATCGGCGAAAGGTTTGCCATTTCGACTGACCACCGCCTCCCGTCTCACCAATGGCACCCGCAGAGCCCGATCTAACAGACTCTTCACTGAGATTGAGTGCGGCGGTAATGAGATTATGATCGTTCAGTTCTGCGCCCTTAAGTTCGCGGATCAGTTTGCCTCCATAACAAACCACCACACGGTCACACATCCCGATGAGCTCTTCGTAATCTGTCGAATAGAACAAGATCGCGATCCCGGCCTGCGCTAGTTCGCGCATCAGGCGATACATTTCCTGTTTTGTACCGACATCGATGCCGCGCGTCGGATCGTTTAAAAGCAGGATCCGTGGCTCTTTCATCAGCCACTTCCCGATCACGACCTTCTGCTGATTCCCACCAGACAGGGTGCGCACTGGCGCATCGAGGTCATTCACTCTGATTTGCAGCTTTTCCACCGCCTGGTCGATCGCGGTCCGTTCCTTCGCCGAATCGATTACCCCGTGGTTGCTTAAATCCGACGCCGCCGCAAGCACCAGATTGTCACGGATCGACATGGGCAGGAGTAGCCCTTGAGTTTTGCGGTCTTCCGGAATCAAAGCCATCCGGACGTTGGAGGCCTTTGCCTGCCTGGGGTGATGAATCGACGACGGCATGCCGTTGATCAAGACTTTGCCATCGATCCCGCGAAGTACTCCGAAGAGCGCCAAAAGCAATTCGCTTTGTCCTTGACCATCCAGACCACCCAGCCCAACGATTTCGCCTTTCGCGACAGCGAACGAGATTCCATTGAGAACATGTCCCCAACTCAAGCTGATGACTTCGAGAGCGGAGACCGGCGAACGCGACTCGACATTGATTCGTCCCGGAATGCTGCTGTCAGTTCCATTAGATGTCGGTTTTGGCGGATAGGCCCGGTTCACATCGCGTCCGATCATCAGAGGGACGATTTCCGCCGTGGTTCTTGACGCAGTTGGAAAGGTGTCGATATGTCGGCCGTTTCTGAATACCGAACACGTATCAGCGAGCGCCGCGATCTCATGCATCCGATGAGAGATATAAAGAATCGCGAGTCCTCGATCCCGGAGTTGACGGATGACTTTGTAAAGGTGTTCCACGTCCTTGGCAGTCAATGCGGACGTAGCCTCATCCATGATCATGAGACGAGGTTGCCGAACTAATGCCTTGGCAATCTCCACCATTTGTTGGCGCGACAGAGGGAGATCCTTGACGCGCTCCGACGGATGGATGTCCGCGCAACCGATTTCGCGCAAAATATCCCTGGCACCTTCCCGCTGTCGGCGTCGATCTATTAGCCCAAAATGCTTCGGCGGACTGGCGATCCAGATGTTGTCCGATACCGAAAGATCAGGCAGCAGGGAAAGCTCCTGAAAAATACAGGCGATCCCATGCCGGGCAGCGTCTGCTGGTGAAGCGAAGTTTACCAGAGTCTCGTCCAGGTAAATCCGGCCCTCGTCGGGCCGGATTACCCCGGCAATAATCTTCATTAAAGAGCTTTTGCCGGCTCCATTCTCACCAATAACGGCGTGAATGGTGCCGAGCGAGCATGCAAAATCAACGTTCGCGAGGGCCGTGACGCCACCATACCGTTTCGTGATCCCTTCTAGTTTGAGAACGGGATGACTTATCGGGTCAGACATCAATTAGGAAGATTGCCGCGACTTAGGCCTTCGGAAACCGATTGCGGAATTACGGCATTAATCGCTCGTCTTGGCCGCGTTCATGAGCTTGCCGGCATCAAGCGCGATACCGCACTGCGGGAACCCGCTGGCGACGAAAAAATCATCTGAGAGGTCCGGGAAATAATCCACACCCGGTTTCATATTGGTGTAGTCGACATACGGAATCGGTGCCGAGATATATTGCGGCAACTTGTTGCCTTGCAGGGCAGCGATGGCCGCTTTTAGTGAAATGGCCACGAGCGCGGGAGATTGGCCGTATGACCAGCCTTTTAGTCCCTCCTTCGCGTGCTCAGCAATCAATTTGCGGAATCCGTTTTCCGCTTCGCCCGCGACTGGAATGAACGGATTTTTGCCATCAATCAACGCACGCACCGCTCCGGTGGTACCACCCTGACAAGACATACCGTCAAACTTCCCGTTGACCGCAATTGCATCGGCAACCGCCTTTTGCGCCGTGCCATCATCCCAGTTTCCGACCACCTCCACGACCTTGATGTCTTTCTCTTTATCCAGCAATTCGTGCAAACCCTTGTGTCGTTCCAGGTCCACCGGATTGCCTGCCACGCCCCGTACCTCGATGACGTTTCCCTTCGTCCCCATTTCTTTTAAGAGCCATTTTGCCATTAGGTTTCCGATCTCGTGCTGATCTTCATTCACCGCGATGACCTGGTCGCTGTCTATCGTATTATCATAGGAAATCAACAGGACCCCTGCTCGCTTGGCCCGTTCGACGATGGGTTTTAGGCCTGTCGAGCTGACTGCGTTGATCAGAATGACATCATAGCCGGCGTTGATAAAATTATCGATCGCCCCGATTTGGGCAGCGACATCAGTCCCCGTACTTACAATTTTCAATTCTTTGATTAAAGGCTTGATCTCCGGGTCCTCCGCGTACGCCTGGAGGCACTTGATCATCTCGATCCGCCAGGTGTTCCCAACGAATCCATTCGCTAAAGCGACTCGATAGGGAGGTTTTTTCGCGGGATAGTTGAGCGTTTTGGTATCGGGGGCATACGGTTTAAAACAGTCAGCCTCGTAAGTGTCTGCGGCCCGAGTGATACTCACGAATTGGGTGAGGAGTGCAAGAGGCACGACGGCAATTGGCAGAAGGGTTTTCATGGCTTGCGGGCTCGTTCAGGTGAACGAGAATCAGGATTTTCTTATAGGGGGTGAAAAAACGGCAATAACTCAGATGAGCCTAATCAGTCGCGTCCGCCAACACAATGCTAAAAAGTTTTCGGCATCCGGCATGTAGGACAGCCAGGACCGCAAAAAAACGCCGCCAATCAAACATGGAAAAACTAACTTTGACACTATTGACCATGGCACTCAGCCTAACTATCGAATCTGGAACCACATCAGCTGACGAAATTTCTCGTTTTGATCACGCTCAACCGATAGAGCCCAAGATCAAAGAAATCCACGTCGAGAATGTCAGGGCATTGACCGGAAACGATTCGCCCACAGAAATGAAGTCACTTGATGTTTGCGGCACCGACCTTGGTACGATGACCGAGATCGGGAATAGGATCTTCTTTGCGTTCGGGGACACATTTGGATACGACGGCGATATATGCCGAGGAATTGGCGGTCCAAATTGGCGCTCAAATGTGTTTGCTTCCACGACCGATCACGACCCCGCAGATAGGTTGGTCCTGGAGGATTGGCTTCGAGGACCGGATGGTAAAGCAATCGCGGTTGTGGAGGGTGCCCACCAGCAGGCCTTCACGGGAGAGGATGGTGAACAGACAAAGATTCCGACAGCGATGGTGAGCGTCGGGGGCCGGATTTATCTCCACTACATGTCGGTCCATGGTTTTAGCGCGGTTGGAGGAGTTTGGGATTGTAATTACTCGAAGTTTGTTTACTCCGACGACCTGGGCAAAACTTGGAAACAGAGTGATCTGAATTTCGGAGAACGCGATTCGAATTTCAATATGCTGGCGTTGACCAGCGAACCGGGCCGAGGCAACGAACAACGCGCGTATGTCTACGCCCTGGGCACTCCGTGCGGGAGATTCGGCAGTGTTCGACTAGCCCGGGTTAAAAAAGAAGATATTCTGAATATCGATACCTGGGAATACTTCAGTCGTGATCATGGCTGGACAGCCAATCCGAGGGACGCTATCGAAATCATCCCAGCTCCGGTCGGCGAGGGATCAATTCTTTGGAATCCGGGGATTCGGCGTTGGATGTACACCTATTTAAACGAGAAAACAGCATCGATCGAACTCCGCGAAGCCGAGTGCCCGTGGGGACAGTGGAGTACACCGGTTGTGGTAGCAAGAGCGGCTCAATATCCCCAGCTTTACGGAGCCTTTCTGACTCCTTCCTTTTTAAAGGATAACGGTAAAACACTCTACTTCATCATGTCGATGTTCGGCGCGTACAATACCTTCGTGATGAAGGCAACTCTCGTGACTTACGACTAGCCCGCAAAAATCGCGCAAAAGCCCGAATCGACGAGCTCATTGCGGGCTAGGAAGCTCTTAGGCAGCGGCGCGAGTCAAGAAGTCAGGAGTTGCAGGAGTTCAGGAGTTGCAGAATGAGACGATGCACTAAGGTAAGGGTTTCTCAGGGAGTTCCCGTCCGATCACGACAAAAGCGCGAACAAAGCCGCCGGAGGCGAGTATCGGACTATAGGTTAAACGCATCCAGTACGGAT
>Ga0070765_100003398_pt1 | contig 10231 bp, 12 predicted proteins | sample HubBroMetageWFT5_FD_71516 | JGI IMG/M metagenome (GOLD analysis project Ga0070765, IMG submission 71516) | Warmed and freeze-thawed soil microbial communities from the Hubbard Brook experimental Forest, New Hampshire - Hubbard Brook CCASE Soil... | ecosystem: Environmental > Terrestrial > Soil... | reverse complement strand
TGGATGTGACGTTGGCGGGCCTTGCCCACGACGGCGGACTTTACGTGCCTGACGTTTGGCCCCAATTGGATGCGGCAACGATCTCAGGCTTTGCCGGCCGGCCCTATCCCGAGGTCGCGGTCGATGTCATCAGGCCATTCGTGGATGGGGCGATTGAGGATTTCGACCTCGCGCGGATGGCCGGGGAGGCCTACGGCGCCTTCCGTCACCCTGCGGTCACCCCCCTCGTGCAGCTCGGGGTCAACAATTTTCTACTTGAGCTTTTTCATGGGCCAACGCTGGCATTCAAAGACCTCGCGATGCAGCTGCTTGCGCGGTTGATCGATCACATGCTGGCCAAGCGCGGCGAGCGCTCCACCATCGTGGTCGCAACATCCGGCGACACCGGAGGAGCCGCAGTTGAGGCTTTCCGTGGCCGTTCCCAGGTCGATGTCATTGTCCTATTTCCGCGTGGCCGCATTTCCGAGGTGCAGCGACGCATGATAACGACGGCGGAAGATGACAATGTCCACGCGCTCGCTGTCGATGGCACCTTCGACGATTGCCAGTCGATCGTGAAAGGTATGTTCAATCATCAGGCCTTCCGTGATCGCGTGCGACTCTCCGGCGTCAATTCCATCAACTTCGCGCGCATCGTTGCGCAAGTCGTCTACTACTTCACCGCAGCGGTGGTGCTCGGAGCGCCCCACCGCAAGGTCGCCTTCACCGTCCCAACGGGCAACTTCGGCGACGTCTTCGCGGGCTACGTGGCGGCCCGCATGGGCCTACCGATCGACCGCTTGGTGGTCGCGACCAACGTCAACGATATTCTTGCCCGCACGTTGGCAACCGGGAGCTACGAGTTGCGCGAGGTCGTCGCCACCACATCGCCATCGATGGATATTCAGGTCTCCTCCAATTTCGAACGTCTGCTGTTCGATGCCTATGGCCGAGACTCGAAGCCGGTGTGCGCTGCCATGGCCTCGCTGGCGCAAAGCAGGCGTTTTTCGGTTTCCGCGCGGGCACTGTCGGAGATGCGTGCGCTGTTCACGGCCGATCGCGCCGACGAAGAAGAGACCGCCGCAGCCATTCGATCGGTCTTGCGCGAAACCGGCACCATCGTCGATCCGCATACCGCCGTGGCCCTTGCCGTTGCCGAAAAGGAAATTCGCGATCCGAGCGTGCCGATGGTCGTGTTGTCGACTGCGCACGCCGCGAAATTTCCCGATGCGGTGGAGGCGGCGTGCGGCCTGCGGCCCGCGCTACCCGAATGGCTTTCCGATCTCGAGAGCCGAACCGAACGCATCACTGCGCTGCCATCGGATCAGGCCGCGGTCGAACATTTCATTCTTGGTGTCAGCCGCGCAGCGCGCGAAGGAGCAGCCGCATGAGTACCGAAGTGACCCGCCTTCCATCCGGGCTCGTCGTCGTCACGGACACGATGTCTCATCTGGAGACAGCCTCGCTCGGAGTGTGGGTGGGATCCGGAAGCCGCGATGAACTGCCTGATGAACACGGCATCTCGCATCTCCTGGAGCACATGGCATTCAAAGGAACATCGCGTCGTACCGCACGGCAGATCGCAGAGGAAATCGAGGCGGTCGGCGGCGATCTTAACGCAGCAACCGGCGTAGAGACCACCGCCTACTACGCGCGCGTTCTGCGGGCCGATGTGCCGCTCGCGCTCGATGTGCTCTCCGATATCTTGGCCGATCCGACATTCGATCCTGACGAGCTCGCGCGCGAAAAGAACGTCATCGCGCAGGAGATCGGGGCCTGCGAGGACACGCCGGACGATCTTATTTTCGATTACCTGCAGTCGACCGCATTTCCAAATCAACCGATGGGGCGCTCTATTCTGGGAACGCGCGCGACGGTCCGCTCGTTCGACAGCAAACGCTTGCGGACTTATCTCGCACGCAATTATCGCGCGACCGACATGGTCGTCGCCGCAGCCGGTGCGGTTGATCACGCGCAAGTGGTAGCCGAGGCGCAACAGCGCTTTGCCGCCTTTACCGGTCCGGCGGCGCCGGTGCCGGAACCTGCGCGTTTTGAGGGTGGTGCACGCATCGACAAACGTGATCTCGAGCAGGTTCATCTTGCACTCGCGCTTGAGGGCGTATCGCAACGGGATCCCTCGCTCTACAGCCTGCAAGTCTTCACGAATGTTCTGGGGGGCGGCATGTCGTCCCGCCTGTTTCAGGAGATCCGCGAAATTCGCGGATTGTGCTATTCGATTTACGCTTTCCATTCGCCCTATGCCGACACCGGGCTGTTTACGCTCTATTCGGGCACCGATGCCTCCGACGCTGCGGAGCTCATGCGGGTCGCCGTGGGCGAGATCACCGCTGCGGCCGACACATTGTCCGAGACCGAGGTAGCGCGCACCAAGGCTCAAATGAAGGCCGGCCTGCTGATGGCGCTTGAAAGTTCCGGCACGCGCGCCGAACAGATTGCGCGGCAAATGATCATCTATGGCCGACCAATCCCACTCGACGAGATCGTGGGCAAGATCGAGGCCGTCACGGTGGAAAGCGCGCGCGCGGCCGGCCGTGCATTGATAGCCCGCAGCCGACCGGCGGTCGCGGCGCTTGGGCCCGGGGCAGGCCTTGAAAGCGCCGCTGCAATCGCCGAGACTCTGAACCGACAGGCGGCCTAGCCGCCTTAAGAGACTTTGGAGATCGCAACCGCGATCAGCATCGGTGCGAGAGATTTCTGCTGCAGAACCGAATTGGTCCATGGCGTTCTTTCGCACCGTCAACTTAGCCGAGACCCCGCCTGCCATCGAACGGGATGGGGTCGTGCTTCGCCCGCCGCAAACGGCCGACTACGTCGAATGGGCGAGTTTGCGCGAAAAGAGCCGCGAATTCCTCGTTCCGTGGGAGCCCACATGGCCGCAGGACGATCTCACGCGCGGAGCCTTCCGCCGCCGCCTCAAGCGTTATGCGGAGGACCAGCGCACCGATCAGGCCTACGCATTCTTCATCTTCCGCAAGGACGATAACGCCCTCGTCGGCGGCCTGACGCTTGCCAATATTCGACGCGGCGTGGCGCAAGCGGGCAGCCTCGGCTACTGGTTGGGGGAACCCTACGTGCGACGGGGGTACATGACGGCCGCCGTAAACGCGCTGGTCCCCTTCACATTCGCGACGCTCAAACTGCATCGCGTCGAAGCAGCCTGCATCCCGATCAACATCGCTTCGATTCGACTGCTGGAGAAGTGCGGTTTTACCCGCGAGGGTCTTGCCCGTGAATACCTGTGCATCAACGGTGCATGGCAGGACCATTTGCTGTACGCGCGACTTGCCAGCGATCCGTCGTTTTAACCATGATGCCCCGTGCGTGGGGATGGCCACGGTGGTGCTGACTTAAGGGCTGCCGTTATTGATATAAAGGCCGCTGGCCAAAAGGTAAGAGAGCAGTCTGCAGGACAATATTACGCCATTTGTGCATGCTGGACTGATAATATGTGTGGGTGGATGGCCAGCTTGATAGCGTTCCGATGCTGAACTTTACTCTTGCCGAGCGCACTGTGGTGGTCACGGACGGGACGATGCAGAAGCCAGCGACCAGCAAACGGCGGCACCCAAATGGCGCTCGTTCACTTCCAACGTGCTTTCTGACTCTAGCTGTGGCGCTGGGAGGTTGTTCTACTGACATGTTCGGTTCTCGACCGACGGCGACCACGGGGAGCACGCCGCCATCGATGCCCGGATTCGGCGACAAGGTCGGCGACTTTTTCCGTGGCCAACCGGAAAAAACGGCTGCGGACGCGTCACCACAAGCTGATGCCGCGATTGATTGTCCGCGCGTCGATGTTCGGCAAGGCGCCGCAACCTATACGCTGAATAATCCTGGCGGGGATCAGTCTGCACTCGCGCTTCGTATGCAAGCAACCTTCGGCCAGACCGCGCGTGAATGTCATGTCAGCGCCGGCATGCTGACGATCAAGGTCGGTGTTCAGGGGCGCGTTATTCTCGGACCCGCGGGCACACCCGGCGATGTCACGGTCCCGTTGCGTTACGCGCTGGTGCAGGAAGGTGTCGAGCCGAAGACGCTCTGGACCAAGTTCTATCAAGTGCCGGTCTCCGTTCCGCCCGACCTCACCAATGTTCCCTTCACGCACGTCCAGCAGGAAATGATCGTGCCGCTTCCGAAACCGGGGGAGCTGGACGCCTATATCATCTACGTCGGGTTCGATCCGGCTGGGCTGCCGGACGCCGCCAAGAAGCCAAAGTCCAAGCCGCAGCCAAAGTCCAAGGCGAGAACGTCTTCCGCCGCCAGCGGGCAACTTTCGACGCGTTAGCGCGGGTGTGCCCGATCGAGAGCGCTACTTACCAGCCGCGCAAAGCGACGATCGTGGCCTTGAGGGCTCGCATGTCGGCAATCACCGCCTTGGCGCCCGCGGCAGTGAGTTGCGCCGGCAGTTGGGAGGCGGCATGACTGCCGCCCACGTAGCCGATGGGGGTCATGCCAGCGGCGGTCGCCGCCGCAATGCCCACCGCGGAATCCTCGACAACGATGCAGTGTTTGGGAGCCACCCGCATTTTCGTGCAGGCGTGGAGCAAAAGGTCAGGCGCCGGCTTGCCGCGCGGGACGTCGTTTGCGGAGAAGAGATTCGGTTCGAAAAACCGCAGCAAGCCCGTCGACTCCAGGCTCACGCGGATGCGGTCGAGCGTCGAGGACGAGGCGACGCATTTCGGACCGCGCACCCAGGTCAGCGCATAGGACACGTGCGGCATCGCCCGAAGCTCGGCGCGGAACCGCCGCAACGTTGCCGCTGCTACCTGTGCGCTGAAATTGTGGGGTAGCTTGCGACGCGTCGCCGCTTCGACGGCGGCGAACATGTCGACGGCGCGACGGCCGGTGAAAAACCGCGACACGATTTCCGGCGTCATGGCAAAGCCCGCCCGCGTGAACTCCTCGGCCGCGACTCGTGCGGCGATCGGCTCACTATCGACAAGAACGCCGTTGCAATCGAAGATAACCACGGATCCCCCGTGCTCGGATCAGCCCCACGCCGACCGCTGATCCACTTGCGAATCAGTGAGCAGGATAGAAATAGCACGCCTACAACCAAAGCCCGTGGGTGAGCTGGCGGTGATTTAATACCGCTTTACACAGTTCATCAAGGGCGAAAAGGCCTGATCGGTCAATCGAGCGGTGCTGCTTGGTGGCGGAAGGCTGAACCGGATAGTGCCGCAGAATTAAGTGCGTAAATGGGATTAGTTCAGCTTGCCTTTGAGATCCTTGATGCCGCGGGCAATCAACTCGTCCGCAACCTGACCTTTGGCGGTTGCGGTCAAGATCTTACCCGCTGCTGCCACGGCCGCGTCGGCCGCCGCGGCGCGCACGTCCGCGAGCGCCTGCGTCTCGGCATGGGCAATCTTGGCTTCTGCCATTTTGGACCGTCGGGCGATGAATTCCTCAACCTTGATCTTGGCTTCGCCGGCCAGCTGCTCGGCCTCGGCCTTGGCGCTGGTGATAATCGCTTCGGCCTCGCGTTCGGCCTCCCGTCGTCGACGCTCTGAATCCGCCAGCACCGCCTGCGCCTCGTCGCGCAAGCGGCGCGCCTCATCGAGCTCCGAACTGATGCGTGTGCTACGCGCGTCGAGTGCGCCCAAAGCGGTTCGATGAACGCCGAATTTCGCCAGCACGGCCAGGAACAGTACAAAGGCAACCGCGACCCAGAATTCCGGCTCATTGATTGCTTCGAACAACATAGCCGGCGTCCTCAATGCTTCAGCACGTCGTCGACCGCGTCGGCAACCGACGCCTCCGCGGGTGTCATGCCGGTCAGCCGTGCAACGATCGCGGCGGCGGTCTCAAGCGCGATGCCACGCACGCTCTCCAGGGCCTTGGTCTTGGTCACCGCGATGGCCTGCTCGGCCTGGGCTAGCTTGGTGTTGAGGCGTTCCTCGAGCGCCTTGCGGGTCTTCTCGGTTTCGGTATTGAGCCGGTCGCGGGTCTCATTCGCGATCAGCTGAGCGCGGGTACGCGCCTCTGCAAGCGCCTTCTCGTAGGCTGCCATTGCGGCGGCGGCCCCTTCCTTCAGTCGGTTCGCGGCCGCGAGATCAGCCGCGATGCGGCCGTGCCGCGCCTCCAGGATGCCGCCGATGCGCGGCAATGCGATTTTCGCGACCATCACATAAAGGGCGATGAACGTGATCGCGAACCAAAAGAGCTGCGAGGCAATGGTATCCCGCCGAAAGGGCGGGAACTGCCCGTGCCCCCCGGATGGTACCTCGGTATGCGCGTGCGTGCTTTCGGCCATCGGCCACTCCAGCGATCATCCGGCGGGCGGCGCCCTCACCGCAAGGATCGGGTTGCAGACCCTTAGAGGGCGAAGAGCAGCAGGAGTGCGATCAGCAGAGAAAAGATGCCGAGCGCTTCCGTTACCGCGAACCCGAAGATGAGATTGCCGAATTGACCTTGCGCAGCCGACGGATTGCGCAGCGCTGCAGCGAGGTAGTTGCCGAAAATGGCGCCCACGCCGACGCCCGCGCCACCCATGCCGATGCAGGCGATGCCGGCGCCGATATACTTCGCGGCGATTGGATCCATGAGAAACTCCTTTTCGAGGTTTGCTAGGCGATGGTGTGGCGCTCAGTGGCCGGGGTGAATGGCATCATTGAGATAGATGCAGGTGAGAATGGCGAAGACATAGGCTTGCAGGAACGCGACGAGCAGTTCGAGCGCCGTGAGTGCAACGGTTAGCCCGAGCGGGAGCACGGCACCGATCCATCCGAGCAGCCCAAGCCCTCCGAGCATGGTCACGAAGCCTGCGAAGACCTTCAACGTGATGTGGCCCGCCAGAATGTTCGCGAACAAACGAACGCTGTGCGAGATCGGGCGTGACAGGAACGACAGAACCTCGATGAACACGATAAGCGGAAGGATGTAGATTGGAATTCCGCTGGGCACGAACAACTTGAAGAAACGCAGCCCGTTCTTCCAGAAGCCGTAAACAAGGACCGTCACGAACACCATGAGTGCCAATGCGGCGGTGATGATGAGGTGGCTCGTCACCGCGAACGCGTAAGGGATAAGACCCAGCACGTTGGCAAAAAGAACGAACATGAACAGCGAAAACACAAAGGGAAAAAACTTCATTCCCTCTTCGCCGGCGGTGCTGCGGATCGTATTTGCGACGAATTCGAAAGAGATCTCCGCAATCGACTGAAACCGTCCGGGAACCAGGGCGCGTTGAGCGGTTGCCCCCAGCATCAGCAGCATGGTCAGCGCGACCGCCAGAATCATGAACGCGGCGGAATTCGTGAAATGGAACTCCGCCGATCCGATCTTGAAGAGCGGAAAGAGTTTGTTGATCTCAAACTGATGGATCGGATCCATGCGCGGATCGGTCTCTTTCGTTGCCTCGCCGCGCGTTGCCTGCCGCAACAAGAGCGAAAATGCGGGCTAGCCGCGATCGTTCGGTGTGTTCCCTATCGTGGCGGCGCGCATCACGTTGCGCACGCCCGCGGCAAAGCCGAGCAATACGAACACAATGAGCCCCCACGGCGAGATTCCGCCCCAATGATCCAACGCCCATCCGATAAGGGCGCCGACCACAACGCCTGCCACCAACTCGCTAGAGAGGCGCAAGCCGCGGGCCAACCCCGAACCATCTGAGGTTGGCGAAGCACCGGAAGCAGTCCTGGACGTTTGGCTTGACCTCTCCTGGTCGAGCCGTTCGCCGAGACGCCGAAGCCTCGCGGAGAGAGCAGCCTCATCGGTCGACCGGTCGCCCTGATCGCCTGCATCACGCGCGTCGTCGGCCATGTTGCGACCTCAGCGCAGTCACCGCAATCTGAACTTCCCGCCCCCTAAAGGCCGCGCGGACCATACTGAGTGGGTCTGTGCGAGTCAAGAATTGCCATGTTTTTGTCATCCGGTCGAAAAAGCAGATCAATCAATGCCTTCCGCCCGATTGCGGCAGCGGGTTTTCCGACCTGGGGGTGCCTCGTAGTCCTCATCCGCCGCGCGCAGCCCCACCGGCGACATTTGGGTCCCGCAGTGCAACCCTGTAATACTGATGGGAGCAAGGCGAACTGGTAGTTCCATCCGGTCCCGGTCCACGAGGAACGACATGAGGCGCACCTTTTCAGTAGGTCTTCTTGTGGTCAGCACGATGCTGACGGCCCAACGCGCGCATGCTCAGGCAACGACGGCAGAAACCGATGACGCTCGCTACAGCTACAACCGCGTGGAAAACGGCTTCTTGAGGCTCGATACTCGCAGCGGCGAGGTCTCGCTATGCAATCGCCGCGCGGTTGGGTGGTCGTGCGAATTGGTGCCCGATGATCGCGGCGCGCTCGACAGTGAAATCGCCCGCCTGCACGGTGAGAACGCAATGTTGAAAAAGTCGCTGCTCGATCGCGGCTTGCCGTTACCCGGCGGAGTCAACGCTGAAGCCCCAAGGGCTGGATCTGCCAGCACTGATGCCGCCCGCGCCAAAGGCGACAACCGCGATCTCCCGTTGCCAAGCTATGCGGACGTCGAGCACGTCAAGGCGCTGGTTGGAAAAGTTTGGCGACAGCTCGTCGAACTCATCATGAATCTGCAAAAAGACGTTCTGAAGAAAACGTGAGATTGGAACTTTCAAAGATCGCTGTGGTGACGCCCGATCTGCTCGCGACCGCAAGCCTCAGCGTCGAGACGGATGGAGAGGGATTTTATGAGATTTCGCGTGCGGTTGCGCAATTTGTCCGCGACAGCGGGGCCGTCAACGGCACGGCGTTCCTGTACATGCGACACACCTCGGCTTCGCTCGTGATTCAAGAGAACGCAGACGGCGACGTTCGCGCCGATTTGACGACGGCGCTCGCTCGTCTCGCCCCATCGGACGCCGGCTGGATTCACGACACCGAAGGCCCCGACGATATGCCGGCCCACGTGAAAACAATGCTGACCGGCATCGCGCTCCACATACCCGTGATCAACGGAGCCCTGGCGCTCGGCCAATGGCAGGGCGTCTATGTCGCCGAACACCGCGCGCAGCCGCATGCGCGCGAGGTCATTTTGCAAGTCATCGGCCGCCGTCGAACTGCGGCCGATACTTCCGATACTCTATGAATCCAGGGAGCCGTCGACACTCTTGCTGAGCGTATACAGCGCGACCACGAACACGACCGCCGTACCCTGTACCGCCAGGTAGAACCCTAGTGGCATATCCAAGACCGGGACGACGATCTTATTGAGCGAACGCACGAACATATTGATGACTAAAAAATAGGCAATCCATGCCCCCAGCGTCGTGAGCATGATTTTCCTCAACGCGCCCCATGCACGCTGCCGCCCCTCGCCCAACAGCGCTTTCGCCACTTCGGCTTTCGGCCATTCTTTCAGCATTTGTCCGGGTCCTTTCCTGCTGCCAACGGCCAAAGGCGCCCCCGCCGTCTGGCCGACGTTGCCTCGAAGCAGAAATTCACCCGGAGAATCTCTGCTGATTCTGCAGTATGCACACGCTGTGCCACCCCTTCGCCCGTACTCTGGTCCGGGTAAATACTGATGAGGTGGCAAAGCCAACTTTCGAACACTTTGTAGCCAAGTCTGGACCCGCTTTGTTAACAAGGCGTAATCTATTCAAATACGCAGTAACCCTGGTCTCGTGATTCCGAAGTTCGTAAGCTCCCCGCCGCATGTCTTTGACAGGATCAGAGAGTGAATAGCTCGGGAGGGCGATTCCCCTGTTCATGGGAACATCGCCAAGATAGGGCACCCGTTTGACCCAACCGACGCACTACCGTTTGGCGATCGCAGACGACCATCCGCTATTCCGCGGGGCGTTGCGCGAAGCCGTGTCGGGCTTGTTCGAGCACGTCGACATCGCGGAAGCCGGTTCGTTCGACGAAATATCCAATCTGCTCGAACGTGGCAGCGAGCTCGATCTCATTCTGCTGGATCTCGCGATGCCGGGCGTCCGCGGCTTTTCCGGCCTCATGTATCTGCGCGCTCAATATCCAAGCGTTCCCGTCGTCGTCGTATCTGCCAATGACGATCCCGCGGTCATTCGCCGTTGCATGGATTTCGGCGCGTCCGGCTTCATTCCGAAGACGCTCGGTATTGAGCCGATCAGGGATGCGATCGCGCGCGTCCTCAATGGCGGCGTCTGGACGCCGCCCGATGTCGATCTCAATGCGACCGCTGACGCCGAAACCGCGGCGCTGATGGCAAGATTGACGGCGCTGACGCCGCAACAGGTGCGTGTACTGATGATGCTGTCGGAGGGGCTTCTCAATAAGCAAATCGC
>Ga0070765_100003397_pt1 | contig 10235 bp, 8 predicted proteins | sample HubBroMetageWFT5_FD_71516 | JGI IMG/M metagenome (GOLD analysis project Ga0070765, IMG submission 71516) | Warmed and freeze-thawed soil microbial communities from the Hubbard Brook experimental Forest, New Hampshire - Hubbard Brook CCASE Soil... | ecosystem: Environmental > Terrestrial > Soil... | reverse complement strand
CCAAAACAGGCCATGGGCTTCGACCTGCTCATCACCAACGCCACTATCCTCACCATGGATCCCTCCCGCCGGGTCATTGCGGACGGCGTCATCGGTGTTCGTGGCGACACTATTTCCTTTGTAGGAACAGAATCGGAACTGCGCCTCCAAGCCATTAAGGGCTTCATGGGAGTTCAGACCATAGACGCGAAAGGAAAGCTGGCGCTTCCCGGCTTTATCAACGGCCACACGCATGTTCCCATGACGCTGCTTCGCGGCCTGCACGATGACGTCACGCTCGACGAGTGGCTGCGAAAATACATTTTTCCTGCCGAGGCAAAAAACGTGACCGAGGATTTTGTGCGTTGGGGCACGCGCCTGGCCGCTGCCGAACAGATCCGCTCCGGCGTCACCACTTTCGCGGACATGTATTACTTCGAGGATGCGGTGGCCGAAGAGACCAAAGCCGCTGGAATGCGCGGCGTCCTCGGCGAAACACTTCTCGATTTTCCCGCGCCCGACAATAAAACCAACGCCGCCATGCTTGAATACACCGACAGATTTCTGAAGCGCTGGCAAGGCGATCCGCTGGTCCACGCCGCGGTCGCTCCACATTCGATTTACACGTGCTCTAAAAAAACGCTCCAGGATTCCGCCGCCCTGGCGCGCAAATACCACGCGCCGATCCTCATCCATGTCGCCGAGATGAAAAAAGAGTTGGACGATAGTTTGAGGCAAAACGGTCTAACGCCTGTGCAGTATCTCGAAAAGCTTGGCGTCCTTGGCCCGGACGTGGTCGCGGCGCATTGTATTTTCGTCGACGAAAAGGACCGAACGACCTTGGCCGGGCGCCAGGTTGGCTGCGTTCACAATCCTTCGAGCAACATGATGCTCGCGAGCGGCGTAGCCCCGGTGATTGAGGAGCGCGCCGCGGGGATCGCGGTCGGCCTCGGAACCGACGGCCCGGCGGGCAGCAACAATGATCTCGACTTGATGGAAGAGATGGACCTTGCCGCAAAGCTGCAAAAAATCACCAAAATGGACCCACGCGCGCTCGGGGCAAAGTCCGTCGTCGAGATGGCCACCATCGAGGGCGCGAAAGCGCTGCATATGGACAAACAAATCGGTTCGCTCGAAGTGGGAAAAAAGGCCGACATTATTCTGATCTCGCTTGATGAACCGAATGCCGTTCCCATGTACGACGTATACGCACAGCTTGCGTACGCGCTGAAAGGCAGCGACGTCGAAACGGTTGTGATCGGCGGACGCATCGTCATGCGCGACAAAAAACTCCTGACGCTGAACGAAACCGAGATTCTGGCGAAAGGCCGCGAATACGGCAAGAAAGTCGAAGCGTCCTTGAAGTAACTCGTGACTGCTTTCTTCAACCGCCAGCACCGGATGTTGCCCCACAATGTTAGAGCGATTTTGTCAAACGATGTTGTTGCACCACCAGGAACTCGGCACGCAGCGAGGAGGCCTAAATGGATCGCGCGAGCTATTTGACGTTGCTTGATGCTGCGATCGAAGAGGCGCAGTGTGGGCTCGCGGAGGGCGGGATTCCGATCGGCGCGGCTCTTTTCGATAACGCCGGGAAACTCTTGGGGCGCGGGCACAACCGCAGAGTGCAGGATGGCGATCCTTCGGCGCATGGGGAGACCGATGCGTTTCGCAGAGCGGGGCGCCAGAAAAGCTATCGCGACAAAATCATGGTGACGACGCTTGCGCCATGCTGGTATTGCAGCGGATTGATTCGCCAATTCGGAATCGGAGTCGTGGTTGTCGGCGAGTCCGTGAATTTTCGTGGGGGAATCGACTGGCTTCAGGAAAACGGAATCAAAGTGATTGATCTTGCGTCTAAAGAATGTGTGCAGATGCTGGGCAACTTTATCGCGGAGAACCCGGTACTGTGGCACGAAGACATCGGCGAAGAGTGAACTGCGCTCCCTCGGCGCGCGAGCGGCAAGCCGCGAAGGTATGAATTTTCCATGAATCGAAAAATCAAAGCGAAAAGATGGCTTCTGTTTGCGTTGAGCTGTGCCGCCGCAGCGTCTCTTGTGCTTGCGCTGCATGCGAGGGCCTCTGCCTCGGATGAAATCCCAAAGCTTGCGGCACTCATGGACTGGAAGCAGGGAACCGCCGTTGCGGATATCGGCGCGGGAGACGGAAGGTATGCGTTCGCTGCCGCGGACATCGTGGGAACTTCTGGAAGAGTCTTTGCGACAGAAATCGACAAAGAAAAGCTTGCGAAGCTGCGCGACGAAATCACGAAAAGGAATTTGAGAAACGTCGACGTGGTCGAGAGCGGCGACGCGGAAACGAATTTGCCAGCCTCTTGTTGCGACGCGATTTTTCTGAGACGTGTGTATCACCATCTTACGAAACCGCTGGAATTTGACGCGAGTATTCTTCGTTCCTTGAAGCCCGGAGGAAGGCTGGCGATTATTGACTTTCCTCCGCATCCTGAATATGGGCGAGTGAAAGGAGTGCCGAAGGATCGCGAAGACCACGGGATTCAGCAGAAAATTCTGATCGATGAATTGAGCAGGGCAAGTTTTCAATTGGACAAAATTGTCGACGATTGGCCGACGAGCGATTATTGCGTTTTGTTTGTGAAGAAATGACCCGCCCCCATGACGGCGAGAAAAACGAATAGGCAAAGAAAAGAGCGGGTCTAAAGCCCCGCACCGGCACAGACCAGGAGAGCGCGCGTCTGAGGCTCCGCCAGCGTGCGTGGCCAGGCTTGCGCAAGAGAGACAAAAGTTACGCAGATTCATTGTAAGTGTCGTATTTCACGGCGATGTCTCGCACTTCCTGAAGGGTCATGTCGCGGAGGATTTTGCCGTCCTCGAGGATGGTTTCGAGGACATTGGCGCCGAAAGCGGAGTTCTCGGGATTGGGGGAATCGTTCGCGACTTCGACGGTGGCGAATTCGTTGCCGTTGTGGATTAAGTTGAAGCGGCCGCCCTTGCTGGCCTTGGACGGATCGGTCTTTGGATTTTTGTAGACGTTGTACCATTTGCCGCTGCGATCGATGGCGGAACATTTTAGGGCAAATTTCAGGGTGTCGCGATTTACTTGTTGGAGCAGCGCGCCGCCCATACCGTAGCTCCAAATGTCTTGCGACCATCCTTTGCGCGTGAGCTGGGCGGTGATGTTCTGAATCGTGTAGTAGTTCACGCCATCGCCCTGGATGAAACGCACGTTGGGGACGGTGGTCTTCCAGCCCTTTTTATTGACTTCGTAGCCAAAGACTTCTGCGACGATCTTGAAAAGTTCTTCGAGAACGGTGACGGCATCGCCGGAGTCCGGGCGAATGACGAGAGTTCCTTTACGCTGAAGAATTTTGTCGCGCAGCGCGCCGCCCCATAAGTTACGGACCGCGTTGTAGATATCGTAAGAGTCGCTGACACACGCGACGACACCTTCGGGGCAGTTGTCCAGCATGTTGGCGTAGGCCTGGCCCTCATTGACTTCGCCCCAGGCGGTGATCGTGGAATGCTCGGAGGCGGGAATGCTGTAGCCCGCGCAATTGAGGGGATCTTTTGAGGTGAGCTCCGCCGAATAAAATTGATTGAGAAGTTGGATGGCGGCCAGTGTATCCGTGCCGAGGAAATTGAGCAGGTGCGCTGCGCCGCCGATCGCGGCAGATTCCTTGGAGGATACGCCGCGGAAGCCGAAGTCGTGGAGCTTGAAAGGGAGAAGCGAGGGATCGCCGGTGCGCACGAGGGCTCTGCCGATGACTTGCTTGATGGCGCGGGAAAGCGTCGCGACCGTGATGGGATACCAGACCTGCAGGAGAACGGTTTCGGCCCAGTTTGTCAGCCAGTAGAATTCCGGGTCGGTATTCTCGATGGTGATGAGTGCATTGTGACTTTTGACTACGGTGCCTTCCTTCACGGCGCGTATGCGTAGCGGAAGACGCCCGCCGTGCTTGGCGTAGAGAGATTTGAAGCCATCGTAATTGAAGGTTTTAGGATGGCCACCGAAATGGGCGTGGCCGAAGCGCCGAGCTTCTTCGATGTCGTCCGAAGTGAAGACCTGACCGGCGAAGTTGGATTTGACGATGTACTGAAGCATTGCCAGCATGGTCTCGTCGAACATGCCGCCGCGCGATTCGACGTAGGAATAGATATGGCGAGTGTCCGGAGGATATTGCCACCAGTGGGTGAGCTTGTAGGAGTCGGTGTTGAGAATCGGATTTAGGCGCAGCGACTGCATGGCGCTCCTTTGGGGAGGAAATAGGATAGCAGAAGCGGTGAGGGGAGTTCGGTGAGGGAATCGGTGGCCGACCGTGGACCCCCTCCCCCGGTTTTTTGTAAGTGTTGATTCTAAAGGATTTTAAGTGCTGAGTTTTCGGAAGTGCGGATTCTAAAGAGGTTACGGCCGCGTTTTTTGTAAGTGCTGATTCTAAAAGACTTAACGCAGTGGGCGCGGAGGTGCGGAGAAGAAAGCCAGGTGCAGGCGAGGTGGCTTTGAGCGGGAGTTGTAGCGCGATGTTCACACGCAACGGTACCAGATTGTTAATGATTTTTCAATACTTATGTAGCCAACGTTCGAACGGCTAGAGGCGGTGGAATCCGAAATCCGGAAGTGGAGGGCGCGGCAATAGTTAGGAAGTGAGGGAATGAGGCGAAGCTGTGGAAAAGCGGGAGCAGCCGAGCGGCAGGGGGTCCCTTGGTGAGGGCTCTCCATCTGCAGACTCTCCCTATTTGTTGGCGTATTGCTCGGCGCCGAGGAAATGGAGGGAAATGTAGGTTCGTCGCCGACTACCCAACTGTCGTGGCCGGGAGAGCCGGGTGGAATGTAGAAGAGCGTGCCGGGGCGGAGCTCGTGGATGGTGCCGTCTTCCGTAGCGGCCGTGGCGCAACCGGAGACTACCAGGCCAACGTGCTCTACGTTGCAGAGCGAGGCGCCGATGAGTGGTCCAACATGGAGGGACCACTTCCAGCCCGGCTGATAGGTGGCGCGGCCGATGGTCATGCCGCCAATGTGGACTAGCTCAAATTTGCCTTTTTCGAAGGCGCGGACTTCGTCTGGTTCTTCAAAACGTTTCAGAACGGTTTCCAACATCAACCGAACTCCTTGGCAGGTGGCGCGAAAAACGCGGACCTAAAGGTCCGCCACTACAGCACCCGGAAAGAATTGAGCCGCTGAATTAGAGGGTCATATAGATGATCTGGACGAAGAGTTCACCGGTAACGAACCCTTGGCCCAGGTTGCGTCCAGATCAGCGAGGGGCTTGGCTATGACGGCTTCCTGATAGGGATTGCCCGCGGCCCTGAATTTTTCGACGCGGTCGACGGCGGTAACGAGCATGTCGCGCGTGCTCGTGAGGTCAGCTTTGGTGCCAAGAGGGCCGTGGCCGGGGACGATTTTGGTGTCGTTGTTGGCCAGGGCGAGAATTTTGTCGGCAGCGGCAATCATGCCTTTGACTTTGCCGCTGGATCCCGCGTCGATGAAAGGATAGGCGTGGTTGAAGAAAGTGTCGCCCATATGGATGGTGTTCGCTTTTTCAAAATGGACATAGATGTCGGAGTCGGTGTGAGCTGGAGCAAGGTACTGGAGGTTGAGGGTTTCGCCGTTGGCTTCCAGTTTGTGGCTGGATGTGAAGGTTTTTTGCGGCAGAGCTTCGGCGGGTGAGGGATCGAAGTGCAAGCCGAGAATGGGGACGTCATGCGCCTCCGACATGCGCTTCTTGGTATTTTCGTGAGCGAGGACGGTGGCGCCGGCGGCGTGGAGGGCGGCGTTGTTGTCGGTGTGGTCGAAATGCCAGTGAGTGTCGATGGCGTATTTTAGAGGAGCGTCACCAAGACCGGCGAGAGATTCTTTTAGCTTGGGCCAAGCCGGGGCGACAAAATTATCGACGATGAATTTGCCGTCGGGGCCAGTGAGGACAACCACGTTGCCGCCAGGGCCGGAGAGCAAAGTGAGATTGTCCGCGAGCTTCTGGGATTGAATAGGAGTGGCGCCCATTTGGGCGCGAAATGCGGTGGCACGTTCGGTTGGGGATGGCGTTTGCAGCCCGTAGCCTGGGACAGCAGCGCGGAGAAGGCTGGCGGGGAAGACCTGGGTGAGGAAGGCGCTGCCTGCAAGCGTGGCTGAACCGCGTAGCATTTCGCGGCGGGTGGTTCGCTTCTTAGGGAGGTCAGAAGTCATTGTCTTGCTCCCTTTCGGCTTAGGGTGTGTGACCAATGATGTTCGTCAGGATTGAGTTAGAGTAGGGGTTTCGCGGTTCGGTTACAACTGTGATCTGCTTATTAGGCGGAGGCGGGATGTTCGAAGTGTCGAAGATGGCTTTGAAGTCTCATGTAATCACCACAACCTGATCTGGTCAAAGTTGTCCCACGCGGACATGTCGGAAAGAACGATCTTGTCGCCCTCCTTGAGGCCATCCAAGACTTCGATCGTATTCACCGAAGAGCGGCCGAACTTCACGACGACTCGCACGGCCTCATCGCTGCCATCGACGAGTTTAAAAACGGGAATCGAGCTGTTCTGGTTGGCGTGGATGGGGCGCCCGACGTACAGAATGTTGTCGAGTGTTCCTAGATGAATCGTGGCATCGACTTGAAGATTTGCGGTGACGCCTTCCGGTAAAGGAGAGTCGACTGCAATGTCCACGCTGCGCAACTCGTTCGACGGCGACGGACTGATATAGCTGACATGCCCCTTAACGATGACCTTTCGCGTGTCTACTTGAGCGTTTTGATTGAGCCGAACTTCAACCGCCATTGAGTCAAGCACTTTCACTCTCGCGACTAATTTCGAAGGAGTTCGAGCGCGAACGAGTGATCCCTGTCCTCGAACCTCGCGAAGCATCGACCCTTTCGCCACTGTACCGATCCACGGGTCGTAGCTGTCTACACTGGGCCGTTCCTCTTTCACGCGCGTCAGAGCAAACAGGAACATCCAGAGCATGCCCGCGACAACGGCCGTCAATCCTGCAATACGTAATCTTCGGGACAAATGAGCCTCATTCTATTTAACGCTGCGGGAGAACGGACGTTTCACTCGTCCCGAAGGACTTGCATCGGGTCGACGCGGGAGGCGCGGATGGCGGGTAGTAGGGAGGCGGCTGCGGCTACGACGAGGACTAGCAAAATGACACCTGAAAGAGTGGGGACGTCGGAGGGGGAGACTCCGTAGAGAAGGCCGGCGAGAACGCGGGAAGAGGCTGCGGCCAGGGCGAAACCGGCTAGGCAGCCGAGAATGCATACGGCGAGACCTTGCCACAGGAACTGTTTGACGATTTGGCCGCGCAGAGCGCCGAGGGCCAAGCGCAAACCGACTTCACGTCGGCGGAGGTTGACGTTGTAGCTGAGCGTTCCGTACAACCCGATGCAGGCCAAGGAGAGAGCCGTAGCGGCAAAGAACGTTAGCAAGATCGTACGGAGGCGATTTTCAGAAAGCGCATCGGAGAAATGCTGCTCGAGGGGGGCGAAATCGTAGGCCGAGCGCATAGGTTCGATGTCGTGAAGCTGGTGGCGAATCGTTTCGGCCATGGTCATCGGGGCGTTATGCGTGCGCACCAGGAAGTAGGTGCCGGGCTCGGCAAACGGAGCACACCAGTAAGCGGTGGGAACGGGAGCGTGATCGAGACCGCTTTCGCGGGCGTCGCCTGAAATGCCGACGATGTCAGCGGCGCCGGAGTAGCCCATATCTATAGATTGCACATGATGCCCGAGCATAGGCTGGCCTCGGAAATAAGCGTCGGCAAAGGCGCGATTGACGACCACGGTGGGCGGGCCGTCGGTTTCACGGCAGACTTCACCGGCGAGTAGAGGGATGCGCATAGTGGCGAAGTAGCTGGCGGAGACCAAGCGGTTTTCGGCGATGAGCTTGGGCTCGCTCTCGGAGCGGCCTTCGAGGAGCTTGAGTTCAGTTTCATATTTGAAGGGCACACCGGGCGCGCCCACGGAAATTGCGGCGGATTCGACGCCAGGCGTGGCGCGCAGAGTTTCGAGGACGCGGTCGGTGAACTGGCGCAGTTTTTTCATGTCGCCGGTTTCGCCATAGTTCATGCTGAGCTGAAACGAAAGAATGTGGCTGGAATCAAAGCCGCGTGCGACACGGCCAAGCTGCTGAAAGCTGCGAAGAAGCAGTCCGGCGCCGGCCAGCAAAGTGACTGCAAGGGCGACCTGGACGCCGACGAGCAGCCATTGAAAGGGGTTTCGTCCCGAGACTTGCGAGCGGCTGGATTGCGCAAGCGAGGCAGAGAGACTGCGGCGCGTGCCGCGAACGGCGGGAACCAATCCGGAGAGAAGAGTGACCACCACTGAGCAGGCCAAAGAATAGAGGACGATGCGAGCGTCGAGATGGATTTCTTCGACGCGGGGAAGCTGCGCGGCCAGGGAGCGGAAGATGTCAGACGCTGCCGCCGCGAGAAACAGACCGAGGCCAGAGCCGATGAGAGCCAGGAGAAAAGTTTCGGTGAGTAGCTGAGCAATGAGCGTGCCGCGAGGAGCGCCCAAGGAGAAGCGGACGGAGATTTCGTGCTGACGCTGAGCTGAACGAGACAAAAGCAGAGCCACAATGTTGGTACACGCGATGAACAGCAGCAGAGTGACGGAGCCAAAGAGCAGCCAGAGGGAACGGCGCGAATCGGCGATGGTGGTTTCCTTGAGCGGCTCGATGCCCACGGAGAGCTCCGCGTCGGTTTTGGGAAATTGGCGGCCAAGCTGCGCTTGCACCGTGGCGAGATTGGCACGAGCTTGTGCGACGGTGACGCCGGGTTTTAGGCGTCCGATGACGGTGAACCAGTTGTTTTCCCGGGCCTCGCCGTAAGAAAGGCCGGCAGGAATGGGGCACCACAAATCGGCTTCGCGATTCGGAAAGAGGAAAGAGGGAGGCATTACGCCCACAATCGGAGTCAGATGACCATCGAGGCGCAGATTCTTTCCAACGATATTGGGATCGGCGTTGAAGCGACGACGCCAGAAGCGATCGCTAACCAGTACAGCGGCCGGTCCGTTGAGGGTCTCCTCGTCGGCAGTAAATTCGCGGCCCAGCGCGGGCGTAACTTCCCAGACTTGGAAAAAACGAGGAGAGACCCAGGCACGAGTTACCTTTTCCGGCAAAGGGCCGGTGGATTCGGAAATGTCTTCGGCGTAGTAGCCAGTGAGCGCTTGGAACGTGGAATTGAGGCGATTCCAGTCTTCGAGACGAACCGGAGCGACCAAATGGAATGGACGGGGATTTTTCGGATTGTGTTGATCGACGCGCATGAGCTGATCGGCGTCGGGAAACGGGAGGGGCTTGAGGAGGATGGTGTCGATTGCGGAGAAGACAGCGCTATTTGCGCCGATAGCAAGGGCTAGCGTCAGAATCACGGTGATAGAAAATGTCGGGGATTTGCGGATGAAGCGGAAGGCCGATTTCAGATTGACAACGCTGGCGTCAAGAATGCGGACGCGGTACACATCGCGGACTTCTTCCTTGAATTTTTCCTGACCGCCAAATTCAAGAATGGCGCGACGGCGGGCTTCGTCGGGGGGCATGCCCGCGGCGATGTTCTCGTCGGTGAGTTCGTCGAGGTGGAAGCGGAGCTCGGAGTTCATTTGCGCGTCGGAGGCGCGCTTGGGAAGTAAGGATTTCCACCAGGACATGGCTAACTCCTATTGAGCGGTTTGAAGAATATTGGCGACTGCGCTGGCCAGTCGGTTCCAGTTCGATTCTTCGCTTTCCAACTGCTTCCGGCCCTTTGCGGATAATTCATAGAACTTGGCTTGACGGCCTTTATCGGAGGCTCCCCACTCGGCTTCGAGCCAGCCGCGTTTTTCGAGGCGATGCAGGGCGGGGTAGAGCGAGCCTTGCTGGACCTGCAAGACTTCTTTCGAGATTTGGCGGATGCGCAGCGAGATGCCGTAGCCGTGAACAGGACCGAGGGCGACGATTTTAAGAATGAGCATGTCGAGTGTGCCTTGGAGGAGGTCCGATTTCTCGGTGGGCATCGCGTCTCCTAGACGTTCTACCTATGTATGACATGAATAGGTAGAATGTCAAGGAGAGAGGTGCAGATAGAGAGCCGCCCGTCTGCCGACAGGGATGGACGAGTTCTGTTACATGACGTCGAACGGGTACATTGTGGAACCCAGGTTGCCGATGGGCGGGTTAGGAGTTCCAGGTAACGCGCGAGAGCTGCTTCTTACGGGACTCCCACTCTGAGCCGACGAGAATACGCGGGGCGACGTCGATCAAGCGGGGGATGAGGCGGAAGACGGCGGCGGAGGTCCAGGGGCGGCCGTCGCGCGTGC